>WNFK01184970.1_pt1 | contig 10895 bp, 9 predicted proteins | sample 5400281 | NCBI WGS metagenome assembly WNFK01 (sample SAMN13153350, study PRJNA577476) | soil metagenome | isolation source: 20 cm soil on Douglas fir-dominated hillslope | place: USA:California | collected 2013-09-17
CCCCACGGGCACTGGAAACCCCGCTTCTTCACGAGATTTTGAAGAAAAACGGCCCCCGCTGCCCCCGCACGGGCGGACGTGAAGCGCCCTACTCCAACTTCCGCTGTCAGGGCACCCCCCCGACCTCGACAGAGAACCACCATGAACCGCTCACACGCCGCCGAGGCTGCACCGTCCGATCCCCACCAGAGTGTCCAGATCCGCCCTGCGCCGGTCGCGCTGGCGAGAGTCCGCCGCGCGCTGGGCGCGTGCGTCGGATGGGCGGCAGTTTCGGGCTTCGTGCTCGAAGGGCACGCCTGGGCGATCCCCTCGCCCGACGTCGTCGTGAACCTGTTCGCCAGCTCGGCGCAGGTGCTCGGCCTCCTGACCGTGATCTTCGGGAAGTGGTTCTTCTCGAGCAGCCGCAAGTCGGCCGCGACCGGACGCGCCTCGTCGACCTACCGCATCGCGTTCTTCGCGAGCGCGGGTCTGTGCGTGCTCTCGGTCATCGGCTGGGGCCTCTTCGCCGCCGAGCAGAACGACCTCAAGAACGCGCGCCTCCAGGTCAACATCAATCGTTCCGGCAAGGAGGAAGGCAAGGCGGTCGGCGACGTGACGCTCAAGGAGCTCGCGTTCAGCGATCAGCAGAAGCGCAAGGACGGAGTCCAGACGACGGAGATCGCCGACGCGGTCGCGCGCCAGGAACCGCTGGTGATGGTCGACATCCGCGAATCGGAAGAAGTCGAGATGGGAGTCATCGCCGGCGTGAAGGCCGTGCGCTTCCCCGACCTCATGCGCGAACCCGACAAGTACCTCGACAAGTCGAGGACGGCCTATCTCTTCTGCGCGAACGGCAACCGCAGTTCGGAGCTCGGCACGTACCTGTCCGAGCGCGGGTTCGACTGCAAGTTCATGATCGGCGGCTACGAGAAGTGGGTCTCCGAGGATCGGCCGCTGCAGACGAAGGACGGCTCGCCCCGCACCGAGTTGCGCTCGGTCCCCGACTTCCCGAACAAGGACGTCCTCCTCGACACGCCGGACGTGATGGCGTTGATCGAGCAGCGCAAGGAAGTCCTGTTCCTCGACGTGCGCTACCCGGGCGACTTCGAGACGTTCGGCCACCTGCCCGGCGCGGTCAACCTCGCGATCCGCAAGATGACGACTCCGGAGCTCGACGCGGCCCTCCGCGCGCTCCCGAACAAGCCGATCATCGTCCCGTGCTACGACCGCCGCAGCTCCTTCTTCGGGCTCGTCGCGGGCGTGCGCCTGACGCGCCTCGGATACGAGTTCCTCGGTCGCTACACGGTCCCCGAGGAGTTCTACGTCCCCGGCAAGGACAAGGCGCACGTCGCCGCGTGGAAGGAGCGCCACCAGGAGAAGACGCTGCTCTCGGTCGCCTCCGCGCCGCTGGCCGGCGCCCTCGGCGGGATCGACGCGCGCTTCGGCAACCTGGCGCTCTCCATCCTGATCCTCGTCGCGCTGATCCGGCTCGGCGTCCTTCCGCTCACGCTCAAGGCGGACCGCGACCGCGTCGTGCAAGCCCGGCTCGACCCGAAGCTCGCGGCGCTCAAGACTGAGCTCCGCGACGATGCTGGCGCCCTGTCGCGTGCGACGTCGAAGCTGATGCAGGAACACGGCATCCGCCCGTTCCTGAACCTCGCCGCGGCCGTCGCCCAACTCCTGCTCTTCACCGGCTTCTTCTCGATCGTCAACGAAGCCTGCAAGGACAGCGCACAGCGATTCCTGTGGCTCCCCTCGCTCGGGAATCCGGATCCGACGCGCATCCTTCCGTTCGCGATCGCCGGCCTCGTGATCGCGCTGCTCCTGATCACCGCGAAGAAGATCACCAAGCTGCGCGTCGCCTTGATCGTGCTCGGCGCCGCCGGGCTGTTCGCACTCGTCGTCGGCATCCGCTCCGGGACGAACCTGTACCTGACGGCCAACCTGACGCTGCTCGTCCTCCAGAGCGGACTGACGTCCTGGCTGCTCGCCGACGAGCGCAAGTCGCGCCGGGATCGGCGCGCCGCGCAGCTCGACTCCCAGGACGTCGTGCGGCTGGATCGCGCGGACGCGGTGTCCCATTGCGGCGGCAAGGCCTCGCGTCTCGCCATGCTCATCGACGCGGGGATGCCCGTCCCCGCGGGATTCGTCGTGCGCGGACGCGCGCTCGAGACCTGGCGCGCGAGCGGCGCATGGACGGCGGCGTGCACGGCGGCGATCGCGCGGTAACACGCGAAGCTCGGAGCGGAACGCGTCGCGGTCCGCCGCTCCCGCCTGCTCGAGGCGATCGCCAAGGTCGCGGAGTCCCTTTCGTCCGAGCGGGCCAAGGTCTACTCGAACAACCAGATCGAGACCGGCAGCATCGTCGTCCAGGCGATGGTGCCGGCCGAGTACGCCGGCGTCCTCTTCACCGAGCACCCCGCGGTGTCCGGCGCCTGCGCGGTCGAACTCGTGGCCGGCCTCGGCGACGATCTCGTCTCGGGTCGGGTCGATCCGATGTCGTTCCGCTTCGGGCGCACGAGCGGCCGGCTCCACGGCGAGCGGACTCCGCCGATCGATCTCGCCCCCCTGCTGGAGCTCGGACGCAAGGTCGAGGCGCTCTTCGGCCGCCCGCAGGACATCGAATGGGCGTATGCGCGCGGCCGGTTCTTCCTGCTGCAGGCGCGCGACGTCACGCGGCTCTGCACGCACGGGGTCGACGCACCGGCGCTCCGCGAGCGCGAACGCGCTCGACTGCTCGAGCTGGCGCGCGGTGCTCAGGCCGACGACGTCGTGTTCGCTCAGAACGAGCTCTCCGAGCTGCTCCCCGAGCCGACGCCGTTCTCTCTCGAATGGATGGAGGAGATGTGGGCGTACGGCGGCAGCACGGATCTCGCGTCGGCGTGTTCGGGTCACTGTACGTGCACCGCACCGAGGAGAAGCGACGGTTGTCGAAGGGACCCGGCTCCCTCGCGGCCTTCCGTCTCTCCCGCGCCGGCGAGGAGATCGAGCGGTCCTGGAGGCAGGACTACCTTCCCGGCTTCCTGCGCGAGATGCGGATGCGCGAAGCACTCGACCTCGCGCGCCTCTCGTTCGAGGAGACGATCGATCTCTTCCGCCGCACGTCGCACACCTTCCTGACCGAGGACTACGTGCGCGCAGAGACGATCAACATCGCCGCGGACTTCTACTTCAAGACGGCCGTGCGCGGGCTGGAGAAGGCCGGCGTGGATCCTGTCGCGCACCTCTCGCAGCTGCCGAAGAACGTCGTTGCGGAGGCGATGGAACTGCTCGCGCGCGTCGGACGCAACGAGGCTCAGCTCTCCGAGTTCATGCGACTCTTCGGGCACCGCGCGCCGCAGGACTACGAACTGGCCCACCCGCGCTACCACGAATCGCCTTCGCTGGCGATGTCGATGGCGTCCCGTTCCGCGGACGTGACCGCGCGTCCGGCGTGCGACTCGCCGTCGCACGGGCGACCCGCTACCAGTCGCTCAAGGAAGAAGCGAAGCACCACGCGATGCGCGAGTTCGCGTTCCTCAGGGCGCTGCTCGTCGAGATCGGACGTCGCCTCGACGTCGGCGACGGCGTGTTCCACCTGACTCCGGCGGAAGTCCGCCGGCTGGGCCAGCCCGGCTTCAGCCAGGCCGACGCGGCGCGGCTCATCCTCGAGCGTCAGGAGATCGACGAGGCGCTGCGCGTCGTGCGCCTGCCCCACGAGCTGACCGTGGCAGCGCTCGAGTCGATGGACGTCGAGCGCGGCGGAGACATGATCATCCCGAGGGGGACGACGAGCCTGCGCGGCACGCGCGTCTCGGGGAGCGGGGACGTGAGCGGCCGCGTGCGGGTCCTGCGCCACGCCAACGAGATCGATTCCTTCGAGAAAGGCGAGATCCTGGTGGCGCGCTTCACGGATCCGACGTGGATGTCGGTCTTCCCGCTGGCGCGCGGGCTGATCACCGAAGTCGGCGGCTGGCTCTCGCACGCGGCGATCCAGGCGCGCGAATACGACATCACGGGGATCGTCGGTGCGGCGGGGGCTCTCGACGACCTCGTCACCGGGGACCTCGTGTGTCTCTGCGCCGACGGATCCATCGAGCGGCTGGAGAATCGGCGCACCGAAGTGCGCGTTCCCGTGTCGATCTCGATCGAGGTGCGGCGCGAGAGCGAAACGATCGATGCGCGTCTCGCCAATCTGAGCACCAACGGCGCGCTTCTCCAGGTCGGCCAGCGGAGCCTGACGATCGGCGAGGACGTCGATCTCGCCTGCGTCGACGGCAGCTCCTTCGGAGCGACCGTCATGCGGAACGGGACCCCGGGCGCGTACGGCGTGCGGTTCCGGAAGCCTCTAGATGCGCAACGCGCCGACGAACTCGGTGTCCAGCGCGACAGTCGAATCGTGCAAGGCGCTGCGTAGGACACGCGCGGCGTCTCGCACTGCTCGGGCCGTGCCGGGGGGTACGGCCCGAGACCTTTAAGCGCACCCTGTGCTAGGCCTCGACGGGCTCTTCGTGCGGGCCCTCGCCGGCGGACCGCCGCCGCGGCTTCCGCTTCGCCGCGGGCGCGGCCTCGGCGGCGCTCGCGCGGGTCTCCGTCGTCGCGGCCTGCTTTGTCGCGGGCTGCGCCGGCGCGGGCTGCGCCGCAGGGGCGGGAGTCGCGCTCTTCGGGGCCAGGGCCTCGAGGATGCGCTGCACTTGCGGGTGCGCGCGATTGAGCTGGATCGTCGTCACCGGGAACTCCGGCGTCTTCGGATTCGGCACCTTCGACGTGAGGATCATCTCCGTCTCCGCCGCCTCGTGCACGACCTGGCGCGGCAGGTTCGACGTGATCGAGCGCCGCGACGAAGTCCTCCAGCGGATTGCCGCTGCTCTCCGCCGGACGCGCAGATCCACCGGCGCCGCCGCCGACTCCCTGGGGGAGTTCATAGACGACCCAGGCACCGCAGACGCGCGGCGCCCACGACTGGGCTGGTGCTCCAAGTCGCAGCTGGCGCCCGCTGTCGCGCTGGCGCAGGGACACGTGGACGCTGGCTCCATCCGGCGGTGCGAGCGCCAGCAGCGCCTTCAATTCGCGCGGAAGTGCGCCACGTTCATCGATCTCGTGCAAGGAAGACAGGCAGCGCTGCAACTCGGATTCGAGTTCCGAGATCGTGCTCGGATGCGGTTCCATCTATGGGGACCTGGAAGAGTTGAGTAGGGCTGAGGTCGCCAGTCGCGCGGCGACCTGAATGCGCACAGGCAGTATACGAGGCTGGACGCGGATTGGAAACGCAAGAGCGCCCGTCCGAGGACGAGCGCTCTTGCATCGACCGAACAGACGCGGATCAGTGTCCGCCCGCGTGGGTGTGTTCCTTCTCCTTCTCCGGGAGCTCGCTGACGAGTGCATCCGTGGTGAGGAGCAGGCTGGCGACCGACGCGGCGTTCTGAAGTGCAGTGCGCACGACCTTCGTCGGGTCGATGACGCCGGACTTCACGAGGTCCTCGTAGGTTTCCGTCGCGGCGTTGAAGCCGTGGTTCTTCTGCTTCGAGCCGCGCACGTTCTGCACGACGACTGCGCCGTCGAGCCCCGCGTTCGAAGCGATTTGCCGCATGGGCGCCTCCAGAGCGCGCCGGATGATCATCGACCCGACCCGGGCGTCCGCCTCGAGCTTGAGCGACTCGACCACCTCGATGCACGACAGGAGGGCCACGCCGCCGCCGGGCACGATGCCCTCTTCGACCGCTGCGCGGGTCGCGTGGAGCGCGTCCTCGACGCGCGCCTTCTTCTCCTTCATCTCGGCCTCGGTCGCCGCGCCGACGTTGATCTGGGCGACGCCGCCGGACAACTTCGCGAGACGCTCCTGGAGCTTCTCCTTGTCGTAGTCGGACTTCGTCGTCTCGATCTCGGCCTTGATCTGGGCGATCCGGCCGCGGATGGCTTCCTTCGAGCCCGCACCTTCGATGATCGTGCAGGTTTCCTTCTCGACGACGACCTTCTTGGCCGTGCCGAGGTCCTTGATCGTCACCGACTCGAGCGTCTGACCGGTCGCCTCGAACACGGGATTGCCGCCCGTGAGGACGCCGAGGTCCTCGAGCATCGCCTTGCGGCGATCGCCGAAGCCCGGGGCCTTCACCGCGACGCAGGGGAACGCCCCGCGCAGGCGATTCACGACCATCGTGGCGAGCGCTTCGCCTTCGATGTCCTCCGCGATGACGACCAGCGGCCGTCCGCTCTGCGCGACCTGCTCGAGCAGGGGAATCATGTCCTTCACCGTCGAGAGCTTCTTCTCGTGGATCAGGATGTAGGGGTTCTCGAAGACGGTCTCCATCGTCTGCGGATTCGTGATGAAGTGCGGCGAGAGCCAGCCCTTGTCGAACTGCATTCCCTCGACCCACTCCACTTCCGTGGCGAGGCCCTTGCCCTCCTCGACCGTGATGACGCCGTCCTTGCCGACCTTGTCCATCGCCTTGGCGATCATCTCGCCGATCTCGGTGTCGCCGTTGCTGGCGATGGTCCCGATCTGAGCGATGTCCTGGTGGCCCTTGACCGGATTCGAGAGCTTCTTCAGCTGCTCGACGCACGCGTCCACGGCCTTGTCGATGCCGCGCTTGAGCGCGACCGGGCTGGCGCCCGCGGTGACGTTCTTGAGGCCTTCCTCGAAGATCGCCTCGGCCAGGACCGTCGCGGTCGTCGTGCCGTCACCGGCCTGATCGCTGGTGCGCGCGGCGACCTGCTTCACGAGCTGCGCGCCCATGTTCTCGTAGGCGTCCTCGAGGTCGATCTCCTTCGAGACCGTGACGCCGTCCTTGGTCACCGTGGGGCTGCCGAACGACTTCTCGATGATGACGTTGCGGCCGCGCGGGCCGAGCGTGACCTTGACCGCGCGGGCGAGCTTGCGCACGCCGTCGCGAATCTTCTCGCGCGCGGCGGCGTCGTAACAAATCTGCTTTGCCATGGATCCTCTTTTCTTCTCGTCTGGCCGTGGTCTCAGGAGATGACGCCGAGGATGTCTTCCTCGCGCATGATGAGGTACTCGTCGCCGACGTACTTCACCTCGGTGCCGGCGTAGGACGTGAACAGGATCCGGTCGCCGACCTTGACGGTGAACGTCGAGCGCTTGCCGTCGTCGAGCAGCTTGCCTTCGCCGATCGCGATGACCTTGCCTTCCTTGGGCTTCTCCTTGGCGCTCTCGGGGAGGAGGATCCCGCCGGCGGTGCGTTCCTCGGCTTCGACGCGCTCGACGAGCACGCGGTCACCCAGCGGACGGATCATTCCGGTCTTCTTGGTCGTGTTCATGGCAGGCTTCGTGGTCTTCGTGGTCATGGTCGGTAGTTCTCGTGCAGGTTCAGTTGTGGAGAGGCTTCAGGGAGAATGCGGAGTCGGTCGGGTCAGAAGCCGTCGCTTCCAGCGATCTGGAGAGCGCGGCGGACCTCGCGACGCAGGATCGAGGGCACGAAGGGCTTCGTCAGGACGGCCAGCGCGCCTTCGTGGAGGGCTTGCTTGCGGATCGCCTCGGTGGCGTCTCCGGAGAAGAAGATGCAGGGGATCTCGGGCACCTCGAGCCGCATCACGGACAGCACTTCGAGCCCGGTGCGACCGGGCATGTGCATGTCGAGGAGCGCGAGGTCGATCACGGAACGGCGCAGGATCTGGACGGCTTCCGTCCCGGTCTCGGCGTGCACGAAGTCCATCTCGAGATCGCGCAGGAGATCGACGACGCCGACGCGCACTTCGCGGTCGTCGTCGGCGATCAAAATGCGGCGGTCGATGGACATGGATCCTGCCTGCTCCCTGGTCGGGCGCCGCCGGGAGCAAACCTCGTGCCGCTGTCCGCAGCCCGGATTCGTCGGCATAAGTCGCTTGCGAAGGCTCGGTTGCGCGTGCTTCCCGGGCCGTCTGCGGGGTCGCCGCGATCCGTGGCTCTGCCAGCCTGGCAGACGGCTGCGGAACCACCCGAGCTTCCTGTCAGCCTGACAGGGCCAGTTCCTTAGGATCCGTCGCCATGACGGACGCAGCGGAGTCTCTCGCGGTGTTCGACGCCCACGTCGATTCGTTGCAGCTCGAGCTCGACCTCGGGCAGGACCTCGGCGCGGGGAGCGACGGTCATCTCGACCTCGTGCGCGGCAAGGCCGGGGGTCTCGCCACCGCGGTGTTCGTGAGCTGGGTCGATCCGAAGCACCTCGCGCGCGACGCGGCCGGCGCGCGCGCGCGCGCTGCCGATCTGCTGGGTGCGTTCCACGCGCTCTCCGCGCGCCATCCGGATCGCCTGCGCTTCGCCGGCAACGCACAGATGCTCGACTCCGCGCACGCCTCCGGCGCGATCGCCGGGATCCCGGGGATCGAGGGCGGGCACGCGATCGAGGAGAGCCTGGATGCGCTCCACGCGTTCTTCGTCGACGGGATCCGTGTGCTGACGCTCGTCTGGAACAACCACCTCTCCTGGATCCGCTCGTGCAGGGACGGCGCGGGCACGGGGATCCCCGAGGGACTATCGGACTTCGGGCGCGGCGTCGTGCGCGCGATGAACGAGCTCGGGATGCTCGTCGACCTCTCGCACGCGGGCGAGCGCTCGTTCTACGACGCCCTCACCGAGAGCTCGGCGCCGCCGATCGCGAGCCACTCGGGATGCCACGCCTTGCACGGGCACCCGCGCAATCTCACCGACGACCAGCTGCGCGCCCTGGCGCAGTGCGACGGAGTCGTCGGCATCCCGTTCTGCGTCGCGTTCCTCTCGCGCGAGGCGCAGGAGGAGGACGCGCGCCTGCGCGAGACCCCCGCGTACCGCGCGATCGAAGGACGCAACGACACGGAACTGTCGCTGCGCCAGGGCCGATTCCTCCAACGCGAGGCGAACCCGCTCCCGCTGGACCGCGTCGTCGACCACGTCGTCCACGCGGTCGAGACGGCGGGCATCGACCACGTGGGGATCGGGTCGGACTACGACGGGATCGGGCGCACGCCGCAGGGACTCGAAGACGCGTCCTGCTACGGGCGCATCGGGGCAGCCCTGCGCGCCAGGGGTTTCGGTGCGGAGGACGTCGTCAAGGTCATGGGCGGCAACATGCACCGCGCGTTCGCGCGGGCGACCGGGCCAGCCACCCTGGCCCATCGCACCGGCGCGCCGGAAAACCGGCTTTCGCTGAAACCGCTGCGCTAGCGCGCAGATCCGTGGAGCACCCGCGCGTGTGCGGCGCAACCCACGAGGTGATCACGATGCGCTTCGATTTCAGCAGTGTGGACGACGTCGATTCCTACGTCTTCGTGCCCGAAGGCGAACACAACTGCCGCGTCGCGGACGTGCGCGAGGGGACCTCGCGCGACGGGTCCGTGAGGTGGAGCCTGCGCCTGGAGGTGCTCGACGGCGAATGGGCCGGGAGGACCGCAGCCTGGGATTCGCTCACGTGGAGCGAGCGCGGCGTCTACCGCGTGAAGAAGGTGCTCGAGGCGCTCGGTCTCGACGTCAAGGGCGAGCTCGAGATCGAGCCGGCTGACCTCCTGAATCTCCAGGCGCGCGTCCGCGTCATCCCGGAGGAACGCGAGGATCCCGTGACCGGCCGTAAGCAGGTGCGCATGCGCGTTCCTTACCTCGGTTACGCGCCGCTGCTGGAGTGCGACCCCGCGCCTCGCGACGGCGAACCTCCGGCGGCGGAAGCGGCCGCGGAGCCGGACGCCAGCCAGAGTGCACCCCTCGCTCCGGTTGACGGCTGGCGCGGGAAGGGCGACGCTTCTCGCCATGCGCAGCAGAAAGAGGAGGACGAGGATTTCCCCTTCTAGCGCCCGTTCGCGGCGCAGCCGCCGCCTCTGATCGGCATGGGCAAGGAGACACCGACCGCGCGTCGAGCGCGTGAGCTGCGCGCGCAGATCCTCGAGCACGACCGGCTCTACCACGTCGAGGGCAAGCCGCAGATCGCTGACGCGGAGTACGACCGGCTTTTCCGCGAGCTCCAGGCGCTCGAGGCGCAGCATCCCGAATTGGCGACGCCCGACAGCCCGACGCGGCGCGTCGGCGCGCCGCTCGAGGAGGGCCAGGGATTCGCGACCGTCGAGCACGCGGTGCCGATGCTCTCGATCGAGAGCCTCTTCACCGACGAGGAAGTGCGCGAGTTCGAAGGCAAGATCCTCCGCTTCCTGAACCTGAAATCCGACGCGGATCTCGAGTGGGTGGTCGAGCCGAAGCTCGACGGCGTCTCTGCCTCCCTGCTCTACGAGAACGGCGTCCTCGTGCGCGGCGCGACGCGCGGCGACGGTGTCCAGGGCGAGGACATCACGAGCAACCTGCGCACCGTGCGCAACATCCCTCTCCGGCTCTCCGCTGGAGCCTCGACGCCGCCGCGACTCCTCGAGGTCCGCGGCGAGGTCTTGATCTCGCGCGGGAAGTTCGCCGCGCTGAACCGCGATCGCGAAGGCCGCGGGGAGACGCCGTTCGCCAATCCGCGCAACACGGTCGCCGGCGCCCTGAGGCGCAACGATCCGGCGGAAGTCGCGCGCTACCCGCTCGAATTCCTGGCCTGGTCGGCGCCGCAACTCGAGGGGGCGGACTTCGTCACGCAAGTCGCGATCTCGAAGGCCCTGCGCGCCTGGGGCTTCGCCGACGCGGGGCTCGCGAGCCTCGTCAAGGGTCTGGCCGCGTGCATCGCCTACCACGACGCGATCGAGGCCAGACGGAGCACGATCCCGTTCGAGGTCGATGGCGTCGTCGCCAAGCTGAACGACCTGGCGTTGCGCAATCGGCTCGGATCGACGTCGCGCGCGACGCGCTGGCAATACGCGCACAAGTTCGCGGCCCTGGAGGCCTCGAGCACCCTGCGCGCGATCGAGGTCATGGTCGGCAACGCCGGACGCCTCACGCCGCGCGCGCACCTCGATCCAGTCGAGGTCGGCGGCGTCACGGTCCGGCACGCGACGCTCCACAACGCCGACTACGTCGCCGGACTCGGAGTCCGCGTCGGCGACCGCGT
>WNFK01107482.1_pt1 | contig 10891 bp, 8 predicted proteins | sample 5400281 | NCBI WGS metagenome assembly WNFK01 (sample SAMN13153350, study PRJNA577476) | soil metagenome | isolation source: 20 cm soil on Douglas fir-dominated hillslope | place: USA:California | collected 2013-09-17
GCGCCTGAGGCGGCGAAAGTGGCAGGCTTTGTTTTGACCGAGACAATGGAGCCCCGGAACGTTTGGAATAAGGCGAGTGCCGCATTGGCGATAGTCACCAAACTCGCGCAAAAACGGGCCACCGGCGAAGCGTCAGAGATTGGTTTGATTATTGAGCCGTGGAGCGTAACCGGTTGTTATGTTCCGAGTGAACCCGAGCCGGCGGCAGCGTAGTTTTGGAGTGTGGTGACCTGTCACCGCTTTGGCCATGGGCGGCTTGACGCCCATGTCTTCCTATAACTTGAAACTGGCGCTGGTCGCGACAGGTCGCGACCGACCAAAGCGGTGACAGGTCACCGCACTCCAAAGAGTTTGTGAACGCATGCACCAGGTAGAGATCGCCACAACCAAAGAAACTCTGCTCGACAGCCCCGAGATGGTTCTCAACATGGGGCCGCAGCATCCTTCAACGCACGGCGTGCTGCGCGTGATCCTGAAGCTCGACGGCGAGACGGTGATGGATCTCGACTGCGACATCGGCTATCTCCATCGCGGGATGGAGAAGATCGCCGAGAATCGCATGTACACCATGATTGCTCCCTATTGGGATCGACTCGACTACATTGCCGCAGTCTCAAACGGCCTGGTCTGGGTCGAGACCGTGGAACAGATGATGGGTTTGGTGGTGCCACCTCGCGCTCATTACATCCGAACCATCCTTACCGAACTAAATCGCATCGCTTCTCACTTGCTGTGGCTTGCAACTCACGCGCTCGATATCGGGGCTGTTACGGTTTTGCTCTGGGCGCTGCGCGAGCGAGAAGAGATTCTCAAAATTTTCGAGCGCCAGTTTGGCGCGCGCTTAACTTGTCATGCCTGGCGTGTCGGCGGAATGCCCAACGACGCTTACGACGACTTCGCCGCCGATGTGCGTCGCTTCGTCAGCAACTTTCCCAAGCGCCTTGATGAGTATGAAACAGTGCTGTCGGAAAATCGCATTTGGTTGAGCCGTACGGTTGGGATTGGAGTGATCTCGGGAGAAGAGGCTGTCGCTATCGGATTGTCCGGCCCGGCCTTGCGTGGCTCGGGAGTGGCCTGGGACATTCGCAAGTCGCGGCCTTATGCAGCCTATGCCGATATGGACTTCGATATTCCGCTCGGTGAAAACGGCGACACCTATGATCGCTATCTGGTGCGACTGGAAGAAATGCGACAGTCGCGCCGCATCGTCGTGCAGGCGTTAGACAATTTGCCTGATGGTCCGGTTAACGCGAAGTTGCCGAAGATTGTTAAGCCCCCGGTGGGCGATTACTATCATTCCATCGAAGGGCCGAAGGGCGAGATTGGCTGCTACCTCGTTTCCGATGGGACTGCGCAGCCATGGCGCATGCGTGTGCGGCCGCCGTCTTTGATCAATCTGCAGGCATTGAAAAACCTTTGCCTTGGTCACCTGGTGGCGGATGTGGTTGCGATAATCGGAACGCTGGATATTGTTCTGGGTGAGATCGACCGGTAGTTGGAACAACATGGAACTACTCCTGGCTCCAATCAACTTCATCGATCAGTTTCTGCTGAAGTTTTTCAGCGCTGAGACGATCAATAACTTCGTATGGCCCTTTATTCAGATTGGCCTGGTCGTGACTCTGGTCGCTGGCTGGGTCGCCTATGCCACTTACCTTGAGCGAAAAATCTCGGCGTTCATGCAGGCACGGCTGGGCCCTATGCGCGTCGGGCCGTGGGGGTTACTTCAGCCCATAGCTGACGGTATCAAACTGCTCACCAAAGAAGACTTCATACCCGAGAAGGCTGATCGCTGGATTTTCTTTTGTGCGCCCTATATCGCGGTGGCAGCGGCCTTCATAACCTTTGCCGTGATTCCGTTTGCGCCCGACTGGGGCGTGATCACTGACGTCAATATCGGTTTACTGTTTGTGCTGGCGGTCTCGAGCGTCGGCGTGCTGGCGTTGATTCTCGCCGGCTGGTCGTCGAATTCGAAATATTCACTGCTCGGTGCTTTGCGTTCGAGCGCGCAAATGATTTCGTACGAAGTAGCGATGGGCCTGTCGCTGATTGGCGCGCTGATGTTTGCGCGCACGCTTTCCCTCTCCGGCATCGTGAGCGCGCAACAGGGTGATTCAGTTTGGTATTTTGTTTACCAGCCACTTGGGTTTCTCATCTTTCTCGTCAGCGGCATTGCTGAAAACAACCGCGCCCCGTTTGATCTGCCTGAAGCGGAGTCGGAACTGGTGGCGGGATTCCACACTGAATATTCCGGCTTTCGCTGGTCGCTGTTCTTTATGGCTGAATATGCCGCCATGGTGATCGTGTCGGCGGTGGCAGTCACCGTCTATCTTGGTGGCTGGTATGCGCCTTTCGTTTACCGGTTGACCGAAGCGAATGGTTATCACAACCTCTATGTTATAGTCAGCCTTCTGGTGTTTCTCGCGAAGTTGGGCGCAATTCTCTATCTGTATTTCTGGTTGCGCTGGACACTGCCGCGCTTCCGTTACGATCAGTTGATGGACATCGGTTGGAAGTGGTTGATACCGTCGGCGCTGATTAACATCACTCTTTCCGCGTTGGCAATTTTTGTGGTCCAGGCGCTGGACGGCTGGCGCGGCATCAGGACAATTCAATCGCTGGCCACGGGACTCGATCTGACAGCGACCGGCAAAGCAGTGATGATCGTATTCGGACTGTTAGGTCTCGGAATTACGGGCTTGTTGCTGGCCAGACTTAACTGGCGCTCGCGCGATTTCAATTTGAAGAGCCAGCGCCGAAATATCAGGCTGGTGAATTTGCCACAAGGTAAGCCGGCCGTCCCGGCGGCCGCTCCGGCGGAATGAACAGATCAACCGCCAAGACGCCAAGAGCGACAAGCGAGTCCACCAGAGTAAAGAATATGATGGCAGCCCTTTTTTGATTTTGTCCGGCTTGGCTTGGCGCTCTTGGCGTCTTGGCGGTTAGTTACTCGGAATAGCAATATGCCACTAGTTAAAGTTCCCAAACCAAAGTTCATCGAAAAGCTGCAGCGCTTTTTCATGGTCGATCTTTTGAAAGGGCTGCAGTTGACGCTCAAGTACAACCTCGGAGCCATCACTGATAAAGACAGCGTCGGCGGCAAGGGGATTTATACAGAGCAGTATCCAAAAGTGCGCCCGGACGTTGCGCCACGTTTCCATGGAGCGCCGCGTCTCAACATGGATCCTGAAACCCATGACACGCTCTGCATCGCCTGCAACCTCTGCGCGATCGCTTGTCCGGAGGATTGCATCGACGTGTTGGCGATGGACGTGGAAATCATCGTCGCCGGCAAGCCGCGCAAAAAGAAAGTGCTGGACGAGTTTATCTTCGACACATCGCGTTGCATGTTTTGCGCGCTCTGCCAGGAAGCCTGCCCGACTTCGTGCCTCGAGCTGACGCAGGATTTTGAATTAGCCACCTATTCGCGCGCGGGCTTCGTTTGGAATCGCGAGATGCTTGAACAGGGGCGCGAGACGGTCAAATACACACGGTAATGCGAACGATGAGTGATGAACGATGAACCCGGAGGAAGCAAAAAGCATGACCTTCGGATCCGCACGCGTTCGTTTGCTCTCAGGATAGTGCAGCTATACACATCATTGCCTAAGACAGCAGAAGCTCAAATTCTCGGCAAGCAATTACTTCGTAGTGGCACTTCAGTTGGCGCTCATTATCACGAAGCGACACGTTCTAGATCGAATGCCGAGTTTATTAGCAAGATCGACGCTGGAATGCAGGAACTGGAAGAAACTGTTTACTGGCTGAATCTTTTGATTGATAGCGGCATCGTAAAGAAGGCGCAGGTGTCAGAATTGTGCGACGAGGCGGACGAATTGATGGCAATTTTTGTAGCTTCGGTTAAGACCGTTAAGTATCGAAGCTAATTCATCGTTCAGCGTTCATTATTCATCATTATGGTTCTTTCCGGTTGGGAATCGGTATTTTTCTGGATCTTCTCTATCGCGGCCATCTTCGCAGGGCTTTTGACTGTGATGGCCCGTAATACTATTCATAGCGCTCTCTTCCTGATTTCTTCGCTCGTTTCCGTCGCCGCGCTCTTCATTCTCCTGCAGGCTGAATTCATCGCCGGTGTACAAATACTTGTCTACGTCGGCGGCGTGATGGTCCTGTTTCTGTTCGTGATCATGCTGGTGAACGTGGGGTCTGAAGAGCGTGGCAATGAAGAGATCTTCAACCGCCCACGTCAGGTGACGGCCAGCGTTATCTTTTGCGGGTTGCTCGTAGCGGTGCTGATAGGCGCACTCAATACTGGTTACGCCGGTTTTGAGGAAAGGGATAAGACTAAGCTTCACGAGTCAACTGAAGTTCGTCGAACTAGAGATCAGAAACTCGCAGCATCCGCAACTGGCTCTTCCAGAATCACCAACGACACTTCAAGGATCGGCAATAGTCTCTATCGCTTTGCTTCTTTGCCTTTCGAAATAGCGAGCGTGCTTTTACTGGTCGCAATCATTGGCTCGGTGATGCTGGCGCGCACGCTGAAACAGGAAGCTTCGGTCGATGACGTCGATCCGGAGGTCTTGCGTAAAGAGGCTGCAATTGATCCGGAGTTGGTGGAAGTCCAATCGGAACCGTTAGCGTAAGGAACAGATATTCTATGTTCACTCTTTTCATGCCGGCGTTCGCGCTGCTACTTCAGGAAGCCAACGCAGGACGATTCGCTGTAGCCTGGCAAAAAGCCGAGCACCCGGATTTATCCAAGTTTCTAATTATTGGCGCCTTGCTTTTTATCATTGGCGTTGCCGGCGTGCTGACGCGTCGCAACATCATCGTCATTTTTATGTCGATCGAATTGATTCTTAACGCCGCGAATCTTAACTTCGTTGCCATGTCCCGGTACTTGCAGGACACCGGCAACGTGAATGCTGTGGCGGGACAAATCTTTACAGTGTTCGTCATCGTGGTTGCGGCTGCGGAGGCGGCTATTGGGTTAGGAATCGTCATCGCGCTCTACCGAAACAAGGAAACTATCCTGATCGACGAAATTGATATCTTGAAGTGGTAAAAATGGGCTTTGGTCTTTGGACTTTGGTCTTTGTACTTAGAGCTTTGTACTTAGAACTTTGTACTTGGAGCGTTGTTTCCCGAGGTTTCTTAAGGAAGTAAACAAGTACAAAGCACAAAGCTCTAAGTACAAAGACCAAAGACCAAAGTCCCAAGACCAAAGACCCAAGACCGCGCTTCGCTTATGCATCGTTACATCTGGCTAGTGCCACTCTTACCGCTTGCCGGTGCGGCCATCAATGGCTTGTTCGGACGGAAGTTCCGTTTTTCGGAGAAGCTGATCGGCGGTATCGCAGCCGGCTCGATTGCGCTGTCCTTCCTTATCACCGTCGCGGCAGTTTATTCGTACGCCTTCGGTAGTCAGGCAATGTGGCCGGAGACTTACGTCACCAGCCAGGACGGCAATTCGTTTACCTGGATTCCGGGCGGCGCGGTGCGAATCACACAGGGTTTGGAGGAACGGCGGTCTGTCGCGGAGGAACGTGAACATACGCCGGCGCAAACTACTTCGGAACAAACAACCAGTCCTCAGCAAGGAAGGGCGGTGGTCGGTGAGGGCCAGCAGGGGTCGGTTCTCAATGTCGAGTGGAGCTATCAGCTCGACGCGCTTTCGTCGATCTTCATGCTCATCGTCACCGGCGTCGGACTCTGCATCTTCGTATTCGCCACCGGCTACATGCATGGCGACCCTGGGTTCTATCGCTTCTTTGCCTACATGGGCCTCTTTATGTTTTCGATGCTCGTGCTGGTGATGGGCTCGAATTTTCTGATGATGTTCGTCGGCTGGGAAGGAGTCGGACTCTGTTCCTACCTGCTCATCGGTTACTACTTTGATCGACAGGAAGCGGCCAACGCCTCTCGCAAGGCTTTCATTACAAATCGCATCGGCGACTTCGGCTTCGCCCTGGCCATCTTCGCAGTGATTGCGACGTTCGGCACCTCGCAATACACCGACGTCTTTGCGCAAGCCGGAAATTATCCGCTGGAGACGTTGGGACACTGGGGACTCCTGTCCTGGATCGCGCTGGGACTTTTTATCGGCGCCTGTGGCAAGTCTGCACAACTTCCGCTTCACGTCTGGTTGCCGGATGCGATGGCCGGTCCGACGCCAGTGTCCGCGCTGATCCACGCCGCGACCATGGTGACCGCAGGTCTGTACATGGTGACGCGCACCAACGTCATCTTCCAGCATTCGCAAACGATGATGATGGTTGTTGCGCTGGTCGGGGCGGCTACGGCGTTATTTGCTGCAACCATCGGCATCACGCAAAACGACATCAAGAAGGTGTTGGCGTATTCAACAGTCTCGCAGCTCGGCTTCATGTTCATGGCTTGCGGCGTCGGCGCGTTTGCGATCGGAATCTTCCACGTGATGACGCACGCCTTTTTCAAGGCCTTGATGTTCCTCGGCGCCGGCAGTGTCATCCACGGCATGCACCACGAGCAGGACATGCGACGAATGGGCGGGCTGAAAAAATACATGCCCATTACCTACCTGACGTTCATGGCCGGTTGGCTGGCAATCTGCGGCATCCCGCCTTTCAGCGGCTTCTGGTCCAAAGATGAAATACTCTGGAACGCCGCCTCTACACGACATATTCCGGTGGGTTGGATAGTCTGGATCGTGGGAACCATCGCTGCGACCTGTACGGCGTTTTACATGACGCGACTGATGGCGATGACTTTCTGGGGAAAAGAAAAGTTTCTCGAACCACCCGCTGGCGGTGAAGCCGATGAGGCCCACGCTTCGGCCTTCGACAAAGGTTTGACTAAGCACGATGCCAGGTTAAAGTCGGCGGGCGATCGACCGCGCCACGAGCCTGGAGAACATGTCGGTCAGGTTGATCATCACGTTCACCTGCCACACGAGTCGCCACGATCCATGTGGGTACCGCTGGCGGTGCTGGCGGTGTTGGCGACGATTGGTGGGTTCGTCGGCATCACTACCGCCTTCACTGGCGGGAAGCATGTCGGCGGCCGCATGAATATCGTTAACTTCCTCGATCCAATCATCTGGAATCCAACGACTCGTTACTTTGGCAGTCATGAAGTTGTCGACAGTTATGGCAAGCCGCCATCGAGCGTCGCCGGAACACATCCTGCCTTGGTGGTTGGGGAACAAGAGCCGGTTGAAACGCCGCCGCCGTATGGCAGTGAAGGCTTCAATCTCGCTCATGCGGTTGAGGCGAAGGTTCACGACGAAACCGGCACGGAGTGGGTGTTCATCATTATCTCAGTGTTGGTTGCCGGCCTTGGTATCGGGCTTGGTTTTCTCTTCTATGTGAAAGACACGAGCTTACCGGACATCTGGGCTGCGCGGCTGCGCCCGCTTTACCAGGCCAGTTACAACAAGTATTGGGTCGATGAATTTTACGGCTGGGCGGTTACGCGGCGAGTGATGGATGCGGCCCGCGGCGTCTTCGCCTTTGACTCGAAAGTAGTTGATGGCGCGGTTAACGGCAGCGCCTGGCTCACCAGATTCTCGAGCCGCGTAACTGGTCTCACCGATCAATATTTCGTCGACGGGATTGTTAACGCAGTCGCAGCTTTTGTAATGCGTTTGATGTCACCGCTGTTCCGCGCCGCGCAGACGGGCTTTGCGCAAAACTACGCGTTCGTGATGGTGTTGGGATTAGTAGCGGCCCTGGGGATGATTTTTGGCGCCGACATTGTCGGCTGGTTTAAGCGTTGAGATAGCGATGCGTTTCCGACTACTGACTATGGATAATTTATGAAAAGTCTGCACATCCTTTCAATCATCACCTGGCTGCCCACGCTTGGGGCCATTGTCATTCTGGCGCTTTTCAAGAAAGACCAGGCGGCGCTGATCAAGAAATTTGCGACCGTTTGGTTCGGACTCGCGTTTGTGGCCTCCCTGGTTCTGCTTAAGTATGACTCCGCAGTTGGCGGCATGCAGTTCCTTGAGGATCACCAGTGGATCCCGGTGATTGGCGCCCGTTATCAGATGGGCGTTGACGGTGTGGCGGTGCTGTCATCCTGGAAATACATAGAGAAGCGAGAGAAGGAATACTACGTGCTGCTGCTCCTGCTGCAGACCGCCGTCGTCGGCGTATTCACCTCGATGGACCTTTTCTTGTTCTACCTCTTCTTCGAAGTTTCGCTGGTCCCGATGTACTTCCTGATTGGCATATGGGGCGGCGAGAACCGCCTTTATGCGGCAATCAAATTCTTTCTCTATACGCTGGTGGGCTCGGTTGTCATGCTGCTCGGCGTCCTGAAGATGTACTTCTTAACGCAGGACACGGGATTGACCGCGCAGATTGCTCCAGCCACGCTGGCTCTTCTGGCCGGAAACCAGGACGCGGCCGCGATGGTGTCGAGCTCCGTGCAGGCGGCTACCGCGAATGGAACCGGCACGTTCAATATTCTTTACATGCAGGCGATCGGATCGGTAATGCCGATGGGGGCGATGCAGGTGCTCCTGTTTTTTGCTTTCGCACTGGGCTTTGCGATCAAGGTGCCGATGTTTCCATTCCACACCTGGCTTCCCGATGCGCACGTCGAAGCTCCTACGGCCGGTTCAGTAATACTTGCAGGAATTCTGCTGAAGCTCGGAACCTACGGTTTCTTTCGTTTCAATATTCCAATGTTTCCGGCTGCCTCCGCTGACGAAGCCTACTTCGGATCGTTTGGAGTGCGCAGCGTAATGGTGTTCCTGGCGATTATAGGAATTATTTATGGCGCCCTGGCCGCGATGTATTTCGTAGTCAAGAAAGACGGTGACGTAAAGAAACTAGTGGCCTATTCATCGGTGTCGTCGATGGGTATCGTCATGTTGGGACTGTTCGCTTTGAATCCCAATGGGCTAAACGGCGCCGTGCTGCACATGATCAATCACGGCATCTATTCAGCGGCGCTCTTCCTCCTGGTAGGAATCATTTATGAACGACGGCACACGCGCAACGTCGCTGAATTTGGCGGCTTGTCGCACGTCATGCCGGGATACGCAGCAGTATTTTTGGCGATGGTCATGACGGCAATTGGCCTGCCGCTGTTGTGTGTTTTCATTTCCGAATTTCTTTCACTGCGCGGCGCCTTCGAGGCAAACCCGGTGTGGTCAGCGTGGGGCGCGCTCGGAATTATCCTGAACGCCGCCTATATGCTCTGGCTCTATCAACGAATGTTTTTCGGACCCATCGATAATCCGAAGAACCAAAAGTTAACTGACCTTAGCGGACGCGAGTGGGCCTATATGACGCCACTGCTCATTTTGTCGCTTTGGATTGGCGTCTATTCGCAGCCGTTTCTGAACTACATTGCGCGGCCGGTGAATGCGGTGGTGCGCCACGTGCGCCCCAGTTATCCGATCCCCGGGATGCCGCCTCCAGCTGTCCAATCTCCGCAACGCGCGGCGGTCATCAATCAAAAGTGATGAGTTCTGAGTGATGAGTGATGAGTTTTTGACTACTGAGTCCTGAATCCTGAGTCCTGAATTCTTACTACTGTCTAAATGCTTCTACTCCAAGCCAACAGCACCGGGTTATTCAACCTCGTCGATCTTCAGCTAATCGTCCCGGAGCTGATTTTGACAACCTGCGCTTGCCTTGCATTGGTGATGGAAGTTGTCCTGCCATATCGCAAGAGCAAACTGGTTGCATACTTTTCGTTGGCTGGTATCGCACTCGCTGCGGTTTCCCTGGTCGTTCAGCCTGGTTGGTGCCGCGCTCGCCATCGCCATTTCCACACGCTATCTCGACATTGAAGGTGAACAACATGGCGAATACTACGCTCTGGTGTTGTTCGCCACCGTCGGCATGATGTTCCTGGCCTGCGGCTTCGACCTGATCACGCTTTACATCAGCCTGGAGTTGATGGCCCTAACCTTTTACGTCCTGGTGGCTTTCACCAAACGCGAGAAGCGCTCAAACGAAGCGGCGATGAAATACTTTCTTCTGGGGGCGTTCTCGTCCGGCGTATTGCTCTATGGCATGTCGCTGCTCTATGGCGTTGCCGGTTCGACTAATCTCGGTGAAATTGGTCGCGCGGTAGCCGAGATTGCCAGTAGCACCACGCAAACAGGCGAACCTTCGCTAAGGCCCATGCTGCTGCTCGGGATGATCGCCCTGGCCGCTGGACTGTTTTTCAAAATTGCCGCGGTGCCGTTTCACATGTGGGCGCCCGATGCTTACGAAGGCGCGCCAACCTCTGTCACCGCGTTTCTTTCTACAGCTTCCAAGGCCGCCAGCTTCGCGCTCTATGCTCGTATCTTCATGGAGGCGCTTAACAGCATCCGCGCTGATTGGGCGCCACTGTTGGGGCTGGTGGCAGCGATCACCATCATGGTTGGTAACTGGGCCGCCGTGACTCAGGAGAACTCAAAACGCCTGCTCGCCTATTCTTCAATTTCAAACGCCGGTTATCTGTTGCTGGGACTGGTTGCGGGAAATACTTACGGCTACGTTGGTCTCGTGATCTACCTGCTGGTCTACACCTTCATGAACATGGGCGCCTTCGGCATCATCATAAGTTTGCGGCGCCGCGGAATCATCGGGGATAACGTTGACGACCTGGCCGGACTGGCGCATAAAGCGCCGGGTATGGCAGCGATGATGGCGGTCTTTATGTTGTCGCTGGGCGGCCTGCCCATTACCGGAGGATTTATCGGCAAGTATTTTCTCTTTGGCGGCCTGTTGCAACGCGGCAAGACAGACGGAAAGTACTGGTATTACTGGCTGGCCGGGTGGGCAATCATTAACACCGTAGTTTCTTTTTACTACTACGTGCGTTTCATAAAAGTGATGTATCTCGGAGACACCATTGCCGACGACAAACCACTCTCGCTTTCACCCGCCTTGCAGACCGCCCTGGTAGTTTCTCTGGTGTGCCTAATCTTTATCGGCGT
>WNFK01231075.1_pt2 | contig 10889 bp, 14 predicted proteins | sample 5400281 | NCBI WGS metagenome assembly WNFK01 (sample SAMN13153350, study PRJNA577476) | soil metagenome | isolation source: 20 cm soil on Douglas fir-dominated hillslope | place: USA:California | collected 2013-09-17
TCCACCTGAGCGACGGAATCGCGACGTTCCGCGTCGAGCGACCCCGCCAGTTCGAGCGCGCCCCGACCCGCATGGCGCCATCCCGGGTGGCACGTCCCCCATTCCAGCCGATCACGGGCGTGGCCCTCGAGCACGCGCTCCAGGAGCTGCAGCGCGCCGAGGCGCGCCTGCCGCACGTGAGCCGCGGATACTTCGTCATGCGCTGGAAATCTCACCAGCTTCCCCCCGTCGGCGCCGAGCGCGAGGCGCTCGTGCAGCAGCTGATTGGCGCGGGGCTCGCCGAGGAATTCGACGTCAAGGACGCCGAGGGTCGCAGCGTGACGGCGATTCGGAGCCGCGAGCCCAACGGCAACGTCCGGGAGCCTGACGGCAACATCGGCAACGTCGCCATGCCGGGCTGAGCACCGTCATGACGCTGGCCGGGAGGCGCTTCCGACGCCGGGCCACGCGCGCTGGGCGAATCCAGTACAATGGGCATATGAGGTATGTAGTCGCCGTCCTGTTCGCGGTGCTCTTCGCGACCTCAAGCTGGGCGCAGGAGGTCGAGATCGAGAAGCCTGCGCCACCCCCCACGGTCAAGCCCGAGCGGGAAGTTATCCCTCCCGGCCTCTACGACGAGACGCGGCCGATCGACGCCGACCACTACCCGCGCGGCGGCCTGGTGCAGTACGATCCGGGCTTCCTCGGCTCGGTGTCGATGCCGTACGTGTGGCCGAAGTCGACCGGGCGCATTGGCCTGGGGGGATGGGTCTCGCCGAACACGCCGACCCCCCCGATGAGCTCTGGGTGGAAAGAGGTCAGCGGCTGGTTCGCGCTGGGCTTCTCGGTCACCTGGGACGGTCCGGCTCCAGTGCGGCAGCCCGCGGCTCCGATCCCCTGACCTGATGCCCTGGCTCCCCGGCAACCTTCACGCCCACACCACCTTCTCGGACGGCGTCAAGGAGCCGGCACAGCTCGTCGCCGCGTACGAGGAGCTCGGCTACGATTTCCTCGCCATCACCGACCACGAGAGCTGGATCGACGAGAGCTACTGGCGCGAGCTCCCCAAGGTCGCGTCGTCGAAGCTGGTCCTGTTCCACGGCGTCGAGCTGAACTGGCCCCGGTTCGATCAGCACATCGGCAAGGTCGTCGGCGATCGCGAGACGCTCTACGTCCTGAACCATCCGGCTCGCTACCATCTCTCGATCGAGCAGACCGTGGAGCGCATCCGCCGAATCGGCGCCGGCGGCGTCGCCCTCGACGCGGTCGAGGTGACGGAGACCGGCCGGCGCTATCCACTCTACGAGTCGCCCGCGATCCCCCTCGTGAAGATCGCGACCGACGACGCCCACGGCCCCGTCCACTTCGGCCAGGCGTGGATCGAGGTCGACGCCCGGCGCGACCGCGACGCCATCATCCGCGCGATCCGCGCCGGCGAGTTCCGTCGGCGGTTCGCCACCGACTAGCGGACGGATCCCCATGCGAACGGTGAAGGTCGGCCACAGCCCCGACGCCGACGACGCGTTCATGTTCTACGCCCTCACCGCCGGGAAGGTGAAGATTCCCGGGATCGCGATCGAGCACATTCTCGAGGACATCGAGTCGCTCAACCGGCGTGCGCGCACGGGCGACCTCGACGTGACCGCCGTCTCCTTCGCGACCTACCTGCTCATCGCCGACCGGTACCGCATGATGGACGCCGGGGCGTCGATGGGGCTGGGCTACGGGCCCATCCTGGTCGCGCGGGCGCCGATCCCCCTGGCGGACCTCGAGAACCGGGTGGTGGCGAGCCCGGGCATGCACACGACCTCGGCGCTGCTGCTCCGGCTCTATGTGGGCGACCCGCCGCTGATCGAGGTGGCCTTCGACAAGATTCCCCAGGCCGTGCTCGATGGCCAGGCCGATCTCGGCCTCTTGATCCACGAGGGCCAGATCACGCACCAGAAGATGGGCCTGACAAAGGTCCTGGACCTCGGTGAGTCCTGGCTGCGCGACACGGGCCTGCCGCTGCCCCTGGGCGTCAACGTGATGCGTCGAGACCTCGGCGAGGACGTTCACCGCGCACTCTCGCAGGGGCTTCGCGACTCGATCGCCTGGGCCCACGCGAACGTGGACGAGGCGCTCGAATACGCGATGCGCTACGGGCGCGGGATCGACAAGGAGACGTGCCGGCGGTTCGTCCTCATGTACGTCAACAATTACACGCTGTCGCTCGGCCGGGACGGGCTTGCCGCGGTCGAGCGCCTGTTCGGAATGGCCCGCGAGCGCGGCCTGATCGGCGAGATTCCCCCGCTCGACGCGATCTGAGCCGGTCGGAACGCGACGGGCCTCGCGCACTTCCATGAAGCCAGGCTGTGTCATGCGCGTCGCTCGACCGACGGACAACCTGGGGCCGATCGTGGAGATGTACGTGGGAGGGCTGGGCTTCTCGGTCATCGCCCGGTTCACCGATCACGACGGCTTCGACGGGGCAATTCTCGGACACCCCGAGCAGCCCTATCACCTGGAATTCACTTCGCAGCGCGGACACCAGGTGGGGAGAGCTCCCAGCCGGGACCATCTCCTGGTCTTTTACATTCCAGCCGAGAACGAGTGGGCGGAGCGCTGCAAGCACATGCTGGCGGCGGGCTTTCAGGCCGTTCCTTCCTACAATCCATACTGGGATCGCACGGGAAAGACGTTCGAGGACGTCGACGGCTATCGGGTCGTTCTGCAGAACAGCGCGTGGTCTGGTTGAGCAGGTCGCTGGACCGGCCCGCGTCCTCGCGACGCCTTCTGATCAGTAGCGCTTCAGGATCTCGTATTCGGTGGTGCGCTGGGCAGGGGTGAAGCCGGCCTCGCGAATCAGCGTCACGATCTCGTCGACGCCGATGGTGTTCACGAAGTCGGCCGCCTTGTGCACGTTCTCCTCGAGGAGCGTCCCGCCCCAGTCATCGGCGCCGAAGTGGAGCGCGATCTGCCCGGTGCGCTTGCCTTCCGAGAACCACGACGCCTGGACGTGCGGGAAGTTGTCGAGGTAGAGGCGCGAGACGGCGAGCATCCGGAGGTACATGTTCGGGCCCTTCGCGTGCTTGATCCACTTCTCGAGCAGTGTGTTGTTGGGCTTGAAGGACCAGGGCACGAAGGCGGTGAATCCGCCGAACAGGTCCTGGAGCTCGCGGATGGCGTCGAGGTGGTCGAGCAGGTCCTCGGTGTCCTCGACGTGGCCGTACATCATGGTCGCCGTCGACTTGAATCCCCGCCGGTGGGCCTCGCGATGAACCTCGAGCCAGGTCTCGGGCCCGCCCTTCTTCGGCTCGATCCGCCGCCGGACCCGCGTGGAAAGAACCTCGGCGCCGCCGCCGGGGAGCGTCCGCTGCCCGGCGTCCCAGAGGCGATCGAGGACGTCGACGACGGTCAGGTGACTCACCTCGGCCACCGTGCGGATCTCCGAGGCGGTGAAGAAGTGCGGAGTCACCTGGGGAAACCGCCGGCGCGTCTCGCTGACCAGGGTCGTGTAGTAGTCGAGCGGCAGCGCGGGGTTGTGCCCGCCCTGCAGGAGCAGGGTGGTGGCGCCGCGGGACGCCGCGAACTCGACCTTGGCGAGCACCTCGTCGACCGTCAGCGTGTACGCCTCCGGGTCACCGGGCTTCCGGTAGAAGGCGCAGAACTGGCAGTCGGTGATGCACACGTTGGTGTAGTTCGGGTTCGAGTCGATGACGAAGGTGACGACCTTGTCGGGGATGCGCGCGTACCGCGCCTCGGCGGCCACCGCGCCCACCGCGAGCAGCGGCGCGTCGGTGAGGAGCCAGCGGCCCTCCGCGCGGTCGAGCCGCTTGCCGGCGAGAACCTTCTCGCGAATCTGCTCGATCACGACCGGCCGCGCCTCACGCCGCGACCCCTTCGCGGTCCCAGACGCGCAGCACATTGTAGAGCGCGTCGCGCTCCACCGGGATCTTGCCGGCGTCGCGGATGATGCGGAGCAGCTGCGCCCGCGCCAGGCCGGCCGGCGTCTGGGCCCCCGCCATGTGCTGCACCCGCTCGTCCTCGAGCGTTCCGTTCACGTCGTCGGCGCCGAAATGGAGCGCGATCGACGCCGTGTCCTCGCCGAGGAGCACCCAGTACGCTTCGACGTGCGGGAAGTTGTCGAGGAGCAGCCGCGCGGTGGCGATGGTGCGGAGGTTCTCGGCCGGCGGCGCGGAGCGCGGCACGAGGTTCGTCGCCCCGACCTGATAGGGCAGCGCGATGAACGTGAGGAAGCCGCCGGACGCGTCCTGCTGGGCTCTCAGCCGGAGCAGGTGATCGACCCGCTCGGCGGCAGTCTCGACGTGGCCGTAGAGCATGGTCGCGTTGGTCCGGATGCCCAGTGAGTGGGCGATGCCGTGGATCTCGCACCAGCGGTCACCATCGGCCTTGCCGGCGTAGCGGAGCTCTTTCGCCAGCCGCGAGGAGAAGATCTCGGCGCCGCCGCCGGGCATCGTCTGCAGGCCCGCGACCTTGAGGCGTGTCAGCGCCTCGCGCGGCTCGACCTTCCAGCGCCGCCAGAAATAGTCGATCTCGGCGGCCGTGAAGGCCTTGATCTGGACGGCGGGGCGGTGGCCGCCGACGATGTGAACCTCGCGGACCTCGTCGCTGACCATGCCGATGATGTCCTCGACCGTGTACTCGAACGCCCCGGCCTCGCCCTTCTTGCGCGCGAAGCCGCAGAACGAGCAGGAGAGCACGCAGATGTTCGTGGGCGAGATGTACCGGTTCAGGACGAAATAGACGCGATCGCCCTCACGCCCGGACTTGACGTGGTCGGCCATGCGACCCAGACCGAGCAGATCGTGGGTTTCGAAGAGAAGGAGGCCGTCGTCGCGGGTGAGGCGCTGCTGGTGCTGGACTTTTTCCCAGATGGGGACCAGGCGTTCGTCGGCGAAATGCAGGTGCTCACCTCCGCGTCGTCGCGTCCAATCTCGAACGGCCCGCAGGCCGACCGCTCGAAATTATAGCCAGCGGCTACGACGGCTGTCGAGGTTTCCTTGGACACACCGGCGCCGGTCTGCTAGAAACGCGGCATGCTCCTGACGACGATCGCTGGTAGCCTTCCCAAACCTTCGTGGCTCGCGAAGCCCCGCGTGCTGTGGGCGCCCTGGAACCTGTCGGGTCCGGCGCTCGCCGAAGCCAAGCGCGACGCGGTGCTGGTCGCGCTCGGCGAGCAGGAGGCGGCCGGCATCGACATCGTGAGCGACGGCGAGCAATCCCGCCAGCACTTCGTCCACGGGTTTCTCGAGGCGATCGACGGCGTCGACTTCACCCGACGCGTGACGATCGGCATCCGCGCCGATCGCTACAAGGCCGAGGTGCCCACGGTGACCGGGCCGCTCGTACGCCGGCGCTCCGTGCACGCCGAGGAGGTCGCGTTCGCGCGCGCGCACACGACGAAGAAGCTCAAGTTCACCGTGCCCGGGCCGATGACGATCGTGGACACGCTCGCCGACGAGCACTATCGCGACCGGCGGCGCCTGGCGATGGAGTTCGCCCGGGTCATCAACGAGGAGGCGCGCGAGCTCGCGGCGCTCGGCCTCGACGTGCTGCAGCTCGACGAGCCCGCCTTCAACGTCTACATGGACGACGTGCGGGCCTGGGGGATCGAGGCGCTCCATCGCGCGATCGAGGGGCTGTCCTGCAAGACCGCCGTCCACATCTGCTACGGCTACGGGATCAAGGCGAACACCGACTGGAAGGCGACGCTCGGCTCCGAGTGGCGCCAGTACGAGGAGACGTTGTCTCGCTCCTGGGGCTCCTGAAGGGCAAGGACGTGCTCGTGGGCGCCGTCGACGTCGCGACGGACAAGGTGGAGACTCCCGCGGAGGTGGCGGCGACGATCCGGAGCGTCCTGCCGTACGTGCCGCCGGAGCGCCTCTACCCGTGCACCAACTGCGGGATGGTGCCGCTCGACCGCGCGGTCGCGCGCGGCAAGCTGCGCGCGCTCGTCGAGGGGGCCGCGCTGGTCCGGCGTGAGCTCGGCGCTGCCTGATCGCGCAGACGGAAGCCCGCGTTCCTCTGTGCTATTCTGTGCGGCGCCCCGATGAGCGAGCAACGTCGGTACTTCCAGGAGATTCCCCTGGGTGAAGAGTACGAGTCCCCCGGACGCACGGTGACCGAGTCCGACCTGGTGATCTTCTCCGGGCTCACCGGCGACTACAACGTGCTGCACACCGACGCCGAGTTCATGAAGCAGTCCATCTTCGGCGAGCGCATCGCCCACGGCCTCCTGTGCCTCGCCATCCAGTCCGGGCTCTTCAACCGCGCAGGCGCCGGTCAAGATCGGGGACACGATCCGGCTCCGGGCGAAGGTGGCGGCCAAGAAGGATCTCGACAAGCCCGACCGGGGTCTCGTGACGATCGAGCGTACCATTGTCAACCAGCGCGACGAGGTGGTCCAGCAGGGCGAGACCGACCTCATCGTGGAGAAGCGCCGGTGAACGTGAAGGGCACGTACTTCGAGGACATCGAAGTCGACAAGATCCGCGAGACACCGGCCATCACCGTCACCGAGACGCACGTCTCGCTCTATCTCGGTCTCACGCGCGAGCCGGCGGCCGCGCCCGCCGACGTTCCGGCCGTCCTGGTACTCTGCATGTCGATCGGGCTCGGCTGGCGGGTCAAGGAGCCGCCCCTGGCCGTCCTGGCGTTCGTGGGGCTCGACTGGCAGATCGTGAAGGAGGTCCGCGTGGGCGACACGGTGCACGGCCGCGCGCGGATCCTCTCGAAGCGGCCCAGGCGTGACGGCGGCTTCGTCGTCGACGAGCGCTCCCTCATCGATCAGCACGGCGAGGTCGTGCAGCAAGGCAAGTTCACGTTCCTCGTCGCCAAGCGCAAGGAGGTACGCGTATGACTTTCGACCCGAGGCACCAGAGCCGGGCTCTCGTGGACGGCGCCGACCGCGCGGCCGCCCGCTCCTACTTCAAGGCGATCGGCTTCACCGACGAGGATCTCAAGAAGCCCCTGGTCGGTGTGGCGCACTGCTGGATCGAGATCACGCCGTGCAACTGGAATCATCGCAAGATGGCCGAGAAGGTGAAGGAAGGTATCCGCGCCGCCGGCGGCACGCCGATCGAGTTCAACACGATCAGCGTCACCGACGGTATCGCCATGGGCACCGAGGGCATGAAGGCCTCGCTGATCAGCCGTGAGGTCGTGGCCGACTCCGTCGAGCTGGTGGTCCGCGGCCATCTCCTCGACGGCTTCGTCGGCATCTCCGGCTGCGACAAGACCATCCCGGCGATGGTCATGGCGATGGCGCGGTTGAACCTGCCGAGCGTCATGCTCTACGGCGGCTCGATCGCCTTCGGCGAGTACAAGGGCAAGAAGCTCACGATCCAGGAAGTGTTCGAGGCGATCGGCGCGTTCAACGCGGGCAAGATCGACGCGCGCGAGCTCAACGAGGTGGAGGGCCGAGCCTGTCCGGGCGCCGGCGCGTGCGGCGGGCAGTTCACCGCCAACACCATGTCGACCGCGTTCGAGATGCTCGGCGTCTCGCCCATGGGGTTCAACGGCGTGCCGGCCGTCGATCCGCGCAAGGAAGAGGTCGCCTTCGAGACCGGCCGGATCGTGATGGACCTCCTGCGCAAGGGCGTCCTGCCGCGCCAGATCATCACCCGGAAGGCGTTGCACAACGCGATCGCCGGCGTGATGGCGACGGGCGGCTCCACCAACGCCGTCCTGCACCTGCTCGCCATCGCCAAAGAGGCGGGCGTGAAGCTCACGATCGACGAGTTCGACCGCGTCTCGCGCAAGACGCCGCTGCTCGCCGACATGCGGCCGTGGGGGACCTACACGGCCCCCGAGATGTACGACGCCGGCGGCATGGGCGTCGTCGCCAAGCGGCTCCTCGACGCCGGGCTCCTGAATCCCGACGAGCCGACCGTGACCGGACGGACGATCGGCGAGGAGGCGCGGGCCGCGCGGGAGACGCCGGGCCAGAAGGTCGTGTGCGCGCTCGACAAGCCGCTCAAGCGTGAAGGGGGCCTGGCCATCCTGAGGGGTAACCTCGCGCCCGCGGGCTGTGTCGCCAAGGTCTCGGGACAGAAAAAGGATCTTCACCGGGGCCCGGCGCGGGTTTTCGACCGCGAGGAAGACGCCTTCCAGGCCGTGAAGACGAAGAAGATCAAGCCCAACGACGTGATCGTCATCCGCTGGGAAGGACCCAAGGGCGGGCCGGGCATGCGCGAGATGCTCCACGTGACCGGCGCGCTGCAGGGCGCGGGGCTGGGCGAGACCGTCGCGCTCATGACCGACGGGCGATTCTCGGGCGCGACTCACGGGTTCATGATCGGGCACGTCGCGCCCGAAGCCGCCGAAGGCGGGCCGATCGCCGCGCTGCGGAACGGCGACACGATCGTGATCGACATCAAGAAGCGCAAGCTCGACGTGGAGCTTTCGCCCGCCGAGCTGAAGAAGCGCCTCAAGGCTGTGAAGCGGCCCAAGCCGCGCTACGCGTGGGGCGTGCTGGCGAAGTACGCGCGCCTCGTGTCCTCTGCTTCCGATGGCGCCGTCACCGGCTGAGGGCCGACCCGGCGAGCCGACCGACCAGCTGAGCACGGCGTTTCTCGAGCGTCTCAAGAGCGAGCCGCTCGGGGAAATGACGGTGCTGGACGCGGGCACCGGCTCCGGCCGGGTCGCGCTCGCCCTGGCGCCGCTCTGCCGTGCCGTCGTCGGGGTCGACCGCGACGCGCGCGCGATCGATGAGGCCCGCCGGAGCGCCGCCGCGGCCAGGCTCTCCAACGTCCGGTTCGTCGTCGGCGACATCGAGGTCGAGGAGTACGCGCCGTTCAAGCCCGACCTGGTTGTCGCCTACCTCTGCATGTCCGACGCGATCGCGGAGCGGGCGGGCCGGGCGCTGCGCCCCGGCCAGGTGTTCGCCTTCGTCGCGCTTCACAACGACCAGTGGAAGGAGACGGGGCGACCCTCGCGCTTTGCCTACGGCGAGACCGGCGTCCGCCGGCTCCTCAAGAAGACCGGCTTCACGGTCGAGCATCTCGAGGTCGAGCGCGAGGTGAAGGCGTTCGCCTCGGTCGAGGAAGGGCTGGCGGCGGCGATCGGGCTGCAGGAGCGCTGGAAGCAGGACGGCCGCTGGTTTCGCTACGTGAAGTTCCTCGAGGACGGCGGGCGAACGCTCACGCGCGCCCAGCTGATCGTGAAGGCGCGCAAGGCGTGACCCTGCTCGGCCTCGCCCTCGGCCAGGCCGTGAAGGCGCGGGCGCTCGAGCTCGGCTTCGATCGGGTCGCGATCGGTCCGGCGGCACCCCCCGAGCACGGCGCCGAGCTCGAGGCGTGGCTGGACGCCGGCTACGCCGGTACCATGGGCTACCTCGAGCGTGGCCGCGCCGACCGGCTCGATCCCGCCCGTCTCCTGCCGGGCTGCCGCTCGGTGGTGGCGGTCGCGGTGAGCTACAACGGCGAGAGCCGCGACGACAGCTGGCGGCCCGTCTCCCGCTATGCGCGGGGGCGCGACTACCACGACGTGATGCGTCCCCGTCTGGTCGCGCTCGGTGAGTTCATCGGCGCGGCGGCGGGCGGCAACGTGACGAGCCGGGCGGCGGTCGATTCGAGCGCCGTGCTCGAGCGCGATCTCGCCGCGCGGGCGGGGCTCGGCTGGATCGGCAAGAATACGAACCTCCTGACCCCGTCGCTCGGCTCCTACTTCTTCATCGGCGTCGTGCTCACGACCGCGCCGCTGCCGTTCGACGAGCGCGAGCCGGATCGCTGCGGGACCTGCACCGCGTGCCTCGACGCGTGCCCCACCCGCGCCTTCGTCGGCCCGTACGTCCTCGACGCGCGCCGCTGCATCTCGTACCTGACGATCGAGCACCGCGGCGACATCGCGGGATCGCTCGCCGAGCAGGTGGGCGAGTGGGTGTTCGGATGCGACGTGTGCCAGGAAGTATGCCCGTGGAACCGGAAGGCCGAGCGCGGGCGCGAGCCGGCGCTGGCGCCGTCCGGATCGTTCGAGCCGCTCGAGACCCTGCTCGAGCTCGACCCGAGCGCATTCCGGGCCCGGTTCCGCGGCACTGCGCTCACGCGGACCAAGCGCGCCGGGCTCCTGCGCAACGCGGCCATCGTCCTGGCGAACCGCGGTGAGCGCCGCGCGGTCGGCGCCCTCACCCGGGCGCTCGACGACGCGGACGCAGTGGTCCGCCGCGCCGCCGCGTGGGCGCTGGCGAAGCTCGGCGCCGGCGAGGGGAATTGTTGAGACTCAAGCGGCTCGATCACTTCGGCGTTGACGTCGCCGATCTCGGGCGTGCCGAGCGCTTCTATCGTGAGGTGCTCGGGATGTCGGTCCAGATGCGCCTGGCCGACCAGGTCGTCATGCGCGGCGGCGAGACGTCGTGCGCGCTGTTCCTTCGTCCCGATCGCGCGCCCCTCGATCTCGAGCAGGTGAAGCATCCACTCGGCAAGAGCCACCACGCCTTCGAGGTCGAATGGGACGACCTGAAGGCCGCCAAGACGCTGTTTGCCGAGCGCGGCGTCCCGTATCATGCGCTGATCGACTGGGGCGACCACGACTGCCTCTACTTCCTCGATCCCGACGGTAACTTGCTGGAGCTCGTGGGTTACCGCCCGAAAGGTGAACGCACGTGACACATGCCGCCGAGCCAACCGGGTGGGTCGGACGACCGATGCGGCGCCGGGAAGACCAGCCGCTCCTGACCGGGCGGGGACGCTTCGTCGACGACCTGGCGGTCGGCGGCGCGCTGCACGTGATCCTGGCCCGGAGCCCGCACGCCCACGCCCGCATCCGCTCGATTGACGCCGCCGCCGCGCGGCGAGCTTCCGGGGTGGTCGCCGTGATCACCGCCGAGGACCTCGGGTCGATCGGGCCGGTTCCGCTCATGCGCCTGGCGCCGGGCACGCTCGTCCCCGAGTATCCGCTGCTCGCCGCCG
>WNFK01168842.1_pt3 | contig 10886 bp, 8 predicted proteins | sample 5400281 | NCBI WGS metagenome assembly WNFK01 (sample SAMN13153350, study PRJNA577476) | soil metagenome | isolation source: 20 cm soil on Douglas fir-dominated hillslope | place: USA:California | collected 2013-09-17
TCGGGCACGCCGGAGATCATGCTTTTCGGCGCAGCGCCAAGGCGCTTCGGCCAGTTCTGCCGGACCAGATCGTGATTGCCGCCGATGCCGCCGGAGGCGACGATCACCGCTTGCGCGCGCAGCGTGAAGTCGCCGACAACTTTGCGCGAACTGCTCTTGCCGCGCTCGACATGATCCGGCGCGAGGATCGCGCCGCTGACGCCATCGACGATGCCGTTGGTGATGCTGAGCGCATCGACGCGGTGGCGGAATTTGAAAGTCAGGCGGCCGTTCGCCTGCGCTTGCCGCGCCCGCCGCTCGAACGGCTCGATAATCCCAGGGCCGGTGCCCCAGCTGACGTGAAACCGCGGCACAGAATTGCCGTGACTCATCGCGTCGTAGCCGCCGCGCTCGGCCCAGCCGACCACCGGAAAGATACGGTGGCCCATGGCGCGGAGCCAGCCGCGTTTTTCGCCTGCCGCGAACGCGACATAAGCTTCCGCCCAGCGCTTCGGCCAAAGATCCTCATCGCGGTCGAAGCCCGCCGATCCCATCCAGTCCTGCAGCGCCAGATCGTAGCTGTCCTTGATGCCGAGCCGGCGTTGTTCGGGGCTATCGACCAGAAACAACCCGCCGAACGACCAGAACGCCTGCCCGCCGAGGCTCTGCTCGCCCTCCTGATCGACCACGATGACGCGTTTGCCGGCGTCGGCAATTTCTGTCGCGGCAACGAGGCCTGCGAGGCCCCCGCCGACCACGATTACGTCTGCATCATCAGCCATCGCGTCGCCCCCCGCTTTTGACCGGATTGAAGCGCGTGGTGTTAATCGCGGTCAACGGCAAATGGTTCTTGTGTGTGGCTTGTTTGTGCCTTGATGGCGACTTAACCTCAGGTTGTTCCGGTTTGGGATCTTCTCGGTGGGGAATGTGCAGCCGGCAAGCAACACTTAACCTGAATTTGTTTTGAGCCACTCCGGGCATCTGGACAAAATCGCGATCTGGCAACACGCTGCTTGCCGTCATCACCACCGTCTTGCATCACTCTGGACGGTCCAGATTCGGGTTCGGTTAGACTGGGGCTTGAAATGAAGTTCGTGACGGGGTTGCTCGCGGCGGTCCTTCTGGTGGCAGCAATGGGGACGAGCCACGCGGTGGTTCGGATTGCCGAGGACCGCGGTGGCCGGATTGGCACCTACGTGGACAAGTATCAGGGCCTGCGCAGTTCGGGCGAAACCGTCATCATCGACGGTCTGTGTGCATCGGCCTGCACCATCGTTCTGGGCGCGGTTCCGCACGACAAGATCTGCGTGACGTCGCACGCCAATCTGGGATTTCACGCGGCGTGGGATTTCGGCGCCAATGGCCGCGCCGTGACCAATCCGGAAGCCACCCAGATGCTGTACTCGATGTACCCGTCGCCGGTGCGGCGCTGGATCGCGCAGCGCGGCGGACTGACGCCGCACATGATTTTCCTGCGCGGCAAGCAATTGATGGGCATGTACAAACCCTGTTATCTCGATGCCCAGGCGTCCTCGCCGCGGACCCCATCGGCGCGCCGAGACCGCGATACGCGTCAGAATGACGTGATCGCTCCGACCCCTGCCGCGCTTGCCCGGCAGCCCGACTAGTCCTATCTGAGCATGACAGGCAGTTGAACGGCAGCAACGCCGTTTGTCGGTGCCTGTTGGTCAGATGGTCGCGCATGGCTCAGCCAATCTCCACGCAGCACGAGATAATCCCTGTAACCCGGCCTTCACGCAGGGCTGCGTCGGTGATTGTCGTGGCTGGTACGGGTTTCGCCGCCGCCCTTCTGCTCGGCGCGCTGGTACTGTGGTATCATTATGGGACGGCGGTCTTCTTCGAGATGATCGCGTCCGGCATCGCCGCCTGCTTCTGATCCGACGAGACTAAGGAACTTCATGATGGATCGGACAACCCGCCCGCTGGTCATCGTCGCAGCCTTCGCCGGAAGCCTGGTGGTTGGGCTGGTGCTGATGCTGTGGGCGCTGGGCGGATTGCGAACTGTGGCGGCGCCGGCCGCAATCGGCGGGCCGTTTCAACTGACCGACCAGGCCGGTCAGATCGTGACCGAAAAGAGCCTGCAGGGCCGCCCGACGCTGATTTTCTTCGGCTTCACCCATTGCCCGGACGTATGTCCGACGTCGCTGTTCGAGATTTCCGAGGTATTGCGGGCGATGGGCAGCGATGCCGATCGCGTTAACGCCTATTTCATCTCGGTCGATCCCGAGCGTGACACCGACGCGGCGATGAAGGATTATCTGTCGAGCTTCGATCCGCATCTGAAAGGTCTGACCGGCGGTCCCGACGCGGTGGCGAAGGTGATTTCCGGGTTCCGGGTCTATGCCCGGAAAGTTCCGCTCAAGGACGGCGACTACACCATGGATCATACCGCCCTGATCTATCTGATGGATCGCGACGGCCATTTTGTCTCGCCGTTCAACCTCAAGCGGACGCCCGAGGAAGCCGCGGCCGATCTGAAGCGTTACCTCTGAAGGGCGCGCTGCGAGTTCCCCAAACGGCATTCGCGTCCCCGGCCGGATGGTCTATAAGGCCGTCCACTCCGGAAAAGCCGTCACAATGCAGTCACAGACAGGTTCATCTCTCAACGAAAGATTTCGTCGAACGGTCCGCGCAACCCTGGATGCGACCGGATTGTCGCTGGGCGCTGTGCTGGCCGTGGTCCTGTCTGGCTGCGCCGCGCAAGCACAAACCCTGCCCAAGCCTGGTACGGAGGCGGCCCCGCAGGCGGTGCCGGGCTTCTGGGATCCAAGGCGGCGTCCGGAGCGGCCGGATCTTTCCCGCCTCACCGTGATCCGGTTTCTGACCGAAACCGATTACCCGCCGTTCAACTTCACCGGCCCCGATGGCAATCCCGCCGGCTTCAATGTCGATCTGGCCAGGCAGCTCTGCGACGAGATCAAGGTCAGCTGCACCATCCAGATGCGCCGGTTCGAGACGCTGCTGGATGCCATTACCAGCAACCGGGGCGATGCCATCATCGCGTCGCTGGCGGTGACGCCGCAACTGCGCGCCCGCGTCGATTTCACCGATCCGTATTACCGGGCGCCGGCGCGGTTCGTGTCGCGGCGCGACGCCGTGATGCCGGAGATTCGCCCCGAATATCTCGAGGGCAAGAAGGTCGGCGCCATCGCGGGGTCCTCGCACGAGGCCTACCTCAAGGCGATGTTCACGGACGCCGAATTGCACTCCTATCCCAACGACGACGCGTTGCGGCTGGCGCTGCGGCGCGGCGAGGTGGATTTCATTTTCGGCGATGCGATCTCGCTGGCGTTCTGGATCAATGGTACCGATTCCGGCGAATGTTGCGCCTTCAGCGGCGGGCCGTTTGTGGAGAGCCGGTATTTCGGCGAAGGCATCGGCATCGCCGTGCGCAAGGGCAATGACCTCTTACGCCAATCGTTGAACTGGGCGATGTTCCGGCTATGGGAGAAAGGCCGCTACACCGATCTGTGGCTGCGCTATTTTTCCGTCAGTCCGTTTTAGGAGCAGGCGTCGAACGCATCACTCGTCATTGCGAGGAGCGTAGCGACGAAGCAATCCACTCTTGCTTTGTGGCCCCATGGATTGCTTCGCTTCGCTCGCAATGACGGTTATATCACAGACAGGCCAGCGTCCTGGCCCTGGAGAAAGCCTTTCTTGATGTCCACGATCGATCCCGTCAGTCCGAGCGATCTGCGCGCGCTCGCCGAGCAATCCAATGCCTGGCCGTTCGAGCAGGCAAAGCAGATTGTCGCGCGGCTGAAGAAGAGCCCGAAGGACGAAGTGCTGTTCGAGACCGGCTACGGCCCGTCCGGCCTGCCGCATATCGGCACCTTCGGCGAGGTCGCGCGCACCACCATGGTGCGCCACGCCTTTCGCGTGCTGACCGAGGACAAGATCAAGACCCGGCTGCTTGCGTTCTCTGACGACATGGACGGCCTCCGCAAGGTGCCGGACAATGTGCCGAACAAGGAACTGCTGGAGCAAAATCTCGGAAAACCGCTGACGAAGGTGCCGGATCCCTTCGGCACCCATGAAAGTTTCGGTGCGCACAATAATGCGCGGCTGCGCGCGTTTCTCGACGCGTTCGGTTTCGATTACGAGTTCGGCAGTTCGACGGATTATTACACATCGGGCAAGTTCGACGCCGGGCTGCTGCGCATGCTGGAGCGGATCGACAAGGTGATGGCGATCATGCTGCCGTCGTTGCGTGAGGAGCGCGCCGCGAGCTATTCGCCATTCCTCCCGATCTGCCCGCGTACGGGGCTCGTGCTGTACGTGCCGGTCACGGCGCACGATGCGAAGGCCGGAACGATTTCCTACGAGGATCCCGAGACCAGAGAGAGCGTCACGCTTCCGGTCACCGGCGGCCATTGCAAATTGCAATGGAAGCCGGACTGGGCGATGCGCTGGTTCGCGCTCGGCGTCGACTATGAAATGGCCGGCAAGGACCTGATCGATTCGGTAAAACTGTCGGGCAAGATCTGCTCGGCGCTCGGCGGCATGCCGCCGGAGGGTTTCAACTTCGAACTCTTCCTCGATGACAAGGGCCAGAAAATATCAAAATCGAGGGGCAACGGGCTCACCATCGATGAATGGCTGCGCTATGCGTCGCCGGAATCGCTGTCGCTGTTCATGTACCGCGAGCCGAAGTCGGCGAAGCGTTTGTACTTCGACGTGATCCCGCGCAACGTCGACGACTACCAGCAATTTCTCGAAGGGTTTCCGCGGCAGGATCCGAAGCAGCAGTTGGCCAATCCGGTCTGGCACATCCACGCCGGACATCCGCCGGTAGCCGACATGCCGGTGACGTTCCAGCTGTTGCTGACTTTGGTGTCGTCGTCGAACGCGGAGAATGCCGCGACCTTGTGGGGTTTTATCGGGCGCTATCGTCCCGGCGTCACGCCGCTAACCCATCCGAAGCTGGATGCGATGGTCGGCTACGCCATCAACTACTATCGCGACTTCGTGGCGCCGACCAAGAAATTCCGCGAGCCGACCGATACCGAGCGGGTCGCGCTGCAGGATCTGCGCGATGCGCTGTCGCAATTGCCGCTGGAGTCATCGGCCGAGGACATCCAGAACGTGGTCTACGAGATCGGCCGGCGCGAGCCGTTCCTCGATGCGGTGAAGAAAGGCAAGGATGGCCGGCCGGGCGTCTCGCTCGACTGGTTCAACATGCTCTATCAGGTGCTGCTCGGCCAGGAAAAAGGCCCGCGCTTCGGATCGTTCGTCGCGGTCTATGGTCTGGCGAATGCCGTGACGATGATCGACGGCGCGCTGGCAAGGTCGGGATAGCGGGCCCGTTACCCCATCCACGCGCCAATAGCGAAGCGACAAATGGAGATGGCAGGCCCGCTGCAATTTCAGCCATGGCCGTTCCAGATTACGCTATTATACTAGGCCTAAACCGCCCAAGCCGCCGTCGAGAGGCAGACAACACAGGAGGATTTCCATGCAGTTCAGGGTTTCGCCGAAAACGCTAGGGGATTGCAGCGCCGAGGAATGGCAGGCGCGGGTTGATCTCGCGGCGGCGCACCGGCTGGCCTTCAATCAGGGTTTCAGCGAGGGCATCTTCAACCATCTGACCCTCGTGGTGCCGGGCCAGAGCGACCGCTACTACCAGATCCCGTTCGGGATGCACTGGTCCGAGGTTACGGCGTCCTCCTTCATGGAGGTCGGCATCGACGACGGCAAGGTCAAGCGGGGTGAGGGCGACGTGGAACGCTCCTGCTACTGCATCCATGCGCCGATCCACAAGGCGCTGCCGCAGGCAAAGGCGGTGTTTCATACTCACATGCCCTATGCGAGTGCGCTGACGCGTCTGGAAGATCCACGGATCAAGGAGATCGGCCAGACCGAGGTCGGGTTGATGAATGAGATTGCCTATGACGACGAATACACCGGCCCGGCGCTCGATCCGGCCGAAGGCGCGCGCCTCGCGAGAGTCATCGGCGACAAGTCTGTGTTGTTCATGGCCAATCACGGCATCAGCACGGTCGGCGCCACCGTCGCCGACGCCTATGACCGGCTTTACTACACCGAGCGCGCCGCACAGGTGCAGATCTACGCGATGTGGACGAAGACCATGCGGGATATCGGCGGGAGCAGCATGTTCGACGGTCCAAGTTCGGCGCAGCGGCACTTCGATGCGCTCAAGCGCATCCTCGACCGCAAGGAGCCTGACTACGCGTCGTAGGTTAGTGGCATTCAACCATGGACGTCGTCCCGGCTTGCCGCTGTGCGTGTCTGACCAAGGTACTGATTTCGCTTACGCTCGGCGAGATTGTTCGTTGTCTCCTTGATCGGCGATGCGCTGGCGTGGTCTACGCATGCGTTTCGTGCTGCCTCTTGCGATAGTTGTATATTTAGATATCCTTAACCCGAAATTGCGCGAGCGTTTTTGCCGCTTCTGCGAATTCCGGATCAAGGTTATGGTTTCATTTCTGATTTCGAGCGCCATTGGGTTTACGATTTATCAGTTGGCGGCTTGGGCATTGCTTTCTGAAGATCGCCTCTTTTTTAGAGTCGGCAATTCTGTCATCAACCTCGCGCCTGAGGCCGCGACCTGGCTCCGTCGCTTGCTAGTTGTTCTGCTCGTCGGTGTTGGTCTCACGCTCGTAATCTGGCTTCATCGACCGTTCGCCTTTCCGGACGACGCTTTAGGCGGCGCCGTCATATTGGGATTCTTCTACGGGCCGCTGCTAGCGATTTGGATAAATACTCTACTCGCGAAGCCTTCCAAGGAGAGTCCCAGCATCGGCCAATATGTTGCCGGCGCGGGACTGGCCTTACTTTTTCTGGTCGGTTCGGTTGGAGACCAGATGGGCGCCTTGATCCTGGGGTATGCGCGGCAGATCAGCAAGATCAGTTTCGGCGGAGCCGAGCTTAGCTTTACTCAGAAATCTTCGGAGGCAAGCACCCTCGGCGGCCCACTATCGCTTTCGGGCAACCCGCCGACATATGCTTCATCCTCCGGTGCTATCGGGCTCGACTATTTGGGCAGCCTGGCGTCGATGATTGAAAGGGACATCGAATACCTCAAATTATTCAAAAAAATCGAACTGCCAGAAGTCCAATCCAAGCGGAGTATTTCGGGGGCGGTCAACAAATCACAGGAGGAGATCGTCGAAAGGACGCAGAAGATCGACGGGGTGCTCGCCGTCCTAGGCGTGGCCAAATCTTTCGCTGCGAATACGATTGAAAAACCCTCAGCCTGTTTGGTCGGTTGGTATTCAAAGACCGGTGACGCCGAGTCCATCAACCGGCACATTGCCGGCTTTGCCAACATTTTCAAACGATTGCCGACCATCGAATCCGGGGAGCCCGTTGACCAGCTTGCCGAGGAGTTCATCAAACGATCGTTTCTTATCGCTGCTGACGCCATCGCGTCGGTGCCGAGTTACATACTCGCGGACAAATGTGACGACATCTTAGAGCAGTTCTGCCCCGAAGCGTTTACTTATACGACGCAAGAAAAGTTAGACGACTTGGGACACAAGAGTTCCAGAAAGCAGAGAGAACGCGACAAAGACAGCCAAAAACTGACAGGCTGTCTCAGAGTCCTGCAGTCTGCGATCAGGAGGAATGAGCAAATTCCGATCTTCGATAAGTTACAAGGTGACATTCAACCTTATCTCTCGGGTTTTGTGGCAAGCCGCGGATGGGAGGCACGCCCCTATTATGCGTTAGGATATGCGAGCATTTTGTCACAGCTCGGACAAGATCTGGCAGCCAGCGCCTTGTTGGACAGCTGGATTCAAACGCGTATCCAGCGCCCGACACCGGTTTGGGACACGGCAGCGGAATGGTTCGACGTTCGAGCGCGATCCATTCTCGTCAACTTTCTTGAGATTTGGCTCAAAAAAGAGGGGTCATCGGCGCCGACTGCTGTGCGGAACGAACACATTGCGAATCTCGATTCCCTGCGCACGGACCTGAAAGGCTATCTTTCGAGGGTAGACTTTTTTCGCGCGATGTCAGGGACCATCGCCAGTCCGCCTCCCGGCCGGTCCGAGGAAAGATTCAAGCTGGAGGACAAATTGAGGAGTCCGGCGTCCTGTTCTTCGCGTGATCAGGATATCGTTTCGTGGCGCCGGTTATTCGAGACGTATGTCACCGCAGAGCTGAGCTACCTGAACGCTATAATGTCTCATCCAGATTATGCCGATCAGTTTTCGGAACAGGCTACAGCAGTCGCGACGACATTGGCCGGAATGGATCTTTCTTGCATCCCCCGCGGCGAAGACTCTGACTTGGTCCATCCTAGGGCAAGGACGTTCTACACTCAGATCCTCAACGCCTACGGAACCAACGCCTATCGTTATTCGGACGCCCACAAAGGGTCGGAAAGCGAAACAGTAAGGAAGCAACGCCTTTCCCAAGCCATACATGCAGTTGAATTTGGGCAGAACCTAATTAGCGATGTAGCCCGCAAGGAGCGCGACCGAAACGGGTCGCCGTTCTTGAAGAGAATCCAGGCAAGCGACGCTGTCGAAGCCGAAGAAAATCTAAAGGCGACCGACAGGAAGTTGAAGAAAATGATGAAAAACGATCAATAGCAGATCGGCTCCTACGGAGGAGCCACGCCCGCTTGGGCCATCGACGATATCAGAATCGATGCCGCGACCAAAATGCCGATCAACAATGCAAGTTCAATCCGGAGCAGCTTCATAGAAGCCTCCATAGCTTGGATGTCCAAATATAATAGCAATACCGGCTGAATGCTAGGTGAACGCACCTTATCCGCCCGGCTGTTGCGGGTGAATTTCGTCAAACCAGCGGCGCTGGCCTCCGGGAACCTCCCAGGCCTTTCAAAAGGAAAGCGGCACCAAAGAGCTACTGGCTCGCCCAAACGATCCGCGCGATCCACGCGACATCGGCCGCCGCCAGGGTGCGGTCGACATGGTTCGGGTTGAGCGACTGCAGTTCGAGCGTCTTGGCGGTTCGGCGTTTCAGTTCCTTGACCATCACCTCGCCGCCGGTGGTTTTCACCACCACGCGGTCGCCCCGCCGGATCGGCGTGCCCGGCGACACCACGATGATGTCGCCGTCGCGGTAGGTGGGCTTCATCTGGTCGCCGGAAATTTCCAGGGCATAAGCGTGCTCGTCATTGACCGAGGGCAGGCCGACCTCGTCGTCCCAGCCCTTGCCGGCGGGGAACCCGCCATCGTCGAAATAGCCGCCGGCGCCGGCCTGCGCAAAGCCGAGCAGCGGCACCGACTGCACCGTCCGCGCGGTATCGCCGATCAGCTGCACGAAGGTATCGATGGAACTGTTGGTGGCGGCGAGCGCTTTGGATACCGATTCGGTCGAAGGCCACCGTTCGCGTCCATCAGGGGTGACGCGCTTGGATTTGTTGAAGGTGGTCGGGTCGAGGCCGGAGCGCTTGGCGAGCCCCGATGGCGATAGTCCGGCGCGCTCGGCAAGCCGATCCAGCGCGGTCCAGATATGCTCGTGGGTTAGCATGCGCGGTGCTTTTGCGGTTTTGGCCATCGGTCAACTGTGTCAAAAGCTAGGAATTATTACCTCAATCAACCCGTTTTCGCAATCCGGCGCAAGGGTCTGGCAAGTGCCCGAATGCGACCCTTGAAGTGCGGCGGTGCCGTCGATACGGTCGGTCACACCAGCGGAAATCCCAAGAGACTCAACGACCAAGCAGGGCTCCGGACACGTGCGCATGATCTACAAAATCTGTCCCGCCTCGGCCTGGCGCGAGGCCGAGCGGCAAGGCGTGTACCGGGGCAGCGCCGATGATATCCGCGATGGTTTCATTCATTTTTCCGCCGCGTCGCAGGTGGCGGAGACGGCAAGAAAGCATTTCTTCGGGCAGACCGGATTGTTCCTGATCGCGGTCGACGCCGGCATGCTGGGCGACGCGCTGCGGTGGGAGCACTCGCGCAACGACGAACTGTTTCCGCATCTCTACGGTGAACTCGATCTCGGCGCGGTGACCGGCGTCCGTGACATGCATGCGCGGTCCGATGGATATCACGACATCCCGGAGCTGACGCCGTGATCCGCGCATTCGATGCCGTCTCGCTGCCGCTGCTGCGCTGGTTCGATCCGGAAGACGCGCACCGTCTGGCGATCCAGGGCTTGCGGCTGCTGCCGCCGATACGGCCGCGGCCGGACGATCCAAAATTGGCGGTACGGGCCTTCGGCCTGAACTTTCCCAATCCAATCGGCATGGCCGCCGGCTTCGACAAGAGCGCTGAAGCTCCCGATGCGCTATTGCGGCTGGGTTTCGGCTTTGTCGAGATCGGCTCGGTGACGCCGAAGCCGCAAATCGGCAATCCGCGACCGCGGCTGTTCCGGCTCGAGCGCGACGAAGCCGTGATCAATCGCATGGGCTTCAACAATGACGGCGCCGACGCGGTGCTGCGACGGCTGGCCGCGCGCGCGCATCTCGGCAGCATCGTCGGCGTCAATGTCGGGGCCAACAAGGATAGCTCCGATCGCGTCGCCGATTATGTGAAACTGATCGAGACCTTCGCGCCGGTGGCGAGCTATTTCACCGTCAACGTGTCGTCGCCGAACACGCCGGGCCTGCGCAACCTGCAACAGGCGGCGGCGCTCGACGATCTCCTGGCCAAGGTGATCGAGGCGCGCGAACGCGTGCGCCAGAACGCCGGCGACACGCCGGTGTTGCTCAAGATCGCGCCGGATCTGAGCCTGGCCGAACTTGACGACGTGGTTCACATTGCGCGCTCGCGCCGGATCGACGGCATGATCGTCGGCAACACCACGTTGGCGCGGCCTTCGACATTGCGCGAACAGGCCCGCGCCAGGGAGCAGGGGGGCCTGTCGGGCAGGCCGCTGTTTCGGCTGTCGACGCGGATGGTGGCGGAGACCTATGTACGTGCGGAGCGGGCGTTTCCGCTGGT
>WNFK01256742.1_pt2 | contig 10883 bp, 10 predicted proteins | sample 5400281 | NCBI WGS metagenome assembly WNFK01 (sample SAMN13153350, study PRJNA577476) | soil metagenome | isolation source: 20 cm soil on Douglas fir-dominated hillslope | place: USA:California | collected 2013-09-17
GACGAATCGCCGTCAATCTGGTCCCCGCCGACCTCCCGAAGCAGATCATCCACGGCGATCTGCCAATCCCGCTCGGCCAGAGGACGGCTATCGGTCATTGCGCCGGACGCATCGAGCGGCTTCGCGGTATCCGGCGGACTCGGGCTCGGGCTCGATAGATCGTCAAACTCGGCGACGCGAAGCGCATCGGGTAGCGGAGGAAGATTTAGCTGCACGGCAGGCGCAGAGCGTCGATAAAGAAATGAGCCGCCAGTCAAACCGCAAAGCAGAAGCGCGCCCCCGAGCGCCGCGAGCAAAATAAACAAGTTGAGGTAAAGCGGTCGACTGTCTGGGAGCAATTCATCGTCGGCTTTGCCGGAAGTCGTGACATCGTGAAACACGGTCAGAGCCTGCTGATCATTTCCGGAATTGCCCGGCGGGGTTGGCTGCCGATCGCTTGAATGAGCCTGCTCCCACAGATTGACCCAGCGCGATGTGAACGTCGATGTGGCAGGAATCTCATCGGCCACCACTGCGGTGGCAGACTCCGGCGAAGACTCGGATTTGACCCGCCCAAGGGGTTCAGCGACTGGTTCTGTGGGTCCTGTTTTATCTACAAGCCTCGCGTTGGCGTTCGCGGTGGCTCGTGGAAGCGCCACGGCTGACGTTTCCGCGACTAACTTTATGGGTGGCGACCGCGCCGGGATGGCCTTGCGAATTCTGGAAACCCGGGCGCTCAACTGCCAGCATCTTTGACCGGTTGTGTCGTCTGTGTAATGGCGCCAACGCTTGCCCGAAGGGGCTCGGCCGTTCGGCGCTGCGATGCAACTCGCCGTTGCGGCTGGTTCTGCGCGCTCGTTTGAGCTTCCTGGATTAAACAATCCTTGCAAGGCGACGTTGCGGACCGTCGCTTTTCCAGAGTCAATAATCCAGCATTTCTGACCGGTGACGGGGTTCGTTTGATAATACCAACGGATTCCCTCGGACGGGTTGTCGGTCGGTCTGGCGAGGCAATTCTCGGCAGCCTGAGCAGCGATCGAAAACGCGGCGTTCAACACAGGAGCTGCAAGAAACGCTACGACGACCGTTGACAAAAATGTTGTCATTCGGTGCAACATCACGATCTCCTGGCAGTTCAATTTTCTTCTTTCTGAAGTTCTCCGTTGGAAATGACGCGACTGGAATTGTCGCGCAGGCCCGAACAAGACCTGATTGTGCTTAGCCGAAACATCAACTACACGCGCTGGTAAGCTTTTCTTAACCTTAAGCGTACCGTGATATGTGATTCGAGGCCAGCCCGCTCGCCCGCCACGGCGTTCCGGCGTGGCCTAGGTTGGTTACCGCAACGCACAGCGACGATCAGCGCGTCTGAGCCTTCCCGGATCTGCGCCCCGCCGTTCCCTTAATGTTCTTGTCCTCGGTAACATTTTACGCTACCGTTTGCCGCAGGCAGAGGGCGGCATGGTTCAGCGGGTTACCACCGTAGCTTTTGAGGGGATCGAAGCCCGCGCCGTCGACGTGCAGGTGCAGGTCGCGCCCGGCCTGCCGGCTTTCGCCATCGTCGGACTGCCCGACAAGGCGGTCTCCGAGGCCCGCGAACGGGTTCGCTCGGCGCTGATCGCCTCGGGTCTCGCACTGCCGGCGCGGCGAATCACGGTCAATCTCGCGCCCGCCGACCTGCCGAAGGAGGGCAGCCATTACGATCTGCCGATCGCGCTCGGCCTGATGGCGGCGATCGGCGCCATTCCGCCGGACGCGCTGAACGGCTTCACGGTGCTCGGCGAACTCGGCCTCGATGGATCGATCGCGCCGGTGGCCGGTGTATTGCCCGCAGCGATCGGCGCCAATTCGCGCGATGAAGGGCTGATTTGTCCCGCGCGGTGCGGGGCGGAAGCGGCCTGGGCGAGCCCCGATATCCAGATCGTCGCCGCCCATTCGTTGATCCAGATCGCGAATCATTTCAAGGGCACGCAGGTGCTGTCGCGCCCCTCACCGAAGGTGCACGCGCGCGAGGCCGATATGCTCGACCTGCGCGACATCAAGGGACAGGAAAGCGCCAAGCGCGCGCTCGAGATTGCCGCGGCCGGCGGACATCATTTGCTGATGATCGGGTCACCCGGCGCCGGCAAGTCGATGCTGGCAGCGCGGCTGCCCTCGATCCTGCCGCCACTGTCACCCTCCGAACTGCTCGAAGTGTCGATGATCGCGTCCGTCGCCGGCGAAATCCGGGACGGCGCCTTGACCGCGCGACGGCCGTTCCGCAGCCCGCATCATTCCGCCAGCATGGCGGCACTCACCGGCGGCGGCATGCGCGCCAAACCCGGCGAAATCTCGCTGGCGCATCAGGGCGTGCTGTTTCTCGACGAACTGCCGGAGTTCGATCCTCGCGTGCTGGATTCGCTGCGCCAGCCGCTGGAGAATGGCGAGGTGGCGGTGTCGCGGGCCAATCATCGCGTCACCTATCCAGCGCGCTTCATGCTGGTCGCGGCGATGAACCCTTGCCGTTGCGGCCACGCCTATGAGCCCGGCTATTCGTGCAAGCGCGGACGGATCGACCGCTGCGCGGGCGATTATCAGGCGCGCATTTCGGGGCCGCTGATGGATCGCATCGATCTGCGGATCGAGGTGCCGGCGGTAACCGCGGCCGATCTGATCCTGCCGCCGCCAACGGAAGGATCCGCCGAGGTGGCCGCGCGCGTCGCCGCGGCGCGTGACATCCAGCTGGCGCGCTACGCCTCGGCCGGATTGCCGCGTGTCCGCACCAATGCGGAAGCACCGGCGTCGGTGCTGGAGACCATCGCCCAGCCGGACGCGCAGGGCTTGAAACTGCTGCGCGACGCCGCCGAGACCATGCGGCTGTCGGCACGCGGCTATCATCGCGTGCTGCGCGTCGCCCGGACGCTGGCCGACCTCGATGGCGCCGACAAGATCAGCCGGCTGCATCTGGCCGAAGCCTTGTCCTACCGCGCGCTCGCCGACGATCTCAGGCGCGCGGCCTGAATCATCGACAGCCTTGGCCGCGGCATCCGCGTGTGAACGCGACGGTAACGAGTTTTGTTTACATTCCGCCAACCATAAGTCCGGCGTTTTGCGGGCTTTTCGTTGGGCGGGCGTATCATGTTGCGTTTCAAGATTCTGGCTTCGGCTGTGCCGTTGATCGTTGCCGCCGTGTTCGCGCGCGGCGAATTCTCGACCAGCTCGCGCCCCTGCATCGCGATCGGCGGCGCATCGGTCCAGATCGCATCCTTACCCTGGCAGGCCCAGCTTCAGGTCAGCTTCACCAGCGACCCGTCAACCGCCACCGTGCGGGTCCAGCTATCGGAGAGCGCGGGCGCGGCCGATTTCGCGGTGGTCGATGATGTCGACAGCGCGGAGGACGGCGCCTGCGCGGCCAACGCAGCGACGCGATTTGTGGCGATCTCCGCAAGCCCGCCGCCGTCCGCGCCTGTCATCTATCTCTCGCCGGACGGGCCCGCCGATTATCGGATTTTTGTGCACTCGAAGCGTTTTACGGCGCGCGATGCGGCAGCCCTGGTCGTCGGCGCCAGTGGGATACCGAGCCGCCTTGCCGCCGCCTCGCTCTGAGGCGCCTTAACGCTTTATCAACCATGTTTTCATCCGACGGCACGACGTCGCACCGCCTCAAGCACTTCTTCAAGATCGCCGCCGCATGGTTATCGGCAGCACATGGCGCGCGTCGAGGCACTCTCAATGCCGGTCGCGCCAGGCGATCACGCTGCCAGAAGGCAATCTCAGGGGAGTTGGCGATGGGGCGGGTTTTCCGGGTCAAGATGCGTATGCGTCGTTTCACGCGACGTCACCCATGGCTCATTTTCACGGTCCGCTCGTTCATGATCTTTTCGGCCGCCTTCGGCGGTGCGTATGGATTCATCTCCGGAAGCCGGTCCGAAGATTCCGGCTATGACCCCCACGCTTTTGCGATCGGCGCCAGCTTCCTGTTCGCGTTGGCGTGCGTTGCGCTTGCGACGCTGAGCATGCGGTTGCGCTGGATGCGCAAGAGAATGCGCAAGATCGCCCTGCACAACGAAGCGCTGGCCGACCGTAATTGGGAATTGAAGGAAGCCGAGGAACGCGCCCGCAGCCTGTTCGAATCGCAAGGCGATCTGATCGTTCTGCGCGACGCCGACGGCTGCATCACTTTTGTCAACGACGCCTATTGCGAACTGGCCGAGCTGCCGCGCAGCGCGCTGGTCGGCAGCGACTTCACGCTTGATGTCCTCGAGCAAGGTGACGCGGCGATTGAAACCAGCGGTACCCGGATTCACGACCAGAGGGTCGCAACCGGAGATGCAGTGCGTCGGCCGCGACGTCACCGACCGCACCGAGACCGAACGGGCGCTCGCCGAGGCCCGCGATCAGGCCGACGCGGCCAATCGCGCCAAGTCGCGATTCCTGGCCATGGCCAGCCACGAAATTCGCACGCCGCTCAACGGCATCATCGGCATGAGCGGATTGCTGCTGGATACGCCGCTGACGCCGGAACAGATGACCTACGCCCGGGCGGTGAAAACCTCGGGCGACGCCTTGCTGTCGCTGATCGAGGAGCTCTTGGATTATTCCAAGATCGAAGCCGGCAAGATCGATCTGGAATCTCGTCCGTTCGCGCTTGCCGCATTGGTCGAGGACATCACCGAGCTGCTGGCGCCGCGGGCGCAGGCCAGAAAGCTCGAGATCGCGGCCTATGTCGACGAACGGCTGCCGATGGAGGTGGTTGGAGATGCCGCAAGGCTGCGGCAGGTGCTGCTCAATCTCGCCGGCAATGCGATCAAGTTCACCTCGACCGGCGGCGTGGCGCTGATTGTCGAGCCCGGTATCTGGCCCAATGAAATCAGCTTCCTGGTGCGCGATACCGGCATCGGCATCGCGCCCGAGGCACAACAGCGGATTTTCCGCGAGTTCGAACAGGCCGACGAGCGCATCGCCAGAAGCTATGGCGGCACCGGCCTCGGCCTCAGCATCTCCGAGCGCATTGTCAAGCGAATGGGCGGCCGCATCACGCTGGAGAGCCAGCCGGGCGTCGGCTCGACGTTCGAGGTGTCGATTCCGCTGGCGGCTTCCGACAAAAACAGCAGCGAACAAAGAGCATTCGCGGCGCCGGATTTGACAGGTCAATCGATCATGCTGGTCGCGCCTCAGAGCATCGAGGCTTCGCTGATCGCCCGGCGGCTGCAACGCTGGGGCGGCCAGACCTGCATGGTTTCGGATGTCGTGGTGGCGCAGGCCCTGTTGCCGGAGCGGTTGTGGCACGCCGTGCTGCTCGATCACGCCTTGGGCGCGGCCGATATCGACGTCGCCGGTGAAGCCGCCCGCCCGCACGCAACGCAGCGGATCGTGATGTTTACGCCGGCGACCCGGCATGAACTTCAGCCCTCCACCTCCTCCGCTTTCACGGGCTACCTGGTCAAACCGTTGCGCGCCGCTTCGCTCGCGGCCCGCCTGACGATGGTGCCGGAAATTCTCGCACCGGACCTTGCCGGCGATGCTCTGATCGAGGCGCCTGAGGCCGCTGAACCACGGGCGAGCGCGCCCGCAGGCGGTCTTTCAATTCTGGTGGCGGAAGACAATGAGATCAACGCGCTCTTGATGCGTTCGCTTTTGAACAGGCTCGGACATCATGCCATGATCACCACCAATGGCGAAGCGGCGCTGGAATCCTGGCTGTCCGCGAAATCCGCCGGCACGCCCTATGATCTGGTTCTGATGGACATCCAGATGCCGCAACTTGACGGCATCGAAACCACCAAGCGTATCCGTGGCCTTGAGGCTGGACAGCCGGGCCGCCAGACGCCGATCCTCGCCCTCACGGCGAACACGCTGGTCGAGGATCGCTACGCCTGCTTTGAAGCCGGCATGGACGGCTTTCTGATCAAGCCGCTCGATCGTGAAAAGCTCGCCGACGCGCTTGCAGGCCTGGCCGCCTCGCGGCATCTCGCGGCCTGAAGACCGCGCGCGAGACGGCATTCTGCGTTTGGGCGCGTGGCTCCGTGCTCGCCACGGAGCGGCTTTCATCCCCCAATCGGCTGATTGAAATGAAAAGCAACCGCACCATCATGCCGGAGAGAGAAAGGCCTCCGATCAAGCAGAATACGCAAAAGGAAAGGGAACAATGATGAAGACGCTGCAGATCATCTGCGCAGTCCTCCTGCTTCTGCTCGGTTGTTCCCAGGTATCCGCGGAAGATCCGCGAGAACTTGTATCGGCGTTGAAGCAAGGGGGTTACGTCGTCGTATTCCGTCATGTCGCCACTGACGACAGCCAGAAAGATATCTATCCTTTTGATTTTGACGACATGAAAGCCCAGCGGCAGCTGAGCGAGAAGGGGCGGGATATGGCCCGCCAGATCGGCGCTGCGCTCAAAAAGCTCGGCATTCCAGTCGACGAGACCTACACGAGCAGGCTCAATCGGGCGATTGAAACCGGCAAATTGCTCGCCGACAAAGACGTGAGACCCGTCGATGCATTGACGGACAGCGGCGCAGGAAGCGCTGCTGCGATGGCGAACCCCGCCGGCGGGAACGCCAAAGCCGGGCTAGCCCTGCGGGAATTGGTGAATGCCACACCGAAAGCCGGCACCAACACTTTCATCGTGACACATAAGACAAATATCGCGGATGCATTCGGAAGAGAGGCCAGCGATGTGCAGGAGGGGGAAGCATTCATTTACCGATCCAATGGATCGGCTCCCTCGGCATTTGTCACCCGCGTGAAGGCGGCTTTCTGGATCGAGCAGGCCGCTAACTGATTTCCGAATTTGCGGATCGAGCAGTTAGAGCATGATCCGGAAAAGTGGGTACCGGTTTTCCGAAAAGATCATGCTCAAACAAAAAGATAGAGCGGGATAACGATTCGAAGAAAAGTCATCCCGCTCTAGGTCCGGGCGCCGAGTCCGCGGGCTTGCTGTTGCCGTGAAGGATCCTGCGCAAGCCTGTCACACTGCGGCAATGGCGACGTCACATCGCTGTTGAATGCGCGTGATTTGTGGACCTCGAAGACCGCGCCGATTCGATTTCGAAAAGCATGCGGTCGCGAGGATAGCCATGCAGAACGGCGAATTGGCGCGATCGACGCAGCGCTTGATTGCGATGCTGCGGCCGGAAAAAGTCGGGACCGCAGCGCAGACGGCGATGACCTGGTTCAAGCCGCTGCCGATCTCATCAAGCGTCGTAAAGCCGATCCGTTTCGCTGAATTTCCCGCCACGCTTGGGCGGATCGGCTCGCTTGAAGTGCGGCTTGCGCAGGCAAAGCGCGACGTGAAGCGCGCCCAGAAACTGCGTTATCGCGTGTTCTACAAGGACGGCACCGCCATCGCCGACGCCGCGACCATGCTGGCGCGGCGCGACAAGGACGCGTTCGACAAGATTTGCGACCATCTATTGGTGATCGATCACGCCGCCAAACCATCGATCGGCGGAAGGCAGCCCGTGGTCGGCACCTATCGCCTGCTGCGCCAGGAGGTGGCGGCAAATCATGGCGGCTTCTACACCGAAGACGAGTTCGACATATCGGGCCTGACCGATCGTCATTGCGGTTTGCGTTTCCTTGAGCTCGGACGATCCTGCGTGCTGCCGCGCTACCGCAACAAGCGCACCGTCGAATTGCTGTGGCACGGGATCTGGAGCTATGTGCGACAGCACCGGCTCGACGTGATGATCGGCTGCGCCAGCTTCGAGGGCACCGACCCGGACCGGCTGGCACTGCCGTTGTCGTTCCTGCATCACTACGCGCAAGCCCCGGAAGCCTGGCGCGCCGCGGCGCATGGCTCACGCCGTGTCGAGATGAACCGGATGCCAAAGGAAGCGATCAATCCGAAGGCAGCCCTTCACGAGCTGCCGCCTCTGATCAAGGGATATTTGCGGCTTGGCGCCTATATCGGCGATGGTGCCGTGATCGATCATCAATTCGGCACCACGGACGTGCTGATCGTGATGCCGGTCTCGGCGATCAATGCCCGCTACATCGAGCATTTTGGTGGCGATGCGTCACGACATGCCGCGTAGCGCGGCGGCCAGGGTGATACGACTCACTCCTCATGCTGAGGAGGCGCCCTCCCGGCAGCGCGCTTGCGCTGTCCGGTGCGCCGTCTCGAACCATGAGGAAAACCAATATCCATCCTTCGAGACGCGGCGAAGACGCCGCTCCTCAGGATGAGGGAAGATAACGCGTCATTCCAATCCAACCGCCCTAAAGCCGCCGCAGCGCAACGGTTTCAACCACGTGATCGGCGCCCTTTTTCAGGATCAGCGTCGCACGCGGCCGGGTCGGCAGGATATTTTCTTCGAGATTGGCAAGGTTGGTTCGTTCCCAGATCGCCAATGCGGTCGCCGTGGCTTCCTCGTCGGACAGCGGCGCGTAGCGATGAAAATACGACCGCGGATCGTGGAACGCGGTATCTCGCAGCGCCAGGAAGCGCCGGACGAACCAATCGCGCAGCACCGGCTCGTCGGCATCGATATAGACTGAGAAGTCGAAGAAATCCGACACCACCGGCACCGCCTTGCCGTCGCGCGGCAGCCGGCCGGTCTGCAGGACGTTGACGCCCTCGACAATCAGAATGTCCGGCCGATCGATCTCGATCCATTCGTTCGGGATGATGTCGTAGGTCAAATGCGAATAGACCGGCGCGCGCACCGGACGCCGCCCTGCCTTGATGTCGCTGAGAAACGCCAGCAGCATCGGCAGGTCATAGCTTTCGGGAAAGCCCTTCTTCTGCATCAGGCCTTGCCGCTCCAACACCGCTTTCGAAAACAGAAAACCGTCGGTCGTCACCAGATCGACCTTGGGCCGCGGCGACCAGCGGGCCAATAGCGCCTGCAGCACACGTGCGGCGGTCGATTTGCCCACCGCCACCGAACCCGCAACACCGATGATATAGGGCACCTTGCGATCCCGGATGCCGAGGAATTGACGTTGTGCCTGATAGAGCCGGTGGGTCGCATCGACATAGATCGACAGCAGCCGCGACAGCGGCAGATAGATGTCCTCGACCTCTCTCATATCGAGGCGGTCATGCAACGAACGCAGCCGCTCGAACTCGCCCGGCTCCAGCGTCATCGGGGTGTCGTCACGCAATCGCGCCCACTGCTCGCGCGTGAAGATCCGATAGGGATTGTACTGTTGTTCCGGCGCCCGAATATCCATGAAGCTACCCTTTATTGGTCCCGCTTTCGCGCGGCCTTCTCTTCAAGTCCGGACATTGACGTGCGCTGCGCCAGCGCCGCCTCGACATCCTCAAACTTCACGCCGCGCGATTTCAAAAGCACCAGCAGGTGAAACAGCAGATCGCCGCTTTCGGCGATGAGGTGGTCGCGATTATTCTCGACCGCGGCGATCACGGTTTCCACCGCCTCTTCGCCGAACTTCTTGGCGCAATGTTCCGGCCCCTTGTCCAGCAATTTGCGGGTATAGGACGCCTCGCCTCCCGACGCCGCACGGGCATCGATGGTGGCGGCCAGGTCGTAGATCGTGAAACGCGCCATCAACTCTACTCAACGCATGCGGCCCAGCGGACGGGACGCCGCTTATCTCACGAGATTTAGCACTTCCGTCACAAAGAGTCGTCAGGGATCGAGCCGCATCGGCAGTCCGGCCCGGACCATATGGTCCTTGGCTTCCCGTATGGTAAATTCTCCGAAGTGGAAAATCGACGCCGCCAGCACCGCGGTCGCATGCCCTTGGCGGATGCCGTCCACCAGGTGATCGAGATGGCCGACGCCGCCGGATGCGATCACCGGCACCGGAACGCTGTCGGCCACCGCACTCGTGAGCGGAATGTCAAAGCCCTGCCGGGTGCCGTCGCGGTCCATCGAGGTGAGCAGGATTTCACCGGCGCCGAGCGAAACCACTTCCTGGGCATATTCGATGGCATCGATGCCGGTCGAATTACGCCCGCCATGGGTGAAGATCTCCCAGCGCTCGCCGCCGCCACCACGCTTCACGCGCTTGGCGTCGATCGCGACCACAATGCACTGATCGCCGAATTTTTCGGCCGCCTCCTTGACGAATTCGCGGCGGCTGACCGCGGCGCTGTTGATCGAAACCTTGTCGGCGCCGGATCGCAGCAGCACGCGAATATCGTCGACGGTGCGCACGCCGCCGCCCACCGTCAGCGGCATGAAGCAGGCTTCCGCGGTGCGCCTGACCACATCCAGCATGGTGCCGCGGTTTTCGTGCGTGGCGGTAATGTCGAGAAAGCACAGCTCATCGGCGCCGGCGGCGTCATAGGCGATCGCCGCTTCCACAGGATCGCCGGCGTCGCGCAGATCGACAAAGTTGACGCCCTTGACGACCCGGCCGTCCTTGACGTCGAGACAGGGAATCACGCGGACTTTAAACATTACTCCGCCGCAGATTCGAAGGCACGTGGCTTGAGAAAATCCCAGAACACGCCAAGCATGCGGCCCTCGTATTCGGATGAACTAACGTCCACAATGAAAAACAGACTGGAACCGGAAAACTTCAACAGCCTGCCAGACAAATCAGATACAGAAAGATTGCTTTTCAAAAAGCAAACGTGTCCATCAAGGGTGTACATTTCCGCCCCACTGTCGAGCGAATCAACATAGCTCCGCAAGTCTATCTCTGGGTTGCTCCCGTCATCAAAAACCAGAAGAAAAGTTTTCATTTTTTTTCTCCACCATCCAGCCGAGATTGCGAGGTCTCGATCCGAGCCACTTGGTTTGCGATATCAACTATTTCGGTACTCCCGCCCTTTTTGTAAAGGTATCGCAGCGCTTGTTGTCTGACCCTATATTCCTCCGATTGCAGTCGATCCGGATCGCGAAACATAATACCAGACTTCGAATTGATTAACCTATGTAGGCCCAGTCGCGGCTGGCAATGGACGCGATGCGGCCGAGCTCGTTGAGAAGGCTGCGCCATGCGTT
>WNFK01226856.1_pt1 | contig 10879 bp, 6 predicted proteins | sample 5400281 | NCBI WGS metagenome assembly WNFK01 (sample SAMN13153350, study PRJNA577476) | soil metagenome | isolation source: 20 cm soil on Douglas fir-dominated hillslope | place: USA:California | collected 2013-09-17
GAAGGTCATCCCCGGAGGGATGGGCGTGCTCGGCATGACGTACGACGGAATCTTCTCGCGCGGGAATGCGACGAAGCCCGCCTGCTGCACCGTCGCGCCGGCCGTCATCGTGCTCATGTCGTGCGCCGGCGCCGGCGCCGGCGTCGGCGTCGGGCTGACGTTCGGTGCGGATGGTGCGGACTCCGGCCGCGTGGGCGAGCCGCCCTGCGGGTTCGCCGGCGGTCCGAGGGGCGCACCGGACGGCGCCGAGGTGGAAACGGTGGCGGCAGCCACTGCACCGAATGCGGCGGCCGTCGTCTGATGCGCCGCCCACGACTCGAAGTCCGCCGACGTGACCGTGAACGTCTTGAACCGCATGTTGGCGTGCGACGCGCCGCAGAACTCCACACACATGCCGTTCCACGCCGTCTCACCCACCGAATCGGGAGTGAACCAGAGGTAGTTCGGATGGTTCGTGATGACGTCGCGCTTGCCGCCGAGCTGCGGGATCCAGAACGAGTGGATCACGTCCTGGCTCTTGAGCGTGAAGTTCACCTTGCGGCCGACGGGCAGATACAGCTCGTTGGCCGTGATGACGTTGTACTGGGGATAGCGGAACTCCCACCACCACTGATGGCCGATCACCTCGACCTGCAGCGCGTCGGCCGACGCCTTCGCCTGGGTCTTGAAGATCGTGCGGACGGTGGGGACGGCGATGAACGCGAGGATGAGCGCGGGGATCGCCGTCCAGAGGATCTCGAGCGTCGTGTTCCCGTGCACGTGCTCGGGACGATCGTTCTCGCTGCGCCGCCGGAAGCGCCAGATCGTGTAGAGAAGGATCCCCTCGACGAATACGAAGACGATCGTCCCCAGCCAGATGAGGATGTCGAAGAGGTGGCCGATGTCGCGGTTGAATTCCGTGAAGCGCGTGAAGACGGAGTTCGGATAATTGGTGCTGCAGGCGGTGCGGAGTCCTTGGTCCGGCAGGTTCGGGAGAGAGCGCCCTCGCACGCAGTGCCAGGCGCAGGCGAGGCCGTACGGCAATGCCGGGAAAAGTACCGGCCGCTCTAGGTGAAAGCAACGCAACGACGCGCCTTGCGCAGGGGGTGTAGTCCTTTCCCCCACGCCGCATCCTGCGCCCGTGCTGAACCTGCGCCTGCCGTGTCGCGTGCCGCTCGCACCCGGATGCTCAGCCGGTCGGCGCCTCCGGCTCCTTCTCCGTTACCATGTGGTTGTCCTTCACGCGCACGGCGGCGATCTCCAGCGCCTGCTTCAGCGCGCCGACCCCTTCGCGCAGATTGCGCACCTTGGCGTCCTCGTTCCCGCCGCGGCTCGACATGAGGTTGATCTGCGCCACCTGGTCGGCAATCATGCCGAACTGCGGCTTGAGCAACCCGACCAGCGGCGTGAGCGCGCGCTTCACCTGCATGGAGAAGAGCTGCGTCGGCTGCTTGCGCTTGAGGGCCAGCGCATACGTCTCCACCACGCTGTGCAGCTTCTGCACCTGCAGGCTCGCTGTCTCGAGCGTCTTCATCTTCTGTACGCCAGCGCCGTCGAGCTTGGGACCTGCGGCCATAGCACCTCGGTCAGACTGTCAGACACGCTCTCACTTCACCTTCTCCAACTTAGCGTTCGGGCGGTACTCCCGCCCAGCCTTCGATTGTGGGGCGCCATCGAGCCGCACGACGTCGGCCGTGAAATCCCACCGACCATCCTGCACGCTCGCGCCCACGCCGTACGCGTCCACCGGCACACCCTCGTCTTCGAACGCCCGCACGCGCTTCACGTCGAAGCCGCCGGACGCGACGATCTTCACGTCGCCGAACCCTTCGGTGTCGAGGGCATTGCGCACGTTCCACACGAGCAGCGGGTTCACGCCGGTCGGGTTGAACGTGCCCATGTGCGGGATGACCGACTTGTCGACCATGAACTCCGACGTGTCGAGCCGCACTCCCCACAGCCGTCCCTCGAGCGCGCGCGCGACGGCGAGGCTCGTGGCCACCGAGTCGTTGTCGTGGTCCACCAGCGCGATGAGCGGCACGTCGGGCGGCAGGACCTTCGCCACGGCCAGCGCCGCCGCCACGGTGTCGCCGCCGTACGCGCCGATGAGAGCGTGCGGCACCGTGCCAACTCCCTTCTTGCCCGTGAGCGCGCCTTGTGCGTCGGTCGACACGCTCGCCGCGCCGCCGACGTGCGCGCTGAGACCGTCGCCCGGCTGGAGCCGCGCGTGGTCGCTCCGCGCGCCGAAGTAGTAGATCGGCTTCGGCCGCGCCGCGTCCACCAGCGTGCGCACGTTCGTGCAGATGCGCGTGCGGCGCGCGATGGTGCCGAGTACGAGGGTCTCGAGGTGCGCGAAGCTCGCATAGTCGCCCTCGACGAGGAGCACGGTGTCCCACGGCTCCACCCGGTCGCCCTCATAGAGGGCGTGCACGTCGAGCGCGGCGAAGTCGTCGCTGCACAGCTTGAGCAGCGCGACCGCCTCGTCGATGCCCCCGAGCCAGCCGCCGCGCTTCGCCGACACCTGCCAGGTGACGCCCGCCTGACGTCCCTCGGCGCGGAGCGCGGCGCGGGCGCGATTGAAATAGACGTCGCTGAACTCCCCCGCACGGATGCGATCGACCGGCAGCTCGAACAGCGCCGGGTCGATGCGCCGTCGTCGTCGTGGCGGCACCGGACTACCGCTTCGCCGCGCGCGGGGGCCTGGCGGGCTTCGCGACGTTCGCCGCCCGCGGCGCCGTCATGGCCTCGGGGTTGAGCGCATGATCAAGCTGCTCACGGGTGAGGAGGCCGCGCTCCGTCACGATCTCGTACACGCCGCGCCCGCTGGCCAGCGCGTCGCGCGCGATCTCGGTGGACACCTCGTAGCCGAGCACGGGCACGAGGGCCGTGACGATGCCGATCGACTGCTCCACGAAGTGGCGCATCCGGTCGGGATTCGCCGAGATGCCCGTCACGCAGCGCTCACGCAGGACGGTGCACGCGTTCGTCAGCGCGCTGATGCCGCCGAGCAGACGATACGCGATCACCGGCTCGAACACGTTGAGCTGGAGCTGGCCCGCCTCGGCGGCCATTGTCACCGTCATGTCGCCGCCGATCACGTCGAAGCAGACCTGGTTCACCACCTCGGGGATCACGGGATTCACCTTCCCCGGCATGATCGACGACCCCGGCTGCATGGGGGGGAGATTGATCTCGCCGAAACCGGCGCGCGGCCCGGAGCTGAGCAGGCGCAGGTCGTTGCAGATCTTCGAGAGCTTGACGGCGCAGCGCTTCAGCACGCCGCTGAGCTGCACGAAGGCACCGGTGTCGGCGGTCGCTTCCACCAGGTCGGGCGCCGTGATGAGGGAGAGGCCAGTAATGCGCGACAGGTTGGCGCGCACCGCTTCGGCGTACCCCGGCGGCGCGTTGATCCCCGTGCCGATCGCCGTCGCGCCCATGTTGATCTCACGGATCAGCGCCTGGGCTTCGCCCAGCCGTTCCACGTCCTCCAGGATCGTGTGGCCGAACGCCGTGAACTCCTGGCCCAGCGTCATCGGCACCGCGTCCTGGAGCTGGGTGCGTCCCATCTTGATGAACGGCGCGAACTCGTCGCCCTTCGCCAGGAAGGCGGCGGCGAGGTCCTTCATCGCGTTCCGCAGACCCTCGATCACGGTGTGCAGGGCCAGCTTCACGGCCGTCGGATAGACGTCGTTGGTGGACTGGCTCAGGTTGACGTGATTGTTCGGGTGCACGTGATGGTATTCACCCTTCTCGTGGCCCGAGAGCTCGAGCGCCCGGTTGGCGATCACCTCGTTGGCGTTCATGTTCGTGGAGGTGCCAGCGCCGCCCTGGATCATGTCGACCAGGAAGTGCTCGTGGTGGCGGCCGGCGCGAATCTCTCCACACGCGCGCACGATGACGTCGGCGAGCTGCGGCGACAGCAGCCCGAGCTCGGTGTTGGCGAGGGCGGCGGCCTCCTTCACGGCCGCGAGCGCCTCGATGAGGGCGGGGAACTCTCGCAGCGGTATGCCGGTGATGGGGAAGTTCTCCAGCGCGCGCAGCGTCTGGATGCCGTAGAGCGCGTCGTCGGGCACCTCCCGGTCGCCGAGCAGGTCGTGCTCGACGCGCGTGCGCGTGCCGCCGAAGCCGAGGGTGCGCCCGCGGCCGACGAGGGTGGCGTCCACCGCCGAGAGTCGCTGCGAGATGGCCCGCGCGGCGCGCCCGACGAGCGCCGCATACAGCGTGGGCGCCTCCTTGAGCATGTCCTCGATCTGCTCGCGCGTGAGGATGTACGCGGACGTCTGCACGATGGCACGCGCGCTCGTGCCGTGCACGGAGTCGTCGAGCAGCAGCCCCTCGCCCACCGCTTCACCCGGACCCAGGGTGGCGAGCCGGATGGGGCGCCCGTTCTGCCGCTTCTCGATGGCGACGGCGCCCGAGACGACGAGCGCCAACAGGTGCCGGTGCTCCCCCTCGGTGAACAGCATGGAATCGCAGGCGTACTCGGCCGGCTGGACGATGCGGGACAGCTGGTGGACGGCGGTATCGGTGAGCCCCTCGAGGAAGCCGAGGGCCTTCAGATGGTCACGAACGGTGTTGGTCATGACGGCTGAAACTACTGACCGCGTTGGGTACACGTGAGTGCGGGGGCGCACAGGGCGTTAACGACCCTTTGAGGGCGTTTGCTGGTCCGACCCCCATGGTCATCCCTGCGGGATGACAGGGGTGGCGGCCCACCGCGCTCGCTCCTGCGGGGCGACAGGGGTGGCGCCAATGCGCCCGACTAGCGCTCCGGGGGCGCGCGCCGTAGTTCAGGCCGTGTTCACAGCCGTTCTCCACGCCCGCCCGAGCATCCCATGCCCCTCTCCCGCCGCGATTTCCTCGGTGCTTCCGCCGTCACCGCCGCCAGCCTCGTCCTCCCACGCCGCGCCGTCGCTCTCGGAACGGCCGGCCGCCCCGCCGTGATCGCCAGCGCGAACGGGTTGCGGGGCGTGAAGGTCGCCTACGACATGATGACCGCGCAGAACGCCGATCCGCTCGACGCGGCCATCGCCGGCGTCAACATCCAGGAGCTGGATCCCGACGACCAGTCGGTCGGACTCGGCGGACTGCCCAACGCGGAGGGCGTGGTGCAGCTGGACGCGAGCGTCATGCACGGCCCGACGAAGCGCGCCGGCTCCGTCTCGGCGCTGGAGGACATCGCGACGCCATCGCTCGTCGCCAAGGCGGTGATGGACTACACCGACCATGTCATGCTCGTCGGGCCGGGTGCGCGCCGCTTCGCGATCGAGATGGGATTCACGCCGCAGAACCTGCTCACCGAGAAGAGCCGGCAGCTGTGGCTGCGCTGGCGGGCGAACCTCAACCCGGACGACGCCTGGCTCGACCACCCCGACGACGTGAAGATCGCGACGCCCACGCGGCCCCCACGCACGTCGCGCCGCGACGAGCGCGCGGGCGACGACCACCTCTTCTACGATGCGCGCGGTATCGCGCACACGTACGGCACGATCAACATGAACGCCGTCACCGCCGGCGGCGACATCGGATCGGTGACGACGACGAGCGGCATGGCCTGGAAGATCCCCGGCCGCGTCGGCGACTCGCCGATCATCGGCGCGGGCCAGTACTGCGACAACACTGTCGGTGCCGCCGGCTCCACCGGCCGCGGCGAGGCGAACATCAAGGTGTGCGGTGCTTTCCTCGCGGTGGAGCTCATGCGCCAGGGGATGACGCCGGAGGCGGCACTCATGAAGGTCATGGAGCGCGTCATCGCGATGACGGAGCGGCGGCTGCTCGACGACCGCGGCCGTCCGTACTTCGATCTCAACTTCTACGCGATCAACAAGCGCGGCGACTGGTCCGGTGCCAGTGCCTACGAGGGAAGCCGCTACGCCGTCGCCGACGCTGCGGGGGCGAGGCTGGTGGAGACGGCGTACCTGTACCGGGCAACGGAGCGGCCGAAGGCGCGCTGACGAGCGGGAACGGGCGCGGAACCGCCGCGGCGGTTCCGCGCTCGTCCGTGACGCCTCACGCCGGCTGCGGCTCCGGCACCGCCTGCGCTTCCAGCGCCACGGTGCGTCGCGGCGCCGTGACGACCTGGCGCTCCTCGGTGGGCGTCGGGGGCGCCTGCTCTCCAAGCTTCAGGTTCGCGACGAGGCGCGCGAGGCGCTCGGCGGCCGTGGTGAGCGAGCCGGCGGCCGCCGCGATCTCCTGCGTGCTGGCGCTCTGCTCCTCGCTCGAGGCGGCGACCTGCTCCATGGCCGCGGCGAACGACTCCGTGCCCACCGAGAGCGAGTCGAGCCGCTCGGTCATCTCGGCGATGAGCTGATTCGTCGCGGCGGAGGTCTGCTCCACGGACGCCGTCCACGCTTCCGCGCCCGCGACGGCGCGCTCGATCTCCGAGAACGAGGCGGAAGCGCGTGCCGTCGCGGCGCGCACCGTCTCCGCCGTCGTCACTGCGCGGCCCGCGGACTCGCGCGATTGATCGATTCCGCTCAGCACGCCGGTGACGATCGCCTCCGTGCGCTCGGCGGCGTCGGACGACATCGCGGCCAGGCGCCGCACCTCGCTCGCGACCACGGCGAAGCCCTCGCCGTGCTCGCCGGCCCGCGCCGCTTCCATGGCGGCGTTGAGCGCGAGCAGCTTGGACTGCCGGGCGAGCTTGCGCACGAGTGTGACGAACGAGCGGATCTCGTGCGACGCCTCGCCGAGCGCCTCCACCGCCGTCGCGCTGGCATTGACGTCGGTCGCCAGAGTGCCGAGCGATTCGGCGCTCGCGTCGAGGCCGGCCCGGTTCTCGGCGGCGAGCGTCCGGAGCGACCGGTTGCGCTCGACCCCCTCGTGCGCCCCCTCGTCGAGCGCCGTGGCCAGTCCCTTCAGCTCGGCCGCCGACGTCGCGAGGGAGCCGATCGTTCCCGCCATCCCCGACGCCTGGGCCGACAGCTCGCTCGCCGTATGCGCCATCTCGCCCGCGGCGGCGGCCATCTCCTCGGCACCGGCGGTGATCTCGTGCGACATCTGCGACGTCTCGCGCGCCGCGCCCCCGATCGCCCCGGCGAGCCGGCGCAGCTCGACGATCATCGCGGCGATGGCGCGCCCCAGACGGCCGATCTCGTCGTCGCCCGACATGCGGCGCAGCTGGACGGAGAAGTCACCCGCGGCCACCGCCTCCGCCGCTTCCGCCAGCTCGGTGGTGGGCCCGGACATCCGCCGCGCCAGGAAGTAGTGGAGCACCACGAGCAACCCGAGGAGCCCGAGGACCAGGGCGCCGACGCCATACTGCAGCAGGCGCCGGGCGGCGGCGAAGGACGCGTCCACAGCGTCGACGGGCAGGTGTGCCGTGACGCGCCAGCGTCCCGAGTTGGCGAACACCGCCACGGCGCGCGCCTGCCCCTCGGCCGCCAGCACGGTGGCGGCCGCGCCGAGGTCGGTGGGGGCGAGTCCCTTGGCCACCCGGCCGAGCGACGCGGAATCGGAGCTGAGCACCACCCGGTCGGCGGCGTCGAGCACGTCGATGCTGATGCCGGTGCCCGCCTCGCGCAGGGCGTGGATGAGTGGACCCATGGTGAACGCCAGCTTCACGACACCCACGGGAGTCGTGTCGGCCCGCACGAGCGCCGCCAGGGACACCACCGTCTGATTGGTCGACGAGTCGAACACGGCGTCGGCGTTGGAGACGCCGTTGCGCCATGCCGATTCCCACCACGACTCGTCGCTCTGCACGAAGTCGGAGCTGAGCCCCGTCGTGACGGCGTTGTACCCATGCGCATCGGTGAGCAGCATCTCCGCGGCGCCGAGGCGCGGGAGCATCGCGCGCAGGTAATATCGTGTTGCCGGCTCCACCTGGAGCGACCGCTCGGTCGCGAAGCGCTTCTCCAGCTCTGCCATTGGCGCGTCGACGATGCCGAGCGCCTGCGCGCGCGCCGCACCGGCGCGGGCGGCGCGAATGACCTCGGGGCGTCGGCCACGCGGACGTCTCCTTGGCGGGCGATCACGTCGTCGAGGGCGTAGTGGGCGCCCAGCGCGAGCAGCAGGATGGCGACCGCACCACCCAGTCCCACAGCGAGGAGGAAACGGCGATGGAGGCTGGCCACCCCTCGGAGCGAGGGCTGCGGCCGCGGGGAGCGGAAGGTAGACGACATGTGTTGCGAGCCGGAAGAACGTGACCGGGTGGATGAGCCCAGGACGCGCAGCGGCGCGCGTGCTTGAATGCCCCCTCCACCAGACTAAATTGTGACCAGCGACCCACTTATGCTTGCAGGCGCCAGCTTCGCCCTGCCCGAGGTCCGAGCGCCGAGCCGTCAGGCCCCATGACAGAACCCGCTGTGAACATGCCCGCCGGCGAGGAGCCGGCCGGCTACGATCCTGCCGCCATCGAACGGAAGTGGCGTGCGCGCTGGGAGGCGGATGGCACGAACGTCACCGACCTCCAGGGCGGCCCACGGCCGTTCTACGCGTTGATGATGTTTCCGTATCCGAGCGCGGAGGGGCTGCACGTCGGCAACCTGTTCGCGTTCACCGGGAACGACATCTATGGACGATTCCAGCGTCTCCAGGGGCACACCGTCTTCGAGCCCTTCGGCTATGACGCCTTCGGGATCCACTCCGAGAACTATGCGATCAAGGTCGGGATCCACCCGGCCGAGCTGATCCCCAGGAACATCGACAACTTCCGCCGCCAAGTTAAGCGCAGCGGTCTGATGGTCGACTGGACCCACGAGCTGTCGACGACGGATCCGGAGTACTACAAGTGGACGCAGTGGGTCTTCCTCCAGCTCTACAAGCAGGGGCTGGCGTACAAGAAGAAGGCGGCGGTGAACTGGTGCCCCTTCGACAAGACCGTGCTGGCCAACGAGCAGGTCGTGGGCGGCGCGTGCGAGCGCTGCGGCACGCTGGTGGAGCAGCGCCTTCTGGAGCAGTGGTTCTTCCGCATCACCGACTATGCGGGGCGGCTGCTGGCGAACCTCGACAAGCTCGACTGGTCGGAGACGACCAAGACCGCCCAGCGGAACTGGATCGGCAAGTCGGAAGGGGCGGAGCTCGTTTTCTCCGTGCTCGACGTCATGGTCTACGACACCTCGACGGCCAACACGAGGGTGACGGGCGAGGTGACCGCCGCCGGCCCGGCGGTGAAGGTGTTCACGACGCGGCCCGACACGATCTTCGGCGCGACGTACCTCGTGCTCGCTCCGGAGCATCCGCTCGTGGAGCAGATCACCCACGACGCTGAGCGGGAGGCGGTGCAGGAGTACGTGCAGGCGGCGGCGAAGCAGGATCTCGTGAGCCGCAAGACGACGAAGGACAAGACGGGCGTGTTCACCGGCGCGTTCGCGACGAATCCGGCCACGGGGCGGCCGATCCCGATCTGGATCGCCGACTACGTGCTGATGGAGTACGGCACCGGCGCCATCATGGCCGTGCCCGGACACGACGAGCGCGACCACGAGTTCGCGCTCGAGTACGACCCGCCCATCGTCCAGGTGGTGGCGCCGGTGAGTGGCGCCGTGGACATCAAGGCGGCCGCCTACACCGACACGGAAGGCACGCGCCTCGTGAACTCCGGGCCGTTCACCGGCCTCCCGGTCGAGGAAGGGAAGGCGGCGATCGTCGCCGAGCTGCGCGCCAGGCACGCGGCGGTGCCGGTGGTGAACTACCGGCTGCACGACTGGTGCATCTCGCGACAGCGCTACTGGGGACCGCCCATCCCGATAGTCTACTGCGACGATTGCGGCACGGTACCCGTGCCCGAGTCGCAGCTGCCGGTCGTGCTCCCTGTGATCGACGACTTCCGCCCCGACGATTCAGGGGTGAGCCCGCTCGCGCGGCACGACGAGTGGTATCACACGCCCTGTCCGCAATGCGGCAAGCGGGCGCGCCGCGAAACGGACGTGAGCGACACCTTCCTCGACAGTGCCTGGTACTTCCTGCGCTATCCGAGCTCGGATCGTGACGACGTGCCGTTCGACCGGCAGCTGACGAAGCGGTGGCTTCCGGTGCACAGCTACATCGGCGGCAACGAGCACGCCGTGCTGCACCTGCTCTACTCGCGCTTCGTGACGATGGTACTGCACGACGCCGGGCTCGTCGACTTCGAGGAGCCGTTCACCCGCTTCCGCGCGCACGGGCTCATCGTGCGCGAGGGAGCGAAGATGTCCAAGAGCAAGGGGAACGTGGTGAACCCCGACCAGTACATCGACGAGTGGGGCGCGGACGCCTTCCGCACCTACCTGATGTTCCTGGGCCCGTTCGAGGAAGGGGGCGACTTCCGCGACAAGGGAATCTCCGGGGTGAAGCGGTTCCTCGACCGGCTCTGGCGTTCGGTGCACGACGCCGAGCGTGGCCGGCCGGCCGATCCGGAGGTGCGGCGCAAGCTTCACCAGACGATCAGGAAGGTCGGCGAGGACATCTCGCGCCTGAGCTACAACACGGCAATCGCGGCGATGATGGAATACATGAACACCATGCGCGCCGGCGAGCGCACGCCGCAGCTCGACGAGGTGCGCCCGCTCGTGCAGCTCGTGAGCCCGTTCGCGCCGCACATCGCCGAGGAGCTGTGGCAGGTGCTGGGTGGCACGACGAGCGTGTTCGACGCGGGGTGGCCGAGCTACGATCCCGCGCTCGTGACCGACGACCAGGTGACGATGGCGGTGCAGGTGAACGGCAAGACTCGCGGCACGATCTCCGTCCTCAAGACGGCGTCCCAGGACGACGCGATGGCGGCTGTGATGGCAGATGCTGGCCTCGCGAAGTTCATCTCCGGCCCGCCGAAGCGGATCATCTTCGTAGCGGGGCGGCTCATTAACATCATTGTCTGACGGGAGGACAGTCGGACAGTCGGACAGTCGGACAGTCGGACAGTCGGACAGTCGGACAGTCGGACAGTCGGACAGTCGGACAGTCGGACAGTCGGACAGTCGGA
>WNFK01087376.1_pt1 | contig 10877 bp, 7 predicted proteins | sample 5400281 | NCBI WGS metagenome assembly WNFK01 (sample SAMN13153350, study PRJNA577476) | soil metagenome | isolation source: 20 cm soil on Douglas fir-dominated hillslope | place: USA:California | collected 2013-09-17
CTCGACGAGCTCGACGAGCTCGAAGCCGTGCCGAGCGCGGTGCGGGATGCCGTCGCGCGGCGCCGTGCGTCGGCCGCCGCGGCAGGACGTGCGATCGACGCCGAAGTCATCCGCGGGCGCTACGCCTGGATCGACGCGCGCATGGCCGGCTTCCTGCCTCCGACCGCGACGATGCAACCGCGAGCGGCCGGACGCGCTTCCCGCAGCGAAAGGATCGACGCCGTCCTCCTGCACCCCGCGGCGGGGTTCGCGATCTTCCTCCTCGTGATGGGGATCGTGTTCCAGTCGCTGTTCAGCTGGGCCGAGCCGGGAATCCACGCGATCGAGAGCCTGTTCTCGTTGCTCGCGGCGGGCTCGCGCGCCTGGCTGCCGGCGGGCCTCGTCCAGGAGTTCGTCGAGGGCGGCCTGATCTCCGGGGTCGGGAGCGTCGTCGTGTTCCTGCCCCAGATCCTGTTGCTCTTCTTCTTCATCGGGCTGATGGAGGACTCGGGCTACATGGCGCGCGTCGCGTTCCTCATGGACCGGATCATGCGCGCGATGGGTCTCCACGGACGCGCGTTCGTGCCGATGCTCTCGGGTTACGCGTGCGCCGTGCCGGCGATCCTCGCGACGCGGACCATGGAACGACAGCGCGACCGGACGTTGACGATGATGGTGATCCCGCTGATGACCTGCTCGGCGCGATTGCCGGTGTACACGCTGATCATCGCGACGCTGTTCCCGCCGTCTCGGGTGTTCGGTCTCGTGCCCGTGCAGGGCCTCCTGATGGTCGCGATGTACGTGTTCAGCACGCTGACCGCTCTCGTCGCGGCCACGGTCCTCTCGCGCACGTTCTTCAAGGCGCCCGCCGTGCCGCTGATCCTGGAGATGCCGCCCTACCGGCTGCCGCACTGGCCTTCGGTGCTGCGGATCGCGCTGTGGCTGTTGCTGTCCTTCCCGCGCAACGGCGCGGCCAGCGCAGGCTTCGAAGCGACGCGCGCCGGCGTCGCCGCGCAGCGACTGGATCCCGCCGAGCGCGACGCGCGCCTCGCCGCAGTCGACGCCGAGGAGAGGAGCGCGCGGCTCCGCGGCAGCTACGGCGCACGACTCGGTCGCGCGCTCGAGCCCGCGATCGAGCCGCTGGGATTCGACTGGAAGATCGGCGTCGGCCTGATCGGCGCGTTCGCGGCCCGCGAGGTGTTCGTGAGCACGATGGGCGTCGTCTACGGGGCCGAGGCGGAGAACGGCGCCACGTCGCCGACCCTGCGCGAGAAGATCAAGGCGGAGACGCGCGCGGACGGAAAGCCGGTGTACACGCCCCTCGTCGGTCTCTCGCTGATGATCTTCTTCGCCCTCGCCTGCCAGTGCATGAGCACCCTGGCGGCGGTCCGGCGCGAGACGCGCAGCTGGGCATGGCCGGTCTTCCTGTTCGCCTACATGGGCGTCCTGGCGTGGATCACGAGCTTCGTCGTGTACCAGGGCGGCCGCTGGATCGGCTTCGCCTGAGCGCTATTCGAGCGCCTTGCCGCGCAGGAACTCGACGAACGCCGACTCGCTCGTGTACCCGGCGCGCTGGCGCAGCGTCCCGCCGGACTTCGGGTCCACGACGACGTAGACCGGCGTGGCGAACGAACCCACCATCTCCTTCTGACGCGCGCGAGTCTCCTCTTTCTTGGAACCCCCGTCGTTGTGGAGACGCGCCTCGATGAACTCCTTCTGCAGCACGCCGGCGACCGCCGGGCGGGGGAAGATGTCCTCTTCCATCTGGCGACAGACGACTCACGTGAAGCCCGTGAAGTTCACGAGCAGGAGCTTCCCTTCTTGCTTCGCGCGTGCGAGCGCGCCTTCGTAGTCGTCCTTGATGATCGTGTGGAGCGCCGCCGAGACCTTGCCTCCGCGACCGGATGCGCCGCCGATCTGGCCCGAGTAGTTCGGGATGATCGCCGTCATGAGCGGGTCCATTCGGTTCCCGACCGCGCCGTACGCGCAGTAGAAGGCGAAAAGCGCGAAGAACAGCCCGGCGACCATTCGGCCCGGCGAAATCTCGTGGATGGATTCGCCGACGAGACGGATCAGCCCGAACAGGTAGAGCGCGGCCACCGCGAAGACCGCCATCCAGAGGAACAGGAACAGCTCGCGCGACAGGAACTGCCAGTTCCACACGAGATCGACGTTCGAGATGAACTTGAGCGCCGCGGCGATCTCGACGAACCCGAGAGTCACCTTGAGCGTGTGCATCCACTCTCCGCTTCTCGGCAGGGCCTTAACTTTCTGCGGCACCATCGAGAGGAACATGAACGGGATTGCCATCGTCAGGCCGAACACACCCATTCCGAGCGCCACGCGGCCGAGGTCTCCGCTGGTCGCTCCCGTCGAGAGGAGCGCCCCGACGAACGGCGCAGTGCACGTGAAGGATGTGACGACCAGGGTCGTCCCCATCAGGAAGACGCCGAGGAATCCGCCCTTCGACGACGCTTGGCCGGCGACATTGAGGAGGAACGCGGGTGGCTGCAGATCGACGACTCCGAACAGGGAGAGCGCGAACAGGATGAAGAACGAGCCGATGACGAGGTTCGTGACCGGGTGCACCGCGAACAGGATCACGAGCGGACCAACAACGATGCCGATCAGCACGAACACGAGCACGATCCCAGCCCCGTACGCGAGCGAGAGCGACAGCGTCCCCGTCTCGCGCTGCGTCGCCTGCTTCGTGAAGTAGGAGATCGTGATCGGGATCATCGGGTACGTGCAGGGCATCAGCAGCGTGAAGAGGCCCCACCCGACGGCGGACAGAAGGAAGATCCAGAGACCCGCGTCGCGATTCGCAGGAGGCGTGGGTGTCGACGTGGACACGGGCGTCGTCGACACCGCAGCTGCGGGCGGCGCGCCGCCGGCGTCCGGCATGGTGAGATCCGCCGGAAACGCCTTGAAGAGAGCGTCTTGGCCCGCCGGAGCCGTCTTCGCACGTCGAGCCGCTGAGGTCGGCCGAAATCGCGGCGAGGCTCGCCCCCGGCGTCATGCGGCCGCGGACATACAAGACCAGCGTTCCGTGGTGCTCGCCGATGTGCGTGGGCGGCTCTCCGTCGGTGAAGCTCGGTTGTTCGACGATCTCGGGCTTCGGGAAGCGCAGGGCGCTCCACTGGAACCCCTCGGCGGCGAGCTCCGCGCTCGTCGGCTTTCCGAGCGCGCCGTCGGGCGACATGTCCTCGACCGTCGGCCCGTGGTAGAGGTGCAGGCCTCGATCGATCTTGATCTCGATCGCGACCTTGACGTCCGTGCCCTCGGCGCGGGCGTAGAGCGTCCCGCGAGCCCGATTCTGGGCCGTTCCGCTCCCGGCGAGCCAAAGGCCCACACACAGCCAAGTGAGGATTGCGCGCTTCATGCCTCGAACCCGTAAAGGCCGGATCCTAGCACGCGGCCTACGGAGCCCCCTATCCTTGTGACAGTCGACGTCCGGTAAAGGACGCACAGAACGAGGCACGACCATGCAGCGAATCCCCTCCCTCCTGCTCGCGAGCGCGCTCCTCGTGTCGCTCGCACCGCTCCAGAAGCCGCCCCCGCGCCCGCACCCGCAGGGCGACGCGGATCAGAAGCCGCTCCAATCGAAGGCGATTCAGCTCGCGAACAAGAAGACGATCGCCGCGATGCAGGGCGCCTGGACGCTGACCGACATGCACCTCGTCGACCAGGACGTCGGCGGGATGAGCAATCAAGTGGTCGAGTCCGTCGGGTTCTGCCTCGTCAGCGGGAACCACCTCTCGATCGAGTTGCACGTGCGCGGCGTGGGAGCCGAGACCGGCGGGGACCGGGGTCGCAGCTTCGTGACCGGCCTGCATCGCTTCGAACTCGACCAGCAAGGCGATCTCGAGACGTCGACGATCATCGGCGTGCGCATGAGCGACAAGGGTCTGCCCGAGTACGAGAAACCGGGGGGCGCACGACACTACGCGATCGAGCTCACGGGCGAGTCGATGACCCTCACCCGCGACGACGGCCATACGCTGGTCTTCGAGCGCCTCCGCGACGATCCGTCGCGCTTCGACTTCTTCGGGAATCCGATCAGCGAGAAGGACGCGGACGAAGACGCCGGCAAGGGCGACGAGGAGAAGAAGGACGACGACGGCGGGCACTAGCCGCACGTCCACCCGAAGGCGAAGGGCGGCGCAGGATCTGCGCCGCCCTTCTCCGTTTCAAGCGATGCTCGAGCGCGTCAGCACTGGCTGAAGCCGCAGGCGTGGCACTTGACGCAGCCCTCCTCGAAGGAGAGCGACGACGCGCACGCGGGGCACTTCAGCTTGTACTGCGAAACGTTGCGCGGCTGCGCGGCCTTGGCGCCGACGCCGGCCTGCGCGGGGCGCTGGACGAAGTCCGTCTTGGCGAGATCGGGTTCCGCGCCGCCGAGGAGCAGCGTGTGCAGCCCCACGGCATCCTTGGCGTCCATGTAGCGCTGCAGAGCGGTCGCGAGACCGTCGGCGAGCGACATGATGCGGCCATCCTTCGTGGGGACGGAAAGGCTCGAACCGATGCCGTCGAGCTGCTTGACCGCCATTTTCAGACTGCCGTTCGCGCGCAGCCACAGCGAGAGGATGCGGCAGATCGCCTCGAGGTCGGAGTTGGCGACGTCGCCGCCCTTGCCGAGCTGCGCGAAAACCTCGCGCTCGCGTCCGGAGATCGGATCCACGGAGACCTTCACGTGCATGTTGCCGAACGGCGTCATCTGACGGATCCGCAGGCAGCTCATGATCTCGGGAAGCTTGATCGGGAAGAGTTCCTCGCCGAGCTCGCCGCGCTTCGTCCGGAATCCCGGCGCGAGTGCTGCGTCGGCCGGCGCTTCCGTCGTCGGCGCAGGCGTGGCTGCGTCCGCGGCGCTCTTGTTCGAGTTCTTGAGCGCCATCGGTTGCTGATCGCGGCAGCCGTCGCGGTAGACGGTCACGCCCTTGACGTCCTCGTCGATCGCGAGCTCGAAGATCTGCCGCACGTCGTCGGCCGTCGCCTCGTGCGGGAAGTTGATCGTCTTGCTGATCGAGGAGTCGCAGTGGCGTTGGAAGGCCGACTGCATCTTCATGTGCCAGTACGGCGTGATGTCGTGCGCGGTCACCGCCTCGACGATGTTGTCGACGAGCTCGTCCGAGTAGAACCCGCGCCTCTTCGCGATCTGCTCGAACACGTAGTTGACCTCGCGCATGATCGTCGGCCGGCCGCGATTGTCCTTCATCACCTGGCGGATGAAGGCGAGGCTGAACATCGGCTCGATGCCGCCCGAGCAGTTGGCGATGATCGAGATCGTCCCCGTCGGAGCCACGGTGGTCGTGTAGGAGTTGCGCATCCGGCGACCCTCCTTCTCCCAGTCCGATCCCTCCCACGCCGGGAACACGCCGCGTTCGTCGGCCAGGAACTCGGAGGCGAGGTGCGACTCGTCGTCGAGCACCTGCATCACGCGCTCGCCCCACGCACAGCCTTCCTGCGAGTTGTACGGGATGTTGAGCTTGTACAGCGCGTCCGCGAAGCCCATCACGCCCAGACCGATCCGGCGCGTGGTCTTCGACATGTTCTCGATCTGCGGGAGCGGGTACTTGTTCGCTTCGATGACGTTGTCGAGGAAGCGCGTCGTCGTGTGGATGATCGACTTGTACTCGTCCCAGTCGAAGCGCGCGCCGGCTCCCTCGCCCTTCACGAGCGTGCCGAGGTTGATCGAACCGAGGTTGCACGAATCGAAGGGGTGGAGCGGTTGCTCGCCGCAGGGATTCGTGGCCTCGATGAGGCCGACGTTCTTGATCGGGTTGCGCTCGTTGATGCGGTCGATGAACACGACGCCCGGCTCTCCGGTGCGCCAGGCGTGGTCGACGACGAGGTCCCAGATCTCGCCGACCGTCCAGAACGCGTCCGTGTCCTTGCCTTCCGCGTCGCGCTTCTTGATCGACGACCACTGCTTCGTGCGCGGGTTCTGGACCTGGTGGATCGTGTCCGGCTTCGTCCGCAGCTCGTGCACGAAACGGTTCGTCACCGTCACCGAGATGTTGTAGTTCGTCAACATCCCGAGGTTGTCCTTGAACGTGATGAACTGGACGATGTCGGGGTGATCGACGCGCAGGATGCCCATGTTGGCACCGCGCCGGAACGCGCCCTGCTGGATCGCGTCGGTCGCCTTCGAGAAGACCTGGATGAAGGAGAGCGGGCCCTCGGTCGTGCCGCCCGAGCTCCGGACGAGATCCCCCTGCGGGCGCAGCCGCGAGAAGCTGAAGCCCGTGCCGCCGCCCGCCTTCTGGATCAGCGCGGTCGCCTTGATCGAGTCGAAGATGCCCTCGATCGAGTCCTCGACCGGCAGCACGAAGCAGGCGGAGAGCATCCCCATCTCGCGGCCCGCGTTCATCAGCGTCGGGCTATCTCGGGGCGCGCGATGTTCGAGGCCACGCGCCAGAAGAGCTCTCGGGGGGTCTCGCAGACCTTCCCCGTGTTCGGGTCCTTCTTGAGGTAGCGCCGCTCCAGGACGGTGACCGCGTTCTCGGTCAGGTCCGGATCGGGAAGGTCTTGGGGAGGCGCGATGGCCTCGAGCTCGGCGAGTACATCCACGGAAGTGCGGGCTTCGGTCGGATGGGTGACTCTCAGGAGTGAAGGGGCGGTGGGCTTCAAGGGCGTGTTCCGAAGGATGAGGGTTCTTGGGGGCTTCGGGAGCTCGAACGCTCACCCGCTGCGGGCGGGCGCTCGACGCGCGTGGCATCCAGTGATAATTCGTTATTTCATAGGCACTTAGGTAGGCACTCGGACACGGGCCCGACCTAGTCTTCGATCGGGGCAAAGGCCGAGTATGAACTCTCCAAAACAGGGCTTCTCCAAAAAACTGCCGAGCTCAAACTCTACCTATTGTAGGGAAGCAGCTTAGGGCGACACCACGAATTGCGCACCGGTGGGGGCTCAGGCCGGACCCGACCGACCCCCCCGGAGCCTCGAGACGAGATGCTCCCACTCGGGGATGCGCAGGAAGTGCGCGAGCCCCGCGAAAAGGGCCACGGACGCGCCGATCGAGGCGAGCAGCGGCAGCGCCGGCGAGCCCTCTCCGCGCAGGATCTCGTAGAGCCCGCGGGCGACGATCGTGCTCGTCGCGGCGGCCACGAGAACGCGGACGAGCCGAGGCCGGAATTCCGCCCCGGCCTCGGGCAGGCCGAGCCGGCCGCGCAGACCCGGCGCGAGCAGCCACAGGTTTCCCCAGGCCGTGATCGCGGTCGCCAGGGCGAGCCCGTCGATGTCCATCCCGAGAGCGCCGACGAAGAGCAGATTCAGCGCGATGTTGGCGATCAGCATCGCGATCGAGATCCGGACGGGCGTCTTGAAGTCGCCCAGCGCGTAGAAAGTGCGCGCGACCAGTCCGGCGGCGCCCGCGGGGAGGATCGCGAGCGTGAGGCAGCGCAGAGCGGCCGCGGCGCGGTGCACGCCTTCGTCGCCGAACGCGCCGTGTCGATAGACCACCGTGATGATCGGCTCGGCGAAGCACAGCAGCCCCACGCTCGCCGGGATCGCGACGAACGCGATCGCGTGCTGCGTGCGATCGTGCAGCGCGCGCACGCTCCCGAGGGCCTTCTGGTGGCCGAGCGCCGTCAACGCGGGAAACACCGCGCTGGTCGCGGCGATGGCGATCAGCGACATCGGGAACTGCTGGATTCGCGTCGCGTAGTACAGGACGGAGGCTCCGCCGCGGTCGGCCAGGCCCATCGCCATCAGGCCGTCGACCATCACGTTGATCTGGTACACCGCCGCGCCTAGAGCCAAGGGCGCGCTCGCCCAGAGGATGGCGAGGACCTCTCGCGTCGGGATCGCGATCGAGGGACGGCTCGCCGACGGCGTCGGACGCTGGAGCAGTCCCTTCGAGAAGAGCGCCGGGACCTGGACGGCGAGGAGGATCGCTCCCGCGATGAGCACGAAACCCGCCAGCCACCGCGCCATCCCGGCCTGACGCTGGAACTCCGCCGCTTCGTCGCCGCCCGATCGCGTCCAGCCGAAGTGGATCGCCACGATCGCCAGCGCGCCGATCCACCAGACGTTCATCACGACGGGTGCGAGGCTCGGCGACAGGAAGTGCCCGCGGACGTTCAGTGCTCCGCTGCACACCGCGGAGAGACACACGAGGATCACGAACGGCAGCATGCGCACCGTCAACTCGCGCACGAGCTCCGGGTGCTCCCCGAGCCACGCGAAATCGGTGAACGGCATCCGGTCGGGCATGCAGTACACGACGAGCATCAGTCCCCCGCACAGCACCACGAGCAGCGAACCGAGGATGCGCGTGATCGCCAGGAAGAGGCGCCGCCCGGCCTCGTCGCCGCCCTCGGCGTCCGCCTTCGTGATCGCCGTCTGCAACGCGGTCGACATCGCTCCCTCTCCGAGCAGGCTCCGGAACAGGTTCGGCACGCGCCACGCCGTGACGAAGGCGTCGTTGACCGCGGAGGCGTCGCCGAAGAGGAAGGCGGAGAACGACTCGCGCGCGAAGCCGATCAACCGACTCGAGAGCGTCAGCGCGGAGATCAGCGCCGTTCGCACGACGAGACCGCGGTGGCGTGCGACGACGTCGACCGCGGGCGCGGACTTCTCGGTCGCCTCCATTCCCGCGGCGCCTAGGTCAGAAGCTCCCCGAGGATCTTCTGAGCGAGCTTGCCGTCGACCCGGTTCTTGTTCCGCGCCATCAAGGCCTTCATGGCGACGCCGAGATCCTTCTTCGACTGGATGCCGAGCTCCTTCAGGATGTCGCGCAGCGCCGCGCGGACTTCGTCCTCGGACAGCGCCTGCGGAAGGTAGCCCTGGACGACGGCGAGTTCCGCGCGCTCCTTGGCGACGAGATCCTCGCGTCCGCCCTGCTGGAACTGGGCGATGCTCTCGTGGCGCATCTTGACCGCGCGCTGGCAGACGGCGAGCTCCTCGTCGACCGTCGGCTCGCGGCCGAGCTCGATCTCCTTGTTCTTCAGCTCGGAGAGGAGCATGCGCAGCGTGTCCCGCGCGACCTCGGCGCGCTCGCGCGTCGCCTTCTTCAGGTCTTCCTCGACGCGCTTGCGGATTTCCATTCCGTGCTAGCCCTCGTCCGACGTGTCGGCTGCATCCGCGTCGTCGTCCTCGTTCCCGTTCACGCCGCCGGCGGGCTCCAGAGGCGGGACCGGGAGGGTCGCGGGCGCGGACTCCGCGTACTTCTCGAGGTCCTGCTCCGACACGATCTCGAGCGCGACCAGCCGGTCGGCGTCCTTCAGGTTCACGAGCCGGACGCCCTGCGTGTTCCGGCCCATCGTGCTGATCTCTGCGACCGGCGTGCGCACGAGCATCCCGGTCTGGGTGATGAAGAGGACTTCGTCGCCCTCCCGCGCGAGACCGACCCCGACGACGTCCCCGTTGCGGCCCTCGGTGCGGATGTTGATCACGCCCTGGCCGCCGCGGCCCTGCACCGGGTAGTCCTCGACGGGCGTCCGCTTGCCGAAGCCCGCCTCGCAACCGGTGATCAGCGTCGCGGTCGGGTCGGCGACGACGACGCCGACGAGGCGGTCGCCGTCGCGCAGCCGGATGCCGCGCACTCCCTGGGCCGTCCGGCCCATCTGTCGCGCCGCGGCCTCGTCGAAGCGGATCGCCTGACCCTTCTGGGTGCAGAGGACGATCGTGTCGCCGGTGCGCGCCAGACGCACGCCGACGACCTCGTCGCCCTCGTCGAGCACGATCGCGCGGATGCCGCCCTTCTTCGGGCGCGAGAACGCGTCGAGCGCGGTCTTCTTCACGGTTCCGTTGCGCGTCGCGAAGAACACCGACCCGCCGCCGTCGAACTGCGGCACACGCAGGACGTTCGTGATGTCCTCGCCGTCCTCGAGCGTGATCAGGTTGCGGATCGCCCGGCCCTTCGAGGTCCGCGCGGCCTCGGGAAGGTTGTAGACCTTGAGCCAGTAGACCTTGCCGCGGTTCGAGAAGCACAGGAGGAAGTCGTGCGTCACCGCGGCGAAGACGGTCTTGAGGACGTCGCCTTCCTTCGCCTCCGAGCCGCGGATCCCGCGTCCCCCGCGGCCCTGCGCGCGGTAGATGTCCAGCGGCACGCGCTTGATGTAGCCGTCCTGCGAGACGGTAACGACCATCATCTCCTCGGCGATCAGGGCCTCGATGTCGAAGTTGCCCTCGATCTCCTCCTCGGAGATCTCCGTGCGTCTTTCGTCGCCGTAGCGCTTCTCGATGTCGTCGAGGTCGGCGCGGATGATCGCGATGACGCGCGCCTCGCGCGCGAGGATGTCCGTGAGGTCCGCGATTTCCGCCACGAGCGTGGCGAATTCGGCCTCGAGCTTCTCGCGCTCGAGCCCGGTCAGGCTCCCGAGGCGCATGTCGACGATCGCCTGCGCCTGTCGCGACGATAGTCCGAACGCCGCGGAGAGTTTTTCCTTCGCGTCGTCGCGGCTCGCGCTCGCGCGGATGATCCGCACGACCTCGTCGATGTTCCCGACGGCGATGCGCAGGCCTTCGACGATGTGCTTGCGCTCCTCGGCGCGGGCGAGCAGGAAGCGCGTGCGCCGCCGGATGACCTCCTTGCGGTGGTCGAGATAGCTCTGGAGGAGCCCGCGCAGGTCGAGCGTGCGCGGCTGGCGACGGTCGATCGCCAGGTTGATGATGCTGAAGCTCGTCTGGAGCGGCGTGTACTGGAAGAGCTGGTTGACGACGACCTGCGGGTCCTCGCCCTTCTTCAGCTCGATGACGAGGCGCAGTCCCTCCCGGTCGGACTCGTCGCGCACGTCGGAGATGCCCGTGATGCGGGCCTCCTTCACGACCTCGACGATCTTCTCGATGATCGCGAGCTTGCGGACCTGGTACGGGATCTCCGTGATGACGATCTGCCGCCTCGTCCCCTTGTCCTCGATCGTGTGCCGCGCGCGGACGCGCACGAGGCCGCG
>WNFK01247015.1_pt1 | contig 10876 bp, 15 predicted proteins | sample 5400281 | NCBI WGS metagenome assembly WNFK01 (sample SAMN13153350, study PRJNA577476) | soil metagenome | isolation source: 20 cm soil on Douglas fir-dominated hillslope | place: USA:California | collected 2013-09-17
CCGATCCGACGCCCATGTTGACGACGATCTTCATCAGGCGCGGGACGGCCATGTCGTTGTCGATCTTGAACCGCTCCTTGAGGCGCGGCTTCACTTCGCTGCGATAACGTTCCTTGAGGCGTGCCATGGGATCCTCCGCGTGGGAGCGAGCGTGACGCTCAGCTCGCGGCGGCCTCCTTCTTCTTCTTGGGTGCCTTGGCGGGCTTCTTGGCCGGACCGCCGCGCGATCCCGCCTGCTGTGCATCGGGGCGACCGCGCACCGGCGCGTCGGTCTTCGGGTCGAGGTGCATCACGTTGCTGGCGTGGATCGAGCACTCGAGCTGCACGCGCTCGCCCTTCGGGTTCTTCTGGCTGGCCTTGCGGTGCTTCCAGCGCAGGTTGATCCCCTCGACGATCACGCGGTTCTTCTCCCGCAGCACCGCGCGGATGGTGCCGCGCTTGCCCTTGTCGTTGCCGGCGATGACGACGACCGTGTCTCCCTTGCGGACGTGCATCACACGACCTCCTGCGCGAGCGAGATGATCTTCATGAAGTTGCGCTCGCGCAGCTCGCGCGCGACCGCGCCGAAGATCCGCGTTCCCTTCGGATTGCCCTCGGGATCGATCAGCACGAGCGCGTTGCGGTCGAAGCGCACGTAGGAGCCGTCGGAGCGGCGCGTGTTGTGCTTCACGCGCACGATGACGCCCTTCGCGACGCTGCCCTGCTTGAACTCCGAGGTGGGCAGCGACTTCTTGACCGAGACGACGATGATGTCACCGAGGCCGGCGGTGCGGCGGTGCGTGCCGCCGAGCACCTTGATGCACTGCACGAGACGCGCGCCGGTGTTGTCGGCGACGTCGAGGAAGGTCTGCATCTGGATCACGCAGCACCTCCGGACGAGCCGGCGGCGGGCTTCTGTCCGAGGACGGATGCGTCGGGGAGGCCCGTGACGGTCTCGAGCGACGCGACTGCGGCGGCGCGCGCGACGACGCGCACGAGCAGCCAGCGCTTCGTCTTCGAGAGCGGCCTGCAGGCGCGGAGCTCGACGCGATCGCCCTTCTTCGCCTCGCCCTTCTCGTCGTGGGCGTGGTAGCGCGCGACCTTGCGCACGTACTTCTTGTACTTCGGGTGCTTGTAGGTGCGCTCCACCTCGACCGTGATCGTCTTCGAGCTCAGGTCGCTCGTGACGGTCCCCTCGAGCGTGCGGCGTTCGTTGCGTGTGAGGTTCATGGCGGTGTCTAGCTTGCCTTCGGCTTCTGGCGCTCGAGTTCGCGTTCGCGCGTCACGGTGCCCATGCGCGCGATCGTGCGCCGGACCATGCGGATCCGCGACGGATCGGGAAGGCTCTGCGAAGCGGACTTGAAGCGCATGTCGAAGAGCTCCTTCTTCATGGCCCCGAACACCGCGCCGAGCTCGGCGTCGCTCTTTCCTCGGATTTCCTCGATCTTCATGTCTTTCGTGTCCAGCTCAGGAGGTCGGAAGGCGACGGATCATCTTGACCTTGATGGGCAGCTTGTGGGCGACGCGCTTGAACGCCGAACGCGCCTTGTCCTCCGTGAGTCCGCCGAGCTCCATGATCACGGTGCCGGGCTTGATCTCGGCGGCCCAGAACTCGACTTCGCCCTTGCCGGTGCCCATGCGCACTTCGGCGGGCTTCGACGAGATCGGCTTGTGCGGGAAGACGCGGATCCACACGCGCGCCTGTCCGTCCGTCGCGCGGCTCGCGGCGACGCGGCCGGCTTCGATCTGGCGGCCCGAGAGCCAGCAGTAGTCGAGCGATTGCAGACCGAAGTCGCCGAACGACACGCGGTGACCGCGCGTCGCGATCCCCTTCAATCGTCCACGGTGGGCTTTGCGGAACTTGGTCCGCTTAGGCATCAGCGCCATGACGCACCTCCTTCGCGGGAGCATTCGGGCGCGGCCCGCGCGGGCGCTCGCTGCGCACCGCTGTCGTCTGCGAAGCGCGGAAGTCGACCTTCTGGCCGCGCTCGATCTCGCCCTTGTAGATCCACACCTTGACCCCGAGGGTCCCGTAGGTCGTCTGCGCGAGCGCGGTCCCGTAGTCGACGTTCGCCTGGAGAGTCGAGAGCGGAACGCGCCCCTCGCGCTCCTTCGCCTGCCGCGCCATCTCCGCGCCGCCGAGGCGGCCGTTGAGCTCCACCTTGATGCCCTTGGCGCCGGCCTGGATCGTGGTCTGGATCGCGCGCTTCATCGCGCGGCGGAAGGCCATGCGCTTCTCGAGCGCTTCCGCGATCACCTCCGCGACGAGCTTCGACTCGAGCTCGGGGCGCTTGATCTCGTGGAGCGTCAGGTGGCAGGTCGTCCCCGTGATCGCCTGGAGCTCCTTCTTGAGCTCGTCGACGCGGACGCCCTTGCGTCCGACGAGCACGCCGGGGCGCGCCGTGTGGATGATCACGTTGACGGCTTCGCTGGTGCGCTCGATCTCGATGCGGGCGATGCCGGCCGAGCCGAACTCCTTGGCGACGTGGTTGCGGATATCCCTGTCTTGCAGGAGGAAACGCTTGAAGTCCTTCTTGCCCGCGTACCAGCGCGAGCGCCAGGGCTCGATGGTCGCGAGGCGGAAACCGGTCGGGTGGATCTTTTGTCCCATGAGTGATCGGCCGTCAGGCCTTCTTCCCCTCCCCTTCGCCCTTCTTGCCCTTGGCGGCCGGTTTCTTGGCGGACTTCGCCTCGGACTTCGCCTTCGCCGGCGCGGCCTTCTTCGCCGACGCCTTCTTCGGTTTCGCGGCGGTCTCCGGCGCAGCGGTCTGCGCGACCGGCTGCTCCTCGATCGACCCCTTCTTCCTCGCGTCGCCGCCGTCGACCTCGCGCACCTTGATGACGAGGTGCGACAACCGCTTCGCGAACGGCATCGCGCGCCCCTGCGGGCCCGGGCGGTAGCGCAGGCGGTTCTGCAGGAGCGGGCCGTCGTCGGCGCGGCACTCGGCCACGAACAGCCGGTTGATGTTGACGGCTTCGTCGTGACTCGCGTTGGCGATCGCCGAACGCAGGACCTTGACGTAGAACGCGGAGCCGCGATTCGGCGTGAACTGCAGGAGCTCGAGCGCCTCGTTGACGCTGCGCCCGCGGATCAGATCGGCGACGTAGCGAGCCTTGCGCGCGGTGATGTGCGCGAAGCGGTGCTGCGCCGTGAATTCCTTGACGGCGCTCATTCAGCCGGCGCCCCTTCCACCTTCTCCGCTTCCTTGCGATTCGTGTGACCGCGGAAGACGCGCGTGTGAGCGAACTCGCCGAGCTTGTGGCCCACCATGTCCTCGGTCACGACCACTTTCAGGTGCTGCCGACCGTTGTGGACCATGAACGTGTGCCCGATGAAATCGGGAGGAATCGTGCTGCGACGCGACCAGGTCTTGATCGGGTTGCGCGTGCCCTTCTTGACCTCGGCGGCCACCTTCTTGAGGAGGTGCTCGTCGATGAAGGGACCCTTCTTGGTGCTGCGGCCCATGGCGTGCTTTGCTTCCGTTGTCCTCGAGGACTAGGCGTGGTGCGGACCCGGCTTGCGGCGCCGCATGATGAACTTGTTGGTCGGGTGGTTCCGGCGACGCGTCTTGCCGCCCTTGGCGAGCACGCCGCTCGGCGAGCACGGGTGGCGTCCGCCAGCCGTGCGGCCTTCGCCGCCGCCCATCGGGTGGTCGACCGGGTTCTGCGCCGTGCCGCGCACCGACGGGCGGTGGCCCATGTGGCGCTTGCGACCGGCCTTGCCGAGGCTGACGTTCTGGTGGTCCGTATTGCCGATGCGACCGATCGTGGCGCGACAGCGGATGTGGATCTTGCGCAGTTCGCCGGACGAGAGCATCACGATCGCGTACTCGCCCTCGCGCGCGGTGAGCTGCGCGACCGAGCCGGCCGAACGGCACAGCTGGCCGCCGCGGCCAGGGGAGAGCTCGATGTTGTGGATCTCGAGGCCGACCGGGATCTCGGCCAGGGTCAGCGTGTTGCCGACGAGCGGCTCCGAGCCCGTACCCGACGTGATCGACTGCCCCACCGCGATGCCGAGCGGCGCCACGATGTAGCGCTTCTCGCCGTCGGCGTAGTGCACGAGCGCGATGTTGGCCGAGCGGTTCGGGTCGTACTCGATCGACGCGATGCGGGCCGGAATGCCGTCCTTGTCGCGCTTGAAGTCGAGGATGCGGTACCGGCGCTTGTTGCCGCCGCCGCGGTGGCGACGCGTCAGGTGCCCGTGGTTGTTGCGCCCGCCGGTCTTGCGCACCGGCAGGAGCAGGCTGCGCTCCGGCGTCGTGCTCGTGATCTCGGCGTAGTCGAGGACGCTGCCGGTGCGGCGTCCAGGCGAGGTCGGTCGGTATTGCTTGATGGCCATGGGGGTGTGTTCGCGGAGCGCCTACAGGATCTCGATGGTGTCGCCCTCGCGGAGGGTGACCATCGCCTTCTTCCAGTCCTGCGTCTGCCCGACGCTGTACCCGCGGCGGCGGACCTTGCCGGACACGCGCAGCGTGTTCACGCGCAGGACCTTGACCTTGAACAGGCGTTCGATCGCCTGGCGCACTTCGATCTTGTTCGCGTCGACGGGGACGCGGAAGTGGTAGGCGTTGCGGTCCGAGGTGTCGTCGGTGCCCTTCTCGGTGAGGACGGGCGATTGGATGATGTGGTAGAGGCGATCGATGCTGGTCATGCGGCACCTCCTTCGACCGGCTCTCCGACGCGCGCCGCGAGCGCGTTCATCGCGCCCTTCTCGGCCACGAGGAGCCCGCCGGCGACGACATCGTGCGCGCACAGCTCGGCGGCGATGCGCACGGTGACGCCCGGGAAATTGCGCAGGGACTTCCACAGGTTCGCGTCGGCCTCGTGGAGGACGACGAGCACGCGGCGCGGGGCGCCGAGATCCGCGAGCATCTGACGCGCGGCCTTCGACGAGGGCTTGTCGAAGCTCGGCAGTTCGGCGATCACGACCTCGCCGTCGGCGAGCTTGCCGGCCAGCGCGGAACGCAGCGCGACGCGGCGCGACTTCGCCGGCATGTGGACCGTGAAATCGCGCGGCTTCGGGCCGAAGACCGTGCCGCCGCCGCGCCAGATCGGCGACTTGCGGTCGCCCGCGCGCGCGCGTCCCGTGTGCTTCTGCTTCCAGGGCTTCTTGTGCGAGCCCGCGATGTCGTCGCGACCGCGCGTGTGGGCGTTGCCCTGGCGCTGGTTGCGCTGGTGGGTCACGACCGACTCCTTGAGGAGGCGGTGGCGCACGCGGCCGCCGAAGGGCGCGCCGTCGAACTCGGCCTGGCCGAGCTTGCCGGACTTGTAGCTCTGGATCTTCACGTCAGTGCTGGACCTTGGGCTTGCGCGTGCCGGTCTTGGCGGTGCGCACCTGGACGAAACCGTTGCTCGGCCCGGCGACGGCGCCGCACAGGTAGAGCAGGTTCTTCTGCGCGTCGACTTCGACGACACGCAGGTTCTTGGCCGTGGAGCGCGACGCGCCGTAGTGGCCGCCGAGCCGCTTCCCCTTGATGACCTTGCCGATGCGCTTGCTGGCCATCGAGCCCGGGTCGCGCACGTTCATGCAGCCGTGCGTCTCGGGACCGCGGCTGAAGCCGTGGCGCTTGATCGTCCCGGCGAAACCGCGCCCCTTCATCGTGCCGGTGACGTCGACGAGGTCGCCGGGCTTGAAGGCGTCGACCTTGACCGCGTCGCCGACCACGACGGCCGCGGCCGTCGCCAGCCGCTCCTCGCGGAGGAAGCGCTTCGGCGCGGTGTTCGCCTTGCGGAACGAGCCGAGTTGCGGCTTCCGCGAGCGCTTGTCGGGGATGTCCTCGTAGCCGAGCTGGACGGCGTCGTAGCCGTCCTTCTCGAGCGTGCGGACTTGGGTGACCACGCACGGACCGGCTTCGACCACGGTCACTCCCGTGACCGTGCCGTCTTCCGCGAACAGCTGCGTCATTCCGCGCTTGCGTCCCAGGATCAGCGTCATGATTCCTTGAACTCGTCAGGTTTCGCCGGTTCGACCAGGTGCCGTCCGGCCCGCTCGGAGGGAGCGGTGCATGCGGACGAACAGGACGCCTGGCCACGCGGCGCGCCGGCCGCCCTTCCCCTCCCGCGCGGCGCACGGGAACGGCTGGAACGACCGGACAGGATGTGGATTCACTCGGTGGACGACGCACGCGCCAGCGCGCGCGTCGAATGCGAGTTCACCCGGGGGAGAAAGAGTTGCTGCGGCGGATCCGACGCACCGCGCGGGAAGTCCCGCGCGAGGCGCTCGAGGCCCAAGTTTCAGGCCTTGATGCGGATGTCCACGCCGGCAGGCATGTTGAGGCTGGACAGAGCGTCCACCGTCTGGCTGGTGGGCTCGGAGATGTAGATGAGTCGTTTGTGCGTGCGGATCTCGAACTGCTCCCGCGACTTCTTGTCGATGAACGGAGAGCGCAGGACCGTGTATCGCTCGATGCGCGTGGGCAAGGGGATCGGGCCGGCGACGCGCGCCCCCGTCCTCTTGGCGGTTTCCACGATCTCGAGGCCCGACTGGTCGAGCGCCTCGTGGTCGTAGGCTTCCATGCGAATCTGGATCTTGTCCTTCATGCTCTCTCTGGACGCGGAGGCGGCGGGAAACGCTCCCGCGACCCTCCCGAACGCGACGACTGGAATTCCGGGCTGGGTTCGAAAACCCCTCCGCAGCGCGTTGCCGCGGCGCGAAAGGGGCGAGGAGAGTACCCGCGGGGCTGGGGTGCGTCAATCACCGAGCGCGCGCGGGCCTCTCTGGCTGCCCTCCAGTCGGTGTACAGTCCAGAGCCGGGTCGGGGTTGCGCTCAGCCCTCGGGGTCCAGGCGCAACCCGTTGCTTGTCAAGGGCTTGAGAGCGGATCGCTCAGCGCCAGACCAGGCCGCGACTCTCGAGCTCCGACTCGGGCACCTCGCGGAAGCCGGCGGGTTCCATGCTGAAGCCCGCGCGACCTTGGCTGAGCGAGCGCACCGCCGAGGCGTAGCCGAACATCTTCGAGAGCGCGACCGTGCCCTTCACGACGCGCAGCTCGCCGTCCGCCTGCACTTCGTTCACCTCCGCGCGGCGCGCGTTGAGATCCGCGATGATGCCGCTGGCGAACTCGGCCGGCGCCTGGATCTCGAACGACATCAGCGGCTCGAAGAGCGCGATCGTCCCGGTGCCCAGCGCTTCGCGCAGCGCCTGGCTCGCGGCCTGCACGAACCCGAGTTCCGCGTCGCGCCGCGGATCGCTGGCGCCGCCGACGACGCGGATCCTTGCGCGAATCAGCGGGAATCCGAAGCGCGGACCGGTGTGCGCGTCCAGCGCCAGCGTCTCGGAGATCGCCTTCCGGAACGGCGACGGGATCGGCGCGGCCGCCTCCCACTCGACGCGCGGAGCGAGGAGGCTGGCATCCGGTTCCACGACGAGCTCGACGTCGCCGAACACGTCCTTGCCGCCGATCGGCCGCTCGACGCGGCTGCGCCCGCGACCCGCGGCCAGGACGGCTTCCCGGTACGCGACGCGCGGCGCACCGACCTTCTGCTTCACCTTGAACTCGTTCGCGAGGCGGTGCTGCACGACTTCGAGGTGCAGCTCGCCCATCCCGGCGATCAGCCACTGGCCCGTGTCCTCGTCCTCGCGGACGTGGAAGCTCGGGTCCTCGTGCTCGAGGCGCGCCAGGGCCGCGCGCAGCTTGTCGCGATCGGCCGAGGACGCCGGCTCGATGGTCAGGGTGATCACGGCGTCCGGGAACTCCAGCGATTCCAGCGCGATCGGCGCGTCCTTCGAGCACAACGTGTCGCCCGTCGCGGTCGCCTTGAGCCCCGTCAGCGCGACGATCTCGCCCGGGCCGGCCGACTCGAGCGCGACGCCCGACTCGGCGTGCATCCGCAGCACGCGCGCGACCTTCTCGAAGCGCCGCGCGCGCGGATTCCAGAGCGACGCGCCGGGCTCGATCCGACCCGCGTAGACGCGCACGAAGGTCAGATCGCCGTGAGCCTGCGCCTGGAGCTTGAACGCCAGCGCGGCGAGGGGCTCGTCTTCGCGGGGCGCGCGCCGGATCTCCTCGCCGCTCTCGGGATCGCGTCCGCGCACGGGTGGCAGGTCGAGCGGAGACGGCAACCAGGCGACGACCGCGTCGAGGAGCGGCTGGATCCCGACGTTCCGCAACGCCACGCCGCACAGGACCGGGACCAGCGATCCCGAGAGGACCCGCGCGCGCAGGGCGCGGTGCGCCGCCTCGAGATCGGGTTCTCGGTCCTCGAGCAGCGCCGCCATCAGGCCCTCGTCGTCCTCGGACAGGACGTCCAAGAGCTCGGCGCGCAGGACGCCGATCTCGTCGGCGGCCTGTGGAGGGAACTCTTCGCGCTCGGCCCGGGCCTGAGGCGGATTCGACGAGAAACGCCACGTGACTCCCGACAGCAGATCGACGATGGCATCGACGCCGTTCTCGCCGACGATCGGGTACTGCACGGGGACCGCGCGCGCGGAGAGGCGCTGCTTGAGGTCGTTGAGGGCGCGCAGGTAGTCGGCGCCGGGCCGGTCGAGCTTGTTGACGAAGGCGACGCAGGGGACACCGTGCTTCTTCATCTGGCGCCACACGGTCTCCGACTGCGCCTGGACGCCCATGACCGCGTCGATCACGAGCACGGCGCCGTCGAGGACGCGCAGCGAGCGCTCGACCTCGATCGTGAAATCGACGTGCCCGGGCGTGTCGATCAGGTTGATCGTGTGCCCCTTCCACGGGATCGTCGTCGCCGCCGCGGTGATCGTGATGCCGCGCTCGCGCTCCTCCGCCATCCAGTCGAGGACCGTCGTCCCCTCGTCGACGTCCCCCATCCGGTGCTCGACGCCGGCGTCGTAGAGGATGCGCTCCGAGACGGTCGTCTTCCCGGCGTCGATGTGCGCGACGATCCCGATGTTGCGCACCCTGGAGAGGTCCATGGCGCGCCCGAGGATATCGAGCGCCGGCGGCGGCGTCAGATCTGGATGCGGTTGACGTCGCCCGCGCGGAGGCTCAGGGGCACCGTCTTCACGACGGCGCCGTCCTTCTTCAGCACGAGCGTCTTCGCCGCCGAGCTCGCGGAGAGCACTCCCGAGCGTCCGTCGGTGATCGCGGCGGAGCTGTACGCGTTCACGCTCTCGAGATCCATCCGCAGCACGTCGACCTGGACGCCGTGCGCGTCCTGGAGCGCGAGCTCGTCGGCGGCGAAACCCGCGGAGACCACGACGACCTCGAACCTGCAGCGCGAGTGGACGACGAGCTTCGCGGCGCCGGGCGCGCCGACCTTGGCGAGCTCGAACTCCGCCGGCACGACGCTCTCGCCGCGGACTTCGACGCCCATGTCCTCCGCGGGCACGTCGCGGAACTCGAACCGGCCCTCCGCGTCCGTCGTGACGTGCTCGCGCGGGTCGCGCAGCGTCACGTAGACGCGTCCCCCGAACACGCGCGCACGCACCCCGAACGCCTCGCGCTCGAGCGCGACCAGCGCGCCCGCGATCGGCGCGTCCTCGTCGTCGACCACCGTGCCGACGACGCGCTCCCAGACGGGCGGCGCGAGCCACTCGATCCGCACGGGAGCGGCGCCGGCGCGCAGCTCGTCGGTCGTCGAGAACGAGCACGTCTTCGGCTCCTGGAGGCGCAGGCGGTAGCGCCGGTCGGCGAGCCCGCCGAGCTCGAACGCGCCCTCCGCGTCGGTCGTCACGAAGTGGAAGAGCGCGGACGGCGCCCCGACGCGCATGTAGAAGTCGTTGAAGTTGTCGCCGTCGGCGGACGGGAGTCGACTCTCCGTCTCGAGGGCCGCCGCGGGGATCGGGCTGCCCGCGCCGAGGAATTCCGCGTGCACGGGCATCTGGCCGATCGTTCCGATCGGCGTCGGATCGGCGATCGAGACGCGCAGCCCGGGAACCGGGTCGCCCTTCTTGTCGACGACGCGGCCGCGGATCGAGAGGACTGGACCAGGGAGCACGAGCTCGACGAGGGCAGGCCAGCCCGGGTCCTCCCCGCGCGGTTCGCGCGTCCGCTCGAGGATCGCCGGACGCCACCCCGCCTTCACGGCGACGATGCGGTCGGTCGAGACGGCGCGGGCGACGTCGAGCGCGAACTCCCCCTTCGCGTCGGTCGTGACCGAAGCGAGGCCGAGGAACACGCGCGCCGTCGGAACGGGATTGCCCTGGTCGTCGAGCACGCGTCCGGCGACTCGGCCCGCGACGGGCACCGTCGGGTGGACGAGCACGATCACGGCGCTGTCCGCGGGTCCGACCGGGGCAGGGATCTCGCTGCGCGCGAATCCCTCGAGCACGGCGCCGAGCTTCGCTCCGGCGACCGCCGGCATGCCGCGGATCGTGAACGCTCCGTCCGGGCCGGACACGGCGAACCAGCTCATCGAGACCGACCCCTCGAGCGGACGGTCGAAGCGTGACTCGAATCCGGCCGGCATCGAGAAGCGGATCCGCGCCGATGCGAGGCCCTCCCCGCTCGCGTCCTGGACGCGGCCCGCGACGTCGAGCGAGCGCGCGACGACGACGAGCGGCTCCGCCTTCGAGTCCGGTCGCCAGGCGGCGCTGCGGACGGTCGTCCACGCGGGATCCGCGGAAGCCAGGCGCACGTCGCGCTCGCTGGTCCTGAGCTCGAACCAGCCGCCGGCGCCGCTCTTCGCGATTACGGGGCCGTTCTCGCCCGCGCCGAGCGGGATCCCGGGGAGCGGAACGCCCTCGACGTCCAGCACGCGGCCGCGGATCGTCCACGCGGTCGCCTCGGGTGCCGCGGCCGGAGCGCTGCCGGCGGCGGCGGGCTCCGGCGCGATCTCGCGCCGCGGCTCGGCAGCGGCCGCACCCAGCGCGCTCGCGCCGGATGTCGCGAGCGACTCCTTCGCGGCCGGCGCGGTCGCGCGCGCGGCGCTCTCCGGCGCGCTCGTTGGACTCGCGTCGCGTTGCGCCCAGACGAGGATCGCGCCCG
>WNFK01201536.1_pt1 | contig 10875 bp, 10 predicted proteins | sample 5400281 | NCBI WGS metagenome assembly WNFK01 (sample SAMN13153350, study PRJNA577476) | soil metagenome | isolation source: 20 cm soil on Douglas fir-dominated hillslope | place: USA:California | collected 2013-09-17
CTGGCTGCTGCCCTTGATGGCCCTGTGGGCCAATCTGCATGGCGGTTTTGTATTCGGCCTGGTGCTGATCGCACCGGTCGCGCTCGATGCGATGCTGAGTGCGGATGTGAAGTTGCGCCCATCGCTGGCGCTCCGATGGGCGGCATTCGCGGTCCTGGCGCTGGTTGCGAGCTGCTGCACGCCCTATGGCTGGAATTCGCTGCTGGCGTCGCGGAAGATCCTCGCGCTCGGCGACGCGCTGCCGCTGATCATGGAATGGCGGTCCACGGATTTCAGCAGCGTCGGCGTGTTCGAGATCTGCCTGCTGCTGGGAATTGGCCTTGCGTTGTTTCGTGGCGTCAAGCTGCCGCCGCTGCGCATCGCGCTGCTGCTCGGATTGCTGCACATGGCGCTCGCCCAGGGACGCTCCACCGAAATCCTGGCGCTGGTCGCGCCGCTCGTTCTTGCCGCCCCGCTCGCCAGACAGTTCGGCGACGCCGAGGTGGCGCATTCAAATCCGATGCAGCCGACGCGCAGCGCGCTGGTCGCCGGCATCGCAATCGTGCTGGTGGCGGGAACGATTGCCTATGCTTCGGTGCATCGGTTCGAGCCGCACACCCGCGGCTCGCCGGTCGCAGCCGTTGCCGTCCTGAAGAAACTGAATCTGACGCGGGTATTCAACGACTATGATTTCGGCGGTTATCTGATCGCCAATGGCGTCGCGACGTTCATCGACGGCCGCACCGAGCTCTTTGGCGAGAAGTTCTTTGTCGACCACAACGCCGCCAGCGGATTGATGGAACCGGAAAATCTGTTCCGGCTGCTCGACGAGTACAAGATCGAAGCGACCTTGATGCGCACCCAAAGCGCTGCGACCAAATTGCTCGATCACATGGACGGCTGGCAGAAAGTCTATGCCGACGACATCGCCACGATCCATCTCCGTAAGCCCGGTGCCGTGCATAGCGCAGCGCCGGTGGTTGATCCGACGGCGAAGTAATTTTTCTCGACGGGCGACCTGCCGTTCAAAAGACGTATTGCTGTCCAAAAATTTCTCCCTAACAATTGCGGCAAGGCGAAACGCTGTTATCCGACAGCAAGCTTGCCCAATTGCTCTGCAAAAAACCAAAGAACCAAAAAAACCAAAGAGTAACGGGAGGTCCTTCATGGCCAAAATGAACTTCGGTTATTTACCCCGTGAGAATCCCTGCGCCCAGTGCGGCAAGCCGATCGCCGCGCCGGATTGGGTTGAAGCCGGTCCGCTACGCACGGCCTATCTCTGGCGCTGCCGGGCTTGCGATTACCAGTTTGAAGCCGTGGCGTTTTTCGACGCCTCGAAGTCGGATCACGACGCGATCGCGGCGTAGAGCCTTTTCCGTTCCGATTGAATCGGAACGGGGCTCTATTTCTTGACGCGTTTTCTTCACGCGAACCGGTATCCACTTCGCTGGAAAGCGCTCTGGTGGCTGCGCCATGCGGAGTTGCGCGCTCAGGCCGCCTCGCGGTCCTGCTGGCGAACCGGCAACCGAATGCGAACCATCAATCCGTGAGGCTGCCGGTCATTGAGCGACAGCTCGCCGCCATGCGCCTGGACGATACCGTGTGCAATTGAAAGCCCGAGACCAAAGCCCGTGGTTTCATCCATGTTCCGGGCGTCGTCGCCGCGCACGAACGGTTCCATCATGACATCCTTGCGCAGATCGGAGATGCCGGGACCATCGTCCTCGATCTCGATCGTCGCGGTGTCCGACGACATTCGAAGCCGGATCGTGGCCTCCGCGCCGTACCTGACCGCGTTCTCCACCAGGTTGGTGATGCTGCGATGCAGATCGTCGGGCCGCACCGTGGCCATGGCGTGTTCCGGGCCGTCGTAAGCGACCTTGTGTCCCATGTCGGCGAATTGATCGGTGACAAGCTGCAGCGTGGTCGCGATGTCGGCCAGCGTCATGGATTCGAGCTTGCGGTCGTCGCGCAGAAACGACAGCACGGACTCCAGCATCGAGCGCATCTGATCGAGATCCCGCAACATCCGGCTGCGATGCATATCATCCTCGATGAATTCGGAGCGCAGGCGCATTCGGGTGATCGGGGTCCTCAAGTCGTGACTGATGGCGGCGAGCATCCTGGTGCGGTCGTCGATCAGGGTCGTGATCCGCTCCCGCATGCGGTTGAGCGCCTTGGCCACCGAACGAATTTCCTCGGGGCCGCGTTCGGGCAGCGGTGCCGCGGCGCCGTTGAGGCTGAAGCTTTCGGCCGCCTTCGCAAAGGACGACAGCGGCGCCGTCAAGGCCCGCGCGGCCCACAGGCCGAGCAGGGTGACGCTGATGATCGCGAACAGCAGCGTCATCATCCATGGTCCGCCCCAGAACGGGGGGCGCCGCTGGTCCGGCAGGATCTTTGCGGAAATCATGCTGCCGTCCGGCAGCGCGATGCCGACCTTGTGGGCCCCTTCCTCATGCCCGAGCGAAAAAATCCGGTAAGCGCTGCCGAGCCGGCGGTGCAGGCCGCGCAGATCATGCCCATCCGGTTCGTTCGCCGTGGCAAGGGGCCCCGGCGCAAGGCTTTGGATATCCATCTGCGGGAACGCCCGCGCGATATCAGCGAACAGCCGCGGCCGCTCGGCTTCGGGTGCGGCGCCGAGAAGCTGGAGCGATGCCACGAGCTGCGCGTGTCCGCGGTCGATCGATAGATCGGGCTGGTCCGGCCGATGCAGGAGAAAGGTGGCGGTGAGGATCGCGTGAATCGCGATGATCGAGGCGACCACCAGCGCGGCTGGTCGGGGGCGTCAGCGTTTCCACCCGAGGTGTGAACATATAGCCACCGGAACGCACCGTCTTGATCATGGTGGGTTCTAGCGGATCGGTTTCGATCTTGCGCCGGATGCGGCTGACCAGCACGTCGATGCTGCGTTCGAATGAGCCGGCGTTGCGGCCCTGGGTCAGGTCGAGCAGGCTGTCGCGCGACAGCACGCGGCCCGGCCGCTCGCAGAAGGTTCGCAGCAGGTCGAATTCGGCGCTGGTCATCGCAATTCGCGCGCCCGCCGGATTGCGCAATTCCCGCAGCCTGAAATCGATCCGCCAGCCGAGAAAGCTGAGGGCGGTCGCGCCATTGGTGGTGCTGGCGTTCAGGGCGGCAGCCTGGCGGCGCAACACCGCATTGATGCGGGCCAGCAATTCGCGCGGATTGAACGGCTTGGCGAGGTAGTCGTCCGCGCCCATTTCCAGCCCGACGATGCGATCGACGTCCTCGCCGCGCGCGGTCAGCATGATGATGGGCATTTGCGATTCGGCGCGGACCTTGCGGCACAGGCTGAGGCCGTCTTCGCCCGGCAGCATCACGTCGAGAATCAGAAGATCGACGCGATGATCGGTCATCGCCCGGATCATTTCGCGTCCGTCGGTCGCCGTCGTCACGTTGCAGGCGTTGGTACGCAGGTATTTTGCGATCAGCGCCCGCGTCTCGCGATCGTCTTCAACGACAAGAATGTTCGGCGTAGCCGTGGCCATGCTGACCTTTGTCTGTGATTCGGGGCCACCGGCGAAGGATTTTTGTTTCGCAATGTTTCTGGTGCCTGCCTCGCAATACGGGGCAACAAGCCGGCAGGGCAATAAAAAGGTCTCGTTAAGGTCATTAACCCTACCGTCGAGCGGTCTTATAAACCCTCGGAGCGATCATGACCTCAATATCGGCGGCCTCCAGCGGCGCGTATCAGTCGCCGCTTCAAAAACTGCAAGCTGAGCTGCAGGCGGAAGTAACTTCCGGCGCAGTCAGCTCGTCCGACCAGGACGCACTGTCTTCCGCACTGACTGACATCGACTCCTCGCTGCAGAGCGGCCGGACGAGCGATCAGGCCAGCGGCACCAGGCCTTCACCCGCCGATCTGAAGTCGAAGATCGACGATCTGATTGCCGGCGAGGTATCCAGCGGCAAATTGACCAGCGATCAGGCCACCGAACTGCAGGGCGTCTTCAAGGCCGCATTCGCCAACGGCCCCGACGGTGCTGGTAGTCCCGGCGGCGCCGGCGGTCCGGGCGGTGCCGGCGGCGCTCATCACGGCCATCATGGCGGTCCGCCACCCACTGATAGTTCGTCCTCGACCGACAGCACAGACAGCTCCTCGGGCACGAGCTCGGCCAACGACATCCTGCAGCAGTTCCTGCAGTCGCTGCAGGAATCGCTGTCGGCCTCGTCGTCGACGTCCTACGGCGCGAGCGGCACCTCCGGGACCGGCAGCAACAGCAGCACGTCGTTCTCGGCGCTTTTGATCGACTACCAAACCTGATCTGCAGCCGGCGCACATACTCACCGAGCGATCATCCTTCCCGGTACGGGAGGGTGATCGCTCGCACCCGGCGAGCGGAATGCAATCCGCACCTTCAAACGATGTCGTCTCTTCAAACGATTTAGCTTGGGTTCGTTGGAACCGGGCGACGGCTGGCACGTTGGTTTCGTTCATCTGCCTTGAGGAGGGTGACGATGACCGACGTCATGGCAAAACCCCACCAGTTGATCGCGAGCGACCGGGTCGAAGGCACCTCGGTACGGCGGCCGAACGGTGATCGGATCGGCCACATCGAACGGCTGATGATCGACAAGGTCACCGGCAAGGTGGCCTACGCGATCCTCGGTTTCGGCGGGTTCCTTGGCATGGGAACCAATCTGCTTCCGCTGCCTTGGGCGCGTCTCACCTACAACACGAAATTCGAGGCCTATGAGCTCGACATCGATGATGACGAACTCAGGCGTGCGCCGTCATTTCGCGCTGACGAGGATTTCGATTGGGGCGATCGCTCGCAGGCGAGGGAGTTGCACCGCTATTACGGAATACCGCCGGATTGGGGCGGATTCTGATTGCGCGTTTCGGTTCGCACTGCGGCAAAATGAATTTGTGCGGAACAGTTGCCGAAGTGCTGGGTTTTCCCGGAGTGATTTCTGAACCCGAGGAGAACCCCAATGTTAGCAAAATACATGACAGCCGGTTTGGTTGGTTCCGCGCTGCTGGCGACGGTTGCGTTTGCGCAGAGCCCCACCGCCACCACCGATCGCGCCGACATGAAGCCGGCCACCGCATCGGATTCGTCGTTCCAGGGAACTTGGCGGGCGTCGAAAGTCGTCGGTCTTAGCGTCTATAACGACAACAATGAGAGCCTCGGCTCGATCAACGATCTGTTGACCGACAAGGACGGGAATATCAAGGGGGTCGTGCTGGGTGTCGGCGGCTTCCTTGGCGTCGGCGAGCACCTCGTCGCCATTCCCTTCGACAAGATCAAATTCGTAACTGAACCTGTTGCGTACAGCAGCGCAGCGGGCGCGCCCGGCGCCGCGGGCAACCGGCCGATGTCATCGACCACAACGGGCGCTGCGGCGAAGCCGAATCCGTGGTATCCGGATCACGCCGTCTACAATGCCACCAAGGAACAGTTGAAGGCGATGCCTGAGTTCAAATATTCGATCTGAGGCAACGCCGGATTGATGCACCAAAGAGAAGCGCGCCCGGTTTTGCCGGGCGCGTTTTTGTTTGGATGATGACCTCATCCTGAGGAGCGCGCTCTTGCGCGCGTCTCGAAGGATGGCCAAGCACACAATGGCCGCACGGGCCTGATGGTTCGAGACGCGCAAGATGCGCTCCTCACCATGAGGTGGTGCAGCAAGTCTCAATGCGTCTTGATCAGCGGGCAGCCGCCCTTGTCGAGTGGACGGAACGCTTCGTCGCCGGGCACGGTGGCGAGTTGCTTGTAGAGGTCCCATTCGCCCTTCGATTCTTCCGGCTTTTTGACCTCGAACAGGTACATGTCGTGGACCATGCGGCCGTCCTCGCGGATCTTGCCGCCCTTGGCGAAGAAGTCGTTGATCGGCGTTGCCTTCATCTGCGCCATCACCTTGGGCGCCTCGTCGGTGCCGATGGCGTCGATCGCCTTCAGATAATGCATCGTTGCGGAATAAAGGCCGGCCTGGATCATGGTCGGCATGTGGCCGACCTTCTCGTTGAAGCGCTTCGAGAAGGCGCGGGTCTCGTCGTTCATGTCCCAGTAGAAGGCGTCGGTGACGATCAGGCCCTGGGTCGCCTTGACGCCGAGCGCGTGGGTATCGGTGATCTCCTGCAGCAGCGCGATCATCTTCTGGCCGCCTTGCGTGAGGCCGAACTCCGAGGCCTGTTTCAGCGCATTGGTGGTATCGCCGCCGGCATTGGCGAGCGCGACGACCTTGGCCTTGGAAGCCTGGGCCTGCAGCAGGAACGACGAGAAGTCCGACGAGTTCAGGGGGTGGCGGACGTCGCCGAGCACCTTGCCGCCGCTTTCCTTGACGACGTTGGCGGCATCGCGCTCCAGCGCCATGCCGAAGGCGTAGTCGGCGGTGACGAAGAACCAGGTGTCCTCGCCGCGCTTGACCATCGCCTTGCCGGCGACGTTGGACAGCGCATAGGTGTCGTAGGTCCAGTGAACTGTGTTCGGCGAACAGGCGATGCCGGTGATGTCGGAGCTGCCGCCGCCGGAATTGATATGGATCTTGTTCTTCTCGCGGGTCAGCGCGGAGACCGGCAGCGCGACCGACGAGGTCGGCACGTCGAAGATCGCGTCGACCTTCTCGTTGTCATACCAGTTACGCGCAATGTTGACGCCGACATCCGGCTTGTTCTGATGGTCGGCTGAAACCACCACCACCGGCTTGCCCTTTACCTTGCCGCCGTAATCGGCGACCGCCATCTCGACGCCGGCGAGCGACCCCTTGCCGGTGGCGTCCGAGTAAAGGCTGGACATGTCGGTGAGGACACCGATCTTGACGACGTCATCGGAAATTTGTGCGTTCGCCGCCGTGCCTGATGCCGCGAGAGCGAGACTGGCCGCAACTGCGGCTGCAAGTGACTTCATGTTTCTTCCACCTGATTGTTATTGTTAAAGGCTTGGTTAGAGCCGCCGTTTTAGCCGCCTTCGGATCGGCCCGCAAAGCCGACTTTTGAGCAAGCCGGTTCCCCACGGGGTTCTGGATTGCGTTCCGGATTGCGCCTTCCGGCTCCGTTACCCTGATGTTAGGGTTACCGGCGGCAGGAGCATTCCTGCGTCCTGCCTCATACCGAACGGGAGGACGACGACATGGCCGAGAGCGTCTACAAAGTCATTGAACTGATCGGTACCAGCAAGGAGTCCTGGGAAAAGGCCGCTGCAGCGGCCGTTAGCCGGGCTGGAAAATCGCTTCGCGAGCTTCGCGTCGCCGAAGTAGCCAAACTCGATTTGCAACTGGACGCCAAGGGCGAGGTCGAAGCCTACCGTGCCAAGGTCAATGTCTCGTTCAAATACGAGGGCGAGTGAAGCGACCGGTAAGTGAGACCCGGGCTTACCTGACCTCTCCCCTTACGCGGGGAGAGGGAGTGGGAAGTCACAGCCCCGGCAGCGCCGTGACGGAGACGTTGATGGCGCCCGCGGCCTCCGCGATCACGCGCAGCGTTTTGGAATCGAAGGCGATGTCGGCCAGGCGCAGGCTGGTGATTTCCGCCGCCACCCGCACGCCGTCCTCGTTTTTCTGAAAGTCTGTGATCACGGCGGCGATCTTCTTCTGCGCATTCGAGGCGAATGGCTTGAGGTCGATGGTGGCCTTGTCCGCCAGCGCCTTTTGCAGATGCGGCACGGCCGCGCGCGCGGCGGCTCCAAGCAGCCCGAACGCGGCTTCCGATTCGACGGCGAGTTCGACATTGGTCAGCCGCAAGGTCTGCTGGGCCTGATCGAGCGCAGGCTTGCCCCAGATATAAACCTGGGCCTCGCCGCCAAATCCGAGGAAACTCTTTTTCTCTTTGGCATTGACCAGCAGTGAGATCAGCAGCCGGTCGCCTGACGCTGCGACGGTTGCGCGCTTCACAGTGACATCGACCGAGCCCGAACCGTCTTCAGGGAACGTCCGGCCCGCGAACTGCGCCTCCACGATCTTGTTGATGTCGGTGAACGGCATGTCGATGGGAACGCCGATGCTGATGCGGCTCGGCGTGGCCGGGACGATGGCAAGCGTGGCCGGAAACGGACAGTCGGGTTTGGTCTGCGCCGGGGTGATGCGGGTCTCCGCCTCGATGCCGAGCGTCAGCGTGACGGCCGACGCATCGATGTGCGGCTGGGCTGCGATCGCGCGGGTCGGGCGCAGCTCCAGCCAGAGCGGCGGCAATGACGAGGCCGCGCCCGTGCCCTGCAGCGGAATCGAGCGGCAGATCCTGGCCCATTGCGCCCGCGCGTTCTGTTCGAACGCGGGATCGTTGCGGATCCGCGCCTGCACCGCGGCAAGCTGATCGTTGACCGTCTTGTCGATCAGCGGCTTGACCTGCGCCGGCACGTTGACGTGCGCGCCCGCCACCGAAAGGCTGCTGTCGCCGAGCGTCACCTGCGCCGTCAAATTCGGCTCGATCCGCCAGGTCGGGGCAAGCACCGGCCGCGCGGTGATGACGACGTTGCCCTTGATCTCCGCATTGGCGTTGAGCGACTTGATGTTCACGCTGCCGATCTGCTTGGCGACATTGCCGCCGAGCAGACTGCCGAGTGCGTCACCGACCGCGCCCGTCGCCTTGGCTGACAGCGAGCCTGTGACGTTTAGCGTTCCCGTCAGCGGCGTCGCCAGCGTCAGCACCTCCTGGGCGCCGGTGGCGGAGATCGCTCCGCGCGACGCGGTCCAGCCGATGTCGGCGTTCTGCAGGATCTGCGCCGCCGGATTGTCTGCCTTGCCTGAGAAGTTGCGCGGCGCGCCACGATCGGCGGCATCGCGTATCGCGGCAAGCGTAACCGAGACCGATGCGATGATGCTGGAGCTGCGCGGGGCGGGGGACAGCGGCGGCAATTCGACAAGCACGGGCGCCACGACCGTGCCGCCCGGCGATAGCCAGTCCATGGCCTTCAGGCTGGCGTAAAACGAGACCGCCACCACCGCGATCCCGAGCAGGATCGTCTTGAGACGCATCGTCCCCCTCGGCCTGATTCAGTCGGGGGAGTTTACAGGGTGGGTTCTGCGGGCGCCATCCCGCCGGGGCAATAGCGCGGTTACGGTTTTGTCATCTCAAACATAAATGGCGCGGAAACCGCGCCATTTGACATTGCAATTTTGCCCTTTGACGCGTCAGCAGATCAGCCGCGCTTGCCGCCCGTATTGTCGGCGCGGCGGTCCATCGGCAGCACGATTACCTTGGTGCCGACATTGACCCGCGAATAGAGATCGGTGACATCTTCATTGGTGAGGCGGATGCAGCCGGACGAAACGCGCGTGCCGATGGTCTGCGGCGCATTGGTGCCGTGGATGCGGTAAATGGTGCCGCCGAGATACATCGCGCGGGCGCCGAGCGGATTGCCGGGGCCGCCGGCCATTTGCCGCGGCAGATAGGGCTGGCGCGCGATCATTTCCGGCGGCGGTGTCCAATCCGGCCACTCGGCCTTCTTGGTCACCGACTGCACGCCCGACCAGGTGAAGCCATCGCGGCCGACGCCGATGCCGTAGCGGATCGCCTGTCCGCCGCCGAGCACATAATAGAGATAGGTGTTGGGGGTATCGATGATGATGGTGCCGGGCGCCTCGCGGGTGGCGTAGCTGACGACCTGGCGCTTCAGCCGCGCCGGCATCTCGACCACGCTGCCTTCGTCGTCGGACGGCGCGGCCTGCACCGGCGGCGGCGCCGCTTGTACCGGCGGCGTCAGGATGAACGGAAACAGCGGCAATGGCGACGCCGTGGCGGAGCCCGAAAATGCAACGGCACCGAGGGCCAGCGCGGCGAAAGCGGCGGCACGGCGGGAATTCAGCTTGAATGCGTCCGGATTGAACATTGGTCGCCCCTGTTTGATCTTTTTTGCGCTCATTCGGCGCGTCGTTAACGGGATCAGTACAGGGCAAAGGTTTCAGGACGTTTGCGTCAAAGCTGCAAAACGGTTTCGTCGGGGTAAGGAATTGTTTCGTCGCGATGTCGCGAGAACACAATGCTAAGCAAGCGGTATCCCGTCCCGCCGCGAGGGGCCGCAGAATGTGAGCTGGCTCATAGAGGCCGCGCCCAGGTTAGCCTATTGCTCTGGACTGAGAGGTTTGAGCCGCGACGTGCTATTTGTTTTTGACAATCATACGCTTGATGCCGACCGGCGCCAGCTCCGGTGCAGTTCTGATTCAATAGCCGTCGAGCCTCAGGTGTTCGATTTGCTGGTCTACCTGGTACAGAACCGCAACCGCGTCGTCAGCAAAGACGATCTCATCGCTTCAGTCTGGGGTGGCCGAATGGTGTCGGCATCGACTCTGACCAGCCGCATCAATGCGGCGCGAAAGGCAGTCGGCGACAGCGGCAAGGACCAGAGGATAATCCGTACTATTGCGCGCAAGGGCCTTCGCTTCGTCGGCGCCGTGCAGGTGCAGCCGGCCGGCGACAAGACGGCTCCTGTTGCCAAACCGCCGCCGGACGAAAAACAAGAGGAAACGCCGCTGGCTTTACCGCTTCCAGAGCGGCCAGCTATCGCGGTGCTTCCCTTCACCAATATGAGCGGCGATCCAGAGCAGGAATATTTCGCCGACGGAATCAGTGGGGACATCATCACCGCACTGTCGAAGCTGCGCTGGTTCTTCGTAATCGCACGCAGCTCTTCGTTTACCTACAAGGGTAGGGCCGTGCATCTGAAGCAGATCGCCGAGGAGCTTGGCGTCGGTTATGTTCTGGAGGGCAGCGTGCGCAAGAGCGGTGATCGCGTGCGCATCACGGCGCAGCTCAACGATGTCTCAACCGGGAGCCACATCTGGGCGGAACGCTACGACCGCGACATTGCCGACGTATTCGCAGTCCAGGACGAGATCACCGAATCGATTGTAGCCGCGATCGAGCCGCAGCTCTACGCGGCAGAGAATTTCCGCGCCCGGCGCAAGCCGCCCGGCAGCCTCGACGCCTGGGATCTGGTGATG
>WNFK01035865.1_pt2 | contig 10871 bp, 6 predicted proteins | sample 5400281 | NCBI WGS metagenome assembly WNFK01 (sample SAMN13153350, study PRJNA577476) | soil metagenome | isolation source: 20 cm soil on Douglas fir-dominated hillslope | place: USA:California | collected 2013-09-17
AGGATTTTCACCGCCTCGGATTTCGAAAAGGTTGGCGCCCGGCGCCAATTTGATCGTCACGTTAGGACGCATGATGCCGTCGAGTGAGTGGCAGGGCGGCGGCAGCAACGGGTGTCCAAGCTCGTGCGCCATGACGTCTCCCAGGATGCTCAGAATACTGTTCGGCGAGACATTCAGCGCCTCGATGCGATCGAGGAACACGTGTGCGCGCCGCACCGATGGGACGGCCGTTCCTGGCGTGTCGACCAACCGAGAATCATGTCCTTGAGTGGGCCCGGCGCGGAGTACAACGAGCGTAAACGGCGGATTGACATGTTGCTGAATCGCTGAGTCTTCGTCGATCCAGATGATGTGTGCTCCGATGCCGCTGAAGACCGTCGCCGCGCGATCTTTCGCAAACTGTAGGTACTCATTGCGAATCGCTGCAAGGTTGTCGACGCGAACTGTGGCCGTCGGCCCATCGTCCGCGCCGGCCGCGGACGTCCGAGACGACACGGCTCCGGCCGTCGGTGGCGATGATGTCCGGTTCGTGCAGGGTGAAGGCACTCGAAAGTCCGAACTCCCACGCGGCGACTGCGTTGCCTCCGCGTTCGATGTCGATGTCAGGATTGCGACGACGGCTACCGCTATACCAGTGACGCCTCGTGTCCTCGTCGCCATGACGTTCCCTCCAGCCGACGACGCTGGAGGCGCCGGCATGGTGGAATGCGGAGACGAGGGTGCGCGGAGTGCAGATTGTGAGAAACCCGCCAGAAACCGCCATGGACAGGGCCCGGAGTCTCCGAGTGCGGACGTAGAATCTCCGCCAGTCCACACAATGGAGGCGTCGTGACGACACAGGCGTCAGGAGCGGTGACCCGGTTGCTGCGTGCGTGGAGCGACGGCGAAGAGGATGCGCTGCAGCAGTTGACGCCGCTCGTCGAGGCAGAGCTGCGCCGTCTGGCTCGGGGATACATGGCCCGAGAGCGACGCGGTCACACGTTGCAGCCCACGGCGCTCGTCAACGAGGCGTTTGTTCGCCTCACCGACGCTCGCGGCATCCCGTGGCAGGACGCCATTGACATCGTGGCGCTGGACCGCGCGTTAGAGGCACTCGCGGCCGTGGACGTCCGTAAGAGCCGCACAATCGAACTGCGGTTTTTTGGCGGGCTGAGCGTCGAGGAAACCGGGGAAGTACTCCATGTGTCGGCGGATACCGTCAAGCGCGACTGGCGGCTCGCGAAACTCTGGTTGCTGCGCGAGCTCGGGGGCGACGCGCAGTGATCGAGGATGCGCGCTGGCGGCGGGTTGAGGAAATCTGCGGCGGGGCGCTGGATCTCACCGGCGACGACCGGACGTCCTTCGTAGCAGCGGCGTGCGGCCACGACGAGGCGCTGCGCCAGGAGGTGGAGGCGCTCCTCATGCGTGCGTCGTCGGCAGCGACGTTTCTCGGGGCGTCGATCGGGGTCGCGGCGGCGCAGGTGCTGAGCGACATGCGCGGCACCGCGCTGGTGGGCCGGCAGATCGGGGCCTACACCGTGCTCTCGCTGCTCGGCGCCGGTGGCATGGGCGAGGTCTATCGCGCGCGCGATCCGCGGCTGGCGCGCGACGTGGCGATCAAGGTCCTGCCCGCGGATCCGACGCCGGACCGGAGTCGCAGCCGGCGCTTTCTTCGGGAAGCGCAGGCCATTGCCGGGCTGAACCATCCACACATCTGCGTGGTGCACGATGTCGGCGAGCAGGAGGGCATCAGCTACCTGGTGATGGAGTATCTGGAGGGCCAGACGCTGCGAGAGCGGCTGCGCGACGCGGCGCCGCTGCCGCTGCCGGACGGACTCACCATCGCGCTCGAGGTCGCCGAAGCGCTCGTCGAGGCCCATCGTCACGGCATCGTCCACCGGGACGTGAAGCCGGGGAACATCATGCTCACCGGCCGTGGGACCAAGCTGCTGGACTTCGGTCTCGCCCGGCCGGTGGAGGCGATCGAGGTTCCATCGACGACGGCGTTGACGTCGGCCGGGGTGGTCCTCGGCACGCCGCACTACATGAGTCCGGAGCAGGCGCGGGGCCAGCCGGTGGACGCCCGCAGCGACGTCTTCTCGCTCGGCGCGGTGATCTACGAAATGGTGACGGGGTGCCGGCCGTTCGACGGCGTCAACGCGATCGACACGATCGACGCGGTGCTGCACCAGGAGCCGCGTGCCGTGGCGGAGCTGCGTCCCGAGGCGCCGGCCGCGCTGGGGTCGCTCATCGCGAAATGCCTCGCCAAGGACAACGACGACCGGTATCAGTCCGTCGAGCAGGTGTGGACGGACCTGCTCGATCTCCGTCACGGGACGACGCCGCGAACGTGGATTCAGCCACCACCGCTTCGACGGCACAACCTTCCATTGCAGGTCACGAGCTTCGTCGGTCGAGAGAGCGAGGTGGCCGAGCTCTGTTCGGCGCTTGCTGAGACGCGACTCCTGACGCTTTCAGGAAGCGGCGGATGCGGAAAGACCAGGCTCGCGCTCACGGTTGCCTCCACCGTGGCGGACAACTATCCGGACGGCGTCTGCCTCACCGAACTGGCTGCAGTCACCGACGGGGAACTCATCGCGCAGTCTGTCGCGTCCGCGCTCGGTGTCGAAGAGGAGCCGGGCCGCCCGTTGCAGCAACGGCTTGCGGATTATCTCGAGGCGAAGCGGTTGTTGCTCGTGCTGGACAACTGCGAACATCTGGTTGCCACAGCAGCGCCATTTGTTCAATCCATCCTCACATCTTGCGAAGGACTTCAGATCCTTGCGACCAGCCGCGACCCGTTGCGAATTCCGGGAGAGCGCGTCTGGCGGGTTCCTCCTTTGTCTGTACCGGAGTCGGCATCCGTCCCTCTTGCAGAGGTGTCCGGTTACGAAGGCGTTCGGCTCTTTGTTGAACGCGCTCGCGCTGTATCGCCTCTCATCCTGGATCACGCGAGCGCGAATCACGTGGTCGAAATCTGCCGGCGCCTGGACGGCATACCCCTGGCGCTGGAAATGGCCGCGGCCCGTCTCGACGTGCTGTCACTCGATCAGATTGCCAGCCGTCTCAACGATCGGTTCGGGCTGCTGACGCGAGCTCACCGTACGTCCGCGCGGCGCCAGGAGACGCTGCGAAGCACGATTGATTGGAGCTACGACCTGCTGTCTCCTTTGGAACAGACGCTGTTCCGGCGTCTGGCTGTCTTCGCGGGCACGTTCAGTCTCGAGGCTGCCGAAGCCGTGTGTTCGGGCAGCGACCTGCGATCCGGAGATGTCCTGGAGGTCCTGTCGGGATTGGTAGAGAAGTCGTTGATGACGGTCAGCCGGACGAATCTGGGTGTTCGGTATCGGCTGCTCGAGACGGTGCGGGAGTACGCGCTGGATAAGTTCCGCCGAAACGCTGCGGACGAGCGCCGAACGAGGAACCGGCATCTCGGGTTCTTTCTGGCGTTTGCCGAGCCGCTCGAAGCGGAATTCTATTCAAGGCTGACGGCGCGCGCTCACGATCGGGTCGAGCAGGAACACCAGAACCTGCTGGCCGCGCTCGACTGGTGCAATCTGTCACCGCGGCGGTCAGAGGCGGCCTTACGGCTCGTCACCGCACTCATGCCGTTCTGGTCCGCTCGCTGCTATCACAACCTGGGAAAACAATTGTCGCTTCGAGCTCTGGATCACGATCAGCGGCGCTCGCCGACGTCCGTCCTGATCAAAGCGCTCGATGTCGTCGGATACTTCCTCGGCATGACCGGAGAACTCGAAGCGGCCCGGGTGGCGCATGAAGAGAGTCGCCGCCGCGCAGACGAATCAGGAGACGCGGCGGGTGCTGCAAGGGCCCTGTGGCAACTCGGAATCCTGGCGTCCATGCAGGGCAGGGATTCGGACGCGGAGGCGTTGCAGACGGAGAGTCTCGCGATCAGCCGGCGGTACGGTTTGAAGCTGCCGATGGCGCGGGCATTGGGCAATCTCGGGATTCATGCGTTTCATCGTCGTGATTATGCGCTGGCGCAAACCTATTGGCAGGAGCGTCACGTCCTATTTCGCGAGCTCGGGTTCGAAATCGGGCTGACGGGCTCCTTGCTTAATCATGCGGCGTTGGCACATCGAACCGACCCGGAGCAGGCCAGATCTCTGGCTGCGGAGGCTTTATCGAAGGCCAGAGAGACCGGACACAAGGACCAGGTGTCATTCGCACTGGTGGTCCTGGGAAACCTGCACCTCGCCATCGACCGTCAGCGGAGTCGCGCGCTCTACGAAGAAGCGCTGGCCATTGCTCGCGGTCTCGGATACAAGCGGCGTGTCGCCAACGCGCTTTACTGCCTGGGTCACCTGTCGGCTACTGAAGGAAGATTCTCAGAAGCCGAAGGCCTGTTGAACGAAAGCTTCGCGCTGTTGACGCAACTGCACGAAGACCGGTCGGCGGATGCGGCCGACTGCCTGGAGGCTCTGGGATGGGTCGCGCTGGACCAAGGACGGTTCGACGATGCGCTCGAACTGGCCGACCGCGCGCTGTCAATTACGGGCGCCAGAATAGGGAAATGGGACCCCCTCCGGCTGGCGGGTTCGGCCCATCTGGCGTTAGGCGATCAAGCGCGTGCACGCGCCGCGTTCGAGGAGAGCCTGGCGCTTGCGAAGGAATCGGCGGACATTGGAGGCGTAGCCGGCGCGAAACTCGGTATCGGATCTCTGGAGCTGATTGCCAATTGTCCTCGCGAAGCCCGATCGCTCCTCCAGTCGGCGCTGCCCGTCTTCGAAACAGTCAAGAACGAGGGCCGGATCATCGACACACTCATGAGCCTTGCTGAGGCATCGCTCCTCGAAGGAGACCTCCACGACGCAGCGGTCACATATCTGCGAGCCTTCCGCCTGGCGCGTGATCTGGGCCTCAGGAAAGAAATCGCGCGCGTTCTCCGGAGTGTCGGGATTATTACGTCCCGTCGGCAACGGCTCGAGCCCGCGGCGAAGTGCTTTGGTGCCGGGAAAGCACTGCTCGAAGCGAGCGGCGGGGCGATGGCATGGTTCGAGTCGATCGGCTATGACGAAGCCGTCGAGGCGGTCCGTTCCGCATTGGGACCCGATCGGTTCCAGCGCCTCTGGGACGAAGGCTATCTCACTCCCATCGACAGAATCGATGAACTTCTCGGCGAGGAGGCGGTCGGGTGATGGACCCTTCCAGGCGAAGAGCACGATCATGGCGGCGTCCGTGACTCCAACGCATGTCGACGACGCTGATGCGGTCGGTCTTGAAACAGGCATGCCCCGTGAACTGTTCACTCTCCCGTCGGACGTGGGCTTCGGGGTTCCCGCGCCTGGTCAAAGGTTCCTCGTCGGCGTTCCTGCCAGGAAAGCCACGCCGGCGCCGATTCAAGTCGTCATCAACTGGAATTCGCGGACAGGTCCAGGTGGAGGCGACGCCCGATGAGGGACGATGCGCGCTGGCGGCGGGTCGAGGAGATCTGTGGCGGGGCGCTGGAGCGCAGGGGCGACGACCGGACGGCCTTTGTCGCAGTGGCGTGCGGCGACGACGAGGCGCTGCGGCGGGAAGTGGAGGCGCTCCTTGTGCATGCGTCCTCAGCAGAGACGTTTCTCGACACGTCGATCGGAGTTGCGGCGGCGCTGGGGCTGAGCGACGTGCGCGGCACCGCGCTGGTGGGCCGGCAGATCGGGGCCTACACCGTGCTCTCGCTGCTCGGCGCCGGTGGCATGGGCGAGGTCTATCGCGCGCACGATCCGCGGCTGGCCCGGGACGTGGCGATCAAGATCTTGCCGGCGGACCTCACTCCGGACCGCAGTCACCGCCGGCGCTTTCGTCGGGAGGCGCAGGCCATTGCGGGGCTCAACCATCCGCACATCTGCGTGGTGCACGATGTCGGCGAGCAGGACGGCCTCAGCTACTTGGTGATGGAGTATCTGGAGGGCAAGACACTGCGACAGCGCTTGGCTGAGGAGGCACCGCTGCCGCTCGCCGAAGGGCTCACCATCGCGACGGAGGTCGCCGAAGCGCTCGTCGAGGCCCATCGTCACGGCATCGTCCACCGCGACGTGAAGCCGGGGAACATCATGCTCACCGGCCGTGGGACCAAGCTGCTGGACTTCGGTCTCGCCCGCCCGGTGGAGGCGATCGAGTCGACATCGACGACGGCGCTGACGGCGGCCGGAGTGGTCCTGGGCACGCCGTACTACATGAGCCCGGAGCAAGCACGGGGCCAGTCGGTGGACGCGCGCAGCGACGTCTTCTCGCTCGGCGCGGTGATCTACGAAATGGTAACGGGGTGCCGGCCGTTCGACGGCGTCAACGTGGTTGACGCGATCGACGCCGTGCTGCACGAGGAGCCGCCTGCGGTGGCGGAGCTGCGCCCTGAGGCGCCGCCCGCGCTGGGGTCGCTCATCGCGAAATGCCTCGCCAAGGACAAAGACGAGCGGTATCAGTCGGTCGAGCAACTGCGGACGGACTTGCGGGATGTCCGTCAAGGGACGGCACCTCAAGGCTTCATCAGTCGGGAACGCGACGCCACGGAACTGTACCCGCCAAGTGAGACCCGAGCTGTGCGCCCGTCCGCCGTGCCGTTTATGTATGTGCTGCCGGCCCGCGGACTGGTGGTCGGTCGGGAAGCCGAGATCGACGCCGGATTCGTGGAATGGACAAAGGACCGATCGAAACCGCTATTGATCTGGGGTCCGCCAGGCATCGGTAAGAGCACCCTCGCGTTATCGCTGCTGCATCATCCCGAGGCGGAACGGCGATTCGGCGCCCGGCGGTTCGTGATTCGATGCGACGGGTTCACGTGTGCCGAATCCGTTCAGACAGGAATGGGCTCCGAGTGGTTCGGCCTGGCCGCGGGCCCTCGAATTGGCGGAGAGGTGCTGGCGCAGCTTGCTGCGGGGCCTGCCGCCGTCGTTCTCGATAATTTCGAGACGCCGCATCGAGCAGATCCAGAGCGCAGTGAGGAGTGGTTGCGGCGGGTTGCCGGGATTCCCGACGTGTGGTTGATCGTCGCCATCCAGGGCCACGAGGCGCCAGGAGGGCTCGAGTGGGCCCGCCGCGTGGAGCCTGGTCGACTGATGCCAGAACAGTCGCGCACGTTGTTCTGTCGCATCGCCGGCATCGAGCCGGACCGCACCGGCGTGCTGGATGGACTGTTGAAGGATCTCGATGGCGTCCCGCACGCGATTGAGCTGCTGGCCCATCAGGCGGAAGCGGACCCCGACTTGCCGTCGCTTGCCGATCGGTGGAAGCGGCAACGCACGACGCTGCTGCGTCGCGGAGTCGGCGCGACCCGTCAGACCAACATCGCGGTCTCGTACGAGTTTGCCATCGCGAGCCCCGCGATGAGCGAAGCGCCACTGCGGATGCTTCGAATCCTCGCAAGCCTTCCTTCGGGGCTGGCCGACGACGACGTCGCCATCGCGATGGAGGACGTCTTGGGCCTGACCGCACGGGACGCCACGTCGACATTGAAGCGCTGCGCGCTGGCATTCACGGAGGCCAGTCGCCTGAGGATACTTGCGCCACTCCGCGAGCATGTGTTGAGGGCGCATCCTGCGGCGGCGATCGAGCTGCAGCCGGTCAGAGACCGGTTCTTGAAGATGGCCGTGTCCGCCTGGGAGATCGAGAAAACAGACGGCGGCGGTCACGTGCTCGCGACACTGACGCGGGAACACCTCAATTGCAGGTGGGCCGTCGAAACGGCTCTGGAAGCATCGGAGCCTTCAGCCGTCGAGTCCGCTTACTGGCTCGGCAACTTCAGCCGCGTCAGCGGCGGAGGCATTGAGCTCCTCGAGCGGGCCATCATCCTTGCGCGCCGACTCGGCGACCGCTTCGGTGAGGCGTGCTGCGTCGAACGTATCGGAGACATCGCGCGGGTGCGCGGGGATCAGGACGCCACGCGGCGGTATGAGGAGGCGCGTTCGATCTACAAGGAGCTGGGCGACCGGCGGAGTGAGGCAATTTGTATCAAACGCACCGGAGATATCGCACTCGATCATTGCGAACATCCGCTCGCCCAGCAGCGCTACGAGCAAGCGCTACGTATCTTTCGGGAAATCGGCATAAGGCTTGGGGAGGCGACGTGCATTCACGGTTTGGGCGATATCGCGAAGCGGCGCCTTGATAACGATTCGGCCCGCCAACGATACCAGGAAGCGATCGCAATCTACCGCGACGTTGGAGCGCGACAAGGGAAGGCGAGCTGCATCGTCGGCCTTGGCGACATTTCGGTGTTCCGCCATGAATACACGGATGCGCGACAGTTCTTCGAAGAAGCGCTCGCGATTTACCGGGAGATTGGTGCCAGGTTGGGCGAAGCGCATTCCATCTGGAGCCTCGGAAGCGTCGCCCTCGCGCTCAGCGATCACGTATCCGCGGAGCGGCAGTTCGAGCAGGCGCGTGCGATTTATCGAGACGTGGTAGATGGCCAGGGAGAGGCCGTGTGCACCGATAGTCTCGGAGACCTCGCAACTTTACGCGGCGATTACGAGTTGGCACAGCAACAGTACACCAACGCCCTCGCGATCTTCCGCGATGTGGGCGATCCGCATAGCGCGGCACCTTGCCTGCTCCGCCTCGCGGAGAACGCGGTGGAGCGGCGGGCGTATGCCGAGGCGGCAACGCTCTACGACGAGGCGCGCCTGCTGTTTCAGCAGACCGATGACCGGCGAGGCGAAGCAAACGTCGTCTTCGGAACAGGTGTAATTGCGCTCCAAAAATCGGATTACGACGACGCCCGGGCCCGCTTCGAACAGGCACACACGATGTACCTCGATCTTGGGGAGCGACGAGGTGACGCGATCTGCACGCTACGTCTGGGAGACGTTGCGCTGGCCACTGGCAATCGCGACTCCGCGCGAGAATGGTTTGAGCAGGCGCTGGTCCGACTCCGGTCTGTCCAGGATCGTCCGTCGATCGCCGAGTCGCTTCTGCGGTTGGCGCGACTCGAGGAACGGCCGGAGCAGAGGTCCGAGCTGATCGGCGAACTCGTGGAGTTGTACGGGCAAATCAACCGTCAGGATCTCATCGACGATCTCACCCGCGAGTTTCCCGAGGTGCGCCCGACGAGGTGACGGTCGGCGGGCCTGAGTCCACAGACCTCGAACGTTCACAAGACCTATGGATGACCCGCGCGGGCTTGAACCGTGGGCTGTAGCGTGTGATTCCGGACGCTCGCAGCTCACGTAGTTGCGGCTAGAGGGGCCAAGCGTCGCAATTCCGCGTCCACATATCGAAATGGCCGATCTTCTGGCGTGAGTGGAGATTCCACTCGCGGTAGAACGAGAGATCGATGCAAATAATTGATCCGATTGGGCTTATGCGATTGGCGGAGAGAGTGGGATTCGAACTCTCACGCTCTCTTTAGATTCTGTAAGTTACAGATTCCACAACGCCATGATTGCCGTGGATGCCAGCGATGCCGTGGCGCATTGCACCCCATTGCACGCGGGCTCTGCCGTTCGTCAGCGGATTCTCCGAGACCAGGCGCGCGTAGTTCAGTTGGATCGAGCGCCGGTCTTCTAAGGCGGGGATAGCTGGATCGAGTCCAGCCGGGCGCGCCAATTCCAATCCGAGGTTCACTCAAGCCACTCCCATTCGAGTCCAACCGACTCAAGAGAATCGCCAGCCAACGCGGGCCGCTCGATTGGTCTGGTGCGCCGTTATTCAGGAGATATCCTGGTCTTCGCGCACCGTGACATCCTGAGGGTGCTCGCGGCGCGAGGGATCGAGATGCCGACGACCGAACGCCGCCATTTGTACCTGACGCCCGGCTGCATCAACATCCTCGGCTACGGTCGTGATGTGCACGAGCCCATGATCCACCTTTGGAACGACGTTCTGGAATGAGTGGGCCGGGGCGCCGCCGGCCCTGCACTATTTCCGCCTACGGCTTCTTCGTTTCGAGTGCGATTGCCTTGAGCGCCGCGGCATCCGGCTTGAGCTCGGTATGGCCCGCCGGAAATTTGTTCACCTGTAACACGTAGGCGAGGATGTCGGCATTCACCTGCGGCGTCAGCGAGCCCGGCGCATCACCCGGCATCGTCGTGGCGATTGTGTCGAACAGATCCTGCAGCGTGGAGCCGCTCCACTTCATGACGACGTCGTCGCCCTTGAGCGGCGGCGCGAGATCGGAACCTTGTAGCTCCGTCTGATGACACGCGCTGCAATGATCGACGTACTGTATCTTGCCGCGCGTGGCCTGCTGCTCCGTGTAAACGCCGTTCGAGAGGCTCGGCCCCTGCGCAGCGACCTGCGTGTAGGCGTTCGGTTCGTACGTGCGAGCTCGTACGCTGCCTGACGCAAACGGCAGACTGACGGTTAATAACGCGCAGATGCTCAGCGTCTTCTTCATGATGTGTGTGTCCCCCGCTCGCGAATATGGCAACGGCGGCTGATGAAGCGGGCCCGCGTTCGGGCGGCGCCCGCGGAAGGTTACCGAATCGCGTTGATGATCACGCCCCCGTAGAAGCGATGACTGTAGCGATCGTCCTGGCCGAAGAAGGCCGGGGTGCTGCCGTTGGCGCGCACGTAAATGAAACGGTAATCGCCGCGAAGTCCCCAGCGGCCATTCGGCGCGTACCACTTGACACCGCCGCCAGCGTTGCCTGTCAGAAACGTTTCGTTGCTGGTGATCCCCAACGACGCGCGTTCGAACATCGTCATCCCGCCGATGCCGCCGGTCGCATATGGCACCACGGGCGAGCCGGTCGCCGCTGATACCAGGACATTCCCGGTGTAGTTGAGGATGTTGGGCGTCTTAAGGTTGCGGGTCAGCCCGCCGAAGGCGAGATCCTGAGAGATACCGAGCGACGTGCCGACTTCACCTTCAACGCCGACGATGCGGTTGAAGTTGTAGGCGAGGTCGCCACCGAGCGTGTAGTTGCCGAAGTCCGGCAAGCCGTTCTTGC
>WNFK01173426.1_pt1 | contig 10866 bp, 7 predicted proteins | sample 5400281 | NCBI WGS metagenome assembly WNFK01 (sample SAMN13153350, study PRJNA577476) | soil metagenome | isolation source: 20 cm soil on Douglas fir-dominated hillslope | place: USA:California | collected 2013-09-17
GTGTAGTGGCCGTGGCAATCGATGATCATGGCACCGTTCGCTGCTGTTCGGATTGGGGCGCACGCCTTCGAAGGCGGAGCCAGAGTCCCTCCCGCGATGAATGCTACGAACCGGGCTTCACCGTTGTCAAACCAGGATTGGCCTCTGTTAGGATGCGGATGCAAACCTCACCGCAGGGGAAAAGGATGGCCGATATTCCGCGTTTGAACGGTGTTATCCGCGCCCTCGAGGCCGGCAAGCCGGCATTCACGTCGTTCTGCCAAGCCGATCCGGAGACCGCAATCGCGATGTCGACGGCCAAATACGACGGCATCGTTTACGAGATGGAGCACAATCCTTGGGACATCCGGGCGCTGCGGGATAGCCTGCAATACATGCTCAACCGCGGCCAGATTGCCAAGTCCGGCTCGGTTGCGCCCTCGGTCACACCCTTGGTGCGCATCCCTCCCAACGGTGCGGAGAAGGCGCAGTTTCAGGCCAAACAGGCGCTCGACCTCGGCGTCTATGGGATCATCTGGCCGCACATTTCCTCGCTCGAGGAGGCGTATAACGCGGTCGCAGCCTGTCGCTATCCCATCCGCGGCGACGGACCAACCGCCGCGGTGCGCTACTGGGGCCTTTCCCAGCAGGACTATTACACCCGCGCTGACGTGTGGCCGCTCAATCCCAAGGGCGAAGTGTTCGTGATCCTGATGATGGAGGACATGCGTGGCATCGAGGCGCTACCGGCCATTCTGGAACAGGTGCCCGGCATCGGCGCGATCCTTATCGGGGAGGGCGATCTCTCTCAGGAGCTCGGCTATCCCCGGCAATACGAGCATCCCGAGGTGCTCAAATGGATGGCGCGGGTGGTCGAGACCTGCAAGCGGCACAACGTCGTCGTTGGCCACCCGCACGTGGATGCCAACAACGTGGAGCGCATCCTCGCCGAGGGTTATCGCTTTCTAATGGCTGCGCCCGTGCGCAGTTACGCCGCGCTGGAGAAGGGGCTCAAGCTCGCCGGGCGATCATAGTTTCAAAACCCGAGGACAGGGCGAACGAACCGCGCTCCTCCACCCGCTGCCGCACCGCGTGTTCACGATCTGGCCTACTTCCGGTGCATTTCCTATTGGGGGTAGAGTGCTTCGATTCGTGCACCGCTCGGCGGAATGAGGCACTCCACCAAACGATGCACGAGCCGGCAGTCGCCCGACGCCGGCAAATGCGGCAATGGGGCAAACGGGAATGCCGGACGCGTTCCGGATCACCGTGGAGGGCTTTAGGGCTCATCCGCAGCACAAAGCGCGTGCGCGCGCGTCCACCGCCCGCCGCCGTGGCCAAGTCCGCGCTACACTCCTCGCTTTCTCAACGGTGCTGCCTGGCGAGGGCGCCTGGGCCGCCGGAGGACGCGAATTCCCCGGCTTCGAGGCCTATCTTTCCGTCCTTCCGTTGCTCGATCGCGACGATATCGCCGCGCTTGCGCTCACGCTCGGCATCCTCTGCTTCGCCGTCGTCAGCGCGATCCTGTTCGTGCGCACGCGCCGGCATTTGGCGGAGGTCGAGGCGGCGGCACGCGATGAGGCCCTCGCGTCCAAGGCCGCGATCGATCGCGCCTATGCGCTATTATTGTCCGAGCCGCAAATCCTCATCGCATGGCCGCCGGCGGCTGACGAGCCCGAAATCATCGGCGATCCGGCGCTCCTGACCACGGCGGGCGCAGGCCTGCTCGATTTCGGCGCTTGGCTCGAGGCCGACGCAGCGCGCGACATGCAGCACTCCATCGATGCATTGCGCGCGCGCGGCGTGAGCTTTGCCATAACAGTGGCTACGCTTGACGGCCGCATCATCGAGGCGAAGGGCCAAGTGATCGGCGGGCGAGCGATTCTGCGGATGCGCGAGGTGAATGTCGACGACAGCGCGGCCGTCCACGCCTTGATCGCAACGATCCCCGCCCCGTTGTGGGCGCGTGACGAGGCGGGCAAGCTCAGCTTCGCCAATCAAGCCTATGCGCGTGCGGTTGAGGCCAAGGATGGCGCCGAGGCGATCGAGCGCGGGGTCGAGCTGTTCGAGCACGGCGGGCGCAGCGAGCTCCTGCGCGCGCACGGGGCAGTCGAACCCTACTGCGGGCGGCTCTCGGCAGTGGTCGCGGGAGAGCGCCGCAGCTTCGACGTGACGACCGTGCCCGCCGCACGCGGCAGCGCCGGCATCGCCGCTGACGCCACCGAGGCGGAGCTGATGCGCGGCGAGCTCAAGCGCATGATGGATGCCCACCGGCGCACGCTCGACCAACTCGCGACCGGAGTAGCGATCTTCGGGTCCGATCGGCGCCTTTCATTTTACAATACCGCCTATCGTTCGCTCTGGGATCTCGAGGCGGCTTTCCTCGACCAGGGCCCCACGGACGCAGCCGTGCTCGATCGCTTGCGCGCGGCGCGCAAGCTTCCGGATGAGCAGGACTTCCGGCAATGGAAGAGCGCCCTCTACGATGCCTACCGCGCGGTTGAGGCCAAGGAGCACATGTGGCACTTGCCGCACGGCCGCACCATGCGGGTCGTCACCACGCCAAACCCTGAAGGTGGCGTGATCTACCTGTTCGACGACGTCACCGAGCGGCTTGATCTTGAACGCCGCTACGATGCCTTGATCCGCGTCCAGAGCGAGACGCTCGACAACCTCACCGAGGCGGTGGCCGTGTTCGGCAGCGACGGCCGGCTTCGCCTCTATAACCCCGTCTTCGCGCGCATGTGGAAACTTTCGCCCGAGATGCTGTCCGGCCGGCCGCACATCGAATCCATTAGTGATTGGACGCGCCCGCTCCACGGCGACCATCCCGTGTGGCAGAGATTGCGGGCGACGATCACGGCGATTGACAATCGCGAGCCGGCACTCGGCCGGCTCGAACGCCGCCACGGAACCGTGATCGATTGTGCCACCATGCCGCTCCACGACGGGGCCACGCTGGTGGCGTTCGAGGACGTCACCGACACCGTCAATGTCGAGCGCGCGCTGCGCGAACGCAACGAGGCATTGAAGGCGGCGGACAAGCTCAAGACCGATTTCGTTCACCACGTCTCTTACGAGCTGCGCTCGCCGCTCACCAACATCATCGGTTTCGCGCATTTTCTCGGCGATCCCGTTACCGGTCCGCTCATGGACAAGCAGCGCGAATATCTGAGCTACATCACCGTCTCGACCAACGCGCTGCTCGCCATCATCAACAATATCCTCGACCTGGCCAGCATCGATGCCGGCGCCATGACGCTCAACCTGGGACCGGTGGATATCCGCAAGACCATGGAAGCTGCCGCCGAAGGCGTGCAGGATCGCCTGGTCAAAAGCGGAATCACGCTTGAAATTCATGCCCCGCCGGAGATCGGAAGCTTCATCGCAGACGAGCGGCGCGTGCGAGCGGCGCCGAGATGCCATTGCCTTCTCGGTGACCGATCGCGGGCCGGGAATTCCCGCCGAGGTGCAGAACAAGGTGTTCGATTGGTTCGAGACGCATTCGCTCGGCTCCCGCCATCGCGGGACGGGCTTGGGACTTTCCCTGGTGCGCTCTTTCGTGGAGCTGCACGGCGGCTCGGTGACGCTCGAATCGACGGTTGGCCGCGGCACCACGGTGACGTGCGTGTTCCCGCTGGCCCAAACGGCGGAGCAAAGCGCCGCGTGACCCGCGATGGCCATGCTCGCGCGAGCGGGCGGTGAGTCATGCCATGGCCCTGACAAAATCCGAGATGTCGACCTTTTCGGTGGCGCTGCCCGACGAGCACGCCACCCGCCGACTCGCAATCGATATCGCCAATGCGCTCGAACCCGGCGACCTTGTCACCCTCTCGGGCGATCTCGGCGCCGGCAAGACTACGCTCGCCCGCACCCTTATCCGCTATCTCGCCGACGATCCTGCACTCGAAGTGCCGAGCCCGACTTTCACACTGATGCAGCTTTACGAACTGCCGCAATTTCCGTTGATACATGTCGATCTCTATCGCCTCTCGGATCAGGCGGAGCTTGCCGAGCTCGGTTTCGACGACCTGCCGGAACGCGCGGTCGTGCTGCTCGAGTGGCCCGATCGCGCGGATCAGCTTTTGCCGCCCGACCGGCTTGACGTCTCACTCACACTGGTTCCCAAGCTCAAGCTCGAATTCCGCCATGCCCGCGTCACCGGCTATGGCGCGCTAGCGCCGCGGGTCGACCGCATGGCGGCTGCGCGTTGCGCGCAGACGCCTCAACGCGCTCCTACGAGCGCCTCGCGCTTGGGGATAAGCGCGTGCTGCTGATGAATTTCCCACGCCGCCCGGACGGCCCGCCAGTGCGCGGCGACAAGCCGTATAGCGCGATCGCGCACCTCGCCGATAATGTCGTGCCGTTCGTGGCGATGGCGAATGGGCTGCGGCAATACAGCTTCTCCGCGCCCGCCGTGTACGAGGCCGATCTCGAGCAAGGATTTTTGATCATCGAAGACCTCGGCGAAGAGCGGCTCGTCGCCGGCGATCCGCCGGCGCCGATCGCCGAGCGGTACGAGACCGCGGTCGACGTCCTGCTTGCGCTGCATGAACGGCAACTGCCCGATACACTGCCGGTCGCTCCGCATCTCGACTATCGCATCCCTCCCTACGACATGAACGCGTTCCTGATCGAAGCCGAGCTGCTGGTGGATTGGTTCCTGCCGCGCCTGGACGCTGCCGTCCCCGACACCGAGCGGGACTCGTTCCGCGCACTCTGGCGCGAGCTGTTGCAGCCGGCGATCGATGCGCCGCCGACCTGGGTCTTGCGCGACTTCCATTCGCCCAATCTGCTCTGGCTGCCGCAGCGCAGCGAGGCGTCGAAGAGACCGAGCTTGCGCTGCTCGGGCAATATGTGCGCGGCCGCAGCCGTCTTGTGGCCGATTTCGACTCCGCGCAATTCATCAAGATCTATGCAATGCTCGCCGCCCAGCGCGCGAGCAAGATTCTCGGCATTTTCGCACGGCTCGACATGCGCGACGGCAAGCCGCAATACCTGCGGCATCTGCCTCGGGTCTGGGGGTATTTGCAGCGCGCGCTGAGCCACCCGGCGCTCGAGGCGCTCAACGCGTGGTATATTGCCCACGTGCCGTCGTTAAATGCAATTTAAGCGCCAGCGGGCAGAACCCCTTGATGGATAATCGCCGAATCGCGACAGCGCCGAAACGCGCCATGGTGCTGGCAGCGGGGCTCGGCACGCGCATGCGGGCGTTCAACGGGCAGCTGCCCAAGCCGCTCGTTCCGGTCGGCGGCAAGGCGCTCATCGATTATGTGCTCGACCGCCTCGCCGCGCAGGGGATCGAGCGCGCGGTCGTCAACGTTCATCACCTCGCGGATCAGATCGAGCGCCATCTTGCCGGTCGCAAGCGGCCGAAGATCGTCATCTCGGACGAGCGCGGCGAGCTGCTCGGCACCGGTGGAGGCGTGGTCAAGGCGCTGCCGCAACTCGGCGAGGCTCCGTTCCTTCACGTCAATTCCGACACCATCTGGATCGACGGGGTAAAACCCAATCTCGCCCGGCTCGCGGAGGGCTTCGATGCCGCACGCATGGACGCGTTGCTCTTGCTTGCGCCGGTAGCGTCCAGCATCGGCTACAGCGGGCGCGGCGATTTTTCGATGGCGGCCGATGGCCGGCTCACGCGGCGCGGCGAGCACGAGGTGGTGCCCTTCGTCTATGCCGGCGCCGCGATCCTCACGTCCGCCTTCTTTGCGGGTGCGCCGGAGGGAGCGTTCTCACTATCCCCACTATTCGACCGGGCGGCCGAGGCCGGGCGGCTCTGCGGGCTGCGCCTCGAAGGCGTGTGGATGCACGTCGGCACGCCCGAGGCAGTGTACGCCGCCGAGAGGGCAATTCTCGCCAGCGCGATCTAACGCCCGGGCTAGCCCGCGGCGCCTCTCCGTTCCGAAAATTGAGTCGCCGCGAATCAGTCCGTACACTTGAGCGGATGACCGCCGCGCCTGCCCCCCGCGTGTTCACCATCCCGGCCTCGGTGCCATTCGTCCCGACGCTCATCCGCGCGCTGATCGAGGGAAGGCTGGTGCCCGGATTTCCCACTGCGCAGGACCCGCTCGCGCTTGCAGGCGCCACGCTCTATCTGCCGACGCGGCGCGCCTGCCGGCTCGCGCGCGACCTCTTCCTCGAGGTGATCGGCAAAGGTGCGGCGATCCTGCCGCGCATCGTCGCCATCGGCGACATCGACGAGGACGAGATCGCATTCGCGCAAATCGGAGCCGGCGCCCTGGCCGGCGACGCGCTCGAGTTGCCGCCGGCGCTCGGCGGGCTCGAGCGTCGCCTGCTGCTCACGCGGCTGGTGCTCAAATGGGCGGAACGCATTGCCCCCGACCGCGAGGGCGAGGCGCCACTCGTCGCCAACAATCCAGCCTCAGCGCTGGCACTCGCCGACGACCTCGCGCGGCTGATGGACGACATGACGACGCGCGGCGTGCCCTGGGAGCGGCTCGACGGGCTGGTGCCACAAACGCTCGATCGCTATTGGCAGCTCACGCTCGCAAGGCCGAAGCGGCGCGGCTCGCCGCGCACGCCGATGGACCGGTGATCGCCGCCGGCTCGACCGCATCCATGCCCGCGACCGCCGAGCTGATCGCCGCCATCGCCAAGCTCGACCGCGGCGCCGTCGTGCTGCCCGGCCTCGACCTCGACCTTGACGCGCGGTCGTGGCAGCTGATCGGTGGCCGCGATGGGGTGGACGTTTCGCCCGCCGTCGAGCATCCGCAGTTCGCGATGCAGGCGCTGCTGCAGCGTATCGGCATCGCCCGCGAACAGGTGCGCCTGCTGGCCACGCCGGCCGCGCATCGGCGCGAACGCTATGTCTGCGAGGCGCTGCGGCCGGCCGCTGCCACGGAGCGCTGGCAACAGCTCGCCGGTGGCGACGTCCCGTGGATCGAGGGCGCCCTCGAAAGTTTGGCGGTCATCGAAGCCGCCAATGCGGAGGAAGAGGCGCTCGCCATCGCGATCAGTTTGCGCGAGGCCATGGAGATGCCGCACAAGACCGCAGCGCTCGTCACGCCCGACCGCGCGTTGGCGCGCCGCGTGCTTGCGGCACTGGAACGCTGGAGCGTCGCGGTCGACGATTCCGGCGGCGATGCGCTCGCCGACACTCCCGCAGGACTGTTCGCGCGGCTGGCGGCAGAAGCCGCGCTTGGTAGAGTTACGCCGGTTGCGCTCCTCGCGCTCATCAAGCATCCACTCCTGCGGCTTGGCCGCGCCGCGGGTGCGCACGCACGCGCAATCGCCGTGCTCGAGAAGGCGGTCTTGCGCGGCCCGCGTCCGCGGCCGGGCACGGCTGGGCTCGCGCACGCGCTCACGGTGTTTCAGGCCGAGCTCGCAAAGCTCCGGCGCGGGCAATCATCGGATTTGCATCCCTCCGATCCGCGCGCCGACCTTGCCGACGCGCAGCTTCATGAGGCTGCCGCCCTCGTCGCGCGGCTCGCCCCGGCGCTTGCCCCGCTCGAGGGGCTCGCGTGCGCGCCATTCGCCAAAATCGCGGCGCTACACCGTAGCGTCGTTGCGGCGCTGAGCGCGGACGCAACCGGCGTCCCGGCAGCCTTCCAGGGCCGCGACGGCACCGCGCTCGAGAGCGCGTTCGAGGAAATCGCGGCAAACGCGCACCACGCCGATTTTGCGGTGGAGGCGGCCGATTATGCGGACCTGTTCCGCACGGCGATTTGCGACCGCGTGGTGCGGCGGCCACCGCTACCGGGCGTGCGGGTGCGTCTCTATGGTCCGCTCGAAGCGCGGCTGCAAAGCGCCGATCGCACCCATGCGCCACGCGCTCGGGCTCGATCTGCCGGAACGACGCATTTCGCTCTCCGCCCACGACTTCGCCCAGGCGCTCGGCGCGAGCGAGGTAATCCTCGCCTATCCCACGAAATTGGCCGGCACGCCGACCGTCCTCTCGCGCTTCGTCCAGCGCCTGGCGGCAGTCGCGGGCGAAGCGCGTTGGAACGAGGTCTGCGCGAGGGGAGCAAAATATCTCGCCTGGGCGCGCGCGCTCGATCGGCCCGCGGAGGTCAGGCGCATCGAAAAACCTGCGCCAAAGCCGCCGCGCGCCGCGCGGCCGACCGCGCTCTCAGTCACCGACATCGAGAACTGGCTGCGGGACCCTTACACGATCTACGCCAAGCACATCCTCAAGCTGCGCGAGCTCGATGCGGTCGATCTGCCGCCGGGCGCCGCCGATCGCGGCATCGTCATCCACGCCGCGCTGAGCGAATTCACCAAAAGCTTCGCGGCCGCGCTGCCGGCCGATCCGGCCGACGCACTCATCGACATCGGCCGCAAGCATTTCGCTGCGCTTGAAGACTATCCCGAAGCGCGCGCGTTCTGGTGGCCGCGCTTCCGGCGCATCGCCCGCTGGTTCGCCGGTTGGGAGAGGATACGGCGCGCCAACCTGACGGCGCTCGCCGCCGAGGTGCAAGGCAAGATCGATATTTCGCTGGGCGAGCGCGCCTTCACCTTGCGCGCCCGCGCCGACCGTATCGAGCGGCTCGCGGGCGGCCGTTATGCCATTCTCGACTACAAAACCGGACAGGTGCCGAGCGAGAAGCAGGTGCGCATCGGCGTCTCGCCGCAGCTCACGCTCGAGGGCGCGATTCTGCGCCGCGGTGGATTTCCCGATATCCCTGCCGATACCTCGATCGCCGAACTGGTCTACGTCTCGCTCAAGGGCGGCGATCCCGCGGGCGAGGGCGCGCCGATCGATTTCAGGGACGGCGACGCGGATTTCCATGCCGACGCTGCGCTCGAGAAGCTCCAAAGCGTCGCGCAGCGCTTCGAGGAGGAGCAGCAGGCCTATCTGCCGCTGGTCCGGTCGATGTGGAAGAGCCGCTACGGCACCTATGACCACCTCGCACGGGTAAAGGAATGGTCCGTCGCCGGACCGGAGGATGCAGAGAGCGAATAATGCGCACGGCGGAGCAAATCGACCGCGTCATTCCCGACGACCTGCGGCGCCTGCAAATCGAGGCGTCGGATCCCGCGGCCTCGGCGTGGGTGGCGGCCAATGCCGGATCCGGCAAGACGCATGTCCTGGCGCTGCGCGTGATCCGTTTGCTGCTCGACGGCGTCGACCCGGCAAAGATCCTCTGCATCACCTTTACCAAGGCCGCCGCCGCCAATATGGCGAACCGCGTGTTCGACGAGCTGCGCCGCTGGACCGCGCTCGACCATGTCGCGCTCGCCGCAGCCATCAAGCGAATCTCGGACATTGAGCCGGACGCGGCGCGGCGCACGCTCGCGCGGCGGCTGTTCGCTATGGCATTGGAGACGCCAGGCGGACTGAAGGTGCAGACCATCCACGCCTTCTGCACGCGGCTGCTGCATCATTTTCCGTTCGAGGCCAATGTCGCCGCCCGTTTCAGCGTCCTCGACGAGGCGGCGCAAGCGCAGCTTCTCAGCGAGATCAGCCTCGGCGTGCTGCTCGACGCGGCCTTGGCGCCGGAAGAGGCGCTCGGCCGCGCGCTGGCGACCGCCATTGCGGGGACGTCTGATCAGACGTTCAAGGAGGTGATCGGCGAGGCGATCCGCAAGCGCGATGCCGTGCGCGCCTTTATCGACCACGGCGGCAGCATCGAGGCCGCCATCGCCGCACTTTGCGGCACGCTCGGCGTCGCCGCGGACGACACGATCGAGCGGGTGGAAAGCGAAATGACGGATGGTCCCATCTTTCCGGCATCGCAATGGCCGCAGGCGGCCGAGGTCCTTGCGCAGGGCGGCAAGAACGACCAGGAGCAGGCGCGGCGGCTCCTCGCCGCGTCTGCGGCGGGCGCCCCGCAACGCGCCGGCTTCTATCAACAGGTCTTCGTCACCGGCAAGCTCGAGCCGCGCCAGCAAATCCTCACCCGAGCGACGGAGCTCGCCAGCCCCGCGCTTGCCGAGCGCCTCTGCCGCGAGCGCGAGCGGATGCTTTGCCTCATCGAGCGCCGCAAAGCCGTGGTCTGCCGCGACCGCACGGCGGCGCTCATCACCATCGCCGATGCCGTGCTCTCCCGTTACCAGGCGGTGAAGGACCGGCGCGGACAGCTCGATTACGACGATCTGATCGAGAAGACGCTGGCGCTGCTCGGCGCGCAGCGCGCGGCCTGGGTGCACTACAAGCTCGATCAAGGCATCGACCACGTGCTGATCGACGAGGCGCAGGACACGAGCCCGAAGCAATGGGAAATCATCGCCCGCCTCACGGCCGAGTTTTTCGCCGGGTCCGGCTTCTCCTTCCAGGGCGCGGCGCCGCGCGAGTTCGCGGTCATGCATCACGCGTTCGAGAAGCTGTCCAAAGCCGCCGAACATGAATTTCGTCACGTGCGCTTCCGCCATTCCTTCCGCTCGGGACCGAACGTGCTCGGCGCCGTCGACCAAGTCTTTGCCCAGCCCGAAGCTTTTGCCGGCCTCTCCGCCGATGCGGGCACCACCGTCCATGAATCGCTGCCCGATGCGGCTCCCGGCTTGGTGGAGATTTGGGAGATCATCAAGCCCGCGAGCAAACGCGAGATCGAAGCCTGGGATGCGCCGTTCGATCACCTCACCGAAACGAGCCCGCAGGTGCGGCTCGCGGCCAAGATCGCCAAGAACGTCAAGGGCTGGATGAGAGAGGGCGCGCGCGCGGGCGACGTGCTGGTGTTGGTGCGCCAGCGCGGACCCTTGTTCGAGGCGATCATCCGCGCGCTCAAGGACTTGCAGATTCCGGTTGCCGGCGCCGACCGGCTGGTGCTCACGGAGCACATCGCGGTCATGGATCTGATGGTGCTGGCGGACGCGCTCTTGCTGCCCGACGACGATCTCGCGCTCGCGACCGTGCTCAAGAGCCCACTGTTCGGCTTCGATGATGCGGATCTGTTCGAGCTGGCCTGGAAGCGCAAAGGCTCCTTG
>WNFK01225074.1_pt2 | contig 10864 bp, 11 predicted proteins | sample 5400281 | NCBI WGS metagenome assembly WNFK01 (sample SAMN13153350, study PRJNA577476) | soil metagenome | isolation source: 20 cm soil on Douglas fir-dominated hillslope | place: USA:California | collected 2013-09-17
CACGCGCCTCCAGGCGGCCAAGCGAATTCCAGAGTTACCGGTCTTCCTCGACAGCCCGCTCGCGAACGAGGTGCAGGCAATCGTGTCGCGCCACACGGACATCTTCGATGAGGAGACGCGATCGGCGCTGGCGCGCGGCGAGGATCCGATCGGCATGCGCCGCGTCGTGGCGGTGCGGGCGTCCGAGGAATCGAAGAAGCTGAACGAGCGAACCGGGACCTTCGTCACGATCGCCGCGTCGGGGATGTGCGAAGCGGGCCGCATCCTGCACCACCTTCGCCATACGATCGAGGATCCCCGCCACACGATCCTGATCGTCGGCTATCAGGCCGAGGGAACGCTGGGGAAGCGGCTGGTCGACCGCGTCCCCGAGGTGAAGATCTTCGGGGAGCCGCACACGGTGCGCGCGCGCGTCGTCGTGCTGAACGGCTTCAGCGCGCACGCCGATCATCCCGCGCTCGTGGCCCAGGCGGGGAGCTGCCGTCCGACGGCGGGGTGCGCCATCGTGCACGCGGATCTCGTGCGGGCCGAGGCGCTGAAGGCCGGGCTCCCGTCGTCGATCGCGACGCGCATCCCGGTGGAGGGCGAGACGTGGGAGCTCCGATGAGCCACGACGGCGGCCATCCGCCCTCTCCGGGCTTCCGGGTGGGCGACCGCGTGATCCACCGCGCGTTCGGCGAGGGCCTGATCGTCGAGGTGCGGGAGCGGGACGGCTTCGAGGTGCTCGAGATCGCGTTCGCGAACGGCATCCGACGCCTCACGTCGCTCTATCCTCTCGAGCCGGCGCGCGGGCGCGCGCCGAGCCCCGCCGCGGGAGCGCCCACGATCACGTCCGCGCCGGCCGCGGCGTCGGTCCGGCTCGGGCTCGATCTCCCGACGCGCGGCCAGTTCCGCGTGATTCCGGGCGCCGAGGAGCTGGTGCACCGGCTCCTCGGCGGTCCCTACGACGATCTACGGGAGCACGAGATCCGGCTCCGCGTCGAGCGCTACACGCTCCACCGCGGCTTCGACCGGCTCCTCTGCCTCGACCGGCTCCGCGACGTGCAGAAGTACGATCATCAGGTGCAGGCGTGCACGACCGTGCTGCGCCGGATGCGCGGGCGCTCGCTGCTCGCCGACGAGGTTGGGCTGGGGAAGACGATCGAGGCCTGCCTCGTGCTCAAGGAGTACCTGCTCCGCGGGCTCGTGCAGCGCGCGCTGATCCTGGTTCCCGCGTCGCTCGTGGAGCAGTGGGACCAGGAGCTGCGGCGGAAGTTCGATCTCGAGTTTGCAATTCTCAAACACGGGACGGCGTGGTGGGAGGAGCCGCTACTGCTCGCGTCGATGGACACGGCGAAGCTGCTCCGTCACCGTGAAAAGGTCGCCGCCGCCTCCTTCGACCTCGTGGTCGTGGACGAGGCGCACCGGCTGAAGAATCAGAAGACGCTGGCGTGGAAATTCCTCGACCGCCTGGCGCCGCGCTACCTGCTCCTCCTGACCGCGACGCCGGTGCAGAACGACCTCCACGAGCTCTACAACCTGGTCCAGCTCCTCCGCCCGGGGCTGCTCGGCACCTATCGCACGTTCGGCCGGGAGTTCATGCGCCGCGGCGACCGCCGCATGCCGCAGAACACGCAGCGGCTCGCCACGCTCCTCTCCGAGACGATGATTCGCACCACGCGCGCGAGCACGTCGATCCGCTTCCCGAGGCGGGAGGTCACGAACATTCTCTTCGACCAGAGCGCGCCCGAGCGCGAGCTGTACGAGAGCGTGACCAAGCTGGTGCGCCGCCTCGTACAGGGGCAAAAGGAGACGAAGCGGGGCGCCATCAAGCTGACCTTGCTCACGCTCCAGAAGGAGATCGGCTCGAGCACCTTCGCCGCGACCCCCACGCTCGCGAAGCTGCTCGCGCGGGAGTCGCCGGGTGCCGTTCGCACCGAGCTCGAGGCGCTGGTCAACCGCTCGCGCGCCATCGAGATGAACGCGAAGTTCGAGGGGATCCAGAAGCTCGTCTCGTCTTCGCGCGACAAGTTCGTCGTCTTCACGCAATTCCGCGCCACGCTCGAGTTCCTGTCGCGCTCGCTCCGCGCGCTCGGCGTCAAGGTTGCGGTCTTCCACGGCGCGCTCTCGCTCCGCGAGAAGGAGGCGGCGATCGCGCAGTTCCGCGACCGGGCGCGCGTGCTCGTGAGCACCGAGGCCGGCGGGGAAGGGCGCAATCTCCAGTTCTGCCACCTCCTCGTGAACTACGACCTTCCCTGGAACCCGATGCGGATCGAGCAGCGGATCGGCCGGCTCCACCGGCTGGGGCAGACGCACGACGTGCGCGTGCTGAACTTCACCGCGAAGAACACGGTCGAGAACTACGTGCTCGAGATCGTGCACGAGAAGATCAATATGTTCCGTTCGGTGATCGGGGACCTGGACATGGTGCTCGGGCCCTATGCGGAGGCCGGGTCGTTCGAAGACGCGGTCTTCAACATCTGGGCGAACGCGAAGGGCGACCGCGACCTCGAGCGCGAGTTCGGGAAGCTCGGGGCGGCGCTCCTCGTGGGGCGGAAGCGATTCGAGGCGGTGGAGGACCTGGATCGGAAGCTGCTCGACGGGGTGGGGAATGAAACCTGAGCGGCGCTCGCCCGGGCGGACCGAGCTCCCGGAGATCCTCGCCGCGATCCTCGAATCGCACGGAGCCACGATCTCGCGCAAGGGCGGCGTCTGGCAGGCCGACCTTACGGGGCGTCTCTCGAAGGAGCTCGGCACGGAGCGCGTGCGGCTCGTGGCGGCGCCCGCGGGCAGGGCGGGGCGGGTGGCGGAAGCCGACGCGGCCCTGACCGAGCGGATCCTCCTCCTTGGCCGCTCGAGCGGCGCGGTCACGCGCCTCGTCGCGCGGCATGCGCTTCCGAAGGGCGCATCGCCGGGAGAGCGGCAATGGGTCCGCCTTCACTGGCGCATCCGCTATGGCAGCGACGACCTGCCCGAGGAGCTGCTCGCCCAGACGATCCCGGTCGGGCCGCCGGGAGGACTCCGGCCGCCGCGCGACGGAGCGCTCCGGGCTCCCACGCCGGACGAGTCGCGGGAGCTCGCGCCCCCCGATCCGGAGCGGCTCGCGCAGGCCTGGCACCGCGCGCTCCGTCAGCTCGAGCTCCGGATCCGCACGCGGCTCCGTCCGCACGAGGACCGGGTGCGGCGGGAGCTGCACCGCGAGATGCGGACCCTGAGCGTCCACTTCCGCTCCCTCATCGCCGAGGAGCGGTCGGGCCGACGGCGGCGCGAGGACGGCGAGGCCGCGCGGATGCTCCAGCTGAAGGAAGACTGGGAGCGGAAGCTCGCGGCGGCGGTTCGCCAGCGGGCCTTCGACACGGAGGCGCGGCTGGTCGCCGCGGCCCTGATCTCCCTGGTATCGGACGAGGGAGGAACCTCGGGGAACCGCTCGCCCAGGGGTCGGGCATCGGGATCGGGCCCGGTTTGACAGTCTCGGCCGCGCCACGGTAGACTGTTCGACTCGGTTCCGCACGTTGCGCACCTCGGAGCTCAGAATGTCGACCCATCTCGTCAAGCATCAGAAGATCACCAAGCGCCAGATCAAGGAAGATCCGCTCGTCACGGCCGCGTTCCGGGCCACCGAGGTTTGGGAACACTTCGGACGCCGCATCCTCATGGTCGCGGGGGCGGTCGTCCTCGTCGGTCTCCTCGTCTTCTTCGTCGCCCGCACGCGCGCTCAGGCCGAGCAGCGCGCCATGGGGGACCTCTTCCGCGCCCAGGTGGCGCTGAACCAGGGCGACCCGGCTTCGGCGTCGCCGATGCTGCGCGAGCTCGTCGACAACTCGCCCGGAACCAAGGCGGCCCGCGAGGCGATGCGGCTCCTCGGCGATGCCACCATGGCCCAGAAGAACCCGTCGGAAGCCGCCACGTGGTACCAGAAGTACGTGGACAAGGTGGGCGGCGACAACGATGCGAAGCTCGCGGGCTACCTGGGTATGGGCGCCGCCCTCGAAGACGCCGGCCGCTTCCCGCAGGCGGCGGACGCCTACGCCAAGGCCGCCGAGGTCGCGAAGACGGACAACGAGCGCGGCCGCGCGATGCTCCGGCAGGCGAGGAGCCTCGCGCGTGCCGGACAGAGCCGGAAGGCGATCGAGCTCTACGAGAAGATCGCAGCCATGGGCGGCGCCGAGATCATCATCCGCGACGCGGCGAACATGCACCTGGGAGAGCTCTCCGTCACCACCCCCGCGTCCCCCTGACGCGCCCCGCTCGTGGCGGCGCGTCCAATCCTCCTGGCGCTTGTCTGGCACATGCATCAGCCGAGCTATTTCCACGCGCCGACCGGCCGCGCGCGCCTTCCCTGGACCCGTCTCCACGCAACGAAGGACTACCGCGACATGGCGGACCGCCTCCGCGCGTATCCGCGCGTCCGCTGCACGTTCAACCTCACGCCCGTTCTCCTCGATCAGCTCGAGCGGATCGCTGCCGGGGAAGAGGATGAAGCGCTCCGGCTCGCGCGTCTGACGCCCGCGCAGCTCTCGCGCGACGATCGCGCGGCGTTGCTCCGCGACTTCTTCTCGGTGCAGCGCGAGCGGATGCTCGAGCCTCGTCCGCGTTATCGCGAGCTCCAGCGCCGCGCGTCGGTAGAACGCTCGGGAGGTCCGCCGCTCGACGAGGCCGAGATCCGCGATCTTCAGACATGGTTCCATCTCGCCTGGATCGATCCGGAATACGCGGCCGAGGAGCCGATCCGCTCCCTGATCGCGAAAGGGGAGGGGTTCAGCGAGGAGGAGAAGGCCGCGGTGCTTGCGTTTGGAATCGAGCTGGCGGCAAGCGTGATCGGGGCGTATCGCGAGGCCGTGGTCGCGGGGCAGATCGAGCTCACGACCTCGGCGCACCACCATCCGATCCTGCCGCTGATCATCGACAGCGACGCGCCGCGGGAGTCCGCGCCTTCGATGGACCTGCCGCGTCNNNCCGCCGCTTCGGCGCTCTGCCGCGCGGCACGTGGCCGCCCGAGGGCGCCGTGAGCGACGCGGCGCTCGCGATGATCCGCGCGCAGGGATTCACGTGGGCCGCGTCGGACGAATCGGTGCTCCGCCGCGCGCTCACCGCCCGCGATGGGGAAGCGCGCGACTGGCCCGCCCCGCTCTATCGCCCGTACCGCGTGGACACTCCGGCGGGGCCGCTCTCGATGGTGTTCCGCGACCGCGCGCTGTCGGATCGGATCGGGTTCGTCTATCAGCGCTGGGAGGCGGAGGACGCCGCGGACGACTTCATCGAGCAGATCCGCTCGGCCGCGGCGAACGCCCGCGGCGCCGGCCCGGCGCTCGTCACGGTGATCCTAGACGGCGAGAACTGCTGGGAAGGCTACGAAGAGGACGGCGGACCGTTCCTCGCCGCGCTCTACGAGCGGCTGAGCGTGCATCCGTCGATCGAGGCGGTCAGGGTCAGCGATGCCTTGGAGCGCATGCCGCCCAAAGATTCGCTGCCTCGAGTGCCCGTGGGGTCATGGATCCGGGAGGACCTCGCGATCTGGATCGGGTCGGCCGAAAAGAACGCGGCTTGGGCGGCGTTGCGCGATGCGCGGGCGCTCCTGAGCGCGAAGGGGGCGTCCGCGCCGCGCGCAGCGTGGGAGGCGATCCTCGCGGCCGAGGGTAGCGACTGGTTCTGGTGGTACGGCGACGACCACGAGAGCGACCACAAGAACGTGTTCGATGAGCTCTTCCGTGGCCGCCTTCTAGCGGTTTATGAAGCGCTCGGTGTCGAGCCGCCAGCCGCGCTCCTCCGGAGTCTGCGGGGGATCGCGAGCGCACCCTCGGACGAAGGGGACTGGGCGGGGACGAGTCATTACGACGCCGGCGCCGCCGAGGGCGCGATGCATCGGGTCGTCGGATGGATCGCGGGCGTGCGGTGGCGTGTGGCCGACGATGTGCTCCGGGTGCGCGTGGACGGGCGCGCGGGCGCGGCCGGTGGAGGCAGCCTGGTGTTTCGAGCAGCCGGCGGCGAGGAGGTCGCACGCGCGTCCATTCCACAGCTGACCGACGCCGATATCGTGGTCCCAATCCCGCTCGAGCGGGTTCGGGCGCACGGTGGAGATTGGTTCGTAGAGCTCGAGCGGCAGGGCCGGGTCGAGGAGCGCGCGCCGCGTGAGGGCGCGTTCAAGCTGGAGCAGCCGGCTTGACGCCTCTCGGAGCGCGTGCTATCCGTGGCTCCGTGGCGAGCGTGCCGCGGTACGACTCGGTTTCCGAGCGAGAGATCATGACCGGGCGCGCGCTCGCGGCCGTCGCCTACCTGCCCGGACTCTGCTTCATCGGACTCCTCGAAGCCCCTCGCAATCGATTCGTCCGCTTCCACGCGCGCCAGGGACTGGTGCTGCTCGCCGCCGAGATCGTGGGCGCGGTGGCGATCGCGGTCGTCGACGGATCGCTCGGGTCGATCCCGGTGCTCGGGCTGATCGCGGGCGCGTCGCTGCGATTGATGCTCGGGTTCCCGTTCCTGGCGGTGACCGTGTACGGAATCTTGAAAGGCGCCTCCGGCGAGATGATCCGCATTCCGGTGCTCGCGGACCTCGCCGAGCGGATGGACATCTGATGTCGATGATCCCCGAGAAGCGCTTCTGGCTCCTGCGCCGGCTGGCGAACGTGCTCACGGGTCGCGCGCGGGATCCTCGCTCAAAACAACATCGAGGTCTGGGACTGGATCAAGTACGGCGTCTCGGGCTTTCTGATCTTCGTGAACCTGCTCTGGATCGCACAGTCGATCCAGGTGATCCTCGCAATCGAGGAGAACACGAAGCAGTCGACCTACGTTCTGGAGAAGCTGACGACCCTGGCGCAGCAGATTCGGGACCGGCTGGCCGACGACGCGGAGCGCGATTCGAGGCCGTAAGACTGGGGCGATATCGAGGGATGTGGTGGCCCGGCGGGTCAGCGACGCCGGGCCGATTCGTTTGGACGGGCGCTGGCGGCGGCCGGGACCAACTGGCCCCAGGGCCTGCCATGTCGTATAATGGGTATTATGTCAACTACGCCCGGAGGCCGAATTGGCTTCTGGGCAGCTTTCAGGCTCACGGGAAGAACTCCTCGAACGTCACGACCTTACCGATCGGGTCGCCCAGGGCGGCGGACCATTTTTTCAGAGTCTTGTCGCTCGTCACGAAGTGATCCATCGCCGAAAGCAATGTCAGTTGGCGCGCGTCTCCCTGATCCCCGTCACGGGGTGCTCGCTGCTGCGAGGTCCACCACCACTTCAGGAGGCTCTTCACTGCCATGAATCGACGCGTGTATGGGAACGCCCCGGGGTCGGCCATGACTCGATCGGCGATCTCCCTCGGGTTCTCCGCACCGGCCTTGCGCGCGTACTTCTCCGCCGTCTCCCAGCCGAACCGAGCCCACTCAAACGCATCGAACTCCTCGAATGAGAGCCCGAGGGCCTTCTTGCGGTCCTCGTCGGAAAGTGCGGCGAGGTTCTTCTTCGCGGCTGCAGCCTCCGCCTTCCAGCGCTGCTCCGCTTCATCCTTCTTCCGTCGGGCATCGGCGGCAATCTCCAACACGTCGCCAAGGGGGCTCCCTTCAGCGGCGCGGTAGAGGTACCGGAACAACCTGCCGCGATCCTCCTCCGATGCGAACGGCTCCGCCCGTCCGAGGAGTTCCGTCTGCACCACCCACTCGGGGGTCGCGAGATGCCGCCCCTGCGTTAGCGCCCCGACCACGCCTCCGAATAGCCGAAGCCGACCGGGATCGTTCGTCTCGATAACCCGGCTCATTTCCTCGATCAGTTCCTGCGTCGCGACGAATTCGATCTCTCCCGCTTCGGCGCGCCGCCGCACTGGCAGAATCCTACCCTGGTGCTCCGGCAGGATCAGCGCGTGGGTGACGTTGTGGTCGAATCCGACGACGACCGGCGTGACCTTGGTCGTCACGGATCCGGTGGGCTCGTGGATGCGGGAAAGGTTGCACGCAGGTGGCGGAGCAGCTTCTCGGTCGCGCTATTCAGCAGCGACACGTCCGGGACCGAGATCATTCGCCCGGCTGCGCCAAAAGCGGTGTACTCCAGTTCCTTTCCTTCGTAGTACGGATTGATCCAGCGGATCGCCGCCTCTTCCTCGGGCGTCAGAATCGCGATGAGGTTTGCGTTTGAGGCCCTCATGGCCGCCTCGAGGTCGTGCCCGAGACTCTTCAACGAGCGCTCGTCGGCGCCACGGTGCACTAGGTGAGCCTTCAACGCGAGTTCGATGGCGTGGCCCGCAAGGTAGTGCGGGACCGGGAAGCCCCAGCCTTGCCTCCCATCCTTCGAAAGGTCTTTGGCCGCCTCATGGAATCGGTCGCTCATCGACCACAAACGGATATGCTCGGGCATCTTCGCCGCTCCTTTCGACGTTCAGCCGCTACAGCGCGGCCCACGCCCCCGGAGCCAACCGGGGGGCGTGGGACATAGCGGGGCGATCCAAGCTCCCCGTCGGAATTCGATTGGTTAGGAAACGGTCGCGAAGAACATTTCGATCGCGCCGTGGAGCGCCACGTAGCAGTCGGCCTGCTTGCCCATCGTTTGGGGGTTGTGGCCCGCGATCCGGGTTTCGACTGTCATAGCCTGATCGAAGAAGCTCCCCCACGGAAACCTCGGCGGCACCTGAAGACGCCACTTGCCCTTGGACTCGACCATGAAGCGCGAGAGCGCGCTCAGGACCGGAAAAACGATGCCGTCCGGGACCCCATCCGGAGTAACGACCTTCCTGCCGCCGGTATCCTCGCCCTTCACGCACTGCAGCCTGCTGAACGCCTGCTCCCCCCTGAGCCGCGTATACATCTTCCACGCATCGACGGCTGCCCCAAGCAAAAATCGATGGGCCTCGGGCCACTCCGCGCGCTTGTCCATGACCTCCGCAAAGTCTCTGAGACAACGCGACCGATGCCGATACGCATAGACGCGATAGATAGTCTCGGGGGTCTTGATCTTGCGTTTCTCGGCGGACGGCAGGGGGATGCTCGGCGGAGCCATCGCCGTCAGCACCTGGACCAGTTTCTCCGTGTCGAGGTATTCGTCTCCGAAGTGCGATTCGGATTTCCGGAGCCTGATCGAAGGATCCTCAGCCTTCATCGCGGTTTCGAGGGTGTCGAAGCGACCCAATCGGCCGAAGATCGAGAGGGCCGCAACCTCGTTCTGATAATTCCGCGCGATCGAGACCTCACCAATGAGGTCCTCATCATCCGTAACAATGAGTTCGAAATTCACGGAAGGATAGTCGGTGTCCTCGGGGTGCTCCGTGAACCAGTCGGACAACTCGCCCCGGGTCTGGGCGCCGTTGATGATGCTGGGTCGAACCAACATGGCCCGCTTCTCCTGATCGTCCACCTTCGCGTCACGGCAAACCACTACAACTCCCGTGTTGAGCAGGGCGAACGCTTCGCGGTTCTTTTCGATCGTCTCCCTGATTGCGAGGTTGACACGGGTCCGCTTCCGAAGATTCCCGTCCTCGTCCCGGCCCAGGTACCCCCGGACGTTCTCCTCCGTGTCGAGGTCGAAGAAGCTGGGCGCGGGAGCGACACCGACGTAACGTTTCCGTCCCGCCTCGGTGTCTTCGGGTGAGGAGAGGCTACGGATGGCGTGATAGGGGAACGGGACGCGCTTCTGCGTGGGGAACTGCGTCGTGCTGGGCATTACGCCCTCCTCTTGGCTTCCGGATCGCCCATCGGGTGCCCGCGGCATACGCCGAGGCACTGGGAGTTCCGTACGGGTTGAACACTACACCGCGCCGGGAAGCTGGTCAAGCCCTACGGGAAGGCCCCCGACCTGATGCCGGCATCCATTGGCGCTTCCGCGATGAGAATCCCGCAGTGATCCAAACGGACCGCTGATAGAAGCGCGGGACACCGCATGAAACGGGATCCCGGCCCACAGGAGATACAGGGCCGCTAGTCGCTGTAAGGGTCGAAGAGGCCTACCCCCGGACCACCACGTTCACCAGCTTTCCGGGCACGACGATGACCTGGGCCGGCTTCTTGCCGTCCAGGAAGCGCTGGACCTTGGGATCCGCGAGGGCCGCGGACTCGACTTCGGCATTGGAAGCCCCGGCCGGGACCTCTACTTGCGAGCGCACCTTCCCGTTCACCTGGACCACCAGGCGCTGCACCTCGCTCCGCTGGGCGGCGGCGTCGGCGGAGGGCCAGGGGGCCAGGACGATCGATTCGGCGTGTCCTAGGCGGTCCCAGGCGCCTTCCGCGGTGTGCGGCGCCAGGGGGGCGAGGAGCCGCGTGGTCAAATCCACGGCCTCGGCAGCCTCCGGCGCCCGTAGGTCTCCCCCGGCGGCCTCGTATTCCTGGACCGCGTTCACGATCTGCATGAGGCCGCTCACGGCCGTGTTGAAATGGAAGCGCTCCACGTCGTCCGTGATCTGCTGGACGAGCTGGTGGACCCGGCGGCGCAGGTCGCGGGCCGGACCGGAGGTCGTGAAGCGAGCCCCGGGGGTGTCGCCGCGGGAGGCTCCCCTGCCTCCATTCTCGGAAGGGCTCGCGCTTCCCTTTCTCTTACTTGCGGGCACAAGCTCGTTCGCCTCAGCGAAATCCTCGATCACCTTCCAGTAGCGCGTGAGAAACCGGAACGCGCCCTCGACGCCGCGGTCGTTCCACTCCGCGTCCTTCTCCGGGGGCCCGATGAAGAGGGTGTAGATCCGGACGGTGTCGGCCCCGTAGCGCTCGATCAGCGCGTCCGGCGGCACGACGTTGCCCTTCGACTTCGACATCTTCGCGCCGTCCTTCGTGATCATCCCCTGCGTGAACAGGCGCTCGAACGGCTCCGGAAACGAGACCAGCCTCGCGTCCTGGAGGACCTTCACGATGAAGCGCGAGTACAGCAGATGCAGGATGGCGTGCTCCACGCCGCCGATGTACTGGTTCACGGGCAGCCA
>WNFK01004776.1_pt1 | contig 10861 bp, 11 predicted proteins | sample 5400281 | NCBI WGS metagenome assembly WNFK01 (sample SAMN13153350, study PRJNA577476) | soil metagenome | isolation source: 20 cm soil on Douglas fir-dominated hillslope | place: USA:California | collected 2013-09-17
AGGAGACCGAGCAGCGCGAAGTGGCTCATCGCACCGGCAACCGCAGCGTCATCCGCGTGCCCCGGCTTTCCAGCGGCGACTCCACGTCGATGGCGCCGTCGTGGATGTGGACGATCCGGTACACGAGAGAGAGCCCGATGCCGCTGCCTTCGGGCTTGGTCGTGTAGTAGAGGGAGAAGATCCGCTCGCGGTCCTCGGGCGCGATTCCGGGTCCCTCGTCGGTCACCGACATCGCCACCCACTCGCGCGCGGGACGGCTGGTGGAAAGGGTCACCGCCCCGCCCTCGGGCATGGCCTGGCAGGCATTGACCACGACGTTGAGGAGGGCCTGGCGCAGCAGCTCCTCGTCTCCGGAGACGCGGGGGCACTCGGGGTCGAGTACCAGCACGAAGCGGATGCCCGCGGCACGCCACTCGGCCTCGAGGAGGGCGGCCACCCCCTGGGTGAGCAGGTTGACGTCCACCGGCTTGAGCGAGAGCTCCTGGGGCCGGACGAAACGGAGGAATCCCTGCACCACGCGGTCGAGGCGACGGATCTCGCTGCCGATCACGTCCAGGCTTTCACGCACCTTCCCGCCGTCCGGCGCGGCGGCCTCGAGCCGCGCCTTGACCAGCTCCAGGTGAATCATCATCGCGTTGAGCGGGTTCTTCACCTCGTGGGCGACGCCGGAGGTGAGGCGCCCCAGCGCGGCAAGCTTGGCGGAGTAGCTCACCAGCGACTGGAGCGTCTTGATGGAATCGAGCTCGCCCGCGGAGGCGCTTTGCGAGAGCAGGGTGAGCCGGTCGGCCTGGAGCTGCTGGCTGAGGAGCTGCACCTGGGCGGCCAGCTCGCCCAGCTCGTCTTCCCGGTCTAGCACGGGCGAGGCGGCGGCGGCGCTGAGCTCGCCCCGGCGCAGGCGATCGACCTCGCGGGCGAGCTGGCCGATCGGCCGCATCACACGGTGGGCGAGAAAGAGGGCGAGGAGCCAGGCGCCCGGCAGCGCCAGGCCGGCCAGCATGAGGCTCTGGGTGACCGCCTCGGTGAGCTCGCGGCGAAGCAGGGTGGTGGACACCCCGAGCCGCACGCTGCCGAAGGGCTGCCGGTCCAGGCTGATGGCCACCGAGGTCTCGTAGGTCCGCCCGCGGCTGAGGAGGGCGTCGAAGCGACGCACCGGGTTCACCGCGCGGAGATCGGTGAGCGGCGGCTGCGGCACGAGGCGCTCGCCCTCCTTGCCGCTCTGGCTGTGGAGGATCACCCGCCCCGCGCCATCGGCCACCAGCACGTAGAGCAGCGAGGGCGAGTACCCCACGCTGGCCTCCAGGAGATTGCGGAGCTCGGGATCCGTGCGGAGCGCCTCGTGCGGATCCCCCTCCGGCCCGCGGGCGAGCGCGCGCGCGCTCTGGGCCACGATCTGCTTGGCGATCAGCTCGGCCTGGCGCTGCGTCTCTTCCACCGCCACGCGCGTGAGCTGGGCCAGGTGCACCGCCAGGGTGGTGACCACCACCACCAGGGTCAGCAGGGTGATGGCCAGGGCTTCCTTCGACTTGAGGCCCCAGCGCATGCTAGACGCCGTAGCGATTCAGCTTGTTGTGAAGGGTCTTGAGGCTGATACCGAGCACCTCGGCGGCCCGCGTCTTGTTGTTTCCCATCGAGGCCAGCGTCTTCAAGATCACCTCGCGCTCGACGTCCTTGAGCTTCACCGCCGCCGGGTGCGGCGCACTCGCGCGCGGCTCCTCGACGCTCCCCGGGACGGGGTCGCTGGGGAGGTCGGCCGCGGTGATGAGCTCGCCCGCGCAGGAGATGACCGCGCGCTCCAGCGTGTTGCGGAGCTGGCGCACGTTGCCGGGCCAGTCGTGCGCGACCAGGAGGCGCAGCGCGGCCTCGTCCACCCCGCGGACCTTCCGCTCGTACTTGGCATCGAACTCCTCGACGAAGGCCTGGATCAGGAGCGGGATGTCCTCGCGGCGGGCGCGCAGCAGGGGCAGGCTGAGCGTGAAGACGTTGAGACGGTAGTACAGATCCTCACGGAAGCTGCCGTCCTGGAGGCCGCGCGCGGGCTCCTTGTTGGTGGCGGCGAGCACGCGCACGTCCACCTTGATCTCCGAACGGCCGCCGATGCGCTTGAGCGCTCCGTCCTGGAGGATGCGGAGAAACTTGGCCTGGAGCGCCGGGCTCATCTCCGCGATCTCGTCGAGCAAGAGCGTGCCCTGATGGGCGAGCTCGAAGCAGCCGATGCGGCGCTCCAGCGCGCCGGTGAAGGCACCCCGCTCGTGCCCGAAGATCTCGCTCTCCAGCAAGGTTTCGGGAATGGCGGCGCAGTTGACGGCCACGAAGGGCCCCTGGCCCCGCGGCGACAGCTCGTGCAGCGTCCGCGCGGCCAGCTCCTTGCCGGTGCCGCTCGCGCCCACGATGAGGACCGGCGCGGAGGTCGGCGCCGCGAGGTCGATCTGGCGGAACACCGCCTGCATGGCCTTGCTCGTTCCCACCAGGCGGCCGTGCCCCCACACCGCCTTGACGCGACGGCGCAGGACATTGACCTCGCGCAGCGCCTCGCCCTTCTCGATGGCCTTCTCCACGAGGAGACGGAGCCGCGCCACGTCGACCGGCTTGGTCAGGTAGTCGTAGGCGCCGTCCTTGGTCGCCCCTACCGCGGTCTCGATGGTGCCGTGGCCGGTGATGATGATGACCATGGTGAAGGGCAGCTCGGCCTGCACGGCCTTGAGCAGACCGAGACCGTCCAGCTTCGGCATCACCAGGTCGGTGATGACGACGGCCGGATTCGAGTCCGCGGCCTTCGCCAGCGCTTCCTGCCCGTCGGCGGCTTCCTCGACCTCGTACCCCCAGGTCGCGACGAGCGCGGCCAAGCCCTTGCGCGAGGCCTCCAGATCGTCCGCAATGAGTACCCGATGCGCCATGTTCCCTCCCCGACCGCCACTATGTTACCTCGTCTCGGGCCCAGTGTGCTTGACAGCCCCCGCCGGACTCCATAAAGTCCCCCTCACCGTGGATCCCTTCGCGCACCTCGACGGGCTGGGCCAGGCCGCGCTCGTCCGGCGGGGCGAGGCCACGCCGCTCGAGCTGGTGGACGCGGCGATCCGCCGCGTCGAACGCCTCAACCCCCGGTTGAACGCGGTGGTCACGCCTCTGTTCGACGAGGCGCGCCGGGCCGCCGCGGTACCGCCGGGGCACGGGCCCTTCGCGGGGGTCCCCTTTCTCCTCAAGGACCTGCTCGCCGAGTACGCCGGCACTCGGCTCACCGAAGGCTCTGCCTTCCTCGACGGTCACTATGTCTCCAAGCACGACACCGAGCTCGTCGCGCGGTACCGCCGCGCGGGGCTGATCGTGATCGGCAAGACCAATACGCCGGAGTTCGGCATCCTGCCCACTACCGAGCCCCGGCTCTTCGGGCCCTGCCGGAATCCCTGGGATCTCGGCCGCACCACCGGCGGGTCGAGTGGCGGCTCCGCGGCCGCGGTGGCGGCCGGCATGGTCCCGATGGCCCACGCCAATGACGGAGGCGGCTCCATCCGCATTCCGGCGGCCTGCTGCGGCCTTTTCGGGCTCAAGCCCACCCGGGGCCGGAACCCGCTGGGCCCGCACTATGGCGACATGTTCAGCGGCCTCGTGGCCGAGCATGCCGTGACCCGTTCGGTGCGGGACAGCGCCGCCTTGCTCGACGCCACCGCGGGGCCGGCGCCGGGCGATCCCTATGTGGCGCCGCCGCCCGCGCGGCCCTGGCTCGAGGAGGTCGGACGCGATCCGGGCCGTCTCCGCATCGCCGTCACCCGCTCCGCGCCCAACGGGGCGGCCGTGCATCCCGACTGCGTGGCCGCGGTGGACGAGGCCGCCCGTCTCGCGGCTGGGCTCGGCCATCACGTGGCGGAGGCGGCGCCCATCCTCGACGGCCAGATGCTCACCGAGGCCTTCTTCACGCTGTGGTCGGCGGGCTGCGCCTGGACGGTCGCAGACTGGGCGCGCCGCACCGGGCAGACGCCCGACCCCGCACGCTTCGAGCCCCTCACCTGGGTGCTCTACGAGATGGGGGAGCGGCGCTCCGCGGCGGCATATCTCACCGCCGTCCAGGACCTCCAGCGCGTCTCCCGCGACGTCGCCCGCTTCTTCGGCGACTGGGACGTCTGGCTCACCCCGACCCTGGCCGAGCCGCCCCTGCCGCTGGGCAGCTTCGATCCCACTCCCGACGACCCCATCCGCGGCCTGCGCCGGTCGGCCGCCTTCGTGCCGTTCACTCCGCTCATCAATGCGACGGGGCAGCCGGCCATGTCCACGCCCCTTGCCTGGAACGCCGAGGGCCTGCCCATCGGCACCCACTGGGTCGCCCGCTTCGGCGACGAGGCCACGCTGTTCCGGCTCGCCGCCCAGCTCGAGAGCGCCGGCCCCTGGGCCGCCCGCCGCCCACCGCTTGCGGAGGTTCCGGCATGAGGATGACCGCTCGCCGTCTCGCCATGGCCCTGCTCGCCGCCGCCCTGCTCCTCGCCGACGGCGCGTGGAGCGCGCATTCCACCGCGCCGGATACCCAGGAGCGCGTCGCGCTCGAGAACGACACCGTGAAGGTCGGCTACCTCGTCTATCCCCCGGGGGCGTCGTCGGGGATCCACGTGAACCCCGATCCCGAGATCGGGATCGTCGTGGAGGGCGAGCTGACCTTCGTCACCCGGCACGGCAAGCAGGTCTACAAGGCGGGCTCGGTGATCTACCTCGAGTCGGGGTCCGGGCACATCGCGCTCAACGAGAGCGGACGCCCGGTGAAGTTCTGGGCGTTGAATCTGAAGAAGTGCGACTAGCTACCCCTTGACGCTGCCCGCGGTGAGCCCTTCCACCATGTACTTCTGGAGATAGATGTAGGCGGCGATCACCGGCAAGGTGGTGAGGACCGCGCCCGCCATGAGATAGCCCCAGCCGTACACGTCTCCGGTGATGAAGCTCGCCAGGCCAACCGGCAGGGTGCGGAGACGGGCGTCGGTGATGAAGACGAGCGAGTAGAGGAACTCGTTCCACGCCTGCGTGAAGGCATAGAGCGCGGCGGCGAGGACACCGGGAGCGGCCAGGGGCAGGATCACCCGCCGGAAGGCGCCGAAGCGCGTGGCGCCGTCGATCATCGCCGCCTCTTCCAGCTCCTCGGGAATGGACTCGAAATAGCCCATGAGGAGCCAGGTGACGAAGGGCACCGTGAAGGATGGATAGCTGAGGATCAGCCCGTAGAGGCTGTTGGCGAGGCCCAGGGTCTTGATCTGGGAATAGAGCGGGATGAAGAGAATGGATGGCGGGACGAGGTAGGTGATGAGGGTCGCGCTGGCCATGAAGCCCCGCCCGAGGAACTTGAGCCGGGCCAGCGCGTAGGCCCCGACGGTGCCCACCGCGGTGGCGAGGATTGTGCTGGCCACCGCCACGAAGATGCTGTTGGCGTACCAGTGGACGAACTCCGTCTTCGCGATGAGCTGCTGGTAGTTCTCGAGGAGGAAGGGGCTCGGCCAGAACATGGAGACCAGGCTCCGCATCTGATCCTCGCCCTTGAACGAGGTGACGGTCATCCAGTAGAACGGGAACAGCACGATCAGGCCCAGCGCGGTCAGCACCGCGTAGGACAGCGCGCCCTGAAGGCGCCCTCCATCTCGCCCGCGCCCTCGCTTCGCTCGGGGGGATCTTCCGTATCCGCTCGCCTCGCCTGCGGCTGCGGCTCGCCCTGCCATTAGCGCTTTCTTCCCTTTCGCATGTAACGGGCGAGGACCACGATGGTCAGCGCGAGCCCGGGCAGGAGATAGAGGGCCACCGCGATCGCCTCCCCCAGCCGCTGCGCGCCGAAGGCGGTCTCGTAGGTCAGGACCGGCATGACCATGGTCGACCCGCCGGGCCCGCCCTTGGTCAGGATGTAGACGATGCCGAAATCGTTGAAGGTCCAGATGGTCGAGAGCAGCACCACGATGATGGTGATGTTCTTGATGCCGGGCAAGGTCACATAGAGGAAGCGCTGGAGCGCGGTGGCGCCGTCCACGGCCGCCGCCTCGTAGAGCTCGCCCGGGATGGCCTTCATCCCCGCCAGGAAGGAGATGCCGAAGAAGGGGAAGCCGCGCCACACGTTCACCGAGATCACCGAGGCCATGGCGGTGCCCGGCTCGGACAGCCAGCCCACGCCCTGCGGGAGAATGTGGAACACCTTGACGAGGAGATAGTTGAGGACGCCCAGGCTGCCGTCGAAGATCCACAGGAAGTTCAGCGCGGAGACCACGGTGGGCGCCACCCAGGGGATGAGGAGCACGCCCGTCCAGAACGAGCGCCAGCGGATCTTCGACATCAGGACCAGCGCCATCAGCATGCCGAGCACGAGCTTGAAACCCACCGAGCCGAAGGTGAAGAGGAAGCTGTTGTAGACGGCCCGGCGGAAGAAGCCGTCGTCGTAGAGGCGGATATAGTTCTCGAGCCCGACGAAGATCGGAGGCATGCCGACCAGCTTGTGCGTCAGAGACAGATAGACCGCGTAGCAGAACGGGTAGGCCACCAGCGCGAGGACCGCGACGGCGATGGGAGTGACGAAGAGGTAGCCGAGCCGGTAGTCCGGCCCGAGCACGCGCGCGAGGCCGTCCCGGGGTCTCGCGACGCCCAGCGTGGCCTTCGTCTCGAGCCGGGCCGCCGGAACCGCCACCGATCCGCTCCCCGCCTCAGGCCCGGTTGCGGATCTTGTAGATGTCCTCGACCCGCTTGTGGGCCTCCCGGAGCGCGGCCTCGGGCGCGAGCCCACCGACCACCACGCGGCCGGCCATGTCGCAGAGGATGTACTGGGCCTGGACCTCGATGGCGGCGGGTGTGATGGGTCCGGGACTGCCGGGCCACACGCTCCGGAGGATGTTCTGGACCATCCCTTCGAAGTTCGGGTCGCTCCGCCAGTACGGATTGTCGGCACGCGTCCGGTAGACCGGGCCGGCCTGCCCGATGCAGGCCTTCATGTACTCTTCGAAACGCTTCTCGTCCTCGACCCAGCGGATCAGATCCTCGCAGAGGTCCGCGTGCTTGCTCTTGCTGAAGATGCCCCAGTTATAGGCGCCGGTGCCGCTGAACGAGCCCGCGGGCCCGCCCGGGTTCAAGATGACCTGGGTCTTCTCGGCCAGCGGGTGCTTCTTCGCCACCATGGCGTAATAAAGGCTGGCGCCGTTGTTGGTGCTGACGAGCTTGCCCGCGAGGTAGGCCTCGTTGTTGGACACGTCGTTCCACCCCATCACGCCGGGGGGCTGGACCTTGTGCTTCTGGATGGTGTCGACGGCGAACTGGAGGGCCTGGAGGTTTTCCTTGAGATAGGTGGTGGCGAGCGCGGGCTTGCCGTCCTTGTCCCACACGCTCCCGCCATAGCTCCAGAGGATGTTCTGCATGAACCCATTGCCGTCATCGCAGCGGTTCAGGGTCTGGCCGAGGCCCCAGAGGTCCTTCGCGGGGTCCTGGCACTTCTTGGCCATCTCGATGACTTCGGGATCATAGGTCTTGGGCGGCTTGATGCCCTTGGCGTCGAGGAGGTCTCGGCGGATGAAGAAGCCGCCGGGGAAGGCCAGCCGGGGCACGCCGAAGTACTGGCCACCGATGAGGACGTAACGCTCGGCATAGGGGAGGATGCCCCCGCGCGGCCCCGCGATCTCCTTGGCGAGCTTGCTGAGATCGCGCAGGGCCGGCTTGTAGCGCATGGGGCCCTGGTAGTTCATCTCGGCCATGTCCGGCGGGTTCCCGGCCTCGATGGCGGCGACGAACTTCTGCTCGCGGTCACCGAACGTGGACCAGTCGGCCTCGACGTCGACGTTCCGCTCCTTGGCCCAGGCCTCGACCTGCTTGGCGAGGATGTCGTTGCCGCCCGTCACGAAGCTCTTGAACAGCCAGACGCGCAGCTTGGTCTTCGCCTGGGCGTGCGCCATCTGGTTGAGCGCCTGGAGCCCGGCGGCGGTGCCGCCGGTGATGATAGCCGCCTTGCGGAGGAATTCACGGCGGGCGATGACGTTGGCGTCGAGCTGCTCGGCGAGTGAGCGAAGGCGGCTGTCCATCGAGTCCCCCTTTGGATAACGACGGGCGCAGTATGGGCTGCAGCCGAGATGCTACTCCAATCGCCCCGACGGGTACAAGCCTCGGCCGCGTTCGCCTATCGGGACGGCGTGTCCCAGACCCATTCGCGAACGACGCCCGCCACCCAGCCCGACGCGACGAAACACTGGCAGGGCGCCCTCCTCCCGACAGGGCGCGCAGATCGGAAAAAGTCAACTCGTCTCTTGACCGGCTCGAGACCTCGGGATAGTGTGGGCCAGCCTTTCGAGAGAACAGGTTCACCACGGCACTTCGAGACGACAACTTCAAAAGCAGGAGGAGCGGGGATGAGCGGGGTGGCGACGCCGGTGGCACACGAGCGAGTGGTGCGGTGGCTGGAAGAAGGTCAAGGGCAGTTCAACGCGCTCCTCGGCGTTCTCAACGACTATCAGCGGCTCCAGCGCGTCGTCGAGGCCAGCGAGCAGGAGCTCGAGCAGCTCCGCGGCCTGCAGTACGAGGTGGAGAGGCTGCGGAACCAGCTCCAGTCCAGCGAGGCCGAATGCGACAAGCTCCGCCAGGAGGTCGGCACGTACCGTGGGGAGGCCGAGCGCCACGTCAAGGAGCGCGAGGACATCGCCGCTTCCCTCACGCGCTCGATGAACGAGGCGCTCGCGCGCCTGCGCGGCGAGACCTCCTAGCCGGAGGGAACGACGACTCCGCGCAGCGTCAGCTCGCGCGCGCGGTGACAGGCCACGAGGTGCCCCGGCGCGACTTCCGCCAGCGCCGGGGTCTCCTCGCGGCAGACCTCCACCGCGTAGGCGCAGCGCGGGTGGAAGTGGCAGCCGGGCGGCGGTGACGCCGGGTCCGCCACCTCGCCTTCCAGGATCGTCCGCGGCGCGCGCCGCCGCGGGTCCGGCTTGGGCACCGCCGCCAGCAGCGCCTCCGTGTAGGGATGCCGCGGGGCACCGTACAGGCGCTCCGTCTCCGCCGTCTCCACGATCCGCCCCACGTACATCACCGCCACCCGGTCGCTGACGTGCTTGACCACGCTGAGATCGTGGGCCACGAAGAGGTAAGTGAGCCCCAGCTGCGCCTGGAGCTCCTGCATCAGGTTGAGAATCTGGGCCTGCACGGAGACGTCGAGGGCCGAAACCGGCTCGTCCGCCACCACCAGGCTCGGGTTGAGCGCCAGCGCCCGCGCGATCCCCACCCGCTGGCGCTGGCCGCCGCTGAAGGCGTGGGGGTAACGCCGCATGTACTCCGGCCGGAGCCCGACCATCCGCATCAGGGCCACCACGCGATCCATCCGCTCCTGGCGGCTGCCGATGCCGTTGGCGGCGAGCGGCTCGGCGATGATGTCGAGCAGGGTGCGGCGCGGATTGAGGGAGGAGAACGGATCCTGGAAGATCATCTGCATCTGGCGCCGCAGGGGACGGAGCGCGCGCTTCGGCAGCCCCGCCACGTCCACCACCTCGCCGGTACCCGTCCGGAACAGGATCTCGCCCGCGGTGGGCGCGAGCGCGCGCAGGATGCAGCGCGCGGTGGTGGTCTTGCCGCAGCCGCTCTCGCCCACCAGCGAGAGGGTCTCGCCCTTGCTCACCTCGAAGCTGACGCCGTCCACCGCGCGCACCTGCCCGACCACTCGACGCAGGAAGCCCTTCCGGATGGGGAAGAGCTTGCGCAGGTTCCTGACCTCGAGCAGCGGAGTCGGAGTCTCAGTCGTCATAGAGGAGGCAGGCCACCGCATGGCCCGGGGCCACGTCGCGCGTGGCGGGCTCCACGCGGTCGCAGCGGCCCGGCATCGCCTCGGGGCAGCGCGGGTGGAAGGGACACCCGGCGGGACGATTGTACGGGTGCGGAATAGAGCCCTCGATGGTCGGCAGCTTGGTCCGCACCGCGGCATGGATGCTGGGCATGGACTGCAGCAGCGCGCGCGTGTAGGGGTGGCGCGGAGCGTGGAAGATGGCGTCCACCGACCCCAGCTCCACCACGCGCCCGAGATACATGACGGCCACCTCGTCGCACATCTCCGCCACCACGCCGAGATTGTGGGTGATAAGGATGATGGCCATCCCCTCGCGGGCCTGGAGCTGCGAGAGCAGCTCGAGAATCTGTGCCTGGGTGGTGACGTCGAGCGCGGTGGTGGGCTCGTCCGCGATGAGGATGCGCGGCGCGCAGGACAGCGCGAGCGCGATCATCGCGCGCTGGCGCAGGCCGCCGCTGAGCTGGAACGCGTACTCGTCGATGCGGCGCTCCGGCCGGGGCACCCCGGTGCAGCCGGATCGTCTCCACGATCTGGCTGCCCACGGTGTGCACGGGGCTGAACGAGGTCATCGGCTCCTGGAAGATCAGCGCGATGTCTCCCCCACGGATGTCCCGCATCTCGCGGCCGCCCGAGTCAAGTTGCGCCAGATCCGTGTCCCTCACCCCCTCCCGGCGCAGCACGATCGAGCCGCTCACGATCCGGCCCGGCCGCTCGACGATCCGGAGAATGGACCGGGCGGTCACGCTCTTGCCGCAACCCGACTCGCCCACGATGCCCAGCGTCTTGCCCGCGTAGACGTCCAGGCTCGCGCCGTCCACCGCCTTCACCGTCCCCTCGTCGCTGAAGAAATGGGTGCGGAGGTCGCGGACCTCCAGGATCGGACGGGGCCCCCCGAGCATCCGCTAGTGGCCGTAGGGATCGGCGGCGTCCCGCAGGCCGTCGCCCATGAAGTTGAGCGCGAGGATCACGATGATGACCGGCACCGCGGACACCAGGAGCCAGGGCGAGATGGCCAGCGCCTGGATGTTCTGCGCCTGCTGCAGGAGCACGCCCCAGCTGATGGCGGGCGGGCGGAGGCCCAGCCCCAGAAAGGACAGCGAGGTC
>WNFK01144347.1_pt1 | contig 10854 bp, 9 predicted proteins | sample 5400281 | NCBI WGS metagenome assembly WNFK01 (sample SAMN13153350, study PRJNA577476) | soil metagenome | isolation source: 20 cm soil on Douglas fir-dominated hillslope | place: USA:California | collected 2013-09-17
CGGCGAGATTGTAGGTGGGATAGATGGAGTCGCCCACGGTCAGGCTGCCCATCGCCTCGTAGAGCGCGCTCACCGAGAGCGGATACGGACCCCAGATGAGACGCATGAGATCCTCGAGGATGAGGAGAAGGCCGAAGGTGATGAGGAGCTGGTACTCCTCCGCGCGGCGGTAGAGCGGCCGCAGCAGCGTGGGCTCGAGCACGGCACCCAGTCCCGCCGCGGCCAGCGCCCCCGCGGCGAGGGCCAGGTAGCCGAGACCGGTGGACAGGTGGGCGATGACGAGGCCTGCCGCCCACGCGGCCACGTAGGCGCCGAAGGCGTAGAGATTGCCGTGGGCGAGATTGACGATGCGCATGACACCGTAGATGAGGGAGAGCCCGCCCGCGATCAGGAACATCACCGACGCGTAGAGCAGCGCGTTCAGCGCGTGGATGACCAGGGTATCCATTGGGCCGATACTCTGCCTGGGCTCAGGGGCCGGGGTCAACCCGATACTTCGTCACCGTCACCTCGGGATTCACCCAGTTGTCGCCGAGCGCGAGCCCGAGCAGGACCGTGTACACCCCCGGCCTGAGCCGGCCGGGCCGAATCACCAGGCGGCTCTGCACGACCTCGGTGGTGGAGCCGGCCGCCGCCACCTCCCCCCCGGCCCCGATGACGACGTAGCGGCAGACGGGAATCTCCGGCCGGTCGCCGCTCGTGGGCAGCGGGGCCAGAGGCTCGCGCACGAGGCGCGAGTCGCGGAGGAACTTCTCCACGCGCTCGACGTCCGCCCCAATTTCCAGGCGATCCGCCAGCGCGGTCACGCGGGTTGCGTAGGCCCGGCGCGGGAGGGCGAACCGATCGAAGCTGCCCCCGCCCAGCGGATACGTGAAGTCGCGGAAGCCCGAGAGGACCACCGCCGTCTCCGTCCACTTGTCGAGCTGATAGGGCCCGTTGGTGACGACGAAGTGGCCCCGCTTCTGCGCGAAGGCGCGCAGGGACGCCCAGCGGGTCTGCGCCTCGTCGGCGTTCACGAAGCGCTTCAGCGCGGGCGGGATATACCCCTGCCCGCCGAGCTCGGCGGCGATGGCGTCCAGCTGGGCGCGGGCGCGCGGGTCGCGCGCGAGATCGAGCCAGCGGATCCCGCGCCGCCTGGCCTCCTCAGCCGAGAAGGCGCCCACCCCCCGCCGCGCCGCTTCCTCCATGAGGGCCAGGAGGGGCCACGGCGCCGCGCTCCAGGGCGGCGCGTGGGCGGCCAGCGCCTCGCCGTCGCCCGCCGCGGTGGCCAGGTACACCTCCACCACCGGCACGACATAGGTGAAGGTCACGTCGCTGTACTTGCGCACCTCGGTCTCCACTCGCAGCACGCGGAAGCCGATCAGCTCCCCCCGCGCGAACGCGGTGGCGGCCTCCACGCCGGCATCGTGGTCCCCGCCCACGCCGGGCCCCCTCCCGCCCCAGCGCGCCGCCACGCTATAGGCGTACCCGATGTCCGCCAGCGTCATGCGCGAGTTGTCGTGGAAGGCGGAAGTCCAGACGCGATAGGTCACGCGCGTGCGCGCGGTCCGGCCCCTTCCAACCTCACGAAGCAGGCCGGTACCAGCCTCCGGCGCCAGCGTGTCCTCCGGCACCGGGATCGCCGCGGCCGTCTCCACCGCCCCCGGCGGCAGGGTGACCCGGTTGCCGATCCAGCCTTCCGACGCGGGCGCCGGCAGCAGCGCGGGATCGCCCAGCGCGGCCCAGAGGAAGCGCCCCGCCGGATCGGTGAAGCCGCCCAGGGGATTCCACGCCGCCTGCGCGCGGCCGGACAGGCCGACCCGCAACCACCCATTCCACGGAAAATCCTTGAGCTTGGCCGTTCGGACGAAGATGGCCGAGGCGAGCCCGGCCTGCGAGTCGTGCGCCACGTTCTCGATGCCCCGCGAGAACTCCGTGCCGTACGCCTCGCGCCGGACCGCGTAGCCGACGGGCACGCGCTCGCACTCGGCGAGAAGCCGCGCCACCAGACGCCGGCCGGCCTCCACCGCCTCCGCGCGCTCCGCCGGCGCGCCCGCCGCGAGCCGCTGGAACAGGAGATCGGCCTCCTTGCGGGCGGCGGGGTCGGTCAGGGCCGGCGCCAGCAATCGATGCGCGTGCGCCCAGCCCGACTTGAGCCAGGGTGGCGCCAGCCACCCGTTCCAGGCCGGCGTCTCGCCGGGATCGATCTCCTCCACGAGCGCGTCCCACGGCCCCGCCTCCCCGACCAGACGGGCACCGACCAGCCGTCGCGCCAAGGCGCCCTTGGCCCGCAAGCGGAGGGGAGCGCCCGGGAGCTCCTTGACGCCGGTCAACTCCACGCGGCGCGCCTGGATCAGGTCGAAGTGCTCGAGAAAGTCGCGGTGGAAGGGCGTGATCGGGTACGGGTGCGCCACGAAGCCCGGCGCGGTGCCCAGCGCGCGGGCGGTGCGGTTCGTCGTCTCGCAGCGGCTCTCGCGGGTGCGCCCGGCGGGCGCAGCCGGGTTCACGCTGACGACGACGGAGGCGCCGAGCGACTCGACCGCGCTGACGTTGGCGGGCAGACGGCCGCCCCCGAACGGATCCGCGCCGAGATAGGCGTGGAGCGTGCCCGACCGGAGCTGGGCGGCGGCGGACGCCGGCTCCAGCGTCTCGATGCGGATCTCCTGCGGGTAGAACGAGGGATAGAACGGCAGCTCGTGGCCTCCCTCGACGGGCGTGCTGACGAGGAGGGCGAGGGCGCCGAGCAGCGGGGAAAGCCGGCGGCTCACGGAACGCATGGGAGGGAGCGGCGGGACCGGGGAGGCGGCGGGCACCGGCACCCGCCGCCTCCCGAACTCCAGTGTGGCCCTAGACCTTGACCTGGGGCCAGGTCTTGTCGATCCAGGTATAGGTCGAGGTGGGCTCGCCCTTGGGCCAGCCTGGAGGCGCCGTGATATTGCGGATGGGAATGGTGATGATCCGGTTGGGATCGAGGATCTGGAACGGATAGTCCGGATGGTTGATGCTGAACCCGGTCATCGCATCCTTGTAGCCCTGGTGATTGTCCGGCCGGATATAGAGGTAGCCCGCCGGGCCGGGGTGCATCAGCCCTTCCAGCTGGCCGATGATGGCGTCATCATCGGGCCACCCGCCCGCCAGCTTGTTGGCGCGCTCCACCGCGGTCTTGAGCATGTACAGAGTCGAGTACGCGCCCTCGGACTGGAAGTTCGGATACTCCTTCCAGCGCTCGTAGTACTTCTTCACGAAGATGTCGTTGTACGGCCAGCGGCCGTTGGGCGGGTAGTTGAAGTAATAGTTGGAGTGCACGCCCGCGATGGCGCCTTCCGGATGATCCTTGCCGATGGCGTGCGGGGCCACGCCGAAGGCGATGGTGCTGGCGAACTTCATCTTCTTGAAGAGGTCGTAGCGGAGGGCCTGCTTGTACATCGCGACGTAGTCGCCGCCCCACACCGACGAAACCAGGAGGTCCGGCTTGGCGGCGATGGTCTTGGTGATGTGGGAGGTGAAGTCGGTGGTCCCGAGCTTGGGCCAGCCCTCCGAAATCACCTCGGCCCCGGGCACCATCTTCTTCATCACGATGTTGAAGTGATCGAAGGCGTTGCGGCCGTAGGAGTAGTCGGGGTGGATGTGGGCGATGCGCTTGACCTTGGGCCAGGTCATCGCGGTGGCGATGGCGCAGGTCACGCCGTCCGCCGACTGCATATTGGTGATGCGGAAGATGTAGTGCGGGTTCGGCACCGCCTTGTCGAAGAGGAAGTCGGTGCAGCCGTCCACGAAGATCGTGAGCAGCTTGAGCTCCTCGGCGACGGGCCCCAGCGCGGGCGTATTGCCGCTGGAGATGACCCCGGTGAAGAGGTCCACCTTCTCCGACAGCTTCATCCGACGCATCTCCTTCACGTTGGCGTCGGTACCGGCGTTCTCGTCGGCCTTGAGCGTCTCGATCTTCCGCTTCCCCAGCAGGCCGCCGGTCGCGTTGATCTCCTCGGCGGCGAGGATATGCCCCTTGTAGGAAGGCTCCCCCAGCACGGCGCCGGCGCCGGTGAAGAAGGTCATGTGGCCGATCTTGTACGGCGTATCCGGGACATTGCCCTTCACCGTCCCCTGGGCATGGGCGGCCCGAGCGCCCAGTAGCGGCACGGGAATAGCGCCCACCGCGGCCGCGGTCGCGCTCACCCCGGCGGCGGCGGTGCCAACCGTGATGCCCAGCTGGGCAAGGAAATCACGTCGATTGACTTCGGGAGTCATAAGTTCCTCCTTCGTTGAGGGCCTGAAGCACCTGAGGGGTCAAGGGCCGTATACGCGACCCTCGCCTATCCTGTCAAGGTATATGAGGTCAAGCGGTACCGCGACGCGTCAGCCCCAATTCCTGGGGCGCCGCTCCCGCATCCCCTTTATAATCTGGCCCATAGAGAGGAGTACCCAGGATCGGGATCGCCGATGATGGCCCGGGTATGGCGTCCTTTCAGCACCGCGCTCCGCGGAGTGCTCACCGCAGTGAGCGCGCGCCGGAGTTTCTTCGTCGCCGTGGCCCTGGGCGTCTTCCTCCTCGACATCGTGGTGCCGCCCCTGGTGCTATCCCTCGCCCGGAAGCCGGTGGACTTCTTCACCTTCAACCCCTGGCTCAAGCGGCTGCCCGACTACCTCGCGGCGTCGCAGCCGCCGCTCGCCGACAAGCTCGGGAGGCTCTGGGACATTGCCCTCTTCTGGTTCTCCGCGGACGGCACCTTCGGAGTGGAGTGGGGCTTCGCGGTGACCGTGGGCGATCTGGTCCGCTTCGGCGCGCTGTCCCTCATCGTCGCCACCTATTTCGCCCTCTGGATCCACCGCCGCGAGAGCGCGGGACCGTCCGCCCTACTCCGTGGCGCGGGCACAAGCGGCGGCGTGCTGGGGGCGGTGTCGGGGGTGCTCGGGCTCTCCACCAGCGCGTGCACGGTGATGGGCTGCGGCGCCCCCGTCCTGCCCGTGGTGGGCCTGGCCTTCGTGGGGCTCTCGAGCGGCACGCTGAAGTGGATGGCCGATCTCTCCACCGTGGGGACCTGGGTGGTGCTGGGCGCGCTCGTCCTCGGGGTGTCCTATCTCGGCTGGCGCGTGGGCGCGGCGGCGAGGTCGGCCCCCGGGTGACCACGCTGACCACCGATCGCCTCGTGCTGCGCCCCTTCGGCGCCGGCGATACCGAGGCGCATGCCCGACTCTATGCCGACCCCGAGGTGACGCGCTGGCTCGGCGATGGCCCCTGGTATGGGGAGGCCGCCCACGCCCGGTCCTCGCGCTCGCTCCAGCGTTTCGCCGAACACTGGACGGCGCACGGCTGGGGCGTCTGGGCGATGACCGACCGGCAAACCGGCCAGGTCATGGGCCAGTGCGGGCTCAAGTATCTCCAGCTCGGCCCCGAGGCCACGCCGCCCGACGTCGAGGTCCTGTTCGCCCTCGAGCAGTGTTACTGGGGCCGCGGCTTCGCCTCGGAAGCGGCGGGCCGGGCGCTGAGCTACGGCTTCGAGACCCTGGGCCTGGACCGCGTGGTGGCAGTGGCGCGGCCCCACAATCACCGCTCGCGGGCGGTGCTGGAGAAGATCGGGCTGGTCCACGAAGGCCCGGTGGCGGTCTCGGGCCTCCCCGCGGTGTGCTACGCGCAGAGCCGCGCCGGCTACCTCGCGCGCGTTGCCGCGGCGAGGGCGCGAGCATGAGCTTCACCCTCGGCCGCAAGATCGCGGTCGGCTTCTCCATCGCCCTGGCCCTCCTCGTCCTCGTCGCCTGGGCCTCCTTCAAGAGCCTCGCCGAGCTCACCCAGAACGCGCAGCGCGTGGAGGAGACCTACCAGACGCTCCAGACGCTGGAGAGCATCCTGGCGCGCGTCATCGACGTGGAGACCGGCGAGCGCGGCTTCCTCATCTCGGGGGCCGACCACTACCTCGAGCCCTATCGGGCCGCGCGCGACAGCGTGCGCCAGGAGATCGCGAACGCGCGCCGTCTCACCGACGGCAACCCGGCCCAGCGGCAGCGCCTGGACCTCCTCGAGCCCCTCATCGCGCGCAAGCTGGCCCTGGTGGCCCAGAGCATCGCCGAGCGGGAGCGCGACAATCAAGGCGGCCTGGACGTGCAGGCCCTGCTCGAGCAGGGGCAGTCGACCATGGACGAGATCCGCACCCTGATCTTCCGCATGAAGACGGAGGAGCACCGCCTCCTCGTCGACCGCGCGGACATTGCGGCGGTCAGCCGGCACAATGCGCTCCTCATCGTGGGACTGGGCTGCTTCTCCGCCATCGCCCTCATCGGGTTCGCCGGGCTCCTCATTCGCATGGACCTGAGCCGCCGCCGCGCCGCCGAGTCCGAGCTCAAGACCGCCGAGGAGCGCTACCGCCTTCTCTTCGACCGGAGCCAGTCCGGCATCTTCCGCACCACTCGCGAAGGCGTGCTGCTCGAGTGCAATCCCGCCTTCGCGCGCATGCTGGGCTATCGCGATGCCGACGACGCGCGCGGGCGCAACGCGGCCGACCTCCACACCGACCGGGATGCGATGGCGCGGTTCCTCCAGCGGCTCTTGAGCGGCGAGGCCATCACCGACGTGGAGGTACCGCTCAAGCGGCGGAGCGGAGAGACCGTGTGGGTCCTCATGAGCGCGGTCTACATGGCGGACACCGCCGACCCGCACTTCGAGGGCACCATCATCGACATCACCGACCGCAAGCAGGCGTCCGACCGCCTGGTGCATCTGCTCCAGACCGAGCAGCAGCTCAAGGAGATGGGCGACCTGCTGGATGCCTGCCTCACCCTGCCCGAGGTGTACGGCGTGGTGCGCCGCTCGCTGGAGGCCCTCTTTCCCGGTGGCGCGGGCGCGCTGCACGTGATCAATTCCTCCCGCAACCTCGTGGAGTCGGTGGTGAGCTGGGGCGAGGGCGGAGCCGGCGGCGAGACGGTCTTCGCACCCGCCGACTGCTGGGCCCTCCGCCGCGGGCGCATCCACGTGGTGGAGGAAAGCGAGGACGCGCTCGTCTGCGCGCACCTCGCGCCGCCCCTGCCCGGGGCCTACCTCTGTATCCCTCTGGTGGCGCAGGGCGAGGCGGTGGGCGTGCTCTATTTCTCCCGCGCCCCCGGCGCTCCGGCCTTCAGCCCGGAAGCGCAGCGCGTGGCGGGCGCGGCGGCGGACAAGCTGGGTCTCTCCCTCGCCAACCTGGCCCTGCGCGAGCGGCTGCGCACCCAGTCGGTGCGCGACCATCTCACCAGCCTGTTCAACCGGCGCTACATGGAGGAGACGCTGGAGCGCGAGCTGCGCCGGGCCCAGCGCAATAACCTACCCCTGTCCGTCATCACGATCGACGTGGACAACTTCAAGCGCTTCAACGACGACCAGGGGCACGACGCGGGGGACGCGCTCCTGGCCGAGCTGGGGCGGCTCCTGCGCAGCCAGGTTCGCGTGGAGGACGTGCCCTGCCGGGTGGGCGGCGAGGAGTTCGCCATCGTGCTGCCGGGCGCCGCGGCCAAGGACGCGGTGCGGCGCGCCGAGGACCTGCGCGAGGCGGCCCATCGCCTCCGCATCGTCCATCGGGGAGCTCCCCTGGGTCCCGTCACCGTCTCGCTGGGCGTCGCCGCGTACCCCGAGCATGCCGCGACGGGGGATGCCCTCCTGCACGCCGCCGACGTCGCCCTGTACCGGGCCAAGCGCGAGGGCCGGGATCGCGTGGTGGTCTCGGAGAGCCTGCCGCCGGCGCCGCCGGAGTCAGCGCCGGCGCAGGAGTAGGTGGGGGCCGTCCTCGGCGGCCACCGCGTAGCGATACACCGGTCCTCCGCTTTCCGTCACGATCTCCACCGTGTCCCCCGCCCGCGCCATGCCTACCCCGGGCAGATTGCGCCAGGGATAGGAATCCAGGTTCAGCAGCAGGTGGTCGCTGGCCTCGATCCCCACGGGAAACACGAAGACGCGCGAGCGCAGGGCGAGGTGCGGCACGTAGGGATCCTGCGCCGACACCGCCGCCTCCGCGGGCACGCGCGCGAGCACGCGGTACGCGGCCCGGTCGCCCGCATCCGGCCACCACCGGTATATCGCGAACTGATTGACCGTCCGGGAAGACAGGACGAGGCTCGCCATCACCGCGAGCGCCAGCGCCGCCCGCGCGGGCGTGCCGGAGCGTGCCGCCCGCAGGCGCGCATAGCCGGTGATGGCGGCCAGCACGAGGAACGGCAGCACGAAGGCCTGGTACGGCGTGCGCGGGTGGAAGAGGACGGGATCCGAGCTCAAAAGGTTCTGGGCCAGCGCGGGCAGCGCGCCCGCCAGCGCTCCCGGCCCCAGCAGGGGGAGGAAGCCCAGCGGCGCCAGCATCGCGAGGAGGTAGACGAGGCGCGATACGGTGGCCACGCGGAGCAGGGCCCGGACCGGGTGGAGGATGATCCCGGCCAGGACCTCGGTGAGCGAGCGGCCCAGACCGGCGTAGCGCGCCAGATGCGAGTAGGGCTCACCGCGGAACGCGGGGATGATCCAGCGCAGCTCGACGTAGAGGAGGGCAAAGGCGCCCGCGGCGGTGACCGCGCCCGCGCGCCAACGGCCCTGCCCCAGCGCGAGCCAGATCCCGACTCCGATCACGGCCAGGGCCGCGTCCTCGCGCGTGCCCAGGGTCAGCACGATGAGCCCCGCGAAGAGCACCGCGCGGCGCGTCTCCGCGGCCACGAAGGCCCAGAGGAGCAGCGGGACGGCGAGCGCGGCCGCGTGGAAGTCCCGCACGTTCATCCCATGGAGGGAGGGATTAGCCAGGTAGAGCAGCGCGAACAGCGCGGCCAGCCGCGCGTCCCCGAGCCGCCGGCGGGCGAGGAGGAACACGGCGGGGGCGCCCGCCGCCAGCGCGGCGGACTGGAAGATCAGCAGCGTGACCGCGCCGGGCGCCACCCAGAAGGCGGGGACCAGCCCGTACATGATGGGCGAGAGATGGTCGCCCCACGCGTGCATCTCGGGCAGGCTCACCCGCGGTCCGCGCCCGCCGGCCAGGTTCCAGACGAGCTGCACATAGTAGCCGAGATCCAGCGCATGGGTGAGGAAGGTATAGTGCCGGGTCACCGTCACGAAGGAGAAGGCCAGCGCGTAGGCGACCGTGCCCATCGCGACCACCCGGCGGGGCTCGAAGACGGGAACGGGCGGCGGGCGGAGCAGCAGACGGAGCCCCACCACCAGGACCAGCGCCAGCACGAGATCTTCCGGGCGGGCCCACGGGCGTATCAACGCGACGAGGATGCCCGCGAGGACAAGGCCGGCGGCGACGTCGAGGGCGCGCGCGGCCGCGGGGCGCGGCCTCAACGGGGGTCCGCGCCCTCGGTGCCCGGGCCGAGGCGCGTGTACCGGCGGCGTATGCTCTCCAGACGCCGGGAACGCTTGAGGCCCGAGCGATGCAGCAAGTAGCGGGTGACCACCCAGAGAATCTTGGTGCCGTAGACGCACGAGTCCAGGAAGGAGGCGGAAGAGGCCTCGGGGAAGTACCGCACGGGGACGGCGATCTCCGCGAGCCGGAAGTCCCCCGCCACCGTCTGCGACACGATCTCCTGATCGAAGACGAAGCCGTCCGAGTTCATCCGGAAGTTCACCGCCTCCAGGACTTCTCGACTGAAAGCGCGGTACCCGGTGTGGTACTCGGACATCGCGAGGCCGAAGGCGCGGTTCTCCACCCAGGTGAGGAAGCGGTTGGCCACGTACTTCCACCACGGCATCCCCTGCTGCACCGCCGAGCCGCCCTTGAGCCGCGAGCCGAGCACGAGGTCGGCGTCCCCTTGCGTGATGGGCTCGATGATCTTCGGCACCAGGGTCCCGTGTAGCAGGTCTTCTGGTTGGCCCCGTAGCCGTAGTTCCGGTCGTGGACGAAGATCTCGAGACCCAGCTCGCGCGCGATGTCGAGGGTCGCGTCGGTGGAGCCGTCGTCCACCAGGATGACCAGGCTCACCGACTCCTTGGGCAGCTCCTCGTAAGTGAGGCGGAGCGTCCGGCCCGCGTTGTAGGCCGGCATCACGACGACCACCTTGGGCGTCTTCGGCGCCGCCTTGGGCCCCGCCTCGGACGAGGTCATCTAGCGCTCCGGCGCCCGCGCATCCGCGCAGACCGCCACGAACTGATAGGCGAGCCCGCCGGGCCAGACGCGCGCCGTCCCCGCCGAGAACCGGTGCAGCGCGCTCAGCCAGGGCCCATGGAAGCGCTCGGGCACCACCAGCGGCAGCGGGGCCGGGGTCACCACCAGCTCTCGCACCGCCAGACCGGCCCGGCCGAGGAAGTCGAGGAAGGTGCGGCGCGTGAAGAACGTGAGGTGGGTGCGGTCGAGTATCCCGCGGTCCCCGTACTCGAAGCGCCCGAAGAGCAGCGAGAGCCGCACGGTGAGGTGCGCCACGTTCGGCACGGAGACGATGACCACCGCCCCCGGCGCCAGGTACCGGTTGAGGTCGCGCACCACCCGGAGAGGATCCGAGAGGTGCTCGATGACGTCGCCGTAGACGGCGGCGTCGTAGAGCCCGGCCAGCGCCGGCGTCTCGCGCTCGAGATCCACCACGATGGCGCGCTCGCAGCGCGCCGCCGCTCGCGCGGCCTGGACGGGATCGCGCTCGAGCGCGGTGACCTTCCAGTCGCGCGCGGTCAGCTCGGCGGCGAGGAAGCCGTCGGCGGCGCCGACGTCGAGGGCCCGGCGGCCCCGCCCGGCGCCGAGCCGGGAGAGGATGAGCGAGTGGCTCGAGTAGGGATCGTCCTTGAGACGGTAGGGCGCGCCGCTCACGCCCCTATGGTATCCCGGTCAGGGCCGATTCGAGTAGAGCCGGCGACCGCCCGCGGCCAGAAGCAGGTGCACGCGGTCGGGGGGGAGGCCGCGCGTCACGCTCCGCTCGGGGTCGGATGCGGAGACGAGAAAGATACGGCGG
>WNFK01247682.1_pt1 | contig 10850 bp, 6 predicted proteins | sample 5400281 | NCBI WGS metagenome assembly WNFK01 (sample SAMN13153350, study PRJNA577476) | soil metagenome | isolation source: 20 cm soil on Douglas fir-dominated hillslope | place: USA:California | collected 2013-09-17
GTTCTGGCTCGGCACGCTCTACTCGGGCCAGTCCGGCCTCACGCTCTCGCGCCCGCTGAAGATCGACTACAAGCCGGTGAGCCGGCTCGAGAACTACTGTGCCACCGGGTCGGAGGCCTTCCGCAACGCGTGCTACGCGATCGCATCGGGGGCCTACGACATCGCGATGGCCGTCGGCGTCGAGAAGCTGAAGGACTCCGGCATCTCGGGCCTTCCCGGCCAGCCCGTGCCCGGCGACGGCACTCGCGCCGGTCTCACCGCCCCCGCTACGTTCAGCCTGCTCGCACCGGCCTACGGCAAGAAGTACGGGGTCGAGGACGCGGCCCTGAAGGACGTGATGACGCGGATCGCCTGGAAGAACCACAAGAACGGCGCCTTGAACTCGCGCGCGCAGTTTCGCAAGGAAGTGCCGAAGGAGACGATCGCCTGCTCGCCGCTCGTCGCCGGCCCGCTCGGCATCTTCGACTGCTCCGGCGTCAGCGACGGTTCCGCGGCCGCCATCATCGTCCGCGCGGAAGACGCGCACCGCTACACCGACAAGCCGATCTACGTGAAGGCGCTCTCGTTCGTCGCCGGCCCGGCGGCCGGGCCGCTGGATCCCGACTACGACTACACGACGTTTCCGGAGGTCGTGGCCTCCGCGGTCGATGCCTACGCCCAGGCCGGGATCAAGGACCCGCGGCAAGAGCTCGCGATGGCCGAGGTCCACGATTGCTTCACGCCGACCGAGCTCGTACTGATGGAAGACCTCGCCTTCGCCTCGCGCGGCACCGCGTGGAAGGAAGTTCTCGCCGGCACGTTCGACCTCGACGGTGAGCTGGCTGTGAATCCCGACGGTGGTCTGAAGTCATTCGGCCACCCGATCGGCGCCTCGGGTCTGCGGATGCTCTTCGAAGCGTGGCTCCAGCTGCGCGGCGAGGCCGGCAAGCGGCAGATCGCGTCGGTGGCGCGCGGCCGCAAGCTCGCGCTCACCCACAACCTCGGCGGGGCGCCCGGCGAGTGCGTGTCGTTCGTCAGCGTGGTCGGGTCGGAGCCGGCCGCGTAGCGGGGGCGAGCGCGCGGATCGCGTCGAGCTGGATCGAGCGCCGGCGCGCCGGATCCTGCTCGAGGGTCGAGAGCGCGAGAAACGCGGTGTCGACGCCCGCGTCCAGATAACGCTGGACGTGAGCGCGAATCGCCTCCATCGAGCCGCGGATGATCAGGTCGTTCATCACCTCTGCGGGCACGGCCGCCACCGCGGTCTTGCGATCACCGCTCTGCCAGGCATTCCACATCGGCCCGAGCGCTTCGCCGCGCCCGAGCCACTCCTGGAACGCTCGATAAACGGGCACGTTCAGATAAGCCGTCACGTGCCGGCGCACCGCCTGCTCGGACTGCGGGCTCGGCGGATCGACGTTGATCAAGAGCCGCGCGGTGATCTCGAGCGCGTCGGGATCCCGGCCGGCCTCACGCGCGGCCTCGCGACAGACGGCAATCGACTTCGGCACGTCGTCCGCCGAGAGCCAGTTGATGATCACGCCGTCCCCGACCTCGCCGGCGACACGCAGCATCCCGGGCCGTAGCGCCGCGACATAGATCGGGATCGGGTGCTCCGGCGGTCGCGTCAGCCGAAAGCCGTCTACCGAGAAGGTCTCGCCCCGGAACACGACGCGCTCGCCGGTGAGCGCGCGGCGCAGGAACTGCGCCGTCTCCCGCACCCTGGTCGCGGGTCGGCTGAATACGCCGCCGTTCCACGACTCGACGATCGGCTGCGAGCCCGCGCCGATGCCGAGGCAGAAGCGGCCCGGCGCGACCTCGGCGATGCCCGCCGCAGACATCGCGAGAGTCGCGGGCCCCCGCGTGAAGACGTTCGCGATGGCGGTGCCCAGCCGCATCGACGTCGCCGCTCCGACGACCGCGAGCGGCGCGAAGCAGTCGATGCCGTCGGCCTCGAGCGACCAGGCGTCGGCGTAGCCCAACCGCTCGGCCTCCCGTGCGATCTCCGCGTGCTCGGCCAAGGTAAAGCCGTCGAACGGAACCGAAAGGGCAAGCCGTCGCAAGGTCATGATAGGCTCGCCTCGGCCGGCGGGGCCCCAGCCCCGCGACGGCCTGCAGCTCGCAAAGCCATCACTCCGGCCGCGCCGGCGCCGGCTGCTTCACGTAGGCGATCGACGAGCCCGCGCCGTGAGCCTTCTCGGCGAGCGCCACCGCCTCCTCGACGCTGCCGGCGACCTCGAAGCCCAGATGGCGCGGGATCGCCGGGTCGCGCGGCGCGGCGACGATGACGCGGCCGACGTGGCCGAGCCGCTTGAGCGGATAGACCGCGAAGATGGCGTGGACCGGATGGAACCCGAACCGCGAGCGGTACGCCTCGACGTAGTCCGGGCGTCGCGCATAGTCGTCGGCGTAGCGCTGCATGATCTCGTGCGGGTCGCGCGTCGTTCCGAGCACGCGCTCCCACACGTCCGGATACGACGGATGCGCGACCCGATCCCAGCGCTCGGGCACGGGCGTCGCCATGATCACGGTGCAGCCCGGCTTGCCGATCGCCTCGACGAGCCCGCCGAGGTAGCCGAGCCCCGACGAGATCAAGGTGAGGATCGGATTCACGTGGGAGAAGACGGCGTACGGGCTCCCGTCGGGCACCCCGTACAGGATGACGTCGAAGCGCTCGCCCGCCTGGTCACGCCGCGGCGGGAACATCGCCGCCATCGTGCTCACGATCGCGCCGCGCGCCCCGGCGACCGAGCCGGCAACGACCCGGGTGACCGAGAAGGGATCGGCGCCGAGGGTGTCGATCTTGAAGACCGGCCGGCCGAGCCGGCGCTCGAGATGCCGGCCCATCTCGTCGAGCACGGCGTGCATGCGGTTACCGTGGACCGACATCGACATGCCGTCGGGTGTGTGGGTCACGCGGATCGATTCGTAGGTCGAGAGCCCGACGCATACGGACTTCCAGCCCCCGTTGAAGCCGCGCATGTGCCCGGCGTTCACGTAGACGAGAAGGTCGGACTCGGTGACGCACCGGTTCACGACCACCGGATAGCCGTGCTCGGGCGTCCGTCCGAGATCGACGAGGCCGTCCGGGTTCTCCGCGTCGTGGCACGAGAGCCGCTCCCCGAACTCGGCCACGAGCGGAGCGCCGATGATTCGCGCGAGCTCGGCCGGGCGAAGCTTTCGATGGAGCGCGTTGGCACAGATGAGCGAGACCTGCCCGCGCGCGACGCCGGCCGCCGCCAGCTCGCCGAGCACCGCCTCGATGGCGATCGTGCGGATCGGCCCGTACGAGGGCACCGTCGCGTCATCGAACGCGATCGTCACCCGTGCGCGCGGCTTCACCAGCTCGCCGAGACGTGGCAGGCCGATCGGTTGCGCGAGCGCCTCGCCGACGGCCGTCGTCAGGTCGCTGACGGGCGCCGGGACGACCGCTTCGCTGTTCGAGAACACGCGCGTTCGCTCGGGGAGCGTCGCGGTCAGGGTGGTCTCGCCGTAGGGCAGCTCGACGTTCACGGACTGCCGTAGATCCGGCGGTACTCGTCCCAGGAGAGCACGACCTTCTTGACGTAGAGACGCGTCTCGTCGAACGGGATCTGCTCGACGAACGCCTCCATGTCGTCGCTGCGCCGCGTGGAGAGCCACTGGCGCACCCGAGTGGGTCCGGCGTTGTAGGCCGCCAGCGCCAGCCGCGGATCGTTGAACTCGCGTATCAGCCCGGCGAGGAAGCGCGTGCCGAGCTCGATGTTGAAGCCGGGATCTTCGAGGTCGCCGGTCGGCACCATCAGGCGCGCGGTCGACGGCATGAGCTGCATCAGCCCCCGCGCGCCCACCGGTGACGTCGCGCGCGGATAATAGCTCGACTCCTCGCGGACGACCGCGGCGACCAGATACGGATCGATCCCCCGGCGTTGCGCGGCGTCCCGCATCTCGTCGCGCCACGCGTACGGATAGAACATCTCCCAGAACGCGCGCGGCAAGGCCGGGTCGCCGGTGGCCGCGACCGACTGGAAGTGTCGGCGCATGATCCGGAGAGCCATGTGATAGCGCTCCGCTTCGATGTACACGCCCGCCATGCCGTAGAGACGAACGGGGTTGCCCCCCGCGCCCTGAACGGCGTCATCGAGCTCCGCCGCGGCCTCGTCGACCAGATTGAGTCTCCGGAGCAAGACGACCCTCGCAAACCCCGAATCGGCGGTCAGCGCCTCGCGAGGCTCCGGTGGCAGCACGATCAGCCCTGCGACGCCGCCCTCTCTGGCGCGGCCGAGCCGGCCGGCGGCGAGCATCCCGTAGTAGCTCCGGGGCGCCTCGGCGAGGATCTGGTTGTAGAGGTCCGCCGCCCCGGCGCCGCCCGCTTGCTCGCGTGCCCGGCCGGTCCAGTAGAGCGCGGGCAGCCGGTAGGCGCCGACAGTGCCGAGCTCGGACAGGCGCGTCCAGCTCTTCTGAGCGCCGTGCGCGTCGCGCTTGCCGTAGGCGAGCCAGCCGAGCCGCCAGAGCGACGCGGCCGCCGCCTCACGGGTCGGAAACTGCGCGGCGACCGCGCGGTAGGCGGTGATCGCATCGGCCTCGCGGTTGACATCCTCGAGCACGCGGGCCTTCAGGTAGAGCACTTCGGCCTTCTCGGCCTCGGTGCCCGTCCCGGCGATCCCGTCGAGCGCCGTGAGCGCGCGGCTCGGATCCTTGGCGCGCACGTACAGCCGCGCCTGCTCGAGCTTGAGGGCCGGGCGACGCTCGGCAGGCGAGCGATCGATCACGAGCCCCAAGGTGCGAACCGACACGTCGTAGCGCCGGAGGTTCCGGGAGGCGTCGACGATCACGCGCAGCGCGCGCGTCACCACGGCGCCCTCCTTGGTTTCGTCGACGATGGACTGGGCCTCGCTCATGGCCACATCGGGCACGTTGGCGCGGAGCAGTCGCTCGGCCCGCTCGACCCGCTGGGTCGCCGTCAACGGCGGCAGACGAACACCCCCGGCCTGCAGCGCGACGATGCGATCGCTCGCGCCGTCGGCGTAGCCGCTCGCCGGCGTGAGGAGCCGGACATCCCGGTAGGTCAGCGCCGCGGCGTCGAGCTGGCCCAGCGCCTCGGCGGTCTGCGCGAGCAGATAGAGCGCGTCGGGCAGCTCGCGCGAGTCGGGATACGCGTTGATCAGTCGCACCAGCACGGTCTGCGCGGAGGCATCCTGATCCGTACGCAGATCGAGCGTCGCCGCGAGCAGCAGCGCGCGCGGGGCCAGACGGCTCTTCGGATAGCGGTCGACGACGCTCAGCGCGGCCGCGCGGGCGGCGGCGAGATCGTCGCCGCGCGAGAGCGCCTCGGCCAGCAGGTAGCGGACGTGATCGCCGATCACGCTGTCCTTGGCCGCGTCGGTGCTGAACTCGCGAATCAGCGGGTCGACGTCGCCGAGCTGGTAGGCCTCGATGGCCGCCGCCCACGTCCGCTGGGGCTCCGAGTCGGTGCCGGGCGCCTCGGATTCCGCCACGACCGCGACCGGCGCCAGCAGCACGGCGGCCACCAGCACGACGCGCAGCAGCGCGGCGTCGCGCGTGGCCCGCCACGTGAACGCGATCCGCTGCAGCGCAGTCAGATTCGAGAGCACGGCGAGGAGCCAGAGGGCCGGCTCGAGCAGATCGAGCAGCGCGCCGGCGATCAGGCAGATCATGCGCTCCGGGCGCTCCATCATGCCTACGGTGCAGCGCACGCCGATCGACTCGGCGCGGGCCTTCGTGTAGCTCACCATCATCGAGCCGATCAGTCCGGCCATCGCGACGACGACGCCGCGCGTGTGGGACGTCTGGGCGTAGAGCACGACGATCGCGAGCAGCACGACCAGGTCGGAGTATCGATCGATGACCGAGTCGAGGAATGCCCCGAACGCCGACACCTGGCCGGAGGCGCGCGCCAGCGAGCCGTCGAAGAAGTCGCACAGCCCCGCGAGGATGAGGAGGAAGCCGCCGGCGCGAATCCGCCCGGCGCCGAACGCGGTCGCGGCCAGGAGGCTCACGCCGAGCCCGATGAGCGTCAGATGATTCGGTCGCAGGTGGAGCCGCCGATAGAGCGCGAGCCCGATCGGGTCGATCCAGCTGCGCACGGGCTCTCGGTAGCGGCCGAGCATCGTCAGATCGGCTGAACGAGCGCTTGCTCGAGCGCTTCGCGAACGCGCCCGAGCGCGTCGGCGTCCTCGACCTTGCGGCCCTGGCCGTCGTGGACGTAGAACGTGTCGACCGCGTGATCGATCTCGGTCGCGATCCTCGCCGTCGCGATGTCCAGGCCGAATCCGGCGAGCGTCTTCGTCACCAGATACAAGAGGCCCAGGCGGTCGAGACACTTCACCTCGAGCACGGTGTAGTCGTCCGAGAGGTGATTGTCGAGGGTGATCTTGACGGAGCCCTCGGCCCCGGCCGCGGCCCGCCCGGCGGCGCGCCGCTTCTCGAGCAAGGCCGCGACCTGAGCGTCGCCCGTCAGCACCATTCGCAGGGCGTCCAGGGTCCGACCCCAGTACGCCGGCGACGTCACCGCATCGCCGCTGGGGTCGTTGACCTGGAAGGTGTCGATCGCGATCCCGTCGCCGCGTGTATGGATCTGGGCGGAGATGATGTTCACGCCCTGCGAGGCGAGCGTGCCGGCGATCAGCGAGAAGAGTCCCGGCAGATCGCGCGTGACCACGACCAGGTCAGACGAGCCGAGATCGGGATGATGGAACAGCTCCGTCACCACCGAGGTGCTGTTGAGCTGCTGGAGCATGCTCAGGTGCTCGGCCATCCGCTGCACACCGGTCGTGGCGAGATACCGCTCGGACATCATCGCCAGGTGCGCCTTCACCGCCTGCGCCGAGAGATCGTCGCCGACCGCCACCCGCAGCCGCTCGGCGAGCAAAGTCCGGCTCGGACGCTCGCGCCGCCCGCCGGTGAGCCGGGTGAGCGTGCGCGTGTAGAGCTCGTGCAGGATCGTCGCCTGCCACGGGGTGAGGACGCCGGGCCCGACCGCGCGCATGTCGGCCCACGTGAGCAGGTAGAGCATCCGCAGGCGCTGCGGGTCGCCGGCCGTCGCCGCGAAGTCCGCGATCGTCTTCGGATCATCGATGTCGCGGCGCTGAGCGATGTGCGACATGGTCAGGTGGTGCGCCACCAGGAACTCGACCAGCGCGCCGTCCTCGGGGTCGAGCTCGAGGCGCGTGACGAGCTCGCGGATCAGCGGGATGCCCTTCGCGACGTGCCCGTGTCCCCGGGCCTTGCCGACGTCGTGCAGCAGCATCCCGAGCATGAGGAGCTCGGGCTTCTCGACCTCGCTCAGCACCTGCGCAGCACCTTCCGACTCGGCGGACTGGCCGGGGGCCAGCGCCTCGAGGTGCTCCACGGCGAGGAGCGAGTGCTGGTCGACCGAGAACTTGTGGTAGACGTCGTACTGCACGAGGCACGTCAGCGCGCCGAACTCCGGCAGGAATCGTCCCAGCAGCCCGAGCTCGTGCATTTCCCTGAACGTCTGCGCCACGCGTCCCCACATCCGGCAGATGTCGAGGAACAGGTCGCGTACGGCAATCGATCGCTGGAACGAGCCGTCCGCCAGATACAGCGAATCCTCGAGCGCGCGCTCGAGATCGAGCGACAGCTCGCAGCCGAGCCGGTGCAAGTGCCAGAAGACTTTCATGAGTCGCGTGGGCTCGGCGCGCAGCGGGCCGGAATCCCGATCGGCCAGATGGAGCTGGCCATCGAAGAACACGAGCCCATCGGCCAGCGCCTGCTGCCGCTGGCGCCGGCCCGCCGAGCCGCGCCGCGACAACGTCTCCTGGCAGCGCGCGATCAGCCGGCGCGAGACGCGGTGGATCGCGCGCGCGTGCAGATAGTAGTCGCGCATGAAGCGCTCGACGCCGAGCGAGGTCTCGTCGTTCTCGTAGCCGAGGTTCTTCGCGATACGCGGCTGCAGATCGCGCGACAGCACGTCGTTCTTGTGGCCCGAGAAGAAGTGGAGCTCGTTGCGCACGCGCCACAGGAAGGTCAGGGCCGCGTCGGTCGACGCCTGCTCGCGCGGCGTGATGAGGCCCTTGTCGCTCAGCTCGCGCAACGTGCGCGCCCCGAACTTGGCGGCGCCGAGCCACATGGCCGTGTGGACGTCGCGCAATCCCCCCGCCGACTCCTTCACGTTCGGCTCGCCGATGTAGGGCGAGGCGCCGTAGCGGCGGTAGCGCTGGTCCCGCTCGGTCAGGGTCGTCTCCAGGAACTGGGCGAAGTCGCGCCGGTAGACGTTCTCGCGCAGCACCTTGCGGAACCGACCGAAGAGCCGCCGGTCGCCGGCCAGGAACCGCGCCTCCTGCATCGAGGTGCGGCTCGGGAAGTCCGTCCGCGCCATCGCCACGCAGTCGTCGAGCGAGCGCAGGCTGTGACCGACCTGGAGCCCGAGGTCCCACAGCGAGTAGAGAAGCTCTTGCATCATGCGTTGCACGTACGGCGCGAGCTCGGCGCCGTCATAGACCACCATCAGATCGATGTCGGAAAGCGGATGGAGCTCGGCCCGGCCGTAGCCGCCGAGCGCGGTGACGACGAGGGCGGTCGGCTCGAGTCGTGCCCGGTCGGCGTCGTCCGCGATGAGCCGGGTCAGCGAGAAGATGACATCGTCCATCAGTCGGGCGTGCGTGCGGACTGATTCCTGCCCGGACGCGCCCTCGGCGTGCCTCACTTTCAGGGAGTCGAATCCCTGCGCGAGCGCCTGACGGAAGAAGTCGAGCCGAAGGCGACGCCGGTCTTCGGCGCGCTCGGCCCTTGCTTCGGCACGCCGGGCCCGGCGAAACAGCTCGACGGACATGACAGGAGAGCGTAGCAACGCGGTGGGAAGACTGTCAAATGCGGCGCAGACTTACTAGAATGAGCGGGTGAGACGACTCTGGCGCTCCGTCCTCGACGGCCTCATCCCGTACGACGCCGGCCTGCCCCTGGAGACGCTCGCCCGGGAGCTCGGGCGGTCCGACCTGGTTCGGCTCTCGGCCAACGAAAATCCACTCGGCCCCTCCCCGCGGGCCGTGGCCGCCGTCGAGCGCGAGGCGGCCCGGATCCACCTCTACCCCGACGGCGGATCGAGCGCCCTGCGTGAGGCGCTCGGGCGCAGCCATGGGATCGCCCCGAACCAGATTGTCGTCGGTAATGGCGCCGACGAGCTGATCGCGCTCATCGCCATGGCGGCGTTCGAGCCCGGCGACGAAGTGGTCGTCCCCACGCCCTCCTTCGAGCCCTACGAGATCTCGGCGCGGCTGGCCGGCGCCCGTGTGGTCGCGAGCCCGCTGGTCGGGTACGACGCGGATCTTGACGACGTGCTCCGCCGGGTCAGCGACCGCACGAAGGCGGTGATGCTCTGCTCGCCGCACAATCCGGCGACGACCATCATCCGCCGGGGCCCTCTGCTGGCGTTCCTCGACGCGCTGGGCTCAGACTCGCCGCTGGTCGTCCTCGACCAGGCGTACATCGATTTCTGCGACGACAGCGATCACGCCGACGGCATCCGGCTCCTCGAGCGCTACCCGCGACTGGTGGTGCTCCGCACCTTCTCGAAGATCGCGGGACTCGCCGGGCTGCGGGTGGGGTACGCGATCGCGAACGCCGAGACGATCGACCGCTTCAACCGCGTCCGGGCCCCCTACAACGTGAACCGGCTCGGCCAGGTCGCGGCGCTGGCAGCCCTCGAGGACCATGCGCATACCGAGAAAACCAAGCAGCTGGTGCTCGAGGAGCGCGCCTATCTCAGCGCAGAGCTGACCAAGCGCGGGTACGCGTTCCCGCCCTCGCACGCGAACTTCTTCCTGGTCGCCGTGCCGGACGCTCCGAGCCTCCGCACGCACCTGATGCGGTCGGGTATCCTGGTTCGCGACGGCGCCGGCATCGGCTTCCCCGGCCATCTGCGCTTCTCGGTCGGGCTACGCGAGACGAACGAAAAGCTCCTGTCGCTGCTCTAACCCGGCGGGCGGCGAGACTCCAGCTCGTCGAGCCATGCGCCGAGCGCCCTCAGGTGCAGGTCGATGAGCGCGTCGATCTCCGTCGGCACGGCGAGATTTCGGACGCGACAGTAGTCGGCAACGGTCGCGTCGACGTCGAAGAACGACGTCGCGACGGCGCCCGCATCCATCTCGTCGACCTCGGCTCGCCGCTCGGCGCGCCGCTCGTTCTCGGCGGGCGCCATGCGCTCCAGCAAATCGACCATGCGCTCGTACACGGTCCCGTAGCGATCGCCCATCGCGAAGTACGGGGCCAGTCCCTGCGCCGCGAGGTAGTCGGCGACGGTGCCCTTGTCGCCGTAGACGCCGGCCGTCTGGGGATGCGGCTCCAGGTGGCCGAAGCTCTCGTGGCCGTCGGGATCGACCCAGCGCGCGAGCGGGTAGATACGACACGCCAGCGGCCGGTCGGGATGGACGCTACAGCCGCGCTCGTCCAGAAAGACGCACGAGCGATCCTCGCGAGTTTGCAGGACGGTGCCGCCCGCCTCGGTGTGGCGGGCGAAGAATTCGGTCGTCGTCAGACCCAGCCTGCGAGCGAGGCGCAGCGCCTCGTACGGTCCTACGCGGATCGCCTTGCCGTAGCAACAGCGCTTGCACGCGTTGCAGACGTACGAGAAGCGGCTGCCTCGCTCGAGGCTGAAGTCGACCTTCCCCAGGAGATCACGGTATGGAACGGCCGTGCTCCTGACGAAGGATCACCCTACTGCTTTCCTTCCGCCTTGCCTTCGGCCTTACCGCCCGACTTGCCTTCGGCCTTGCCACCGGACTTGCCTTCAGCTTTGCCACCCGACTTGCCTTCGGCCTTGCCGCCGCTCTTGCCCTCGCCCTTGCCGCCGCTCTTCCCTTCGGTCTTGCCCTCGGTCTTGCCCTCGGTCTTGCCCTCAGTCTTCCCTTCGGTCT
>WNFK01218412.1_pt1 | contig 10849 bp, 9 predicted proteins | sample 5400281 | NCBI WGS metagenome assembly WNFK01 (sample SAMN13153350, study PRJNA577476) | soil metagenome | isolation source: 20 cm soil on Douglas fir-dominated hillslope | place: USA:California | collected 2013-09-17
AAGCAGATTTATCACGCGCGGAATGCCCATTGAATATAAATGGATCGTTTCAACAGTTTTAGGAGCGAAGATCAGTTCACCGCTGGCTCCTGCAATCCTTAGCCGTTCGGCGATGTAGTCGTGGGTCTGCTCTTTCGTTAGAGGGGTTGTCTTACAGCGCAGCATGATGCGCTGGCGGAGTTGTCGCAATTGCGGCAGCTTCAGCTTTTCTTCCAACTCTTGCTGTCCGGACAATACGATCTGCAGCAGCTTCTCCGTGGATGTCTCGAGGTTGGTCAACAGCCGAATTTCTTCGAGCACGGGGTAGGTTAGGTTCTGAGCTTCGTCCACGATGAGCACGGTGGTTTCACCGGCGCGGTAACGATCAAGAAGCCATTGATTGAACCGCATCAACTGCTGACTCTTCGTCTGAGACTCGCAGGGGATACCGAACTCCGCCAGAATGAAATCGAACAGTTGATTCGTATTCATCCGGGAATTAAATAGAAACGCAGTTCTTACCCGCCGTTGATGCAGCCAGTCGACAAGGCGATTTATTAGCGTCGTTTTTCCCGTGCCGACTTCACCGATAAGCGTGATGAAGCCTTTGCGATTCTGGACGCCATACATCAGCCCGCTCAGCGCTTCTTCGATCTCTTTGGTGAGAAAGAGGTAGCGCGGATCTGGATTTACGTTGAACGGATTGTCTTTCAGCCCGAAATAGTTCTTATACATGGTTTCAGGGTTCTTATCATTTCCTAGTTTTTATATCGCATTCCACTAACTATTATCAGTCCGAATTCTTGCTCGATGCTTGGACCAACTCAATAACAATTGCAGGCCCCAACCCACGCGACCATCGCCTAGTGAAGCACATTGGGCCTCGTGTGCCAGGTGAACCCCAGTGAAATCTGTTGCTGTGTGGAGTTTGTACTGCATGCACCCGGGGTGCAAATCCTGTGCGTTGTGCCTTGGAGGTATGCCGTATAGCCCAAGGAGAATATCGCATTGCGCCCCAGCGGGCGGTCTAATCCGCCCCCCGCGAAGTAGGAGTCATAGCCTACGGAATTCTGCGTTTGATTCTGCCCCACGCTCCGATTCCTTGCATAGCCAAAGTTAATGCTGCCCCGCCATACGCGCCCTAACCCGCGATTCATAGAGCTCGATATCTGATCTATGCTTGAACCCACCAGAACTCCGCTGCCGTTGCTTACACCGTGGTTGTAGGTCAAGGACAGACCGTTTCGAGACATCGCATAGATCAGAGTGGCGCCACCGGATGCCGACACTCGCTTCGTCGCGTTAGCAATGGGAATCTGGAAAGTTGTGATGTCAGGCCCCCCAAAGAGTTGCAGTGCGAGACGCCCCGTCACTTTTCGTCCGTAGGCTATATTAACCACGTGATCGTCGAACCTCTGCGGATTACCGCTGTACCGATACGCAGTGAAGCGATAGAGCACGCCGAGGGTGTCTTTTTTCGTCAGAGTGTAGTTGAAACCCAAATTCGCAATCTCATCATCACTGTTGATGTTTCCGGCATCGACGAAGCGCAAAAGGCCGTGGGAGCCCGCGGCGGTGATCGAGGTCCGCCGGCTCAGCGTATAAACCGCTTGTGCGACAAACGAGTTGCTATATCGCGGCCCAGTCGACGAGAAAATGCTCTGGTTGGGCAAATAGCTGTTCTGCAAACCTGGTACCGTCGGGGCAATGGAACCGCCAACACCCGGAAGCGACAGGTTTGTCATCCCGCCGAAACCAAACTGTGACTCAGGAAGATACGAAAACTGGTCGATAAACTGGAGCTTCCACTTCCGCCCCTCAAAGGTTTGCGTCATGTCGAATTGATGCAAATAACCACTGCCTTGAGGGCTGTCCGTCGAAAAGCCGCCGCCACCAGAATAATTCATCGAGAGCTGTGCATGGCTCCAGGTATCGAGCAGGCTGACATTTCCCGTCAAGTAGCTCGTGGAGTTCCGGTTGGTTAAACCCGGCTTATTGAAGGACGTCGACCGAATCAGGTTAGCGTATTGAAAGCCGGGGACCCAATAGCTGTGCCTCATCTCCTGCGTGCCCAAGGATGTCTCTTGGACACCTGTCAGTGATCGATCGTCAGGACGGAGATCTGTAACTGTGTCTCGACTATTGTCCTGGTCCCCGCCGCCTGCAATCAGAGGTAGATACTCTCGAACAGGTGACTTCGGTTCTTGCGCATTAGCTGGTGCCCATCCAAAGGAGGATGTCCAAAACAGCCCTGCTCCTAAGAAAAATAAAGTTGTTGTCCACTGTTTCATGGCCATCCTCTAAGGCACGACGATGACATCGCCTGGTTTCAGCATCTGGTTCTGCTCGGGCTTCTGACCGTTCAACACTTCTTTGTAGTTGAAGGGAAGCTTTTCTTGTTTTCCGTCTGTTACCCGCAGGACATAGATATTCTTGATTCTCGCAAATTGAGTGAACCCACCCGAGGTAGACAGGGCCTGCATTACCGTCATGTTGGGTAACAGCGGCATCGACCCGGGTCGCGTGACTTCGCCGGTTACGTAGACGCGCCGGCTATTGATCTCCGAGACGCTCACAGTCACCTGCGGGTTGTTCATGAACTTTTTGAGCCCTCCGCTGATCACGCCTGCAAGCTGCATCGCCGTCAGTCCTGCGGCCTGCACGTCGTTCAGTAGCGGTAGGGAAATCTTTCCGTCGGGGCGGACCGGCACCGCGCGCGAAATATCCGGTTCTTTCCAAACATCGATTCGCAATACGTCCTGCGGTCCGATTTTAAATTCCGCATCGTTTTCAGCGGCCTGCGATTGACTCGCGCCCTGGCCTCTGTTTGCGACTTCTTGACTGGGGTTAATTGCTGTCGCCGGTTTTTGCGCTTCCTGCGGTTGCCCGCTGCCAAATACGAGCCCAGCAGCCATCAGAATCCAAGTGGAGAGATTCATCATGCCTTCCTCCTATAGCTCGCCGGCTTCGGAGCCCTGCACGCCAATCTGTTTGATCTTGTATAGCAATGACTTGTAGCTGATCTGGAGCTCTCGAGCAGCACGCTTGCGGTTCCAACGGGTGCGTTCGAGCGCCTGCAGAATTAGCTCCCGTTCTGTGCGTCGGGAAGCTGCCCGTGCCGCTACTTTGAGCGACGATACATGCGAGCCTTCACTGGTTACCGGCGCGCCTATATGAGTCGCGCGCAGATCGCCAAGAGCCAGCATAGGATCACCAACAGCAACAATCTTTTTCGCAAGATTCTCGAGCTCACGGATATTCCCGGGCCAATCGTACGAAGCCATCAATTCGCGAGCATCGCTGCTCAATTCGGGAGTATCTTTTTTCAATTCATTTGAATGTTTGACGAGAAAGTATTCGAGCAGTGCCGGCATGTCTTCCTTCCGCTCGCGCAGCGGCGGTAAGCGCAGAATCACGCCGTTAATTCGAAAATAGAGTTCGCGGCGAAAACGTCCTGCTTCGACTTCTTTTTCCAGATTGCGCGCCGTCGAGGAGATAAATCGCGAGCGCTTCTCCCCATTCCCGGCACGCGGTTCACCGTCCGGGAGCAACGAAAGCAACACTCGTTGACATGCGGCGTCTAATTCGTGCACACCATCCAAGAAAATGGTTCGAGCTGCGCCCTCTATTCTGCCGGTGCGCGGATGAGTCTCCTCTTGGATCTCTCCCAGCAGCCGCCCCGCCTCCAGCGAAGCACAACTCACCTTCTTCAGCGAAGCTTCGCCCAGTCCAGATAGCCGGTGAATCAACCTTGCATAAATCTCTTTGCCCGTCCCGCTCTCCCCCACTAGAAGAACGGGAATATCCGTCTTCGCGATCTCCCGAACCAAGGCATTCAGAGATTGCACACCGGCTCCCTGCCCGTAGACGAAACCGCCGCCGGCCCATGGTTCTAAGGTGTGAATCGCCATTGTTGTCATGCCTTCCACTTCTTGATTAAGCAGGTTCTATGCCAAGGGTGTACAGCAATTCTGTTCACTAAAAGCAAAGCTAAATCTTTTTAGATCAGTATTTTACATGCAATTTTGGGTTTTGATGCCCGGCCTCTGAGCCAGCCGCTTGTCCCCATTTACTTCCACCAAGTGGCAAACTTCTGTCCCTGGTCAATGGTTCCCCAACCCAACACAGGTAAGCAGAAACATTGAAAAGGTGCGGGATAATGGTCGGTTTGTATCTGCATCCCCCGGCAGGGCCCTGGGGCGGCGCGTCGATGAGTAGACGCGGATTCAGGCGCTGGACCGTTCGCAGCCGCTTCTACCGATGCGCCCGGGCTATGTGGAGCAAGCTTTTGGCAACTTAAGAATTGTTCCCTGGCCGCAACTTGCCTCGTCCCACCCGCCTAGAAACAACTAGCCCCACGACCAAAGCCGCGGGGCTAGTAACAATTCTTCGGCTCTTCTGTCAGCAGGCATTTCTCTGCGAAACTAGCTTCTTGCGTGACAGCCCTGCCAAAGCCAATAAGCCCATGCCCAACATCGTCAGCATCGCTGGCTCGGGCACTGCTGTCGGGGCGTTCAGACTAATCGTGGCACCTGCCACGCTTCCGCTACCCCCCGTGGGCGTACCATTCAGGGTTGCAGACAACGTCCCCGTTACTTCTGGCGACAGCGGACCAGCGCCTAGGAAACTAAACAGAGCCGGATTCAAGTTGCCGGCGATGAAGCTCGCAGAAAAGGTTGATTGACCAGGCGCGCCCGCGGTCACGAGCGTCCAGCTTGCGTTTTGGAAACTGCCTGTGAACAGCGCCACAATGCCGGACCCGAGATTTCCCATTACGGTAACTGTGCCGCCGGGATTAAAAATGACCAGATCGGTGGGGCTGCCGACTAATGGGACGCCGTCGGCGGTTGTCCAACCAATTGTTCCGTTTGTGATCCCAGTGTTCAGAGGTCCAGAGTTCAATTGCGCGGAGGTAAGGGCGGATGAAAGCGTGAAAATAGGAAAAGGGGAGCCAACCATCGCCCAACTCGAGCCGGAGGATGTGTTCGAGCTAAACGAAATAGTGTCGGCCAACGCAGCCATCGGGCTGATCAACAACACGAAGAAACCTATCAGAGCCACCTTGCGCATTAGAATCCTCTCCTTGACTTAGAACAGCAGACATAAGTGCAGTTCATCTGCCAGATTGGTTCTAGGCCTATCTCTTATGTTTTCATACGATTAGAAATTGCCGAGGAATCAAATCACTTGCGCAAGGACAAAAAGTTGCATAATCCAGGCCTCGGGTTTCCTGCTCCACAGCCGCGCGTTTCTCTTTTAACCGCTTCTTCTCCTATGTTTCGATATCACCCACCGAGAAGTACGTGCAATCCGGGTGATGAAACACCAGCGCGCTCACACTCGCTTCCGGATCCATCATGAAGCCTTCCGTAAGCTGCACGCCAATCTCTTCCGGCCTCAATAGTTTCCAGAGTACTGCCTGATCTTTGAGATTCGGGCATGCCGGATAACCAAAACTGTAGCGCTTCCCGCGGTAGCGTGAAGTGAACCGCTGCGCCATGGTCATCTCCGGGGGATCAGGGAATCCCCAGTCCTCCCGGATGCGCCGGTGCAGCCATTCCGCGGACGCTTCCGCCGTCTCGATGGCCAGCGCCTGCAGCCCGTGCGATTTGAAGTAGTAACCCTCATTCTTGGCCTTTTCCGATCGGTTGCGAATTCCTTCCCCCGCCGTCACCACGACTAACGCGAGATGATCGCGCTTTCCGTCCCGCGCGGGCAGCACGTAATCGCTCAGGCAGAGAAAATCTCCCATCCTCTGCCGCCCGAACTGAAAAGTATGCAATGGCACTTTTGCGCCCGGCGCGAAGAGGCGCAGCGCTTCGCCCTCCGCTTCCGCTTCAAAAAACTGCCATACGGCTCGGATCTTCATGAACTCGGCTGCTTCCTTCTTCACCTCTTCCATGTTCTCGAATAGCTCAGCGGCTTTCGGATCGCGTTCCGCCAAGCGCTTCTCGAAGTCGCCGCGGAAGCCCATGTGCCGTCCGTAGAGCATAAAGGGATTGACGTAGCCCCAGACTTCGCGCAAATCCGGCACCAGCCGGACTTTGCGGTCCAGATCTTTCACGGTCGGAATGGGCAGGTCGGCGCGAACCCGCGGCGATCGGGTCACCGCCGGGATCTCCTGCACGGTCACGATCGTAGACACTCCCGCGCCATTCCCGCTGGCCGTGTGATTCCGCAGCACGGTCTCGCGCGTCGCCGGATCCATCAATTCGTTCATCAGCCGCAGTCCGGTCATGGCATCTTTCGCGTAACACACAGCTTTCCCGTAACTTGGCGCAATCTTCGTCTGTGTGAACTTTGCCGAAAGCGCCGCGCCGCCCACCAGCATGGGAATTTCGATCCCTGCATCCTTTAAGTCATTGGCGGTAATCACCATTTGCTGAGCGCTCTTCACCAGCAGCCCGGACAATCCAATCGCATCCGGCTTGTGCTCCTGGTAAGCCTTGATCAATTCCTCCGGCGGTACTTTGATCCCAAGGTTCACCACGTCATAGCCATTATTCTTCAAAATGATTTCGACCAGGTTCTTCCCAATGTCATGGACGTCGCCCTTCACTGTCGCCAGCACGACCTTTCCGCGCTTGGCCGTGTCCGCCTTCTCCATGAATTGCTCGAGGTGGCTTACCGCCGCCTTCATGGCTTCCGCCGACTGCAACACTTCCGCCACGATCAATTCATTCGCATTGAACAACCTCCCGACTTCCGCCATTCCCGCCATCAGCGGTCCATTCACGATGTCCAGTGGGGCCGCACCCTCCCCGCGCTTTTTCTCCAGATCTTCGACCAGCCCGTCCCTCGTGCCTTCGATGATGTAGTTCGCTAGCCGCTCCTCCAGTGGCACGTCTGCCGCGCGAGCTTTTTCCTTCTTCTTCGTCGTGCGGAAGTGTTCGGCAATGGCTGCGATGTAGTGCTGATTGACCGCCGCGCGTTGTTCCTTGCTCTGCTTGCGCCAGTCCGCGGGGACATCCCGCAGCAACCTGGCATTCGAATGGTCGGCAGCCACATCCTTCGGCGGGTGTGAAAACAGAAGGTTTTCCGCGAGCTCTCGCTCATTTGCGGGGATAGACGCAAAGCGCTCCAGCTTCTCCGACTTCGCGCGCGCCTGCCGGCAGCCCGAAGGAAACATTTGAAATGCCCAGGATCGTTCGAACATCCGGCAGCGCCTGCTTGATCAGGCGGATGCCTTCCATGGTCTCGACCGCGCCGCCGATATAGTTTTCATCGCCCGTCGCGCACGGAAAAACCAGCGGATCGAATATGATGTCCTCCGGCCCCAGCCCGTATTTTTCCGTCAGCAGCTTGTACGAACGCTGCGCGATCGCCAGCTTCCGCTCGCGCGTAAACGCTTGCGCCTGCAGCTTGTCCTCATCGATGCAGCCCACCACCACTGCCGCTCCGAACTCGTGCGCCATCGGCACGACGCGTTCGAACTTTTCTTCGCCGTCTTCCAAGTTGATCGAATTGATGATCGCTTTGCCCTGGCAGTACGTCAGCGCCAGCTCGATCGCCGTCGGATCGGTGGTATCGATCATCACCGGCGCCTTCACTTTTCGAATCAGCTTTTCGTAGAACGGCGGAATATCTTTCTTCTCGTCGCGTTCCGTGCTCTGCAGGCACACGTCCACGATATGCGCGCCGCCTCGCACCTGACGCCGGGCAATCTCGCTCGCTTCTTCCCACTTATCTGCCGCCACCAGGTTCTTGAACAGTCGCGAACCGATCACGTTCGTCCGTTCGCCCACGAGCAGTGGCCGCGTGCTGTCCTCCGCCTCAATCGTTTCAATCCCCGAATAGACCGCCCGGTGAGCCTCCGCAGGCTTCTGCCGCGGCCTCTTGCCCTCCACCATCTGTGCAATGGCGCGGATATGCTTTTCCGTGGTTCCGCAGCACCCGCCAACGAAATTCAACCAGCCGTGATCCGCAAATTTCTCAAGCTGCGCCGCCAGCGTCGTCGGTGTTTCGAGGTATTTTCCCTCCTCATCCGGCAGGCCCGCATTCGGGTAACAAGACACAAACTCGCCCGTGAGTTGGCTCAGCGTTCGAATGTGGTCGGTCATGAACTCGGGCCCTGTCGCGCAGTTCATCCCAAACGCTAGCGGCTTCGCATGCCGCAGCGACGCCCACATTGCTTCCACCGTCTGACCTGCCAGCATCGTTCCCATCGGCTCGATCGTGACCGATACGATGAATGGCACTTCCCTCCCTATCTCCTTCGATAGTTTGTGAATGGCGAGGATCGCCGCCTTGATATTCCGGGTGTCTTGGCAGGTCTCGACCAGCAGCAAATCCACTCCGCCTTCGACGAGGCCTTTTGCCTGTGCGTAGTAAGTCTCTCTCAGTTCGCTGAACGTCACGCCGCCTGTAACCGTAATTGCTTTGGTCGTTGGCCCCACGGAACCTGCTACGAATCGCGGTTTCCCATGGGCGCTGAATTCATCCGCCGCTTGGCGTGCCAACTCGGCCGCGCGCCTGTTGAGGAAGTGCGCGTCCGCGGCCAGCCCGTACTCCGCCAGCACAATCGGCGCCCCGCCGAAGCTGTTCGTTTCGACGATGTCCGATCCTGCCTCAAAGTATTTCCTATGAATATCCAGAACGACATCCGGCCGCGTTCGAACCAGGTTTTCATTGCACCCTTCGAGCGCGGCTCCGCCGAAATCCTCCGCATTCAGGTTCCGTTGTTGCAGCATGGTCCCCATCGCGCCGTCAAGCACGAGGATCCTCTGCGCGAGCAACTCGCGTAAGGCTCTCGCTGATTCGTTTAGATTACGCATCCGCTGGAAGACTGCTCCTTGTTGGTTCCCTTTTAGAACAGAGGCAACTTCAGTGAAATCTGAGTTTTCCGGACATTTCCATTTTACGCGGGTTTCCTGCCAGATACGAATCACCAACCATCGAACTAGCGCTTTTTTCGCCCCAATGGCGAATTCGCCACCCTGAAACCCCGGAACCCATCTGCTATACTAGTTTTCCCCGGAAGCTTGCAGGCCGGGGCGATGCATCCCGGGTGTCAGTTACAGTTCGAGAACAGTCATACCAAAGGGACTTGCCCCTTTGGCCAGTTTTCAATACCCTGGCAAACAGTGACTACCAAACGTGCTTCTTCAAAACTTGCCGTTTGCATCCTCTCGCCGCACCCGTTAGTGCTGAGCGAGTTCGAACGCATTTTGGCGAAAGCGCCATTCAAGGTATTCTCCAAGCAGCTTGAATCCACCCTCGCGCCCGACCTTCGAGCTCTGGAGCTGCCGCGGGCGCAAGTCTACGTCATTGACGCGCACGCTGCGAAACCCGCTACCGGTGCGCTACTGGCCAATCTTCTCGAACGCTATCCCGAAGCTCGCCTCATCGTCGTTGGTGAGCAGCACAACGATGCCAACAGCTTTTCGCTCCTGCGTCTTGGCGTGAAAGGCCTTCTCACTTACGTTGAAGCCCGGGACCAATTGATCCGTGCTCTGCCGCTCGTTGCTACCGGAGGATTCTGGGTCCCACGGCAGCTTCTGTCCGGATTCGTTGATTCCATCCTGACCGGCCAGGGCCGTCGTCTGAAGACTGATTCCGTCACGAATCTGAGCCGTCGCGAGCAGGAAGTTCTCGATTCGCTGCTCGAAAATCTTTCGAACAAAGAGATTGCCAGCAAGCTCAACATTGCGGAACGTACGGTGAAGTTTCACGTTTCGAACTTGCTGAGTAAGTTCGGCGTGCGTCGCCGTGCCGACCTCATTCTTCTTACCTTTCAGCGCCGCTTGTCGCAGGCTTAGTCTTTGTCGAGTTGTCGGGCCGGTGCGGCCTGCTTTTCCGCGGCCCTTGCGGTTGGTTCAGGCAACGTTGAGCACCCACATTTTGCGTTTCTACCTAACTCGAGGAGATCTTACAGGTGAAGATTCTGGTTACGGGAGCGGCGGGTTACATTGGCAGTGTCTGCTCGGAGGTCTTGGTTTCTCGCGGCATGTCCGTCATTGCGCTGGACAGCTTGGTGGAGGGCCATCGCCCTCAGATTGAAGCCGTTTTCGCCGAGCACAAGATTGACGCCGTGATGCACTTCGCCGCCGAAGCCCTGGTCGCCAAATCCGTAAGCGAGCCTAGTATTTTCTACGCCACTAACGTGGCCGGTGGTGTGAACCTGCTCGATGCCGTCACGCGCCACGGCGTTAAGAAATTCATTTTTTCTTCCACTGCCGCCACCTACGGCGAACCCGAAATCGTTCCCATTCCCGAAGACCACCGGAAGGCGCCCATCAACCCCTACGGAAAATCCAAGCTCGTATTCGAACAGATTCTGGCCGATTACAAGCTTTACACAGGGCTCAAATACGTGTGCCTCCGCTATTTCAACGCTGCCGGAGCCTCCAAGGAACGCGGCGAGCATCATCGCGTGGAGACTCATCTCATTCCCCGGGTTCTCGATGCCGCCGGCGGGGGGCTGCCTCATGTCGATGTCTTCGGCACGGACTACCCCACACCGGACGGCACCTGCGTCCGCGACTACATCCACGTGCTCGATATCGCCGATTCCCACGTTCGCGCGCTTGAGGAGATCGACCGCGTTTCCGGCGAAGCCTTCAACGTCGGCAACAGCCGTGGATTCTCTATCTTGGAAGTTATCGATGCGGCCGAGCGCATCACCGGCCGCAAGATCCCTCGCAAACTCGGACCGCGGCGCCCCGGCGACCCTGCCGTTCTGGTCGCCAGCAAGGAAAAGCTCAAGCGCGCGCTCGGTTGGGAAGCAACTCATTCTTCGCTTGAAGAAATAATCGAGTCAGCTTGGGCGTGGCAGCAGAAACACCCCCACGGGTATGCGGACAGCGCGACGGCCTAGGTTTAGTCACTGAACTTATAGCGGATGATGCACCACAACGCCTAGATGCCGTCT
>WNFK01181053.1_pt2 | contig 10848 bp, 12 predicted proteins | sample 5400281 | NCBI WGS metagenome assembly WNFK01 (sample SAMN13153350, study PRJNA577476) | soil metagenome | isolation source: 20 cm soil on Douglas fir-dominated hillslope | place: USA:California | collected 2013-09-17
ACCGGAGCGAAACGCTACAGCTGCGCCCACATTTCCCGCCCTAGCGTCAGCGCCGCAGGCTGGTACTTCCAACGAGGAGCGGATCAATGGACATCGAGGTCGACAGTGGCGTCAGCCTTTTCGTACAGGACATCGGTGAAGGCCGCCCAGTCGTCCTGTTGCCGGGACTGTTCATGAGCCACGCCGTCTGGGATGCGCAGGTGTGCGAGCTGCTGGCGCACGCGAGGACGGTGTGCATTGATCTGCGGGGCCACGGGCAGTCAAGCAAACCGGCATCCGGGTATGACATCGCCCGCCACATCAGCGACGTCGCCGCCGTCCTCGATCGCCTCGACCTGACCGACGTCGTGCTGGTCGGGTGGTCATTCGGCGGCGCGATCGCCTTCGGCCTGGCCGCTGCCCGGCCCGACCGCGTCGCCAAGCTGATGATCGTCGGCTCCAACGCCGTGCGCTTTCAGCCCGACGAGGCGTTCCCGTACGGCCTTGATCCCGCCATCGGTGCCGCGCTGCTGGCCGGTGAGCGCCAAGCTCGGCCCGCGGTTCGCCACGGGGCGCTACACGCGTCGTTTCACCATCTGCCTGCGCAACCGTACATGGACTGGTTGGCCCACGACGCGATGCAAACGCCGTCATGGGCTGGGGCGCAGTGCATTCAGGCCTTGATCGACCTCGACCAAGTCGCCCTCATCCCGGACGTCAAGGTCCCGGTTCAACAGATCCACGGAATCCAAGATCCGTCATGGCCGATCGAGGGCACCCGATGGCTGAACACGCACCTACAGAACGCCTCGTTGGTCGAATACGACGAATGCGGGCACTTCGCTCCGCTGGAGTGCCAGGCGGACTTCAACCGCCGGTTGCTCGGTTTCGTGGGCGACTAACCATCACCTCACCGCCGTCAGGCTGTCGAATCATTTCTCAGCGAACAGGAGAGGCTCCATCGTGAAGTTCAACGTTTTCGTCCTGCCCACCGTCCCCGGCACGCCCGAAGAGCGCGCGGCACTGCGCCCGATCGGCAGGAACCGCGAACGGGTCGGGCAGATGTATGAGGAGATCATTGAGATCTGCCAGGTCGCTGAGGATCTCGGGTTCGAGTCGTTCAGCACCACCGAACACCACTTCCACTCCGAGGGTTTTGAGTTGTCCTCCTCGCCACTGGTGCTTTATTCACACCTGGCCGCGATATGCAAGAAGATCATCTTCGCCCCGCTTGGCGTGGTGCTGCCCACCTGGGACCCGATCCGACTGGCCGAGGAGATCGCCACCCTTGACCATCTGTCCCACGGGCGGGTGACCGTGGGTGTCGCGCGTGGATACCAACCGCGATGGACCAACGTGCTTGGTCAGAAGTACCACGTCCAGGGCGCCACGATGGACGGGTCAGCGGTCGACGAGCAGAACCGAGAGGTCTTTGAGGAAGTGCTCGACGTCATGGTGAAGGCGTGGACCCAGGAAAGCTTCCGCCACCAGGGCACGTACTACCAGGTGCCAAGCGCTCCCGAAGGCGTCGACTGGGCTTGCCGCGAGGTGACCGAACAGTACGGGGCGCCAAACGAAATCGACCCTGTCACAGGCAAGTCGGTGGAGATCAGCGTTGTCCCCGCCCCATTTCAGGACCCGCATCCAAAGTTCTGGCAAGGCTACGCGGCCAGCGAAAGCACCGTTTTGCGCTGCGCGGCCCGTGGAATCGTTCCGTTCATCCTGGTGTCGAAGCCCGACCAGCTGCTGGAGTTCTGCGAGAAGTACCGGCGCATCGCCGCTGACAACGGGCGCAACCTCGCGCTGGGCGAGGGCGTCGGAGTTACTCGAGGTGTGGTGTTCGGCAAGACCCAAGAGGAAGCCTACGAGCTCGGCGTTCAGAGCATCGGTTACGTCTTCGGTGAATATCTAGCCCGGTTCGGGTTCGTTGAATTGTTCCGACGGCCAGAAGACAATCCCGCATTCCCTCTCAATCTCGGCGGTCCACGACAACTGTTCCAACGGTTGTGGGAAGACGGTCTGGTCATCTGCGGAACACCCGACGACGTCAAGCGCCAAGTCGAGGCCGTCGCCCGTTGCCACGGCAACGGCAACTTGGAGCACTTCAGCTGGCAGCTGCTCTCGCAAGGCCTCGCACCCCGGGAGACCACGCTTGAACAACTCGAACTCTTCGGGAAGCACATCATCCCCGAATTTTCGTGAGCCCCAACCAGATCAGCTCCGGCATGTACATCACGCAGGGTTTGCACCGCGCTGTCCGACAGCAGCCCGACGCGGCGGCCACCGTGACCGGGTCTCACGGGTAGCCGGCGGTCTACGACAGGTCGGTGTACAGCTGGGCGAGGTGCTCAAACGGGAGCTGCGGGACCGATACACCGCGGAGAGCCGGTCAACCCAGGAACAGTAGGTCGAAGGTCTCGACGGCCCAGTCCACATACTCGTCCATCGTCCAGCCCCGTCCGTCCATCAGCATGTCGGCGACTTGGGGGCTGATGATGGCCGACCAGGCGATGTCGGCAGCCCACTGGATCGAGCAGTCGGGCCGCAGGAGATCCCCGCAGGACTCCACAAAGGCGGACACATCGGCGTAGCGCCGGCGTTCGTGTTGGCGCCAGGCCTGCGCGATGGCCGGGTCGCTGGATGCGGCGTCGCGGAATGCCCGCAGCAAGGGGGCCGCCTGCGGCATGCGGACCCGAATGAACGCTCGCATCCGGCGCAGCTTCTCGGGTTTAGTGCGGGCCGCGACCGCGGCTTGAAACCCGCCGTCGACGCCGGCCGACGTCGCGTCACCGTCGCTGATCGCCCGGTCGACCGCTGCAAGCAGTAGCGATGCCTTCGTTCCGAATAGATGCACCGATTGAACCGAGACCCCGACCCGCTCGGCGATGTCCTTGATGGTGGTGCCGGCGTACCCGGCGTCGACGAAACTTTGCGCGGCGGCGTCCAGGATGGCGTTCCTGGTCAGCTGCGCCTGCTTCTCACGGATGGGGGAGCGATAGGTCCGCTTCGCGGTCACCATGGCTGAGACTCTAGTCCATATTCACTTTATCTAAACTACAATGATATTGTGACCTATCGAACGAATTTGCTGGATAGCGACCGGGGCCACCTTTTCAGGCGGCGAACCGCGTGAGCCGAACGGCAATCCCGCAGGACACGCAGCAGCGCCGGGATAGCGGCACTGACCGGGCTCCGGCCAGCCTGTCCGACGAATCGTTCAAGGGTGAACGGAGGTAGAACCGATGGTGGGCAGTTACCTAGTCGCAATCGACCAGGACCGCAGAATCAAAGCGGCCCACGCCGCCTTCGTGGAATCAATGCAGGTCCCCGACGGGGTGGTCTCCGACCGGGTGCTGAAATCGTGGCGACGCAGCATGGCCAGCGGGGTCAAACCCGACACCCTCGAACCCGCCTTCGACGGTGAAGTGGACACCGATTCCGAGTTGTGCCGGCTCGCCCGACCCGTGCTCGCCGACTTGGCCGATAGTCTCTCCGACACCGCCACAGCCGTTTTCCTCTCCGATAACCACGCGCGGCTGCTGACGTGTTGGGTCCCGGACAGCGTGCTGCGCCGCAAGATGGACGATGTGCGGTGCGAGCCCGGATACCGCTTCGACGAGGAGTCCACCGGCACCAATGCTGTCGGCACCGCCCTAGAAGAGGGCCGGCCCACCATGATTGTGGGTGCCGAGCACTACAGCGAACTCATGCACGACGCCGCCTGCGTCGCGGTACCCATTCACCACCCGCTAACCCGCCGAGTTGTCGGCGTCGTCGACCTCACCTGTCTGCTGGGCAACGCCAACGGCATGTTGCTGCCGGTGGCACGGCGATGCGCTCGCGATATCGAAGAACAGCTGTTCGGCGCCGCACGAACCACGGATCAGCTGCTGCTGGCGAAGTTTCGGGCGCGGGCCGCAACAACCGGGCGTGCGGTGTTGGTGGCCGGACCCGACACCCTCATCGCCAACAGCGCCGCCGCCTCGGCGTTGAATGGGGTCAACACCGACGAGCTGTGGGCATCGGTGCAGGACGTCGCGACCACCGGCCAGGAACGGCGCGTCCAGCTAGCCGACATCGCCAAGCCAGGACACAGAACCAACGCCAAGTTCATGCCGATCGTCAAGGGCGGCGAAGTATTCGGCGTGGTGACCGAGCTGTCACCAGGCTCCGACCGCAACCTCATCGAGCCGCAGAGTCTGGCCATCGCGGCTCGCAGCGCCCTGAACCACCTCGTCGGATCGAGTGTCGCGACCACCGAATTACGTGACAGGCTCATCGGATTGGCGCAAAGCTTGGCCCCGGTGGCCTTCATCGGCGAAGCGGGATCGGGTCGCGAGCACGCGGCGCGCACCCTGATGACACTGCGCTTTCCTGAGCTGACCCCCACAGTCGTGACCGCCACCGACCTGCTCACCCACCCAGCGGCCACCCCCGCGGTCGGTTCGTCGCCGCTCATCGTGACCGGTGTGGACAAAATCGAGGTCGCCACGGTGACGAACTTGATCGACATGCTGCCCGACGATCACGTCGCCGAAGGGAAAATCGCATTAACCGCCGAAGCAAGCACCCGCACCGATCCGGGAGGCTGGGCCACATCCGCCGTGAGCGCGGTGCGGGTCGACCTTCTGCCGCTGCGCTTCCGCCGCGACGACATCATGCCGCTGGCCACGCATTTCGCAGATGTGCTGATTGCGCGCCGCGGTAGTCCCCACGGAATTCGTTTTGCTCCGGACGTCGTGCAATTGCTGTGCCGCTACGACTGGCCGGGCAACTGCTTGGAACTCAGAGGCGTCGTGGGAGCCTCATTGGCCACCGCATTGTGGTCGGACGTGACGATGAAGGACGTCCCCAACGACATCGTGCGAAACGCAGCAAAACACCGCCGCACCCTCATCGAAGAAGCCGAAGCCGACATCATCCGGTCGACACTGGAAATGACACACTGGAACAAGGCGAAAGCCGCTGAGCTGCTCGAGATCTCGCGCTCGCGGCTATACCGGAAGGTCAAGGCCTACGGCCTTGTGCCCAACATATTTCCCACCACGGACGAGGTGCACGCCGCGCTGGTCGTCAGCGCAGGAGCCAACCGCTGACGCGGGACGTGAGCGCGTCTGTGTCCACCCGAAGCGCCAACGTGGCGATCACCTGATCGAACACGCAGTCACCACGAAAGGAACCGCATTGTCCGAGGACGTCGCTTCACACCAACAGGCGATCACCGCGGTGCTTGCTGCCATCGATGCCGGAGACCTCGCCGCTGCCACCAATCACCTCTGCGATGACGTCACCGTTCTCTTCGGCAATTTCGAACCCTTGATCGGCGCTGCGGCGTTTACCGAACTCTTCCAGCAGTTCACCGGCTCGCTTCAGGACGTGCGTCACGAGATCCACCACATCTGGCCGGCCGCGGACAATCTGGACGTTCTCGTCGCGACGATGACGGCGCATTACACCAGAACTGACGGAATGCGCGTAAGTCTGCCCTGCTGCAATGTGTTTCGGATGAGCGCCAGCATGATCGCCGAGTACCGCGTCTACATGGACATCAGTCCAGCGCTGGCCGCGCGGTAGGCACCGTGGTCACAGCACCGCCAGGCCGCAGCCGTCAGCTCCCGGCGGCGATCGCGCTCGATCGGCGACTACGCCGGCCGGAGTTGGCGCGCCGCAGCGACCCGCCCGAGAAATTCCAGCGCATCGTCGCATGGCTGCAAACCCGCCGGATACAACGACGGCAACACGTCGTCGAGGATGCAGGACAGCACGCCAGGCACCACGAGCGGCCGCAATATCACGCCATCGGCGACGCCGAGTGTATGGATGTCGGCAATGAGCCCGGCCAACCCGCTGGGCGTACCGACGTAGAGAAGCGACGCGGGTCTGCGCACGGTGCGCAGCGCGCTGTCGAGGATCGCCAGCGAGGTGAGTGCCGAACGGGAATCCTGCGCGATCACCACTTCGACGTCGAGCAACGTCGACACATCGCGACCAGCTTCGTCTCGGATGGCGGCGACCTTCTGATAGGCATCGCGAAGATCGACAGCCTGCACCCGCACCGGCGTATCGAGTGGGCGGTCGGCGCCACCTCCGGGTGCAGTCAGCTCGATCCACGGCTGAGTGGTGCTGAGCTCGATGCCCAGGCGTAACGGTCGGCTGCGCGAAATGTTGAAATCGGCCACGGTCATTTCGCGAACCTCAGTGCTGGCTGGGATTCTCGCGGCAGCCGAAAATGACGGCACCGCAGCGGGAGTAGTCGGCGTCCGCGCGTACGTCTCGGACTGGCGGAGCGTCCGGTTCAGCGGTCCGGTCCCGCACGGCGCCGGACGTGTCCACGTGTTCATTCATGACGCCAGCGTTCGCAAAACGGTACAGCTCGGGGTGACGTGCGTTACCTACGGTGAAGCCGCCTTGTTGACCGCCGGTGGGACATCGCTGCGGCCACTCACACCAAAGGGGGTTGGCATGTACGAGCCTCTGCGTCCCGATACATCGTTAGCGGCCCCGAGCCCACGCACCCGTTGCGGCGCAATTCGTTTGGCTGCCCAGCAGGCAAGCGCGTCGCGTAACCCAGGGAAGGGATAAGCGTGTTCTCAACGGGATCCCTCTCTGCGCCGCTGCGCACCGTCGGCGGGTTCTTCGCCATGGCGTTAGACGTGATGGTGCTGACATTCCGTCCACCGTTCGCGTGGCGCGAGCTCATCGTGCAGTCCTGGTTCGTGGCGAGGGTGTCGATCGTCCCCACCCTGATGCTGTCCATACCGTTCACCGTCCTCACCGTCTTCACTCTCAATATCCTGCTGGTCGAGTTCGGTGCCGCCGACTTCTCCGGGACCGGGACCGCGCTGGGGGCGGTGACCCAGATTGGGCCGATCGTGACGGTGCTGGTGGTGTCGGGGGCAGGCGCCACAGCGATGTGCGCCGATCTGGGTGCGCGGACAATCCGCGAAGAACTCGACGCTCTTCGCGTTCTAGGCATCAACCCGGTGCAGTCGTTGGTGGTGCCCCGCGTGCTGGCCGCTACCGTGGTGGCGGCGGCGCTGGTCTCGCTGGTGACCATCGTCGGCATCATCGGCGGCTTCGTGTTCTCCGTCTTCGTCCAACACGTCACTCCCGGCGCCTTCGCTTCGGGCTTGACGCTACTGACTGGGCTGCCCGAAGTCCTTCTCGCCGTGGTCAAGGGAGCGTTGTTCGGGCTGGCGGCTGGCCTGATCGCCTGTTACAAGGGGATATCCGTTGGTGGCGGCCCCTCCGGTGTGGGAACCGCGGTTAATGAAACCGTCGTCTACTCGTTCATCGCGCTGTTCGTGATCAACGTCATCACCACGGCGGCATTCGTGAAGGTGACGATGTGATCGGAATCGGCGTCGCGCGCAGCCCGGCACCGCGCGTGCGGCGCGCGGTGAACAACGCGTTGCGGGTCTGGAATCGCGTCGGCGAGCAGACGGCGTTCTACTGCAGGACCCTGGTCGAGATCCGCATCGCGTTCGCGCAGTACCCGACGGAGATAGTGCGGCTGATCGCCCAAATGGGTTTGGGCACAGGAGCCCTCGCCGTCATCGGGGGCACGACCGTCATCGTCGGTTTCCTGACGTTCTCGGCCGGAGCCCTCATCGCGGTACAGGGCTATAACCAGCTCGCCGGCATCGGCGTCGAAGCACTGACAGGTTTCTTGTCGGCCTACGTCAATGTCCGGCTGATCGCGCCGCTGGTCGCCGGCATCGGCCTGGCGGCCACCATCGGAGCCGGCGCCACCGCACAGCTTGGGGCGCAACGGATCTCTGAGGAAATCGACGCGCTTGAGGTGATGGGCATCCGATCGGTCGCCTACCTCGCCTCTACCCGGGTGCTGGCCGGCGTCGTTGTGGTGATCCCCCTGTATTGCGTGGCAGTCCTCATGTCGTTTCTGGCCGCACGCTTCGGCACGACTGCCATCTACGGCCAGTCGACCGGCGTCTACGACCACTATTTCAACACCTTCCTGCAACCCGTCGATCTGATCTGGTCCTTCTTGACCGCCATCGCGATGGCCATCTCGATCATGTTGGTTCACACCTACTACGGCTACACCGCCTCGGGTGGACCCGCGGGGGTCGGCGAAGCGGTCGGCCGGGCGGTTCGGATGTCACTGATCGTGGCAGTCTTTGTGACCCTGGCTATTTCGCTGTCCATCTATGGGCAGTCCGGCGACTTCAACCTGTCGGGTTAGTGCCAATGGGTTCCGGGTCACGCATGTACGGCCTCCACACCGCCTGGTGGACGGCGATCCTCGTCGCGGTCATCGCCGCCATCACGGCGATGACGTCCGTCTCATTCACCGGATCGTTGAAGGCCTACGTCCCGGTGACGTTGACATCGGATCGCTCGGGTCTGGTCATGGAGCCCGGCGCCAAGGTGAAATTGCGTGGGGTGCAAGTCGGGGTGGTCGGCGGTTTGGGTCACGACGGTCGGCTCGTATCGCTGCAGTTGAAGCTTGAGCCCGAGCAGCTGAAGTTCATTCCCGACAACATTGAAGCTCAGATCAAGGCCAACACAGCCTTCGGCGCCAAATACGTCGACCTTGTCATGCCCGACGATGCGAGCCCCCGACGATTGGCCGCAGGCGCGGTGGTGCACTCCCGCAATGTGAGTACCGAGGTGAACACCGTGTTCGAGAACCTGACCTCGGTGATCAAGTCGATCGACCCCGCCAAGCTCAACGCCGTGCTCAGCGCGATCGCCGACGCGGATGGCCACGCTTGACCAGAACTGGAAATCGTTGCGCGGGTTCAGCGACGCCTACGGCGCAGCCGCACCTGACATCATGAAGATCCTGTTTGCCGCCTCCATCACCAGCACCACGATTACCAGCCACGGTTCAGCTCTAGATGCATTGCTGCTCAACATGATCGGACTAGCCCGCACGAGCATCGATCTGCTGGCGCCCAACGAAGCCAATCTGGTCAAGGCCGTCAAAGTGCTCGTACCGACAACCGATCTGCTGGCCAAGTACAACCCCGAGTACACATGTCTGATTCTGGGTGCGAAATGGGTCATCGACAACCTCAGCGACGCACTGGGCGGCAACGGCAAGTCGTCGATCGGCGACGCGGGGATCCTGCTGGGCAGCGACATCTACCGGTATCCGGATAATCTGCCACTGGTGGCCGCCAAGGGTGGCCCCGGGGGAAAGCCCGGCTGTGGCTCACTGCCCGATCCCAGTAAGGCCTACCCGGTCCGCTACATGGTCACCAACACGGGCTGGGGCACAGGGCTCGACGTGCGGCCGAACCCCGGTGTCCCCCATCCGTTCTTCGCCGACTACTTTCCCGTCACCCGCGCGGTCCCCGAACCACCCAGCATCCGCGGCGAAGGGCCACCCGCGCCGGGACCCATGCCATTCCCCGGCGCTCCGCCCTACGGGGCGCCGCAACATCTACCCTCGCCGCCGGCCGGCGTTCCGCCAGGACCACAACCGCCACCGAGCTTTCCGGGGCCGCAGCAATGAGACACAGCGTGACCGGCGCCGCCTGGCGCTTAACGGTTTTCCTTGCCGTGTGTGCCCTGGCACTGTTCGCGTTGTTGGCCGTGTTTGCACAACTGCGTTTCGACGGTGAACAGATCTTCCGAGCCGAATTCATCAACGTGACCGGATTGGAAGCGGGCAACTTCGTGCGCATCGCAGGCGTCGAAGTGGGCAAAGTAAAGAAGATTCAGTTGCGCGACGACACCACCACGGTGGTCGAGTTCGCCGTCGACAACTCGGTCGTGCTCACCCAAGGCACGCAGGCCCAGATCCGGTGGGAAAACCTGATCGGTGGGCGGTTCCTGGCGCTGCAGGAGGGGCCGGGCTCGCCCCGCCGGCTCAACCCGGGCGACGCCATTCCCCTTGCACGCACGTCGCCGGCACTGGACCTCGACGCGCTGATCGGCGGGTTCCGGCCTCTGTTCCGCGCGCTTGATCCCGACCAGGTCAACGAGTTGACCGCCGAGCTGGTGTCAGCTTTCCAAGACCAAGGCGCCACCATCGGGTCCCTGTTGCAGCAGACGGCGACACTGACCAACACCCTCACCGACCATGACGAGCTCATCGGCGAGGTGATCAACAACCTCAACGTGGTGATCGGTTCACTCAGTGACCAGCGCCAGCAATTCGGCAGGGCCATCGATTCCCTGTCGCAACTCATCCACGGACTGGCCGAACGGAAAACCGACGTGAGCAATTCGGTCGCTTACACAAACGCTGCCGCCGCCGGCGTGGCGGAGCTGATGCAACAGACGCGGCCCGCGCTGCACGACCTGATCAATCAGACCGACCGCACCAGCAGTCTCATCAACGCTGACCGCGACTACGTTGACAACCTCCTGGCCACGTTGCCCGACAGCTATCGGATCCTGAGCCGGCTGGGCCTCTACGGCGATTACTTCAGCTTCTACCTGTGCGACATCGTCATCAAGGTCAACGGCAAAGGGGGCCAACCGGTCTACATCAAAGTGGCCGGCCAGGACACGGGACGGTGTGAACCCAAGAAATGAAATTCTTCTCTGAACGCAACCCAGTCATCGTCGGCGCAATCGGGATTGCTTTGACCGCCGGGGCGCTGCTGATTGCCGTCAACTACGAGCAGCTGCCCTTCGTGAATCCGGTCCATCGGTACTCGGCTTACTTCGCTGAAGCCGGCGGCATCCAAACCGGCGCCGCCGTCCAGGTATCTGGCCTGCGGGTCGGTCAGGTGACCGACATCCAGCTCGACGGCGCCCGGGTGGTGATCGACTTCGATGTGGCCGAGCATGTCCGCCTTGGGGAGCGGACCGAGGCCGCCATCAAGACGAAAAGCCTTCTGGGGGCCAAAGTTTTGGAACTGACCCCCCGCGGCGAGGGCCGGCTGACGA
>WNFK01247793.1_pt1 | contig 10848 bp, 12 predicted proteins | sample 5400281 | NCBI WGS metagenome assembly WNFK01 (sample SAMN13153350, study PRJNA577476) | soil metagenome | isolation source: 20 cm soil on Douglas fir-dominated hillslope | place: USA:California | collected 2013-09-17
GGTGTTTGGTTTTATCGGCCCGAACGGCGCCGGTAAGTCGACGACCATCAAGCTCCTGATGAGGCTGATTTTCCCGACGGCGGGGAGCGCGCGAATCCTCGGCAAGCCGATCAGCGACGTGGAAATGCACCGGGACATCGGATACCTGCCCGAGCAGCCCTACTTCTACGACTATTTGACCGCGGCGGAATTGCTCGATTATTTCGCGCGGTTTCACGATCTGACCGCGGCTGACCGGAAAGAACGCGTGGAGCGCATGCTGAAGAAGGTCGGGCTGGAAACCGCGCGCAAGATGCAGCTACGCAAGTACTCGAAGGGGATGCTGCAGCGCGTGGGGCTGGCGCAGGCGATCCTGCACGATCCGAAAGTAGTGATTCTGGATGAGCCGATGTCGGGGCTGGACCCCGTCGGCAGGCGCGAGGTGCGCGACATTATTCTGGAGTTAAAGAGGGATGGAAAGACGGTGATGTTTTCCACGCACATTCTCTCGGACGCGGAGATGTTGTGCGACCGCGTGGGTGTGATTGCTGGCGGAAAGCTCCGCGGGGTTGGCGCGCCGGGCACTCTCGTAGACATGAAAACGCAGGGAATGGAGATTGTTTTTGAGTTGAGAGGGACGAGCAATGCGCCGCTGCTTTCCAAGGCGACGCGCATGGGCGACTGTTACCGGCTGCAAGTGGCTGAGGAAGAGCTGTACGCGGCAATCGAACAACTGCGAGCAGCCGGCGGACGAATCCTCTCCGTGTCGCAAGTGAAGGCGACGCTGGAAGAATTCTTCATGAACCTGGTGGAGGCGGACCGCGCGCAGGGATCGGCAGTGGAAGTGAGCGGGAAATGAGGCGCGCCGGCGCAGTGGCGTTGAATACGTTTCGCGAAGCAGTGCGCGACCGCGTGCTGTATAACCTGGTGTTTTTCGCGCTGCTGCTGATGGCGGCGGCCATCGCGGTGGGACAGATTTCGGTCGGGATCGAGCAGACGGTGATCGTGAGTCTGGGGCTGAGCGCCATTTCGGTGATCGGGCTGCTGATTTCGATTTTCATCGGCGTCGCGCTGGTCTCCAAGGAAATGGACAAGCGCACGCTCTACGCGCTGCTGGCGAAGCCTGTGTGGCGATGGGAATTCCTGCTCGGAAAATTCGCGGGACTGGTGCTGACGCTGGCGGTGAACACGGCGGCGATGGCGCTGGGACTACTGCTTGTCATGATCTACGTGAAGCACGCGCTGGAGCGAAGCGACGCCGTGGTTCTGGTGGCGGTGTATTTCATACTGCTGAAGCTGGCGCTGATCGTTGCGCTGGCGCTGCTGTTTTCCTGCTTCACGACGCCTCTGCTGGCGATTCTGTTCACGGTGGGATTGTACATCGTAGGTTTGTACGTGCAGGAGCTGCGGAATTTGCCGGTCGAGGTGATGAGTCCGGCGATGTCCGCTTTCACGAAATGGCTCTCCTATCTGCTTCCGAATTTTGAGAACTTCAACGTGATGGCCATGGCCGCGCACGGGCGAGCGGTTCCCGGTGCATTGATCCTGCAAAACACGTTGTACACGGTGGTTTATTGCACGATCGTTTTGACCGCAGCTGCCGTGGTGTTTTCGCGGCGGGATTTGAAATGAAATCGGAGAAAACCATCGCGTGGGTACTGTTGCTGGTCCTGCCGCTTGGATTTGCAGGCATCTGGCGGCTGCAGCACAGCATCGACGCGCAACGCGAGTCGCTAAGCCAGGAGCGCGACGACGTCTTGCTGCGTTCGGGAAGGCTCGTGAAAGTGATGAGCCTGGAATATGCGCCGCTGCTGGCGGATATCTACTGGACGCGCGTGGTGCAATACTACGGGAACAAACACGTACGAGGCCAGGCGAACCTCGAATTGCTCTGGCCGCTTCTGGATATCACGACGACGCTCGATCCGAATCTGCTGATTTCCTACCGGTTCGGCGCGCTGTTTCTCAGCCAGGCGGCACCGGCCGGCGCGGGCAGGCCGGACCTGGCGGTGCAACTGATCCAGCGCGGCATCAAAGAGAATCCGGATTATTGGCGCCTCTATGAAGACCTGGGATTCGTCTACTACTTCGATTTGAAAGATTACCAGAAGGCTTCGGAAGCTTTTCTGGAAGGCAGCAAGAGACCAAACGCGCAGGTGTGGATGAAAGTGATGGCTGCCAAAGTTGCGGCGGAAGGGGAGTCATTCGCAACCTCGATGTTTTTGTGGAAGGACATTTACGATTCGACGCCCGATCCCTCGATCAAAAAGAATGCTCTACAGCATCTGCAGTTGCTCAAGGTGAAAGAAGACTGCAAGCAGCTCGATGCGCTGGCCGATGGATACGCGAAGCGGTACGGCAAACGCCCTGCGCGCATGAAGGAGATGGTCCATACCGGGCTGCTCCCCGGAATTCCCCGTGATCCTCTGGGTTTCGCTTACATTTTCGGCGAGGACGGAAAAGCGGAGCTCAATCTGGATAGCCCGCTCCTCGAACAACAGTTGTTGCTCGATCGTTTCAAGTAAGCTCCGCTCGTAGATGCATTCCTCTTGCTCGAGATTCCAGACTGAAAATCGAAATTCAAGCTGCGGAGGAACCTCAAAAGCGGCAGCGCGGCTGCCATATTCCAAGTGGATGGTAGGTTCAATTATTCCGAGGTGCAGAGCAGCGTCATCTGCGGATCAATGACAATTTTGCGCGGAAGATTCGGAGCGACGAAGTGGAACGATGTTTCCGGTCCGGCCGCTACGACCGTGCCGAGGAGCGCGCCGTGCCCGGCACCGCCGGCATAGAGCGGAACGCTGGCGACGAACGAACGCGGTACGCCGGTCTGAAAGAGCTTCCCGCGAATCTGATAGCCTATTTCCGTGTGGTGAGCCGTGAACTCCACGCGATAATGCGGAATACCCGTCCCGCGCACCCACTCTTCGAAGAACCATTCCATGGAACGCCCGCCTTCGAGGTCCATGCCAGGCGTCATGACGGCTTCGACCTCGTGTTGCAAGTCATCGGTGGAGAGGGCGCGGTAGGCGTACTTTGTCACCAGCGATTTCAGTAGAGCGGTGAACCGCGCGTCGGGATTCCTGGCGCCGGGCTGGCGCAGCATTTCCCGCAGCATGTGAATAATCCAGGAGCCCTTGCTGTAGATGATCTCCTCGTAGGCGGTGGGGGACTTCGAGGAATTGAGGCGAGTGCCCAGGGTGAGCGCGCCGATATCTCCCGCTGCTTCGGTGGCGCCTGGCAATTTTTCAGCGAGCTGCTGGCGGTAGCGCGTTAGCCAGACGTGCAGAGTGTGGTCCGGGTTTTTCTTGGTGTCGGCGAAGATCACCGCCAAATAGTTTGCGATGGCTTCGTCAATCCATTGGTCGCGATAGCTCGACCACGCGACGACGTTTCCCCACCATTGATGCGCAACTTCGTGATAAGGAACCAGCTCGGTGAAGTGTTCCTGGCTGGCGGTGGACAGCCCAGCGCGCTGCTGGGCTTCGGAAGGCAGGAAGGAATAGGTGGAAACGTAGAGCAGGCTGGGCCAGCCCTGCCCGAAGGTTCCAGGAATCGGCGAGACGTTGAGGTTATGGAAAGGAAAGGGACCGCTGAATGTTTCGTAAAAATGGATCGAGGAATCGATTTCTTTGCCAAGTTGCTTGAGAGCATCGGCGGGATTGGGAGTGGGAGTAGGCGGCTCGACCAAGCGCCCCGTTGCGGCAGAACCGAATCGCGCGGGTGGGAAGGAGAGGGCGGAAGCGCCTGGAGCGGACAGGCGCTTCCGCAAATCTTCCTCGAGTTCCCGGTTGGCGTAAACCTCGACGGAATAAGCTCCGGAGGAAACGGAGGCCGAGGCGTATTCGCCAAGATTGAAGCCTGCAACAGACATGGGCTTCTCCGTCTTCCAATGGCCAACGCGGAATTCTCCTTCCTCGTGCTCTTCGAGTTTGGAGCCGGTGGCGATCAAGCGACGCTTGCGCGGCCAGCGCTAGAGGAAGTCATAGGAAGAAAATTCCGCGCTGTCCCCAAGGTGCGGGTACCAGCTCTCCCTCGCGCCGACAAACAACACGCCGTTCCCTGCGGCCTGGATGACGTCGCCCAGGTAGTGAAAATGAAGCGTGAATTCCTGGCCACCCGCCGGAGTTTGCGGAAGAACGACATCCAAGTAGTCGCTGCCGCGCGCGCTGCGCTCCTGGAGGCTCATGCCCTCATTTTGAAAAAAGGGGAGGGATTCACCGTGCTCGCCGGTGAGGCTGTCGATCGTCAGAGCCCGGGAAAGTTGGAAAACGAGAACGCGTTCCGTTCCGGTTTCCGCGCGCAAACGCACGCTGGCGGTGGCATCCAGTGAGTTGTTGGAGGAAATCGTTGTCTCAATGGAGTAGTGCAATGCGCGAAAGGCTACCCGAAGAACGGGAGAGTCCGGAACGCGATGCGAGGTCCAGACATCGTAGAAAGTTCTGCCGCTGGCTTTGTGAACTTGTCCGAGGAGGAATTGCTCGTCACGCTGCGCGTCAAGCACCACATCGAACGGGCCGGTGGCCGCGCCTGCTAGCCCGGCGTAGAAGCAGGGCTTAGGGTTGGGGGACAGCCGATCATAAAGAATACGAAGGGTGTAACTGGGATTGAGCTGAGTTATAGCGGAATCCCATTGCGCTCCGACGGAAGCATCCGTCTGAACCGCAAGATTCGCGGCGCGGAATTGGCGGAGAAGTTCGCCGGCGGTATCGTCCGTGAAGCGGAGCTAACCGTTGAAGAATTGCTGATCGAGGACGGGAGCGCCGAGAAAACGCCCCATCTGCTGTTTTTCGACCGGATCGCGAGGGGCCGCCAGAACGTGACCGCGGCCGGAAAAGACGGCGCCGCTGATCTGTCCGTCGAGCGGGGAGAAAAAGGCGAGCGTACCCTCGTCAAAGGATAGAACGGCATCACCGCGGCGCAGCTGGATGTGATGGACGGGAGCGATGCGATAGACATTTGAGGGATCGATGCGCAGTGCCTTGATCGCATCATACAATACATGCGGTGATCTTTCCGTGGCTGGAAAAACCGGCGGCGCCTGGAGACACCACAACGTGAAAAAGACTCCCCACACCCTCATACAAGAAGTGTAGTCACATTCGGCATGAGGGAACAAGGCGGACCGCGCAGGCTGTTGCCCGCGGTTTAAGATGGAAAGACGCGGGGCATGATTTTATCTTTCCGAATTCGCACAGTTTTGCTGGGCGTCGCGCTCCTTTCCTTGAGCGGCCGGGCAGCGGCGGATACGATTGTCCTGAAAAACGGCCGGCGCATCATTGCTCTGAGTGCCTCCGAAGAAGGCGAAAAGGTGAAGTACCTGACCTCCGCCGGCGAATTAAGCTTGCCGAAATCCATTGTTGATCATATTGAGAGAGGTAGCTCGGTGCGGACGGCCGGTTCACCGGGAGCGGATACCGCGATCCTGGCGATTGCTCCGCCGGCGATGGAATCGAACGAAGCAATCACCGAGGTCGAACACGGGGCGGTCCACGACGGGGCGATCGACCGGGAATACATTGCGAAACTGGAAAGCGCGGCTCACTCGGGCGGGCGGCAGGCCGATCAGAGCGCGGCGCTAGGGCATCATGCGGCAGCGAATTTCGAATTGTCTCGCGGCGACATGGAGCATGCGTTCATCGACGCGCGAACTGCATTAACCTATGCGCCGGAAGAGCCGGTGTTCCTCATGAACGTAGGCTACCTCCTTCTCAGGCGGAGCGAGTTTAAGGAGTCCCTGGAATACCTGGAGCGTGCGCGGCGTTTTGCGCCGGACAATCCGGATGTGCCAAAGCTGGAAGGCTGGGCGTACTACGGTTTGAACAAACTGGACCAGGCGGTTGCCGAGTGGAAGCGCGCGCAGGCGCTGCGGCCGGACAAAGAAGTGCAGGTGGCGCTGGACAAGGCACTGGCTGATAAGAAGGAAGAAGAGAGCTACAAGGAAAACGAGAGCAGTCACTTCAAATTGCGCTACAGCGGCGCAGCCGCGCCGGCGCTGGCGCGGGACATGCTGCGAACGCTGGAGAGGCACTTTTCGGCGATTGAATCCGAGCTGAACTTTACGCCACCGGAGCTGATCGGAGTGATTCTTTACACGCAAGACGCCTTCAGCGATATCACCAAGGCGCCGGCGTGGGCCGGAGCGGTGAACGACGGACGCATCCGCGTGCCGGTGCAGGGACTGGCGAGCGTGGACTCGGAATTGTCGCGCGTCCTGAAACATGAGCTGACGCACAGCTTCATTGCGCAGAAGACGCGCAGCGCTTGCATGGGTCTGGCAGCGAGCTGCGGGATTCACGCGCCGGCTTGGATTCAAGAAGGATTGGCGCAATGGATGGAGGGCCAGCGCAGCGGAGAGGACGCCGCGGTGCTTCTGCAGATTTACAGCGGGGGTCGAGCCATCCCGCTCAACCGCCTCGAAGGCTCGTGGCTAAATATGAGCGGGGATGCGGCGCGTTATGCGTATGCCTGGGCGCTGGCCAACATCGAATACATCGTGCATGCCGATGGGATGGGCGACGTTGAACGAATCCTCGACCGCATCGGGGCGGGAATGACCACCGAGGCGGCGCTGCGGGAAGTGTTGCACAGTGACTACAACGACGTGATGCAATCCACGGCGGAATATCTGCGGGCGACCTACGGGCGCTGAGCCTCCTCCGTGCGGGCGTTTGCTTACTCCGCCCTCAACATCATGTTTGCTGTCCGCAAGTTGCACAGCGCTACATAGTGGCAAGAAGGGCGGCTAATAGTGCGGCGCGGGCGGGCATGGTGTTGATGAGAATGTGCTCGCGCGTTGAATGCGCGCCGTCGCCCACCGCGCCGAGGCCATCGAGGGTGGGGATGCCGAGCGCGGCTGTGAAATTTCCGTCAGAGCCCCCGCCCACGGTGCACTCGCCCAAGGAGAGATTCATTTGCTTCGCGAATGATTTGGCGCGGGCGAAGAGGGATGCGCTCATTTTGCGTTCGAGCGGAGGGCGGTCGAAGCCACCGGTGATCTCCAGGCGGGCTCCCCTGTGAAATGGGCGCAGGGCGTGCAGACGGCGCTCCATGCCGCGCATGTCGGAAATCCTCATGGCACGAAGATCAAGAACGGCGCGCGCGCGTTCGGGAATTACATTCGTGCGTGTGCCGCCTTCGACGATGCCGGCGTTGACGGTGACGCCGCGGCGAAAATCATTCCATCCTTCGATGCGCGCGAGTTGGCGCGCCAATTCGTGGATGGCGTTGATACCTTCTTGCGGTGTGAGACCCGCGTGCGAGGCGCGGCCATGCACGATCAATTCGGCTTCGCCGACACCTTTGCGCGCGGTCTTCAGCAGGCCGCGCGGGCCGAAGGAAGGTTCGACGACGAAAACGGCATCGCTTCGGCGCGCTTCCGTTTCGAAGAATTTTCGAGAGGATTCGCTGCCGATTTCCTCGTCAGAAGTCCACAGGAAGACGAGGCGTTTGCGAAGCGGTATTTCCGATTGCTGAAGCGCTTGCAGCGCGAAAAGTGCCTGAACGATTCCGGCCTTCATGTCAAAAGTTCCTGGGCCGAGGGCTTTTCCGCCTTCCAGGCGGCAAGGCATCTTGGCGAGTGTTCCGGTGGGGTAGACCGTATCGTAGTGGCCCAGGATCAGAAGTTGGCCCGAAGGGCGAGATTTGTGCGGCGCTTGAGTGATGCGAAGAAGATCTCCACGATGCTTCTGCGCGATTCGTTCCACGCGCGCGCCGTGCCTATTCCATTCTTCGGCGATGACGCTGCAGCAACGATCTGCGGCGGCTTTTTCCAGGCTGGGTGATTCCGCAGTCACGAACCGGTGCAGCGTCGCGAGCATCTGCGGCAGGCGCGGCTTCAGGAGGCGCAAGCATTCTTTGGGGAGGTTTACGTCGGACATGGTGCCGACATGCTAACAATCTCAAAAGTGGAGAGCAATCTAACTGCACTTCGTTGTGCTATTACGGCCCTGGATAGATTTCTTCCCCTGCGCGTGCCCAGAATTGTGGAGACCCATTCGATGCTTCATAGCTTTCAACTCGAATCCCAAGACCGTCCATCTGTCGGTTGCGAACGTCCAGGATTGTCAGGCCGACCGCCGATGGGCTTGGACCTCCGGAAATTCGTATGTCTCGTGGCGAAAAAAAGCGAAGTCTCCTCTTCTCTTTTCCTTTTTGAAGTACGATATCGAGGTACGGTTCACCCTCATCCTCAGGCCTCCGGTAGCAGAATTCGACGAGTTCGTATTCCCATGGGCGCTTAATAATGGTGTTGTCAGCCTCTTCTCTCACGAAGCGTACCCTCCTCACCGGTGAAAAAGCTCTGGTCCAACTATGCCGGGTTCAAACGCCAAGATAACATGCCCCAGAAGACGGAGCGCGTATCGCGGAGGGCGGGGGTTCGCATATAATTAGAAGTTTGCCGGGGAAGGGCCAGGCGCCGCTGAAGGGGTCTGCGGCGACGGGGAGCGCGAATGATACTGGACGTCGTGGAAATTCAGAAACTGCTGCCGCACCGCTATCCATTTTTAATGGTGGACGCGATTCTGGAAGTGGAACGCCTCAAGCGCATCGTCGGCATTAAGAATGTCTCGATCAACGAGTACTACTTTCAGGGGCATTTTCCCGGAAAGCCTGTCATGCCGGGGGTGCTGATTCTTGAGGCCGTGGCGCAGACGGGCGGTCTTTTGCTGTTGCTGGATGTTCCCGATCGCGAGAATAAACTGCTCTATTTTGTGGCCGTCGATGGGGCGCGATTCCGGCGTCCCGTGGTGCCCGGCGATCAACTGCGCATCGAAGTCAACGTCCTCAACTGGCGCGGCGACTTTTGCAAGCTGGAAGGCAAGGCGACGGTGAACGGACAACTGGCTGCGGAAGGCACGGTGATGTGCAAGATGATCGATCGTGAACCGCCGGGCAAGACCGAAGAACCCGCGAAATGACGATGCGCGAAATTCATCCGCAGGCTGTGGTTGCGGCGAGCGCAAAGCTTGGCGAGGGAGTAAAAATCGGCGCATACGCCGTGGTTGGCGAGGAAGTGGAATTGGGCAATGGCTGCGTGTTGCACGCCCACGCGATGGTGGGGGGACCGTCGAAGTTCGGAAAGAACAATACGTTTTATTCGTTCAGCGCGATCGGCGGGGACCCGCAGGATTATACCTTTCGAGGTGAGCGCACTGAGCTGGTTGCGGGCGACGGCAACATTTTCCGCGAATACGTCACCGTAAGCCGTGGCACGCAAAAAGGCGGCGGGAAAACCCATCTGGGTGACGGCAATTTTCTTCTGGCGTATTCGCACATTGGGCACGATTGCTCGATCGGCAGCAACACCCTGTTTGTAAATGGCGCAACCCTCGCGGGACATGTCACGGTGGAGGATTTCGCGACGATTGGCGCGTTTTCACCGGTGCACCAATTTTGCCGGATCGGCCGTTACGCGTACATCGGCGCATCGACTGTAATCACCCAGGATGTGCCGCCGTTTTCGAAAATCGTCACTGAACGCGAGACGAAAAGCTTTGGCATCAATGCAATTGGCCTGGAGCGCAAAGGATTTTCGCCGGAGCGTTTGCAGGCATTGAAGCGTGCCTATCGTTTGCTCGTGCGCGCGAAGCTGAATACGTCGCAGGCGCTTGTCGAAATCCGGAAATCGCTGGGAGATTCCGCCGACGTGCAGGAATTGATCAAGTTTATCGAAAGCGCCGAGCGCGGCATCGTGAAGTAACTTCTGACTGCTGATTTCATGCCGGAAGCGAATAACAACACGACAGGCTGGGGACTCATCGCAGGAAACGGGCGATTTCCGTTTCTGGTGCTGGAAGGCGCGCGCAGCCAAGGAATCGACATGGCGGTTATTGCGCTGAAGGAAGAAGCATCGCCGGAACTGCAAAAACTGTCAAAGCGGCTGCACTGGGTGAGCCTCGGCGAGTTGAGCAAAACCATCGACTTGATGCATCAGGAGGGCGTGAAGCAGGCGGTCATGGCCGGGCAGGTGAAACACAACAAAATTTTCAGTTCCATCCGGCCGGACTGGAAACTGGCGAAGCTTCTGTTTTCACTGCCTCGCAAGAATACGGATGCACTGATCGGCGCCGTCGCTCGCGTGTTGGAGGAGGAAGGGATCCGCCTGGTGGATTCGACGCTGTTCCTCAAGCCGCTGGTGCCTGATCCCGGCGTACTCACGCGGCGCGCGCCCAATGAGCACGAAGCGGAGGACATTGCTTATGGGCTGGGAGTGGCCAGGCAAATCGCAAGCATTGACGTCGGACAAACCGTCGTGATCGCGGATCGCGCTTGCGTCGCCGTGGAGGCGATGGAAGGCACCGATGAGACCATCGCACGCGCCGCTCGAATCACTGGCGGCAAGCCCCTGGTTGTCGTGAAGGTCAGTAAGCCAGGGCAGGATATGCGTTTTGATGTACCCGTGGTCGGTTTGCCCACCATCGAACAGATGAGGGGTGCGGGTGCGACCGCTCTTGCCCTGGACGCCGGGCGGACACTTCTTTTTGACCGGGCAAAACTGATCGAATTGGCGGACGAAGCGGGAATCGCGATTCGGGCTTTCCCTCCGCTCGCCGTGCCGGAACCAAATGAAGCGCCGAAGGGAATGAACAAAGAATGAGCGCGGCGGCGGGAGAGCCGAAGAGGATCCGTGTCGCCGTTGTGGGCTCTGGCGAATTCGGACGCAACCACGCGCGGGTGTACAGGGAACTCAAAGGCGCGGAACTCGTTGGAGTCTTCGACCAGAATCAAGAGCGCGCCGCGGCGGTTGCGGCGGAATTTCAGACGCAAATCTTGAAGAGTCTGGATGAATTGCGCGGCCGCGCGGCCGCCGCGAGCGTCGCCGTCCCGACGGCCGCGCATGCGGAGGTGGGCTGCCGGCTGCTGGAA
>WNFK01154472.1_pt2 | contig 10847 bp, 14 predicted proteins | sample 5400281 | NCBI WGS metagenome assembly WNFK01 (sample SAMN13153350, study PRJNA577476) | soil metagenome | isolation source: 20 cm soil on Douglas fir-dominated hillslope | place: USA:California | collected 2013-09-17
ACGCTGACCACCGCGTCCTTCGCGCGCCTCGGCAAGGTCTACGGCAACCGCATGGTGGACCTGCGCCCGCGCTCCGCCAAGCTTCGCGCCCGCGCACTCCGTCTGGTGCGCCAACTCGGCCGCGTCACGCCGCGCGAGGCCGAGCGCCTGCTGAAAGCCTCGGGCGCCAGCGCCAAGGTCGCCATCGCGATGGCCCGCCTCCACATCGACGCCCCCGCCGCCCGCCGCCGCCTCAAGCGCGCCGCCGGCTCCCTCCGCCACGCCCTCGAATAGATCGGGGTCAGGTCTTGAATTACGACATTTCCCCCGGTTGCGCGGAGAGCCGGGCGCACGGGAATGTCGTATTTCAAGACCTGACCCCGGCCAGAAATGTCGTAATTCAAGACCTGACCCCGGCCTAGGAGTGGCTGGGGCCGGCGGTGTCTTCGGCGCGGACCGGAGTCTTGCCGCGGAGGAAGTCGAAGTCGCAGCCCTCGTGGGCCTGGAGCACGTGGTCGAGGAAGAGGCGGCCGTAGCCGCGCGTGTAGTGGGGCGGGCGCGGCTTCCACCGGGCGCGGCGGCGGGCCAGCTCCTCGTCGGGAACCCGGAGGGTCAGCCGGCGATTCGGCACGTCCAGCTCGATCTCGTCGCCGTCCTGGACGAGCGCGAGCGGCCCGCCCGCCTCGGCCTCCGGCGAGACGTGCAGCGCCACCGTGCCGTACGACGTCCCGCTCATGCGCGCGTCCGAGATGCGCACCATGTCGCGCACACCCTTCTGCAGCAGCTTGCGCGGGATCGGCGCGGCGCCCCACTCCGGCATGCCGGGCGCGCCCTTCGGCCCCACCCGCTTGAGCACCAGCACCGAGGTCTCGTCCACCACCAGGTCCGGGTCGTCGATGCGTGCGTGCAGATCCGCGTGGTCCTCGAACACCACCGCGCGTCCCCGGTGCGTGAGGAGATGCGCGGAGGCGGCCGACTGCTTCAGCACCGCCCCGTTCGGGCAGAGGTTGCCGGTCAAAATCGCGGTGCCGCCCTCGTTCAGGATGGGCATCGCGAGGGTGCGGATCACGTCCGGGTTGTGGTTGACCGCGGCCTCGTTGTTGGCCGCGAGCGACCGGCCGGTCACGGTGAGCGCGTCGCCGTGCAGCAGCGGCAGCAGCTCCTTCAGCACCGCGGGGAGCCCGCCCGCGTAGAAGAAGTCCTCCATCAGGTACTTGCGGCCCGCGAGGGCGAGCAAGTGGATGATCGCGTTGGTGGAGCCGCCGATCGCCATGCCGGTGCGGATGGCGTTGTCGAAGGCCTCGCGGGTGAGGATCTTCGAGGGCTTGAGGTCCTCGCGCACCATCTCCATGATCCGGCGCCCCGACATCTCGGCGAGGGCCATCCGCCGTGAGTCCGCCGCGGGAATCGCCGCGTTGCCGGGCAGGGTCATGCCGAGCGTCTCCGCCATCGAGGCCATCGTGGACGCGGTGCCCATGACCATGCAGTGGCCGGCCGAGCGCGAGAGGCACGCCTCGATCTCGCAGAACTCCTCCTCGCTGAGCCGCCCGGCCCGGCGCTCGGCCCAGAAGCGCCAGTTGTCGGTGCCGGAGCCGATGTCCTCGGTGCGCCAGCGCCCGCGCAGCATGGGCCCGCCCGTGACCATGATCGCGGGCACGTCGGCGGAAGCCGCGCCCATCAGCATGGCGGGCGTGGTCTTGTCGCAGCCCGAGAGCAGCACCACGCCGTCCAGCGGGTAGGCGCGGATGCACTCCTCCACGTCCATCGCCATCAGGTTGCGGAAGAGCATGGTGGTGGGCTTCATCAGGATCTCGCCCAGCGAGATGGTCGGGAACTCGAGGGGGAAGCCGCCCGCCGAGAGCACCCCGCGCTTCACCGCCTCCGCCACCTGGCGCAGGTGCGCGTTGCAGTTGGTCAGCTCGGACCAGGAGTTGGCGATGCCGATCACCGGCCGGCCGTCGAACATGAGCTCGCTGAAGCCCTCGGCCTTGATCCACGACCGGTGGGCGAAGCCGTCCAGGTCCTTCTTGCCGAACCAGTTGTGACTGCGCAGCGTGGGCGTGCTCACGAGAGGCCTCCGTGGGGCGGGTGCATGGTGTCCGGCGTCAGCTTGAGGGGCTTGCTGCTCGTGGTGACCACCAGTTGCGTCTCGGCCACCACGTCGTGCTCGTCGAACGTGACGGTCAGGACCTTCGTCGTGGTCTCGAGCGTCACCCCGGACGGGAGCTTCTCGCTGCGCGAGTGGCTGTACACATCGGCGTGATGGCCCGGGGTCGCGACGAAGGCCGAGGGGTAGATGAACTGCCCGGCGGGCTTGCCCATCAGGGCGAGCACCTCGGCGCGGGTCGAGACCCCCCGCGTGATCCGCTTCACGGCCAGCTCGTCGAAGAGCGTCTGGTCCGCCGCGAAGGAGCTCATGTAGTCGAACCCGACGAGCCGGCCCTCGTGGAAGGCGTAGGCCATGATCCGCACCGGGACCGCGACGGTTCGCGCCTCCGCGTACGCGTACCGCAGGGTCGTCACCACCTTGTCGCCCACCCGGGCGCTGGTCTGGCCGCTGGGCTGGCCGAACCGCGTCCGGATCTCCTGCTCGGTGGTCTGGCCCAGCGTGAAGCTGGCCGGGTCCGGCCGGCCGAAGTCGGCCCCCAGAAGACAGGCGCCGGCCAGAACGACGGCGAGGATCGCGACTCGCGCGGAGCGGCGTGGCGTCATGGCAGCGGCCCCACGCTATAGCGCGGCCGCGCGGACGTCAACGGCCTGCGCGCGCTTCCCGCCCGGTATAGAATGACCCGGGCTCCAACCCACGCGAGGAGACGAGGCGATGAGGCTAGCCGGCAAGGTGGCGGTGGTGACGGGCGGTGGGGCCGGGATCGGGCGGGGCATCGTCCTGTGCATGGCCAAGGAGGGCGCGGATATCGCCATCCCCGACATCCAGGACGCCAACGCGCAGGGAGTGGTGAAGGAAGTCCTGGCGATGGGGCGCAAGGCCATCTCGATGCGCTGCGACGTCACCAAGGGGGCCGATGTGCAGGCCACCGTGGACCGCATCAAGCAGGAGATGGGCCGGGTCGATATCCTGGTGAACAACGCGGGGATGGCCTCCGCCCCCGGGATGCCGTTCACCAACAACTCGGAAGAGGACTGGGACCGGACCTACGCGGTCAACCTCAAGTCGGTCTTCCTCATGTGCAAGGCGCTGGCGCCCTACTTCATCGAGCGCAAGGCCGGGCGCATCATCAATATCGCGTCGATCGCGGGGCCGCTGGCCGCCCTGACCATGCCGCCCTACTCGGTGGCCAAGGGCGGCGTCATCACGTTCACCCGCGTCATCGCCAAGGAGCTGGCGCCCCACGGGGTCACGGTCAACGCGATCTGCCCGGGCGTGCTGTGGACCGCGTTCTGGGAGAAGCTGGCCCAGCACATCGCCGACACCAACCCGGCCTTCAAGGGCATGACCGCGCGGCAGGTCTTCGACAAGCGGGTGGGCGACGTCATCCCGATGAAGCGGGAGCAGACGCCGGAGGACATCGGCCTGGCCGCGGTCTTCCTCGCCTCGGAGGACGCGCGCAACATCACCGGGCAGGCCCTCAACGTCGACGGCGGCTCGGTGATGCACTAACACCACCCTCTCCGCTCAGGGGAGAGGGCAGGGTGAGGGGGCTCATGCAGGAGAAGCGTTTCGTCGCCGGATTCGCCAGCGCGCTGGCGGTTCTATCGTTTTGCGCCGTCGTCTGGGCGCAGGCGGACCGGACCGACGCCAAGGGCGCCGCCGAGCCGGTGGTCAAGCAGCTCGAGGCATTTCGCCGCGACGACTTCGACACCGCCTTCACGTTCGCGTCGGGAATGATCCGGGCGCAGTTCGATCGCGCCGCGTTCGAGACCATGGTGCGCCGCGGCTATCCGGAGATCGCGCGCTCGACGTTCGCGGCGGTGACCAGGACGGAGCTGGATTCACCCGGCCTCGCGTACGTCACCGTGAAGATCCGCGGCGCGAACGGACAGGCCGTCGAGGCGCTGTACGAGATGATCTGGGAGGACGGATGGCGCATCAACGGAGTGGCGACCCGGCCCGACGCGGCGGGCACCGTCTGATGAGACCACCCCTCACCCTGGCTCTCTCCCCCGAGGGGAGAGAGGCCTAGACGGATGGACTTCGATTTCACGCAGGCGCAGCAGGACTTCCGCCAGGAAGTCCGCGCGTGGCTCGCCGAGAACGTGCCCGCCGATCTCAAGGGCCGCGGCTTCGCCTCTTCGCGCGCGGACGTCAAGGAGGTCAAGCGGCTGCGCGAGTGGCAGCGCGCGCTCCACAAGGCCGGCTACGTGGGCATGGACTGGCCGGCCGAGTACGGCGGCCGCGGCGCCTCCATCATGGAGCAGGTGATCCTCTACGAGGAGCTGTCGCACAGCGGGAGCCCGCAGCCCCTCAACCGCAGCGGCCTCAGCATGCTGGGCCCCACCTTGATGAAGCACGGCACGCCGGCCCAGCGCGCCCAGCATCTCGACCGCATCCTGACCGCGGAGGACATCTGGTGCCAGGGCTTCTCGGAGCCCAACGCGGGGAGCGACCTCGCCAATCTCCAGACCCGCGCGGTGCTGGACGGCGACCACTACGTGCTCAACGGCCAGAAGGTGTGGACGAGCATGGCCCACGTGGCCGCGTGGGGGTTCTTCCTCGTGCGCACCGATCCGACGGTGGCCAAGCACAAGGGCATCACGTTTCTGCTGCTCGACATGAAGAGCCCGGGGCTCACCATCCGCCCGCTGCGCCAGATCACCGGCGAGGCCGAGTTCAACGAGGTCTTCCTCGAGAACGTGCGCGTGCCGGTCACCAACGTGGTCGGCAAGGTGAACGAGGGCTGGGGGGTGGCGCTCACCACCCTCGCCTACGAGCGCGACGTGCTCACCATGATCCGCCATATCAGCCTGCGCACCGCCCTGCAGAAGCTCCTGTCCCTGGCCCGCCGCACCATGAAGAACGGGCGCCCCGCCTCGGAGGATCCGGTGGTGCGCCAGAAGATCGCCGCGCTCTCCATCGGGGAGCGGGTGCTCCAGCTCAACGGCTATCGCAGCCTGACCAAGATCCTCCGGGGCGGCGCGCCCGGCCCGGAGGGCTCGACCTCGAAGCTCTTCTGGAGCCAGCTCGACCAGGACCTGGCCGAGTTCGCCACCGAGGTCATCGGCCCCTACTCGCAGCTCAAGGCGGGCAGCGCGATGGCGCCCGACGACGGCGAGTGGGAGTTCTACTGCCTCCTGGCCCGCGGCAGCGGCATCCGCGCGGGCACCACCGAGATCCTTCGCAACATCCTGGGCGAGCGGGTGCTGGGCCTGCCCAAGGACTGAGGAGTGCTGATGACGCACGCGCTGCGAACGACGGTGCTGCTGCTCATGATCGGCCTGTCACCCGGCTTCGCCTGGGGGCTTTCGATCGGGCAGAAGGACACCTTCCAGGACGGGACCACGAACGGGTGGGGCGTGTCCCTGCTCGACATCTCGAGCCCGACTCCGCCCGTGAACATGGCGGGGGGCGGACCGGCCGGGGCGGCCGACAGCTTCCTCAAGATCAACGCGGTCGCGGGGGTCGGGCCCGGGAACCTGCTGAGCGCGATCAACATCCGTCAGTGGGCGGGCGACTACATCCTCGCCGACATCACCCGCATCCGGATGGATCTGAACAATCTCGGCAACACCGATCTCTCGCTCCGCCTGCTCTTCTCGGACGGGACATTCGGCGCCGCGAACACCGCGTTCTCCACGATCCCCCTGCTGCTGCCCGCGCACAGCGGGTGGGTGACCAACGTGTTCGCCATCACGCCGGCCGATCTGACGCCCGGGACCGGGAGCGTGGTGACCGCGCTGCACAACACGGTGGAGCTGCAGCTCTACCACGGGTCGGGCGCGACCGCCGAGTCCGTCACCGGCACCCTCGGCGTGGACAACATCACGGCCACCCCCGAGCCGAGCTCGGCGCTCCTGCTCGGCTCCGGCCTCCTCGCGCTCTATTCGTTGAAGACCTGGCGGGGCCGGAAGCCCCGCGCCTGATCCCACACGCTCCGGAGGACGATCCCATGGCGGACAGCGAGCTGCTCTACGAGGTGAAGGACCGCATCGCCACCATCACGCTCAACCGGCCCGACAAGATGAACGCCTTCACCGGGCCCATGATCGATCGCTGGTCCGCCTCGCTCAACGAGGCCCAGGCCGATCCGAACGTGAACGTGGTGATCGTGACCGGCGCGGGCAAGGCCTTCTGCTCCGGCGGCGACGTCGGGCGCATGGGCACCGGCGATCCCACCCCGCTCGACAACAAGAACGGCCTGTGGGAGCACATCCACCGCGTGCCGAAGGCGCTCGAGGCCATGGACAAGCCGGTCATCGCCATGGTCAACGGGGTGACGGTGGGCGCGGGCATGGGCATGTCGCTCATGTGCGACATGCGCATCGCCTCCGACGCGGCCCGCTTCTCCACCGGCTACGTGCGGGTGGGCCTGGTGCCCGGCGACGGCGACACCTACTTCCTGCCGCGCCTGATCGGCACCGCGCGCGCGCTCGAGCTGCTGTGGACGGCCGACTTCATCGAGGCGCCCCGGGCCCTGGAGCTCGGCATCGTGAACCGGGTGGTGCCGCACGACAAGCTCGCCGAGGAGACCTACGCCTTCGCCCGGCGCGTCGCCGACGGCCCGCAGGTGCCGGTGCGCATGATCAAGCGGCTCGTCTACCAGTCCATGCGGCTCGACCTGCGCACGCATCTCGACCTGGTGTCCTCCCACATGGCGGTGGTCCGCGAGACCGCCGACCACCGGGAGGGCGTGCAGGCCTTCAAGGAGAAACGCGCGCCCAAGTTCCAGGGGCGGTAGCGCGCTGGGCGCGCCGCGCACGCGCGTCCGGCTCGTCATCGCGGCCATCCTGGTGGTCGGGCTCGGTGGCGCGCTCGCGATCTACGTGACCGCGGGGCCGGTGGCCGACGATCCGCTCGGACTCCGGGACTCCCGGCCGTACCTCCGCTCGATGGAGCTCTACGGCGGAAAGGCGAACATCCTCGCGGCCGAGCTCCTGGACTGGTTCCGGAGCCTCTGGCACGGCCGGCGCCTCGCGGCGACCGTGGCGTGCCTCACCGTCCTGTCGGCGGCCGCGGTCTGGCTCGTGGACGCGGTCTTTCAGGAGTGAGGGTTGGCGGACCTCCGGTCGCTCGAGCCGACGGATCGGCCTTTCCTCGAAGAGATGCTGTTCGAGGCATTCTTCTGGAATCCCGCGTGGTCGCGGCCGAGGCTGGCCGCCTTCCGGGAGGAGCCCGAGTTCGCGAAGCTCCTGGCAGATTGGGGCCGATCGGGAGACCGCGGCGTGCTCGCGGAAGAGCGGCAGCTGGGCATCGGCGCGGCGTGGTTTCGCCTCTGGACGCCCGAGCTCCACTCCTATGGATTCGTGGATGCCGACACGCCCGAGCTGGGCATCGCGGTGGCTCCGGCTCACCGTGCGAGGGGAGTCGGGCGCGCGCTCCTTGGCGCGCTCATCGAGGTTGCGCGCCGGGACGGGCATCGGGCCCTGTGCCTGAGCGTGGCCCCCACCAACTACGCGCGCGCCTTGTACGAATCGGAGGGATTCCGCAAGGTCGGCGAATCGGGCACCTCGTGGACCCTGTTGCGTCGACTCGACCGCGCGGAGGAGGACCCATGACACCCGGACCCGCGCTCGAGGCGAAGGCGGCGATGCTCATCCGCCGGCCGGTCGCCCAGGTCTTCGAGGCGTTCGTGGATCCGGCGATCACGTCGCAGTTCTGGTTCACCCGGGGCAGCGGGCGGCTGGAACCCGGCAAGCAGGTCACGTGGGACTGGGAGATGTACAAGGTCTCGGCCGACGTGAGCGTGAAGGCGGTCGAGCCGAACCGGCGAATCCTGATCGAGTGGTCGGCGTACGGGACCCCCACGACCGTGGAGTGGATTTTCACCCCGCGGGCGGACGGCACGACGTTCGTCAGCGTCACGAACGCGGGCTTCACCGGAGATGCGGATGCCGTCACCGGGCAGGTCGTCTCGTCGACGGAAGGCTTCACCCTGGTGCTCGCCGGCGCCAAGGCGCTGCTCGAGCACGGCGTCCGCCTGAACCTGGTCGCGGATCGCTTCCCGGCGGGCGTCGAGGAGGGATCCACGTGATGACGCCGATGACCGCTGAGCATCGCGCCCTGATCGAGCGGATCCGGTCCTCGGCCCTCGTGGTCCGGCGGGCGGTCGAGACCGCGCCACCCGGGCGATTCGGCGTGGCGCCCCGGGCCGGGGAGTGGTCGGCCCTGGAGACGCTGACCCACCTGCGGGACGTCGTGGTCTTCGTGTACGGGCTCCGGTTCGTCGACTTCGACGAGGAGAGCTACCGCGCGGCCAGCCTGGCGCGCGGCGAGGCGATCACGGATCTTCTGGACACGATCGCCGCGGAGCATGAGCAGCTCGCGCGCCTTCTGCAGAGCCTGCCCGACGCCGACTGGGCGCGCCAGGGACGCCACCCGCAGTTCGGGGTCATGTCCATCGAGTTCCTCGCCCTACGGGTGGGCGAGCACGCCGAGGAGCACGCGGCGCAGGTCACGGAGGCGGCGCGGGCCCGTTGAAGCCGGGCCGGGGATCAGCGCGCCGAGGGGAATCGCGGGGCGCGTTTCTCCCGGATCGCCGCCGCGCCCTCCCGCACGTCCTCGTCCATGAAGGTGAGCATCTCCAGCGCGAGGGACTGGTCGAAGATGGGCCCGGCCATGCGCAGCCAGTTGTTGAGCGACCGCTTGGTCCAGCGAATGGCCTGCTGGGCCCCGGTGGCCAGGTTGTCGGCCACCGCGAAAGCCCTGGGCAGCAGGTCCGCGGGCGGCACGCAGAGGCTCACCAGGCCGATCCGCTCGGCTTCCTTGCCGTCGATGAAGTCGGAGGTGAGCAGGTAGTACTTGGCCTTGGCCATGCCGCACAGCAGCGGCCAGACGATGGCGGCGTGATCGCCCGCCACCACGCCCAGGCGCGTGTGGCCGTCGGTGAAGCGCGCGGTCTCCGAGATGATGCTGATGTCGGAGAGCAGCGCCACCACCAGGCCCGCGCCCACCGCCACGCCGTTGATCGCGGAGATGACCGGCTTCTCCAGGTTGATCATGTTGTAGACGATGTCCGAGGCCTCGCGCATGGTGCGGGCGAGGCGCTTCGGGTCGCGGCTGTTGGCCTCGACCATCGTGAGGTCGCCGCCGGCCGAGAAGGCGCGGCCCGCGCCGGTCACCACCGCCACGCGCGCGCTCTCGTCGGCATCCAGGGTGAGCCAGATCTGCGTCAGCTCCCAGTGCAGCCGGTCGTTGGTCGCGTTGAGCACCTCCGGCCGGTTGATCGTGATGAGCACCACCCCGTTGGGCCGGCGCTCGAACGCCAGGTGCTGGTAGTCGCGGTAGTCCATGGCCATGGCTCTAGGCGACGGCGGCGAGCTGCCCGATGATCGCCACGCACGCCTCCGCCAGCTCCTTGCCCTTGGTGAGCATGTGCTGCTTGAAGAACTCTTCGTGGACCGCGTGCTCGTGGAAGTGATGCGGGGTGAGCACGGCGGAGAGCACGGGCACGTCCGTCTCGAGGGAGGTCTGCACGATCCCTTGCAGGACGGCCTGAGCCACGAAGTCGTGCCGGTAGATGCCGCCGTCGACGACGAGGCCGCTCGCGCACACCGCCGCGTAGCGGCCGGTGCGGGCCAGCCGGCGGGCCATCAGCGGGATCTCGAGGCTGCCCGGCACCGAGAAGAGCTCGACGTCGCCGGCCGAGTAGCCGTGCTTCGCCAGCTCGGCCATGAACGCCGTGCGGCAGTGATCGGTGATGTCGGTATGCCACGAGGCCTGGACGTAGGCGATCGGCTTCAGGGCCATGGTCTCCTCCGTGTCGTTGGGGTGGCGGTAGTGTAGACCGCGGCTCCGGTTGACGCCACCCGGCCGCACCGCTATGGTCGGGAGACGATGATCACGCGGGTCCGGTACTTCGCGGGCCAGGTCCTGGGCGTCGCCGAGCTCGAGACCGAGCAGCGCTATCTCATCGAGCGACTACGCCGTCGCAACCGCCGGCTCCACGGCTGGGGGATCGTCGGCGGGCTCCGGCTGTCGATCGGGCCGAAGGAGATCGTGGTGGCGCCGGGCTTCGCGCTCGACTGCCTGGGCAACGAGATCGAGATCGAGGAACCAACCCGCTGGCCCCTGCGCGGCGCCGGCCGCGGGACAGCCTGCTACCTGACGCTCGCGTTCGCGGAGCGGGCGGTGGATCCGGGGCCGGTGCTCGGCGAGCCGTCGAACGGCGGGGGCGAACCGGCCGCCTACACCCGCGTCGAGGAGAGCTGGGCCCTCGCCTACGCCACGGAAGATCCGGCGCGCGGGCACCGTGGGGCCGGCGGTCGGTCGGAGCCCTGTGACCGGCCGCACGGGATCGCGCTCGCCCGGCTCCTGCGCGCGGGGTCTCGCTGGCGGGTGGACCCGCGCTACCGGCCGGGTCGCGTGCGAGCGTAGCGCCGAGCTTCGGCCACCCGCGCGCCTGCCGATTCAGCAACTCCACCCGGAATGCCTGTCGACTGGGCAGCCAACCTTCCCGTCCCGAGCGGGATACGTAAAGTTCCGGATACTTGTCCGCCCGGGGCCTCTGGTACGGCGCATGCTGTCTCGAACGTTCACCTGATCTGATCGTCGAGGAAGGACGAGGCCGGTCCACGAGACCGGATTCTGGGCGACGGCGCCTGTGCCAGCACGGACGGCGCCGTTTGTGTTTCTCGCCCCGGGAGCGCATGAACAAGATCGAGGAAGGCGATCTGGACCGCCTGAAGTGGTGGGGGGTGTTCTTCCGCAAGCAGAACCCCGGCTACTTCATGATGCGTCTCCGCATCCCGAACGG
>WNFK01167311.1_pt2 | contig 10846 bp, 9 predicted proteins | sample 5400281 | NCBI WGS metagenome assembly WNFK01 (sample SAMN13153350, study PRJNA577476) | soil metagenome | isolation source: 20 cm soil on Douglas fir-dominated hillslope | place: USA:California | collected 2013-09-17
GGTGAGTTGGACGGCGGGCGAGACAACGGGAGCATCTGGCTCCAATGCTCCTGCGGTGCACACATCACTCACCCGGCCGGCATTCCCGCGCCGATTCCGGCCGACCGTCCAAAGCAGCCAATCACCAGCTTGCCCGACTAGATGCTAGATGCAGACGATACTCAAGACCCCGGTCGATGAAAGGGATTGGACAATGACCCATCGATTGATCGGCCTCATCCTCGGCGCCGGAACGGGCCTCTTGCTCGGCGGGCAACTCGTGATCGCCGCAGACCGGATCGATCTCTTCGACACGAACTCGAATCGGACTGGTTACATCATCGTCGATCCCAAAACCAAACGGTTCGACACCTATGACACGAAATCTCATCGCACCGGGTGGGGAACGATTACCCGAGAGTCCGGAGATGTCCAGGTCTTCGACAAGGACGGGAATCGCATTGGGAGTGGCACACTCCCAGCACCAAGTGTGAAGCGATAATCCAGGCGTTCCTGCTCACCTCCCGTCGTCTTCGCCGCTATTCCTTCGCATTGTGGCCGCACACGTAGTCGCGGGGACGTTCAGTGTCAGATCTTGTCCCCGACTCCAGCCAGACTAGCCGCCCTACGCGCCACATAGAACAGGAAGGCGGCCACGACGGCCCCGACGAGTACCAGCGAGACTCTGCCTACCGTTTCGCCGCTCATGGCCTTTGAGTCGGCAGCCCCAACTAGGTATCCGAGAATGACCAGAACGCGCGTCCCTATGGTGATCGCCCCGTTCATGTCTCTCCCTCCTCCGAAGCTATCCGGCCCCCCGTTGGGCTTCGGCGTTGCCGGCGCCACGCGGCGCTGCCAACGCCGATCATGCTGGTCGCCAGCAACAGGAGGGTGCCAGGTTCGGGGGCATGAGCCGGCGGCTCGGACTCCGTGAGAAGCCCCGCTCCCTCCGGAATGAGGAAGAACTGTTCGCGGCCGGCGTCGGCGTTAGCAAAGGTCGCCGAGAACACGCCGCTCCCGGTCAGGCCCGTGATATCGAACGACACCAGCCGCGCGTCTGAGAAGCCGTTGCCTTTGTTTACCGCCGGAATGTCAGCCGGGCCGGTGAACGTATACTCCGCCGCACCGCCGTTGATGTTGAACTGGAAGCTCTCCAGCGAATAGGTCTGCTGGGCCTGATTGACATCGATACCGACCGAGAACCGGTTCCCCGCGGTGCTCCGAAGCTGGTCGAGCGTATAGACCGGTGATGTGAGCGTGCCGGCCGACGTGCCGACCGGAATCAGGGTGAACTCGAAGCCGACCGAGCTGTGACAGGAGGGATCCCCGATCACGCAGGGCCTATTCTGCTGCTGCTGATACGACACCCCGGTCTCGAGCGTGAGCGGAACAGCCCCGACCTCGATCGGTGCCAGCAAAAGCGAGAGCGTCAACAGTCCCGTGATGGTCCGGTTCATGTTTACCTCCTCCCGAGCCGAAGCATCGGCTACAGCGGTGAGGGCAAGGCACGTGCCACCGGGCCAAGGGAGCTAAATGCTAGTAATCGTGTGGGGGTCTCCGGCCAAGAGCCATGAAGACGGTAGAAATCTCCCGATCGCGTTCGGAACTTCCGGTATTACCGGAGTTGCCCTGCAGCGATTTGCGGGAAGTTCATTCCGATCGGCGACCTCTGCGCGTGCCGCGCCCGCTCGCCGCGCCCGCTAAAATGGCGCTCCTGCCTCGCCCGATTCACCACGCGGGCAGCCCCGAAACCGATGAGACGAAGCGAGACGAAGCCAGTCGCAGTCTTGCGCTGGCGCGATCCCTACATCTGTTCCAGCGTCTTGCCTCGTGTCTCACGTACGAGGGTCCACACGAAAGGCAGGGAGAACGCGGCGGCCACGGCGTAAAGCCCGTAGGCACCGGCGAGACCGACCGCATTCAACAATGGCAGGAAGGTGACGGTGACGGCGAAGTTCGTCACCCAGTTGGTGGCGCCGGACACCGCCAGCGCCGCGCCACGCATCCGGTTGGGAAACATCTCACCGAGGAGCACCCACATTACCGGCCCCCACGAGATCGCGAACGCGACGATGTACAGGTTGGCCGCGGCCAGGCCCGTCACCGCGGCCGCGTGGCTGAGGAGCGGCTTTCCGTTGGCGCCGATTCCCGCCATGGCGAATACGGCGGCCAGCACGGCCAGGGTCACCGCCATGCCGGCCGAGCCCACGAGCAGCAACGGTTTGCGGCCCGCGCGATCGATGAGCGCAATGGCGGGAATCGTGGCCAGAATGTTGACGAGGCCGGTGAGCAGATTGATACGCAGGGCCCACTGCTCCGTCGCCCCGGCTGCCTTCCACAGCACCTCACCGTAATAGAAGATGATGTTGATACCGACGAACTGCTGGAAGGCCGCCAGCCCTATGCCGACCCAGACGACCGGGGCGAACCGATGTGTACCCCGCACGATCAGGTCCGACAAGCGCGGCCGGTGCTCGCCCCGCAGGCTTTCCTCCACCTGCCGAACCAATGCTTCCGCGTCGCCACCGATCCGAGCGAAAATCCCGCGGGCGTCGTTCCGCCTGCCCTGGGCAACCAGGAAGCGCGGCGACTCGGGAATGAGCAGGACGCCGGCCAAAAATGAGATCGACGGCACGGCCTCCATCCAGAACATCCAGCGCCAGGCCGGCGCACCCAGCCACAGCGTCGCGCCGGCTCCGCCGGCCAGCCTGACGAGGATGTCGTTGCTCAGGAACGCGCCGAACAGCCCCAACACGATGGCCATCTGCTGCAGCGAGCCCAGTCGACCGCGCACGTGCGCCGGCGCCACCTCTGAGATGTACATCGGAGCCAGCACGCTCGCGGCCCCGATCGCGAGCCCGCCGACCAGCCGCGAGGCGATGAAGACGCCCGCCGAGCCGGCGAGCCCGGTGCCGACGGCGCTGATGAGGAAGAGAACCGCGTTCAGGAGCATCGTCGGCCGCCGGCCATGACGGTCGGCAATGGTTCCCGCGACGAAGGCGCCAACCGCGCAGCCGAGCAGCACGGACGCGACGGCAAAACCCGTCGTCGCCGCCCGGGTGCCAAACGCGTGCGCCAACGCGTCGACGGCCCCGTTGATGACGCCGCTGTCGAAGCCGAAGAGAAAGCCGCCGATGGCGGCGACCGAGCTGAGCGCAACGACATAGCTCGAGGTCGGGGCTTGAACCGTCGTCGTCGTGCCCGGGGTCTGCAATATGCGGGGGGTCATGTCCGACGCTCCCTCTTCAGACAACGGTGCATGTCTCAAAAGTTGATCCCGACCTGAAACCCGGCGACGAATGCGTCGGGAATTCGTCCCGTTCCGCCAGGTCGGATGATGTACTGCAGGTCGGGCTGGAAGAACAGCGCGTCCTGATCGAACCGAAACCGATACGTGAGCTCGAGGGCCGTTTCGTATCGCTGGATTCCGATACCCGAACCGGACTCCCGGGCGCGCCGCTGGGAGTCTTGAAGATCATTGCTGAAGTGGCCGTACACGATGCCGAGGCCGCCGACGTCGGTCGGCCGCGACGCAAAGATCCCGCGGATGACGACGCCGGCGGTCGCGAAGAACGGCATGAGACTGACGGATTGATCGGGAGAGACGAGCACCGAGCCGGTGACGCCGAAGCCACGGTTGCTGCCGGGTGCACCGAACCGCACCAGCACCTGGTCGAACAGACCGTACAGGCCCCAGTTCCCCCGGGGGGCCTGCGGAGCGCCGCCGCGCGCGGCCGTGGTGAAGTCGATGGATTGGTGGTCGTCGTACCACACCCCTGCCTTGTAGTTCCCGATCAGGCCCGCGTCGCCCGGAAGCCCGTTGACCTGGTAGCCCACCTCGCCGATGGCGAAGAGCGGCCCAGCCATCGACCAGTCGGCGCCGTGATGATCGTTGGCACGGATGGAGACGTCGCCGTTGTACACGCCGCCCATCACATACATCCGTTCGGTCGGTTTCACTTTGACGAGACCGCCCCACGTGGCGTTGGGATAGGCGGTCATGCCCGGAGCATTGAAGAAGATGCCGACTGGGTTACCGTCGAAGCCGTTCTGCACGAAGATGTAGTTGTACGGAGAGACCAGGAAATCGTCACCGACCGCGACCCGGCCGACCCGGAGCTCGACGCGGTCGTCGAAGAGCTGCTGCTGATAGCTGAAGTCGACGAGTCGGTACGTCTGCCCTCCGAAGACCTGCTGCACGGTGAAGACGTTGCCGATGTCTTCCCTCGAAGCGCAGGTCGAGGCCCAGATTGCTCGCTTGCCTGAAGCCCTGCTGCATGCCGCCGGTCGGATTGCCGAGAGCGTCCATGACGAACGTCAACGTCGGCGTGATGCCGTGCTCCTCGAGCCACGTCCGGCCGCCGGCCCAATCGCCAAACGCGTGCCCCTGGGGGAGGACGAGCTGGAAGGGCGTATCGGCCAGAGTGCGTGTGCCGGGAGGAGCCTGCGGAGGCGCGGCGTCCTCGGCATGGGCGGCGGCCGCCCAGCCGAGGACCACCAGGATCGCGACGGCAACGCGGCGTCGACTTAGGGCCACGTCCACTGATCGACGTCAGGCTTGTCCACGCCGTGCTCGTAGGCGTAGTTCTGGCAGTCGATCTGCATGTTGCGCAGCTTCTCCTTGGCGTGCGCGCCGGCCACCCGCAGGCGCGGCACCCGATCGATGACGTCGATGGCGAGGCTGAAGCGGTCGATCTGGTTGCGGATGGCGAGATCGAGCGGGGTGTTGATGTTGCCCTTCTCCTTGTAGCCGCGCACGTGCAGGTTGCCGTGATTGGTGCGCCGGTAGGTCAGCCGGTGGATCAACCAGGGATACCCGTGGAAGTTGAAGATGATGGGCTTGTCCACCGTGAACAGGCTGTCGAAGTCCCGGTCCGACAGGCCGTGCGGGTGCTCGGTGGAGGGTGTGAGTTTCAGCAGGTCGACGACGTTGATGAAGCGAATCTTGAGATCGGGGAAGCTCTCCCGCAGCATCACGACCGCCGCCAGCGCCTCCTTGGTCGGGATGTCGCCGGCGCTGGCCATCACCACGTCCGGCTCCGAGCCCTGGTCGTTGCTCGCCTGAGGCCAGATGCTGAGCCCCTTGGTGCAGTGTACGATGGCCTGCTCCATGGTCATGTACTGCAGGTGCTTCTGCTTGTCGGAGACGATCACGTTGATGTAGTTGGTGCTCTTCAGGCAGTGATTGGCCACGCTGAGCAGGCAATTCGCATCCGGCGGCAGATAGACACGACACACATCGGGGCTCTTGTTCAACACCAGGTCGATGAATCCGGGATCCTGGTGCGTGAAGCCATTGTGGTCCTGGCGCCACACCGTGGACGTGATGAGCAGATTGAGCGACGACACCGGCGCGCGCCAGGACAGCTCGCGGGAGATGGTCAGCCACTTGGCGTGCTGGTTGAACATCGAGTCGATGACGTGAGCGAAGGCCTCGTACGTCGAAAAGAAGCCGTGCCGGCCGCTGAGCAGATAGCCTTCGTAAAAGCCCTCGAGCGTGTGCTCCGAGAGCATCTCCAGAACGCGGCCGTCGGGCGACAACTCGCCGCCGTCGGCGTCCTCCGGCAGGTAGTCGGCGAGCCACAGCTTTTTGCTCGCTTCGTAGACCGCATCGAGCTTGTTGGACGTGGTCTCGTCGGGGCCGAAGACGCGGAAGTTCGTCATGTTCTCGCGCATTATGTCCCGCAGGAAGCGACCCAGGGGCCGCGTGTTCTCGGCGCTCGCTTGCCCCGGCTTGTCGACCTTGATGGCGTAGTCTCGGAAGTCCGGCATGCGCAGGGCCTTGCGCACCAGCCCTCCATTGGCCCGAGGGTTCGCGCTCATGCGCCGCGTCCCTTTGGGTGCGAGGGCCTTCAGCTCCGGAATCAGCCGTCCCTTCTCGTCGAACAGCTCGTCGGGCCGATAGCTGCGCAGCCAACCTTCGAGCTGCTTGAAGTGAGCCGGATTCTCGTGCACCCCCGCGAGCGGCACCTGGTGGGCGCGCCAGAAACCTTCCACCTTGTGACCGTCCACGTCCTTGGGGCCCGTCCAGCCCTTGGGAGTGCGCAGCACGATCATCGGCCAGTGGGCGCGGCGGGGCGTGCCGTTCGCACGCGCCTCCTGCTGGATCCGGCGGATCTCCAGCACGCAGTCCTCCAGGGTGGCGGCCATCTCCTGGTGCATGCGCTCGGGATCGTCGCCTTCGACGAAATAGGGCGTCCACCCGTAGCCGGTGAACAGGTCTGCGAGCTCCTCGCGGGGAATTCGCGAAAGCAGCGTGGGGTTGTTGATCTTGTAGCCGTTGAGGTGCAGGATCGGCAGGACCGCGCCGTCGCGGACGGGATTCAGGAACTTGTTGGCATGCCACGAGGTGGCGAGCGGGCCCGTCTCCGATTCCCCATCGCCCACCGCTACCGTGACCAGCAGATCGGGATTGTCGAAGGCGGCGCCGAAGGCGTGCGAGATGCTGTAGCCGAGCTCGCCACCTTCGTGGATGGAGCCCGGAGTCTCGGGCGTGCAGTGGCTGCCGATGCCGCCGGGGAACGAGAATTCCTTGAAGAACTCGCGCATCCCGTTTTCGTCCTCGGCCTTGGTCGGGTACACCTCCGAGTACGTGCCCTCGAGATAGGTCGGCGCCAGGACACCTGGCGCGCCGTGGCCGGGGCCGGCGAGGAAGATGGCGTCGAGGTCGTACTTGTTGATCAGGCGGTTGAGGTGGACGTACATGAAGCTCAGGCCGGGACTCGTACCCCAGTGCCCCAGGAGACGCTGCTTGATGTGCTCCGGCTTCAACGGCTCCCGGAGCAGAGGATTGCTGCGCAGGTAGATCATGCCGGCCGCCAGGTATGTGCAGGCCCGCCAGTAGGCATTCATCTTCTGAAGCTCTTCCTTCGATAGCCGCTCGGCCGTCACGACATCCCGGCCGTCTGCCAACGTCCGCTTCGCCTGCGTCACTAGACGTGCCATGAGTTCTCCTCCGTTGCAAGAGCCACGATCAAGGAAATCACGCTCACCATGCCACCATGCGTTCCCGGTGCACCACCGCGAACCGCGCGACCAAGCGGTCGGAATCGTACTCGCGGCCGACCCCGAGGAGATCGTACAGACCGCCGAACCGCACGTCTCCGCCCGCAAGCGCCAGCAGCCGTAGCCGCCCCTCGTCGGTTCTGATGAGGTAGCCATCGAAATGAGTCCAGAACGGCCGTCTCCCCCAGCCCTCCGCCTCGCCGAGCCGAAAGTGGACATCCGAAGGGATGCAAACGAGACGGAAGACTCGTGGGTCGAGGCCGAGCTCCTTCTCGAGCACGCGCGCCCCGTGCACGAGCAACGCCCTCTCGATCGCGACGCGCGAAAGACCTCGCCGGCCCGGGAGTTCCAACGTCGCGAGTAATTGCGACACCGGCGGCTGTTCCCCTTCCGCGGGATCGGGGAAGTCCTCGACGAGCACGTCCTCGGCGACGAGTGTCGGGAGGTGCCGTGCCCCGCCCGAGTTCGCGAGCGGGTGGATCATGAGCACTTCCAGCCGGTCCCGGAGGCCCTCAGGGGAACCCGCCGGCAGGGGCACTTGCTTGATCTTGATGTGCCCCGAGTCGTCCGAGAGAGGATTCCACGCGTACTGGCGGAGCGAGGCGAGCTCGCCTCGAGGTTCCAGGTGACGAGGGCCCAGCCCAAGCTGCCGAGCCCGCGTCAGGGTATCGCTGGACCAGGAGGCGACGAGATCCTGGCTGGCCCGCTCCGACGTCGGAATCGCCCCGGCGGTCGCTCCATGCGCCGACTCACTCGTCCGGGATGTGACCGTCGCCATCAGGTCGGCGAGTCGCCCCAGTCGCCTCATATCGCCGCTCTTCAGCGCCTGCGCGGCCGCCTCCCGAGTGTCCTCGGGCGAGCTACCGTCGGCCGCGTCGTCCGACACCTGCTTGGAGGTGGTCGGGGCGCGCGTTTCGAAGGCGGCCCGCCGCCCCGCGTAGAAATCCCTCCACGAAACATCCGACTGCTCGAGCGTGGTCAGCCGTTCGACAACGCGGGTCCGGAGCCTGGGCAGGTCCGTCGCGGGGACCCCGGTGAACCGCTGCAAGCTGTGGCAAAAGGGATCGAGCCTGACGTCCGTGACGGCGTAGACTCCGCGGGCGGTCTCGATGAGCTTGCTCTTACCCTCCACCGCCTGCTTGAGCGCCTCCGTGCGCTGGCTCAGCTCTTTGACCAGGGGCCAGTTCGCCTTCTCCAGCGCGCGCGCTATCGCGAGCGGTAGCTCCGCGAGCGCGGCACGCTCCCGCTCGATGCGCTGAAAGTCCTCGAGCGACAGCGTCGGGCTCAAGAGGGTCCGGGCGCGTTCGAGATATATGTCGCGATAGACCGTGTCCACGTTCCCGGCCTCGAGGAGCGCGGAGACGACCGAAATCGCATCGCTTCCCATGGGCTCCCTCACGTTCCTTCCAGCACCCGTTGCGTGTGGCGCGCGATCATGAGCTCCTCATTGGTCGGCACCACCCACGCGCTGACCCGACTACCGGCCGCGCTGATGCGGGGTCCGCCCCGGGCGTTGGCCGCCGCGTCGGGCTCGATCCCAAGCCATGCCGCGTCGCGGCACACCCGCTCGCGGATCGCGGGCGCGTTCTCGCCGATTCCGCCGGTGAACACGATCGTGTCCAGTCCGCCGAGGGCGGCGGCGAGCGAGCCGAGCTCACGCCCAATGCCGTACACGTAGAGGTCGATCGCGAGCCTCGCTGACGGGTCGGCGCTCGCCAGGAGCGTCCGCATGTCGCTGGAAATGCCCGATACCCCGAGGAGTCCCGACTCGTGGTAGATGAGTCGCTCGATGGCGCGCGCATCCATCTTGCGCTCGTCCATCAGATACAAGATCACGCCGGGATCGAGCGCGCCGCAGCGCGTGCCCATCGGCAGCCCGTCGGCCGCGGTGAAGCTCATCGTCGTCGCGATGCTCCGTCCCGCCTCCATGGCGCACATGCTCGACCCGTTGCCAAGGTGCAGCACGATCGCCTTGACCGCCTTCGCATCCAAGCGCGGAAGCGCGGAGGCAATGTACTCGTAGGACAAGCCGTGGAAGCCGTAACGCTGCACGCCGGCATCGTGGAGCTCGGCCGGCAGCGCGAATCGCTGCGCGACGGCCGGATTCGTCCGATGGAACGACGTGTCGAAGCACGCGACCTGCGGGAGTTCTGGCGCGCGCTCGAGCAGCAGGGCGATGGGCGATAAGTTGTGCGGCTGGTGCAGGGGCGCGAGCGGGATGAAGCGCTCGAGCGCCTTGAGCGTCTCGGGCTGGACCCGCACGGGAGTCGTGTATTCCAGACCCCCGTGCAGGACCCGGTGGCCTACGCCGACCAGTCGGTCGTTCGCGAGCTGGTGCTTCAGGAAGTCTCTGAGATACTCCATCGCATCATCGTGACCGAATTTCGCTCCGGGCCATGACCTCTCCGCAATGACGCGGCCGGACGGATCCTGCGCGACGAAGCGCGGTGCGGTGTAGAGACCCTCCACCGTCCCTCGCATCTGGAGCGCGAGCTCGCCGGCTCGCTCGGAGAAGATAGAGAGCTTGATGCTCGACGAGCCGGCATTGAGGACAAGGATCGCGTCGTTGGATCTGCGCATTGCTGTTGTCTGCCGTCATCGAGACAGCAACTGGTGTGCCAGTCTCACGGAAGGCGCCCCGACATCCCAAGTGGCTGATTGAAAGGGATCATCTTCGAAGCGTGAAGGGCTATGCGGATCCACCGCGCCAACGTTGGGATGCTTACGGGCTATCGTTCGCCAGCCGCTTAGCACCTGCTCGCGCGGACCACCGGGGCAACCCCGGGACGCCCTCGGGTCACCGCGGACCCTGGCCCGCGGTTGACACGGCCCTGGGCGAGTCCCAGCGCTGATGAATGCCAGCCGTTGGGCACGTGGTGGCCGGCTAACAGGATGGCGTGGCACCTCGGTTCACTTCGGCCCCGTGCTCGCGGGAAAGTGACTGTCTCCGCAGCGAATTCGCAGTAACCGGTGCGTCGCCGCGTTTGGCATGACCGTTGCCCTGATGGGACCGCGGGTGCCGGACACCCGAAGCAAACGAGTTACCTTAACGTCACGACGCACGGCCAGATCGCTCCAGAGGACGCATGAGGGCACTGAGCTTCAAGGCACGGAGCTGCATCGATCGCGTCGCGGTGCTGACCGTGATTCCGAGAATCCTTGCGTTGGCACTACTGCTCCTTGCCGCCTTGTTCATCGGCCCAGGCGGCAGCTTGCCTGCCGCGCTCGCTGAACCGGCGGAGCACGGCCTGCCTCAAAAGGCGGTCGAAATCGCCCGCCCCTTCGGCTTCCCTATCACCAATTCCATGGTCGTGAGCTGGGTCGTGGCGGTGGGGTTGATCATCTTTGCCCGGGTCGCAACACGGGACATGAAAGGTGTTCCCGCCGGAGCCCAGAATTTCCTGGAATGGCTCGTCGGGGGTCTGTACGATTTTCTGGAACGCATCATCGGCCCGCATCTCGTCAAGCGGACGTTCTGGTTTCTCGCGACCGTCTTCATTTTCATTCTTTCCGCCAATTGGTTGGGTCTCGTTCCCGGGGCCGGCACGATCGGATGGGGACACCAGACGCCCACCGGTTTCGTGGTCGATCAGCCGCTCTTTCGCGGGGCGAATGCCGATCTCAACCTGACCCTCGCCATGGCCCTCGTGTTCTTCGCCTGTTGGATCATTTGGGCGCTGCAGGAAGTGGGGCCGGGTGGATTCCTAAAGGAGTTATTTGCCCCCAAGGGCGCGAGCACTGGGTTCATGAAAGTGTTGATGATCGTGGTGTTCTTTGCCGCGGGCTGTCTGGAAATCGTCTCCATTCTCTTTCGGCCGATATCACTGAGTTTTCGCCTCTACGGCAACATCTTTGCCGGGGA
>WNFK01057406.1_pt1 | contig 10845 bp, 11 predicted proteins | sample 5400281 | NCBI WGS metagenome assembly WNFK01 (sample SAMN13153350, study PRJNA577476) | soil metagenome | isolation source: 20 cm soil on Douglas fir-dominated hillslope | place: USA:California | collected 2013-09-17
ACCGGAATTGCTGTCGCGAGCATCCCCTCGGCTACTCCCGATCGGTGAATGATCCTCGCCCCGTGACTTCGTGCGCGTAGATCCCGAACACGATCGCGCGGTGCGGCACCGGGTCGTCCGCCGTGAACATCTCCGGGATGAGCGCGGTGAGGAGCTGGAGCGCGCGGCGGTAGGTGTCCGGCGATCCTGTCTCCGGATCGAGCAGGTAGAAGCTTCCCTTCACGACGACGCTCATCCAATCGAACAGTCCATGGACCTCGTCGACCTCGAAGGCGCACCAGGGATGGTGGACGAGCGCTGCCAGCTTGGTCCCGACGTTCGTGCGCCCGAACAGCCACGAGCCGTCGAACACGTAGTTCACGGGCTCGATGTCGATCCGATCGTGCTGTGAGTACGCGAGGCGTCCGACCCGGTGCCTCGCGAGCAATGCACGGCAGTCCGCATCGTCGAGCGATTTGAACACGGGCGCGGCCGTCTTCATCGCGTCACCTCACTCCGCCTGAAGCAGCCCCAGTCGCAGGCAGAGCTGGACGTAGTCGGCGCGGGCGAGAGGCCCATCTTCTCGGAGATCCGCTGCCTGTAGGTCTCCACCGTCTTGGGACTGATGAACATCCATCTGCGGCATGTCGAGATCGAGCACGGCTACGTGCGGCATGAGCCGTTCCACGAGCGCCAGCGCGTCGCGCCCGTTCGTGGCCTCGCCCACGACCTGGATGGAGCGCGTCGAGGTCATGCAACGTGCCCGACGCGGGAACGGCGGTCCTCGGCCTGAAGTCGTTCGAGGGGGCACGGCCGGGCTGCTCGGCGCAGCTCAGTTGGGACGGGCGCGAGCATCTACCGCTCCGGCAGGCGCATACGGTATTGTAACGGTCGCCATACCCCCGTTCCTCGCCGTCCATTCCCGCATTGCCACGTCCCCTCGTCGAGCGCGCGCTCGGCCCCTTCCAGCGCTTCTTCGCGACGACGGCAGCCGGCGGCGTGGTGCTGCTCGCCAGCACGGCGATGGCGCTCGTGTGGGCCAACTCGCCGTGGGCCGACGCATATCACGCGCTCTGGGACGCACGAGTCACAGTCGGTGCGCCACCGTTCGGCGTCACCCTCTCCTTGCGCCACTGGGTGAACGACGGCCTCATGGCCGTGTTCTTCTTCCTCGTCGGGCTCGAGATCAAGCGCGAAGTGCTGGTGGGCGAGCTCGCGTCGCGCCGCACGGCGGCGCTCCCCGTGGTGGCCGCCATAGGCGGGATGGTCGTGCCAGCGCTGCTCTACGCCGCTGTGAATACGGGCGGCCCGGGAGCCGCGGGGTGGGGGATCCCGATGGCGACCGACATCGCCTTCGCGCTCGGAATACTCGCCCTGCTCGGCGATCGGGTGCCCAGCGGTCTGCGGGTATTCCTCGCCGCGCTCGCCATCGCGGACGATCTCGGCGCGGTGCTCGTGATTGGCCTCTTCTATACGAGCGCGCTGGCCTGGACCGCGCTCGGTGGGGTAGCGGCGATGCTCGCCGCACTCTTCGGTTTGAACCGCGGGGGCGTGCGGCGTCCGCTCGCGTACGCGCTGCTCGGCGTCGTGCTCTGGTCGTTCATGTTCGCGTCGGGCATTCATGCGTCGATCGCCGGCGTGCTCCTCGCGCTCACGATCCCGGCGCGCGCGCGAATCGGCGAGGTGAGCCTCCTGGCGAGGATGGAAGGCGCGCTGCAAGGGGTGGTCGCGTTCGGGGTGATGCCGGTGTTTGCTCTGGCGAACGCCGGCGTAACGCTCGGCAGCGCGGCAGCGGCGGTCGGACATAGCTCCATCGCCCTGGGCATCGCGCTTGGCCTCGTGCTGGGGAAGCCGCTCGGGATCGGGCTGGCGAGCTACGCGGCGGTGCGTGGAGGACTGGCGGAGCTGCCGACCGGGGTCACGTGGCGGCATGTGCTCGGCGTCGGCTGGCTTGGGGGCATCGGGTTCACGATGTCGCTCTTCATTGCGGGCCTGGCGTTCACCGTCCCGGCGACGTTGAACACCGCCAAGCTCGCGATTCTCGCCGCCTCCGTCACCGCCGGATGATCTCGAGCTGGGCGCGCAGGCGCAGGAGTACAACTATCCGCTGCTCGGCACGAGCTACGACGAGCGCGCCGCCCGCGTCATCCTTGTCTTGGGCGACGCGAGTGCCCCGGGCCGCCACCTGACCGAAGCATCGGCGACGTGATGGCCGTGGACGTGCTGACCGACGGCGAGGGAACCGACGTCGCGCTTCGGGTGCAGCACGGCACGAGCCAGACCCTTCAGGGCTTCACCGGGACCGGCGTGCCGCGCTGGCTGTCCGACCGCGGCACGAGCAGTGGACTCGTCGCCGGCAGCGGTGCCCGCGGCTGCTCCAGCTGCGCGAGCAGGTCGGTGAGCTTCACGGCCTGTGCAATCTGCTTGGCCTGGTTGAGGACCTTCCCGGCGCCGGCCGAATCGTCCGTCGCCTGAAGTACCTCGGAGAGCATGAGCCCCGTGGCGACGTACAGATACGGAATGCCTACCGACGGCCGATCCACCCAGTCGTGGCGCTTCGCGAGTGCTTGCGGCGCGACGAACACGCTGTCCCACAACGTCTTCGTGCGCGGGACGTCCACCCAGCCGGCACCCGACACGAGCAGCGTGTCCTTGTTGGGCGCTACCGGGGGAATGAACAGCTTGGTGGCGAGCCCCTGGGTGAGCATGTAGCTCCCGATCCCGAGCTCGTTACCGTAGCCGGCCGACGTCCGGCTGAAGTAGATGGGCCGCTCGCCGAACGAGTCGGCGATCATGCGGAGGACGAAGATGTCGGCGCGCTGCAGCACCCCCGGGATCGACAATCGCTGCGGATCGATCACCGCCTTGATCGGCCCGCCCTGGAAGGTAATCGGCTTGTCGATCTGGATGTACGGCGGCACCGAGTCGGCCTGCTCCATCGTCATCTTGATGGGCGACCCGCTCGGCTTGGGCCACGCGTGGTTGCGATAGATGGCGGGGCCATTCGCGGCGTCGTACTCGTACACCGGGCGCCGGATCAACTGGCGCGTGTACCAGTCGGTGTTGAGCAGCGACGTGTTCGCCACGATGACGTCCTTCCGAACTCCCTCCACCTCCTGGGCATACCAGAGCGGGAAGGTGTCGTTGTCGCCGACGGTGACGAGGACGCCGTACGGCTCCACGGAGTTGAGCAGGTCCTTCGCGAAGTCGGCGGTGTCGGTCTGGCCGGCCCGCGATGCGGTGGACCAGTTGGTGAACAGCGGGATGAGCGCCAGAGCCAGCACGGGCGCCGAGACGAGCCTGCCGCGCATCGTGGGGCGCTCCACTGTCTCGCGACCAACGACGACCTGCTCGCGGTCGATCAGCGTGGCGAGGGAATCCCAGGCGGCGACCAGGCCGAGCGCCGCCCAGACGCCCCACGCCGAGAAGCTCCACAGATAGAAGTAGTCACGGTCGCGCACCTCGCGCGCCACGCCGACGAGATCGGGATCCTGTGATGCGCCGTACTTGAAGTTCAGGTAATAGATGAGCACGAACGACATCGTGAACATCAGGGATCCGAAGTACCAGAAGCTGCGCCGGTCTCGTTGCCAGTGCACGTAGCCGCCGAGGAGGCCGAGCACGAGGAACACCGCGGCGAGGAGGCTCTGGGCGAACGGACGGTCATCGTGCGCGTCGCGCAGCCATTGCCACTTGAAGTACAGCCACCACATCCCGACTTGCGCCGTGAACGGAGCCTGCCGTTCGGTGAGCTGGGGCTTCCCGTACTGGCCACGGTTGAAGTTGTACTCGAACGCGTCCCAGGTGCCCTTGCTGAAGGTGCACGACAGCGTCAGCTCGGTGCGACACGCCGTCGGCTCGCCCTCGTTCAGCGCCGGGAAGTGCGCGGCCCGGATCGGCTGCATCGCGAACGGCGTGATGCCGAGGATCAGGGCGCCGACGCAGGCGAGCAGCACCTTCCAGCGAAGGACGGTGCGCGGTCGCACGATCAGCACGGCGAGTGCGGCCGCCGGCGCCGCCAGCATGCCGGCCATGTGGTTGGCGTAGCCCAACCCGCACAGATACGCCACGAGGACGAGGATGCGATCGGCCTTCCGCCCGTCCGGCTGGTCGCACCAGCGGACCATGAGCCAGCTCACGATCGCGATGCCCATCAGCGAGACGGTGTACACCTTCTCGTTCACGACACTCTGGTTCCACACCGTGAAGGCGGTGGCGCCGATGATCGCGGCGAGCGTGCCGCCCAGGATGCGCTGCCAGCGCTGCGCGAACCAGCCGACCAGCACGCGCTCGGTGATCAGAAACCACATCCCCGCCGAGACCGCGCTGCACACCGCCGCCAGGATGTTGATGCGGACGGCAATCGACGAGGAGATCGGCAGGATCGCGAAGACGCGGCCGATCAGCACGAAGAGGGGGTTGCCGGGAGGATGCGGCATCCCGAGCACCTGCGCGGCGGTGATGTACTCGCTCGTGTCCCACATCGCCGTGGAGGGCGCGAGGGTCACCAGGTACAGGGCGAAGATGAGGGCCGAGACGATGCCGGCGGCCAGGTAGGACGGGCGATAATCGAGCTCGGACGGCGAGGACGTCGACGCCATTGATTCGCGGGGGTGACGGATAGCAGACGCCCCGCGGGAGCGGGGCGGAAGCGCAGCTGTGAAAGATGGCGGTGGTGTGACGATTGGAACAGGCCCAGCCGCGCTTCCGCCCCTCGAGCCGACTACGGGCTTTTCTTCGTTCCCTTGGTGGCCTTGCTGGCCGAGTCGGCACGCAGACTGTCGGCGCGGTGGGCCGAGTCGGTCATGCCCCCCATCGTCGCGCCGCCTGCTGCCGCACTGTCCGTCGGGGAGGTCCCCATGCTCGGCGCGGGCGTACCTACGGCACCGGCAGCGGTGTCGCTTTGGCTCGTTTTGCTTTTGCACGCGGTGACGCTGGCGAGCACGACAACGGCCACCAACGCGCTGAATACTCGAGTACGCATTCGGGTCTCCTCCCGTGGGTTCACCGGGAAGGCGAGCAAACCGGAGGCCAGCGAGTGCGTTAGTGCCGGAACAACCGCGCCCCGGTGAACACCATGGCGATGCCGTGCTCGTCCGCGGCCGCGATCACTTCGGGGTCGCGGATCGAGCCGCCCGGCTGGACGATCACCCTCACGCCGGCCGCTGCCGCCTGGTCCACGCCGTCGCGGAAGGGAAAGAACGCGTCGGAGCCAAGGGCCGAGCCGGCGGTGACGTGGCCAGCCGCGGTCGCCTTGTGGACGGCCATGAATGCCGCGTCCACCCGCGACATCTGGCCGGCGCCGATGCCGATCGTCGCGCCGTCCCGCGCCAGGACGATGGCGTTGGACTTCACGCTGGCCACGGCGCGCCAGGCGAACAACAGGTCGCGCCGCTCTTCGCTCGACGGCTGCCGCTTCGTCACGAACGTCCACGACGAGTCGTCGATCACCGCCGGAGGACGCTGCTGCGCGAGCAGGCCGCCGCGCACGCGCTTGTAGTCGAGCGCATTCGGATCGCTCTGCACGGTGCCCTCCATCACGCGGAGGTTCTTCTTCCGTCCGAGGATCTCGAGCGCGCCCGCGCTGAAGGACGGCGCCACGACGCATTCGACGAACAGGCTCGATACCGCCTCCGCCGCCGCGTCGTCCACCGGCACGGTGAACGAGATCACGGAGCCGAACGCCGAGACGGGGTCGCACGCCAGCGCCTTGCGGTACGCGTCGAGGGCGTCGCGGCCCGTGGCGAGCCCGCAGGGTGTGGTGTGCTTGATGATCGCGCAGCAGGTCTCGGTGCCGAACGGCTCGGTGGCGAGGAGTGCGCCCTCGAGGTCGAGCAGGTTGTTGAACGAGAGCTCCTTGCCGCCGCGCTGTTTGAGCCCCGCAAGCCCGGCGCCCGGCCGCTCGACGTAGAACGCCGCCGCCTGGCCGGGATTCTCGCCGTAGCGCAGCGACTGGGCTTTCTGGAGCGCGAGGGTGAGACGGTCGGGAAAGAGCTCGCCGCGCTGGTCGGCAAACCACGCGGCGATGGCCGCGTCGTACGCCGCTGTGTGCTCGAAGACCTTGGCGGCCAGGCGCATCCGCGCACCCACGTCGTCCACCCCGTCCGTCAGTGCGGCGAGCACCAGCGGATAGTCGGCGGGATCCACGACCGTCGTGACCGCGGCGAAGTTCTTGGCGGCGGAGCGCAGCATGCTCGGCCCGCCGATGTCGATCTGCTCGATCACCTCCGCGGGCGAGACGCCGGCCCGCGCCGCCGTCTCGCGAAAGGGATAGAGGTTCACCGCGACGAGGTCGATCGGCGCGATGCCCTGCGCCTCGATCGCCTGCATGTGCTCCGGCAGGTCGCGCCGCGCCAGCAGCCCGCCGTGCACCGCCGGATGGAGGGTCTTCACCCGTCCGTCGAGCATCTCGGGGAAGCCGGTGACGTCCGCGACGTCGCGCACGGGAATGCCGGCCTCGCGCAGGACACGCGCGGTGCCGCCGGTGGAGAGGAGCTCCCATCCGAGCGCGTGCAATCCGCGCGCGAAGTCGAGCAGGCCGGTCTTGTCGGAAACGGAAAGCAGGGCGCGGGGCATCAGTCAGCGAAAGGCGTGAGGCGTGCAGCGGGAAACGAGGCGTGAACCGTGAAGAAAGCGGTGCGCTCAGCGTGGCCGGCGGTGCTGGAGCTCGTCGGCGAGCGACCCGTCATCGAGCTCGGGGTCGAGCGTCGGCAGGGTGCTCGGGTCGAGCGCGAATGGTGGATCGACGCGGCCGTCGCCGGTCAGCCGGCACTCGCCCGCCGCCACCGCCTGGATGACCCGCGGATAGAGCAGGTGCTCGGCGCGCAGCACGCGTGCCGCGAGGGTCTGCTCGTCGTCGGTCGGCCGTACCGGCACGCGCCACTGGGCGATCACCGCGCCGTGGTCGTAGACCTCGTCCACGAAGTGCACCGTGGGACCGCTCGTGGCTGCGCGGGCGGCCAGCACGGCGCGATGCACGCGCGCACCGTACATGCCGGGGCCGCCGAACTCGGGCAGCAGGGCGGGATGCACGTTGACCATCCGGCCGGCGTAGCGCCGGGTGACGGCCATGGGCACGAACTTCAGATAGCCCGCAAGCACGACGAGGTCGATCGCGTGCGACGCGAGCAGGGCGTCGAGCTCGGCACCGTCGGGCGAGATCACCGCGGTCTCGATGCCCGCGGCGCGCGCGCGCTCGAGCGCGCCGGCGTCGCGGCGGTTCGACGCGACGAGCACGACGTCGCCGGATCGCCGCTCACCGAGGGCGGAAAAGTAGTCGAGCAGCGCCTGCAGGTTGGAGCCGCCGCCGCTGGCAAGCACCGCGATGCGGGCGCGCGTCACGCGATCGCCTCGAGGATGGGGCGAATGCCGTCGAGCAGCGAGCTGGCCACCGCCATGCCTTCGCGCTCGGCGCGCGCGCGATCCTCGGGCAGACTGACCCGCGACTCGACGAAGATGCCGTGGCCGTGGAATACGGTGCACGCGGCCACATCGCGGTACCGGTCGCCGACATACAGGCAGCGCGAGAGGTCGAGCTTGTAGAGCGCCGCGGCGCGCTCGTACAATCCGGTCTCCGGCTTCCGGCACGGGCACGGGCCGGTGATGTCGGGATGATGTGGGCAGCTGAAGGTGTCCAGCAGCCGAGCTCCCTCGGCGGCCAGCAGCTCCTCGACGCGCAGCCGCACGGCGCGGTACTGCTCGAGCGAGATCGTGCCGCGCGCGATTCCCGACTGGTTCGTGCAGACGATCGACGGGATGCCGACCGCGGCGAGGCGTCGAATCGCCTCGGCGGCGCCCGGCAGCAGCTCGACGTTGGCCGGCTCGTTGAGATAGTGGTAGTCGACGATGATCGTGCCGTCCCGGTCGAGCAGCGCGGCCTGCGGTCGCGCGCGCTCAGCCACGGGCCGCGACCAGCGCCGACAGGAGGGCTGGCACGTCGTCGTCCGGTACGGCGCGCAGGTCGATCAGCATCCGCCCGTCGTGCACCCGGCCCACCACCGGGGGCTCGCCAGCCCGCAGCGCCGCCGCCCAGCGTTCGGCGTCGCCGTCGAGCGCGATGGCGACGCTCGGCAGCGTGGCCGTGGGAAAGGCGCCGGCGCCGACCGAGGCGGTGCTGTCCAGCATCGTGCACTCCGCGCCCGCGCCGCGCAGCGCCTCCAGACACTCCGCGGCACGCGCGCGCACCACCGCGATCGGCGCTCCGAGCAGGGCGAGCGTCGGAATCTCACGCCGCGCCCGCTCGGGCTCGCGATACAGCGCGAGCGTCGCCTCGAGGGCGGCAAGCGTCATCTTGTCGACGCGGTACGAGCGCGCGAACGGGTTCGCGCGCATCGCCGCGATGAAGCGCGCCTCGCCGACGACGAGCCCCGCCTGCGGACCGCCCAACAGCTTGTCGCCGCTCATCACCACCACGCTCGCGCCGGCGGCGAGCGCGTCGCGCGCCGTCGGCTCGCCGCTCAGGCCGATGTCGTCCAGCGGGATGAGGAGACCACTGCCGAGGTCGTGCAGGATCGGGACGTCGTGCGCCCTCGCGAGCGGGACGAGATCGCGTACCGCCGTCTCGGCCGTGAAGCCGACGACGTCGAAGTTGCTGCGGTGGACCTTGAGGATGGCGCCCGTCTCGGATCCCATCGCCCGCTCGTAGTCGGCGAGATGCGTGCGGTTCGTCGCCCCGACCTCGCGCAGCCGTGCCCCGCTCTTGGCCATGATCTCGTGCACGCGAAAGCTGCCCCCGATCTCCACCAGCTCCCCGCGCGACAGGATGGCCTCGCGGCCAGCGGACAGGGTGTTGAGCGCCAGCACGAGCGCGGCTGCGCAGTTGTTGACGACGAGCGCATCCTCCGCCCCCGTGAGCTCGACGAGCAGCGACGCGCAGTGGGCATAGCGCGAGCCGCGTCCGCCAGCGGCGAGGTCGTACTCCAGGTTGCTATACCCGCCGGCGAGGCTGGTAACGGCATCGAGCGCGACGCGGGGCAGGGGAGCGCGTCCGAGGTTGGTGTGCAACACCACGCCAGTCGCGTTGATCACCGGGCGCAGCGATGGTCGGCGCGCCGTCGCCAGCTGGGCGGCGATCTCTCGCGTCCACGCGTCCGCGCTGGCGGGCGCCGGGGTGGCGTGCTCGCGCACGCGCGCCACGACGTCGCGCACGGCGTCCACGACCAGGCTGCGCGGCGCCCCGGCGAGCAGCGCACGCACGCCCGCGCTGTCCAGGAGCGCACTCACGCTCGGCAGGGCGCGGCGCACATCCGTCACGGTCGTGGCGCCGGCGGCGCGGCGGCGGGCGCAGGGGTGGGCGTACGGCGGGTCGAATCGGCGGGCGGGCGGGGCGGCGGGGCACGAGGCGTCGTGAAGCTCCGCTCGCTGCTCTGCGAGCGGCCGCTCAGTCCGCGTGCATCGGTGACGCTCAGCCGGTATATGGCATCGTGGGCGAGCGGCCGTGCGAGACGCAGGAGCAGCGCCGTGTACGGGGGCGGGACGCTTGGCGTCGGGCCCGTCGGGGTACGCCGCGCCGCCGCGTTGGCGAGCGATGGTGGGAGGATTGGCTTGCCGGCCAGCGAGTCCGCGCGCCGAATCGAGTCCGTGACCGCCTGCTGCCGTGCCTGGGCTTCCGCCTGCTCGGCGCGCGGGGTGAGGACGGCGACAAGCGGGATCGGTGTGCTGTCGGACGCGACGAGACGGAGCGCGCGGGCCGATGGGGGCGCGGCCGGGTCGAGGAAGCGGTCGAAGGTCACGCGCAGGGACAGCGAGTCCACGGGCGTGACAGAGAGGATCCGTGGCGGCAGCGTGTCGCGCGTGGCGGCGAGGAGCTCGACCGGCGCCGCCTGAGGGACCAGGACGCGCACCGTGTCGAACGATTCGCTGCGGTCGAGCGCGCGATTGTTGTTGGCGTCGACGATGGCCTGCACCAGGTAGCTCCCGTTCGGCAGTGGCCCGAGGGTGAACCGTCCCAGGCTGTCGGCCTGCGCGAGATAGACGACGCTGTCCCGCGTCACCGCCTGCAGCAGCGCGCGCGCGGCTGGGCGCTCCGCCACCCAATCGAACACGGTGCCGGTGATGCGGCCCGGTGGGATCGTCGGGCCGGTGGAGAAGACGACGCTCGCGCCGGAGCGCGTCACGTTGCCGCGCAGGTCGGTGAGGCCGGGCAGGAGCGTGACGGTGTAGGCGGTATTGTCGCGGAAGCCGTTGCGTGGCCGCACGTCGATGCGGCTGCGATGCCAGCTCACACGCGGATTGCCGTCCGATGGGGAGACGAGGAAGTAGTTGTCGAGCTCCTGCGCGCCGCCGCCGCGGTTGTTGATCGTCTCGTCGAACTGGAAGACGACGTTCGGCTCGTCGAAGTTCACGGCATTGGAGTCCGGAATCACCGCGAGCAGCTGCGGGGGATTGCGATCCTCCGGCCCGCCAGGCGGCGGCGACGCGGAAGCACAGGCGAGCGAGCCGGCCAGGCCGGCGGCCATCGCGATCAGCCTCCGCTGCACAGCCCCTCGACGCGTGTCCGGAGCTGGTCGCGGCGCACGGTCCACTCGTCGCGCTTGGCGCGCTCCGCGTCGATGACGTGCGAGGGCGCTCGCTCGGCGAACGCCGGATTCATCAGCCGCTTCTCCAGCGAGTCGAGCTGCTTCTCGAGGCTCGACAGCTCGGCCGTCAGCCGCGCGCACTCCTTCTTCACGTCGATCACCCCTTCCAGCGGGACGATCAGCTCCGTCCCGCCGCCAAGGATGACGCTCGCCCCGGGTGTCGCCGGCGGCTCGTCGACGAACGCGAGTCCCGTCTTGGCCAGCCGGTTGATGAGCGAGAACTCGTCGTCGAGCATCTGCCGGCGATCGTCGGTGGCGACGACGAACGCGTTGATCGTCCGGGACGGTG
>WNFK01155559.1_pt1 | contig 10845 bp, 7 predicted proteins | sample 5400281 | NCBI WGS metagenome assembly WNFK01 (sample SAMN13153350, study PRJNA577476) | soil metagenome | isolation source: 20 cm soil on Douglas fir-dominated hillslope | place: USA:California | collected 2013-09-17
TTGCTGCTCCACAGAAAGCCACCTCCAAGGGTTTTTCCAAGCGATAGCGAACCACGGCTGAATCGTACTTCAATCAGATCACTTGGTGGAAATGGCCAGGACTTGCCGCGTGTCCGCATCGCCGCCAAGTCTCTCGGCTCGCACCGTTCAGAACTGCGCTTTACAACCGAAGGGCTGCGAATCGGACTTACCCGCTGACCGAAAGGATGGAGTTCAGATCTTCCCCAGTTCTTGACAGCCACAGTAGGGCATACGGGGCCCAATCTCCTGCCCCGACCAAGCAGGCGGGGCCTACGGCTGCAAGGCGCTATCAGCCAAATCGATTTACGGGACGAGCGGGCAAATATTACGAACTCGTCTGGGGAGTTGACTCTCTGGCCGTGAAGTGGACGGAGTCGGGCGAGGTCATCCGATTTACGTACCGCGTGCTCGACGCGGACAAAGCCAAGACACTCAACGATAAGAAGGCTGAGCCCTCCTTGATCGACCCGCAGGCGCAAGTAAAGCTGGTGGTCCCGTCGATGGAAAAGGTCGGGCAGTTGCGTCAGAGCAGCACACCCCAGGCAAGTCCTACTGGATGGCGTTCTCGAACAAGGGCAGGCTGGTGAAACGCGGGAGCGAAAGTTGAAGGGCAGCCCAGGTGGCTCGATGGCGTATATCATCCAGTGGAGGTGTACTTTCGCGATTATCGGCCAGTAAGCGGACTTCAGATTCCGCATATTTTGGAGACGAGAGTTCTCCAAGTGGCCCGAACGGCGAAGGGGTTCAGGGATCCTCCTGTTGCGGCGGAGAAAATCACCATCGAAAAGGTCGTGGTGAATCCCAAGCTCGATGAAAACCTCTTCTCGAAACCAGACATCGCGGTTGCACCGAATACCAAGTAGGCTACGGCGGAGGTTTGACCTCTAACTTAGCTCCGCTCTCAATTCGCTCCGACTTCCGCTGACGACAAACATATCCGTCCTCCCTTCGGGCATCCATCCAACCGCCTGGATGTCCGGCCCTTTATCATTACAAGGAAATTGACGATTCAAACGACGATTCTCGTCAAGTTACTGCTCTGCGGAGCTCTGTTGGGACCGGCGCGGTGAGCCTGAAGCTTGTTGTGGTGAACCCCAAACTGGATGATTCTCATTTCGCGAAGCCAAGTAGCCGCAAATGACCCTTGGCTTATCCATGGATCCTCCAGAGATTTGGCAATCTGTTTGCTCCTTATGCTCGCGATGTTCCCCCGGGCGCAGGGCCTGCGACCTCGTATGCTATTCATTCTGCGCCATTTATCGTATGACACATGAGACTTGGGGCGGAACGGATCGTCCAACGAATGGTAAATTTTTTGACTTAGAATTCGCAAAGGTTCTGTTCGCGGTGTATCAAACGACCCCATGAAGAAGCCCTCCATACTAGGTTCCCTCGTTCTTCTCGCGCTCTTGGCGTTCGCAGCAGGCCGCTACACTGGTGGGTCCAACCACGATAACCATACGGCTGCGAAACACATTCTCTATTACTTTGATCCGATGCATCCTGCCTATCGATCAGATAAGCCCGGGATCGCGCCGGACTGCGGAATGGAGTTGGAGCCGCTCTATGAGGGCGAAGATCCAGCAGCCAAGCTTCAGCTACAGGCCGGCGCAGTTTCGATCGGCCCTGAACAACAGCGAATGATCGGTCTTCGCGTGGAAGCCGTAAAGAAAAGTTCCGGGCCGCGGTTGCTTCGCACAATCGGGCGCGTGGAGGCCGATGGCAACCGTGTGCACCGTCTGATGGCGGGTACCGAAGGCTGGGTGCAATCTGTCCAGAACAATCCCTCTGGCACGGCCGTTAAGAAAAACGAGGTCTTGGCGGCATTGTACAGCCGCGAATTTCGGAACGCGGAGCAAGCGTACTTGGGCTCTCTTGCCAGCCTCGATCGCGTGAAGGGCAGCCACGATCTAGACGAGTCCAACAGAACAAGCGATGCCAGTTCGCGAATCAATGAGGAACAGTTACGTGCCTTAGGTATGGGAGAACCGCAAATTAAGGAGCTGGCCAAGACCCGCCAGCTAACACGCGATATTACCCTAACTTCTCCGGTCGACGGCATTGTGCTTTCCCGCGACGTCTCTCCTGGCCAGAGGTTTGAGAAAGGAACGGAATTTTATCGCATCGCCGATCTGAGCAAAGTCTGGATCATCGCAGATATTTACGGAGACGAAGCTCAACTGTTTCGTCCACGTGCCAGGGTTCGGGTTAGCGCTCGCGAGCGCTCGAAGACCGTTTATGCCACCGTGGGCGACAATCCACCGCTGTTCGATCCCGCGTCGCGGACATTAAAGCTTCGCCTGGAGGCCGAAAACCCCGGCCTTGTGCTCCGGCCTGACATGTTCGTTGATTTGGAGTTCAGTGCCCATGCTCCTCCGGTGCTCTCCATACCGCCGAGCCACGCCCAGTAGAGATCGGAACTGCCTATGGCAATCTCGTCACGATTACGCGCGGTCTGACCGAAGGAGCGCGTGTTGTGACCTCAGGGACGTTCCTGCTCGATTCTGAAAGCCGCATGCGCGCTTCCGCGTTGGCTACTTCCGTGGTAGCGCGCGACTCGAAGCAGGCTCCGGCTCGGACGCCCTAGCCATGCGTGAACATCTCTGCGGTGGGCCACTCGGTCCAAACAAATCCCACTCGAATGCGCACAGGGTTCCATCCTCACTGCCTAGCTGGGCGTTTTGCCCGGCAGAGTGCCCGAAGGAGTTCCCTCTGGTTCCGGCAAGATATTTAGGCGTGGCGCGAACGAGCATCGCGATTTCCGCATGTGGATCGAGGCGCGGATGATCGACCGTATTGTTTCTTATTCCGTAGACAACAAGTTTCTAGTCTTCATCCTGGTGGCTGCGGCTTGCATCTGGGGATTCTGGACGATGATGCATCTTCCCCTGGATGCCACTCCCGATCTGGGGGAGACACAGGTCATCATCATGTCTCGTTGGGAGCGCAGCCCCGACATCATCGAAGACCAGGTCACGTATCCGATCATTTCGGCTATGACCGGCGCGCCGGGGGTCAAATCGGTGCGCGGCATCTCCGACTTTGGTTTCTCGTACGTTTACGTCATCTTCCAGGAAGGGACGGACCTCTACTGGGCACGCTCCAGAACTCTCGAATATGTTTCCAGTGTTACGGCACGACTTCCTCAGGACGTCAGAACAGAAATTGGACCGGATGCCACCGCGCTAGGATGGGTTTTTCAATATGTTCTTAAAGAGGAGTCCGGAGAACACAACCTGGGAGAGCTACGTTCTTACCAGGATTGGTATCTGCGATATTACTTGAAGGCTGTGCCGGGCGTGGCGGAGGTGGCTTCACTCGGCGGTTTCACACAACAGTACCAGATCAATGTTGACCCGAACCGGTTGCGATCCTACGGGATTCCGATCTCCCGGGTGGCCGAGGCCGTCCGAAGCGGCAACCAAGAGACGGGAGCGCGGCTGTTGGAGTTCGGCGGCGCAGAATACATGATCCGCGGTCGCGGATACCTGCGCTCGCCCAAAGACCTTGAGGAAACTGTCCTTGGTGCCGTCCAGGGCACTCCAATCCGGATCAAGGACGTGGGCAAAGTCGTTGTCGGCCCTGATATCAGACGCGGCACTGCCGACTTGGACGGGCTGGGAGAAGCCGTCTCTGGAATCGTCATCATGCGCGAGGGCAGCAACGCGCTCGATGTAATTGACCGGGTAAAGGCACGATTGAAGGAGATCGAACCGGGACTGCCGCACGGCGTCAAAATCGTACCAATCTATGACCGCTCCGAACTGGTGCGGCGTGCAATCTCGAACGCGCGCGCAACGTTGCTGGAGGTGATTTTCACGGTTGTCATCGTCATCTTGATTTTTCTCTGGCATTTTCCAAGCGCGGCCATTCCGGTAGTCACGATTCCAGTAGCTGTGCTGTTGACTTTTATTCCCCTGCATTATGCGGGCGTGAGCATCAACGTCATGTCGCTGGCCGGGATCGCCATCGCCTGTGGCGAACTCGTGGATGCGGCGATTGTCGTGGTAGAGCAAACGCACCGGAAACTGGAAATCTGCCATCGATCAAGCCAGCCATTCTCTTATAACGAAGTCATTTTGGCGTCCGTAAAGGAAGTGGCTGGGCCCACCTTCTTTGCTTTGTTGGTGATAGCGGTGGCCTTCCTGCCCGTTTTCGCGCTCGAGGGCCAGGAAGGGAAGCTCTTCCGGCCGCTTGCCTACACCAAGAATTTCGCCATGATCGTGGCTGCCGTGCTTGCCATTACCCTGAGCCCAGCGTTAAGGCTGCTGTTGGTGCCTCGCCGGTCCTTTCAGACCGTCGCGGGCAGCAGGATTCAGCGCTTTTTTGAATCCTTAGTGGGCGGTCAGGTCCGTTCGCAAGAAAAACACCCGATTACCGGCCTGCTCATGAAGCTCTACGATCCGGTAGTTCGCTGGACCCTCCGCTGGAAGTGGCAAGTCATTGCAGGGGCACTGGCCCTCGTTCTTCTCTCGATACCCATGTTCTGGACCCTCGGAGGGGAGTTTATGCCGGCTCTGGATGAGGGCTCATTCCTCTATATGCCCTCTACGATGCCGGGTATTTCGATCTCGGAATCTCAACAGCTGCTGCAACTAACGGATCAAATTCTGAAGAGTTTCCCTGAAGTCGATCATGTTCTGGGCAAAGCTGGACGCGCTGACACAACGACCGATCCAGCTCCGCTTTCGATGCTGGAAACTGTGATTGTTCTGAAGCCTCAGTCGGAGTGGCGGAAAACTCAAGTATGGTATTCCTCTTGGGCGCCCGGATGGCTGCTCCCCGTTTTGCGGCACGTCACGCCGGACCACATCACGGAACAGCAGCTCGTTGCAGAGATGAATCAGGCATTGAAAATCCCCGGCCTCTCAAATTCCTGGACAATGCCGATCCGCGGCCGCATCGACATGCTGAGCACCGGGATTCGCACTGCCATCGGTCTCAAGATTCAAGGCGCCGATCTAAACCAGATTCAGGAGCTCGGAAGGCAGGCCGAAAAGCTGCTGATGACCTTTCCCGGAACGCGCAATGCGTTTGCTGAACGCAGCGCCGATGGCTCCTTTCTCGATGGGACTTGGGATCGTCAAGCGCTTGCCCGATACGGGCTTTCCATTGACGATGCTCAGAACGCTCTTTCTACGGCGGTCGGTGGGGAAAACGTCACCACCTTGATCAAAGGCCGGGAACGTTATCCAGTCAACGTACGCTATCTGCGCGACTTCCGTTCGGACCTTCAATCGCTGAACAAGGTGTTGGTGTCCGCCGGCGGGGATAAACAAATCCCTTTGTCTGAACTGGCCGCCATTCGTACGCTGACGGGTCCGGCGATGATTCGCGATGAAGACGGATTACTCACGGGCTATGTCTTCGTGGACGTGGCGGGCCGTCCGATTGCCGACTATGTCGACCATGCGCAACGTGAGCTGCAAAGCCATCTGCAGCTTCCCCCTGGCTACTCGATCTTGTGGAGCGGTCAATATGAATCCGCGCAGCGCGTTCGTCAGCGATTGATGGTTATTGTGCCAGTTACAATTGCGCTGGTCCTCTTCCTGCTCTACTGCAACACCCGGTCTGCGGTGAAAACCATGATCGTCGCCCTAGCTGTGCCATTCTCGGCTGTGGGATCGATCTGGATGGTTGCTGCTCTCGGCTACAACATGAGCATAGCCGTTTGGGTGGGCATCGTGGCTCTACTGGGAATCGATGCCGAAACCGGGGTATTCATGCTTCTCTATCTGGACCTTGCATATGAGGCAAGCAAGCGCGAGAACTTGTCGTTTACTAGAGCGCATCTTTATGAGGCAATTGTGGAAGGAGCAGCCAGGCGACTGCGTCCCAAATTCATGACCTTCGCCGCCATGAGCGTCGGCTTGATTCCGATTCTGTGGTCCACCGGCACCGGTTCCGGAATAATGAAGCGCATCGCGGCTCCGATGATAGGTGGTATCTTCACCTCCTTCATTCTCGAACTACTTGTGTATCCCGCGATTTACGCGGTGTGGAGAGAAAGAGCGCTGAAACAAGAACTAAGCCACGATGAAATCCGACAGGCAAGCCAATTTAATTCTGCACGAATGATCGACACGGAAACAACGCCGCAGTTTCATTGACATTTGGACAGTGCGAGCCAAATGAAACCTCTGCAATAGCGAAGTCGGTTGAAAGACTTTCTAACCTAGCGAAGACACTGCGGTGGTTCCTGCATTGGATTTGCCGGGTGATCGTTCCAGTTCTAGTTGGGGGTAGGAGGCGAATTTGGAGCCGGGGCGGGCAGTTTGCGGCTCTGCTGCTGCAATTGCTTCCGCTGCTCGTACATCCGCTGCAGGTCCTGAATCATTTGCTCCGATGTTTTGAAGGCCGAGGTGCTCGCATCGGCTGCAGGTATCGCGGAAGAAGTTTGCTGATCTGGCCGAGTGAATGACTGGTCTGCCGACGGCGGCGGCTGGTCTGGAGATGGAGGTGCCTGGTCTGTTGGTGCCCCTTCTGGCGAAGCCGACGATTCGGGTGAAGCTGGATTCTCCAACCCTGTATTCTCCGGCGCGCTGAGAGTCAACCGTGGTGATCTGCGAATCGTGCCCCGTGGCGGCGGCTCCATCGAAGTCCCTGGTGTTCCCGGAACGGCGGATGTGGCCGCCTTCTCCCGAAGCATTAAAAGTATGCTCTGGATGCTTTGCGGATCGGTCTGAGAGGCCCGGATAACGTAGTCAAGATTCGTTGAGTCCAGTAGTGTAGCAAGAACACTGCGAGCTGGTCCGGGGCCAAGCCGCGCCCAGATGCGCTGGTTGGAAGCACCCGGTGGAAGTTCGATATCCGCGCCCGTTTGTGCCCGCACTGCCGACAGAACATCCGACAGCATAGAATTCTCTGCAATGATTGTGAGCTTCCCATCTTCGTAGGATACCCGCAGCTGATTCGCGCCCGCCTGCTCGGGTATGAGGGGATTTGCCAGTAAGGCTGTTCTCGATTCGCGTAACCCCTGCGCTTGATGCTCCGATCCCCCTAATGATGCGGTCAGTTCAGACCGCGGAGAACTGTATACCGTGTGCCTGCCTACAACTGGTGTTCGGAGTTTATGTGCGGTCGCGGCTGGAGTCCCAATGGCTACCGTAACTATAAATAAACTAACAAGTAATCTGCGCGACTTTAACCGGAGACTGACCGGGAACCCAATTCCTGGCGCTTCCTGCAAGTCATTGAAGATCTCGCTCATCGATTCGCCCCCTACAGTTTCAGGAGCTCCTCTGATCGCATTCACGAGTCGCTAAGACTCCATGAACGGTGGCGTCGTACGGCACCAGCTTATTTGTAATGTTATATATCATGGCTCTTTCCGTTATTTCAACAATTCTCTACGGTACCCCGAATCAGCCAGCGTGCGTCTCCACCCATTTCCGAGAAGATCACGTCAATTGTGCCCCTGGGGTAGAAGAGTCAACCCTTGGGCACGGCTAGTCGATGGCATTCGCCGCAAAGGCCACTTGCGCGCACGCGCATTAGACGGTGTTGCCGGCTTGACACCCGGCCGAGCGAGCGCGGGCGGTAGAAATAGCTCCGGTGCCGCGGGCATCTCCAAATACGTCAGGTTGAATTGCGCCTTTACGTTCTTGGCAGCGCTCTGCATTTCTTGCTCCAGGCGAGCTTGCTGCAGAATGGGCTTGATCTCCGACCCAGCAGTCTCGATTGGAATGGATTCTTTTGAATCAAGCTTCAGGATCACGAACGCGCTCGGCGACTCCATAACCTCCGATACCTCGCCTGCCTTCAGATCAAAAACTTTCGCTTCATCCGGAGCAAGTCTGGTCCGGCGAACCTTGTTTAGCTTCGTGGCCGACGGGGTCTCTTTGAGCCCCAATTCTTTATAGGCTGCCTGCCGAAGCTGATCGAAGTCCTCGCCAGCTGCGGCGCGCGCCCGCAGCGCGTCGGCAGTCGCCCTCACAGCCGAAGCATCCAGAGGTTGACCGCTTTCCGTTGCAGCCGCCTTGGGTATCGTAAGACGCAGTACCTCGCCTTCATCAAAATTGGCCTGATGGTCGGTATAGTACTTCTGAATCTCGGACGCAGGTACGTTAGCCGCTTGCTCCTCGATTCGGCGATACAGAGTGCTGGCCAGTACCTGCATGCGAACAAATTTCAATTGGGCCTGCAACTCCTTGATCACTGCGGGCTCTTTTTCGAGGTGGTGTCGCAGGGCTACTTCAGAGGCGGCCAGGAGTCGCGCATAGTTGATCGCAAACTGGCGGCGTCCAGCCTGCGGAGTTTCCGGCGCCTGCAGGTCTATGATGCTGTCTAGCTGCGAGCGCGTGATGACGGTCTTGCAGCCTTTTGTCCCGGCGACTGGCGGTCGATCGCAGACTCCCTCCAGCGTGACCACGGGTGTTTCGGGCGGAACCTCCGGGGTGGGCGAAACGGGCCTCCCCAATGCTTGTATGCTTTTCCTGCGCATCTCCTGCCTCGACATGAGGGACGCTGGGTATTGTACATTTGGGCCCGCTTGAGGGTTCTGTGCGATCACCGGCGCCGCGCACGCCAGAGTGATGGAACATACCAGGACCAGACGCTTTGGGCCTCCTGCCGCCGCTTTCGATTTCGCGAACAACGATTTTGCCTTCCGCCTTGGAAATGGGGGTTTCGCTTGTAAACCCAACGAACCAGGAACTAGCGGATTGCTTATATACGAACCGATCTTGCACTCGGCGAGGGGCGCGGAGCTCATTTAAGGTCACACACGCCCAGCAGGCCGAAAGGGCTTTGCACTGCTACAGCTTGCCGTCGCAGGCTCACGATGCCTTGCTGTTCCCAGCCTGAGAGCACCCGGCTCACGGTGAATAACGTCGTCCCCGTCAACTGGGCTAGCTCCTCGCGCGAAAGGTGGACTTCGATAACGCCATCCACTCTCCGTCCCACATGCACCAGCAACCGAACCAGTTCACGGGCCAGACGTGGGGCAACCCGTTCAGTGGAAATCTCGAAAAGTCGGCCTTCTAGCTCGAGCAGGCGGCGTGTCAGAATGCGCATCGTGTTGCGTTGAAGGGTGGGGAACTTTTCGGACAAGGTCTCGAAGGTCGATGCGTTCCAGACGAGGGCTTTACACGCCAGCAGTGCCTCCGCCGTCGAGCCATGCCCACCCGTCCGCTCCACCGCACTCGCTCCAAGTAATTCACCGGTTCCGTGGAGTCTAAGAATGATTTCGCTGCCATTTTCACCGAGCTGAGTTATCTTTACGCAGCCCTCGGTTAGCAGCAGGATTTCTTTGACCGGATCGCCTGCGATAAAGATTGTCTGCCTGCGCACGAATTTTCTTGGGATCGCGGCGGATACGATTTTGGCTTGATCGGATGGCGGAATATCTGCAAATAGCGGGGACCTTTCTAAGCCTTGGGTCTGGTGGCATCTCATGGGCTTAGCAGTCAAGCCGGTTGGCTGCACTCGCCAACCGAGAGTCTGGGAAGCTGCCGGGGAATTTGCCATAATTCTCAACACCTCCCAGTTTTTAGTTGGGCTAGACGTCCCGAGCGTATGGGGAGGGTCTCAATCACTGCAGCGAGGAACAAAGCGGGGATAGGGCGTCCCACAAAAGTGCGTAAGGCAAACATCAAACGAGAGCGACTTTGTGTACTCATGATGGCACCCGTCCCAAGAAGTTTATATAAATTCCAGGGGCGCTCTGGGGACATTTCACAAAAGTTTTGCACAATTAGGGAATTGAACTGCCGATGGACGACAGGCTAGCCTGCTCTCGTATGTTCCAGACTTATCCAAGTGGGACCGCGGGTAGATCGACCAACTCTATAACGCTTTACCCCCATCCGGGGAGTCGAAACCGCTACGAACGAGGCGCGCTGGTAGTTGCAGGCGGGCTTTGCCGTCCCGTTGAACTGCGCGTCGGGGGGGTACTGGGAGTTGCAGAACTGGGAGGGGTTTTCTTTACTTCCTTCCGACGTAGCCCAATCGCACTGGCGGTGCCTATGTCGATCAGACGCAAATTCTCATCGGTGACCTCTTCGGCTCGCAAGATATGTGGCGTGATGACAAAAACGATCTCTTTATCGTGCCGCTGCTTGTCCTCCTGGCCAAAGAGGTACTTCAAGATGGGTATTCTTGCCAGCCACGGATAACCGCTTAACGACTGTGTTTCTGTATCTGACAGAATGCCGCCCACCAGGTTAATCTCACCGTCTTGCAATCGCGTTTCGTGCTCGATGCGGCGTTGTCCAATAGTTGGTTGCCTGATTCCGCCAATATTTTGAAGGCCTGTGACCGATGAAACCTCCAGAGACATCTTCAACGTGACCTCGTGGTTGGAGTGCACATGCGGAGTAATGTCTATATTCACCCCGACATCCAGATATTGAAACTGCGTATTGACCAGTGGACTGATCGATCCCCCGCCAACTCCGGGAGTGAACGAACCCGTTGCGATCGGCACGCGATCTCCGATCTTCAAGGAAGCCCTTCCTTGGTCGAGGACACGGATCTGTGGGTTCTGAAGAACCTTGGTATTGCTGTCGGACATAAGAAAGGTGAACGAACCGCCCGGAACGCCCACGGAGAAATTGGCTCCATTCAGCGAACCTATTTTGACCGTACCCGGCCCCCCGGCAGCCGCGAAAGCGATGGAGGTAGACGTTGGAACAGTCGTGCCAATCGTGCGCAACCGATCGCGGCTTACTTCCAACACAGCGATATCGATCACCACTTCGGACTTCGGCTTATCAACGTCGGAAACCAATTTTTCTGCCAGCACCAGCTGATCGAGTGTGCCTCTTATGGTGATCGCGCCATGCGTTGGATTTACCTGAATACGGCTGATATCGAGCATTCCCT
>WNFK01218334.1_pt1 | contig 10845 bp, 7 predicted proteins | sample 5400281 | NCBI WGS metagenome assembly WNFK01 (sample SAMN13153350, study PRJNA577476) | soil metagenome | isolation source: 20 cm soil on Douglas fir-dominated hillslope | place: USA:California | collected 2013-09-17
AAATCCCCGCCGGAAGGCGCCACAATGATTTCCCGGGCAGAGACAATCCCCGGCAGGACTAAGACACCAAAGAGGGCGGCGAGCCGGCAGCGTTGGAAGAAATCCATCGTGGGGATTACGGGTCTCATAAGACGGCTCATGTTGTCGGGTGGAGTGGGCCACCGTCTTGGTCCAGCCTGAATACCGCGCCGAGAGTCTCGGAGTCCGTTTGACGAAGTGAGTAACTCCCGGCAGGACGATTTCCCTTCGGAGGTTCAAGATAAAGATCGGTCGCGCGTTAAGCGGACTTTAGCTTGAATCGAACCTGGTTGTCCGAGGGGAGCTGACGGAGCGGCGGAAAATAACCAGCAGTCGCTCCGCAGAGACACGTAGGGGGAGTAAAGGCGCGATTGAACGAGATCGCTCGAAACCTCGGTTATCAAATGGCTGCAAGCGACCGCGCTAGTCTTTCAGAATGAACGTGATCTTCATGTTCACGCGGTACTCCACGATCTTTCCGCCCTCGATCTTCAGCTTCTGCTCTTGAATCCAGGCACCCTTCACGTTCTGAAGCGTCTTGTTCGCTCGCTCGATGCCGATCCGGGTGGCGTCCTCGAAACTCTTGCTCGATGAAGCCGTGATCTCGGTAACCCTTGCGACGGCCATGGCGCGTGCTCCCTTCTTTGTCTGATGGGGAAATGGTGTGGAAGTCGTCCGGGCATTCTCGTGGATCGGGACGGCTTGTCAAGTAGCGCGCATGGTCCGCGCCGCGGCTGACCGCCGGAGCATCCACCCGTATAGCCAGATGACCACCCCGATGAAACCGAGTAACCCGAGCCACGGGGCGGGCCCGAAATCTTCGGCTACGAGCCCGATCGGGGCGTCCTTCGAAAAGCCGACGATGAGACCGGCGTTGATCACGCCCCACAAGCTCTCGCCGACAATCAATCCCGACGCCACCAGCGTGCCGAGTCGATCCGCGCGAGCCGGGTCGGGCATCGAGCGGGCGCGCCGGTCATACCAGTGCGACAGCACGGCGCCGACGACGACCGCGAAGGTCGCCGACATCGGGAGATAGATCCCGATGCCGACAGCAAGAGGCGGAATGCGGAGCTTCTTCATCGCGCCCAGCGTTGCATCGAGCAGAATGAGGCCGATACCGACGAGCGCGCCGATGCCGAGCATCTTCCAGTCCAGGTTGCCGCCTACCACGCCCTGTGCCAGGGCGGAGATGAGCGTCGCCTGCGGCGCGGGAAGCGGATTGGGCGCGATCACGCCCACGTTCGCAGCCCCCGCGAACCCATAGGCCTTGGCGAGCAGGTTGAGTACCCAAGGGATCACGGAGGCGCCCGCGGCCACCCCCACGATGAGCGCGATCTGCTGACGCCTCGGGGAGGCGCCCACGAGCTGGCCGGTTTTCAAATCCTGTAAATTGTCGTTCGAGATCGTCGCGCATGCGAAGACGATCGCGGTCACGAAGAGCGCGAAGGCAACGAGCGCGGGACGCGTCTCCGGAGTCGGCGACACGGCGAGGATGAGTGCTGACGCGCATAGCACGATCGATAGAATGCCGACGCCCGAGATAGGGCTGTTCGAGGCGCCGATCAACCCAGCCATATAGCCGCAGATCGCGGCGATGAGAAAACCGCCGAGCAGGACGAACGGTACGGCGATCAGCGTGAGCTTCGACGCACTGGACGCGAGCACCGTCGACCGCGCGAAGGTGAAGGCGAGCCACGCGGCGAGGAGCAGGCACACGGCCGTGAGCGCGAGGATCCACCCGGGCGCGAGATCGCGATCCCTCTCGTCCCCGGATGCCTTGGTCCGAGAGGCGGCCAGCGTGCTGACGAGCCCGCCGACGACCGGCTTCGCCAGGGTGGCGAGCGTGTAGACCGCGGCGACTGCGATCGCGCCGGCCCCGATGAACCGCACCTGCGTTCGCCAGATCGCAAGGGTGTGCGCGGCGAGTGCCACGCCATCCGCGGCGGGCTGCATGGAGGTCAAGATCGGTACGGCGATCGCCCATGCGATTATGAGACCGGTCAGCATCGCCATCCCCACCGACAACCCGACCAGATGCCCCGCGCCGAGCAGCGCAAGCGACCAGGCGATGTTGTACCCGCTCGAGGCCATGGCCCCGACACGGAAAAAGCCGGTCACCTCCGCGGCGGCGACGCGCGTCGCCGTCACGACGGCAAGCCCCGCCGAGGCGACGGAGCCGAGGATCACGGCGACGAGCCCTTCTCGCGCCTCGCCCGTCTCGTCCTTGGTTTCGCCGCGCGTACCGGACCCGACCTTCAGCACCTCGGCCGCTGCAACGCCCTCGGGGTAGGGCAGGTCGGACGTCGTCACCAGCGCGCGTCGGAGCGGGATCGTGAACAAGACGCCGAGCACGCCGCCGCTCACGCAGATGAGAAACGATTGCCAGAATGGGAATCCCGTCCACCAACCCACGATCACGAGCCCCGGCAGAACGAAGATGATGGCCGAGAGCGTGCCGGCCGCGGAAGCGACGGTCTGGACGATGTTGTTCTCGAGGATCGACGAATCCTTCACGGCGCTCAGGATCGCCATCGAGATCACCGCCGCGGGAATCGAAGAGGCAAAGGTGAGCCCGACCTTCAGGCCGAGGTAGACGTTGGCCGCCGTGAAGATCGTGGTGATGAGCGCGCCGAGGATGAGGCCGCGTATCGTGAGCTCTCTCGGTTTCAAGGGGCGTCATGATACCCGCGAGCCGCGGATAGCGGCTACTGCGGAATCCAGATCTTCCCGTTCCGATCGGCGGTTCTGGAGGGAAGGGGGGGATCGCAATTTGATCGCCGGCGAGCTGAATCATGCAATATGCAGAATGGACGGCCCCCCGGTGCAGCCTGCGTGACAGCCGCATCACATCCCCGCGCCTCGCTTCGTGTACCACGCGGAAGTTCATGTGGCGATGGTTCATAGGAGACACGGCGGATAGTGGCATGTCCGATGCTCTACCCATCCTGGGAAGGCTCAGCGGATGTTGGTCACGTCAGGGACGACGAACACGAGGGATGGACACCGAAGGGTGGTGCTTGATCATGTCAAACAATTCGAAAGGTTTCACCCTGATCGAGCTCATGATCGTGGTCGTGATCATCGGGATCTTGGCGGCAATCGCGATTCCGAACTTCGTAGCCATGCAGGCCCGCGCACGCGAAGCGAGCGTGACGTCGAACATGCATAGCTTTCAGCTTGCGATCGAAGATTTCTCGGTGAAAAACACCGGGAGGTATCCGGTGGCCGTGGACGACGTCCAGGTCAAGGCCAACATGCCCTCGGGCAACTATCCGAGGAACCCGTTCTCGGGTTTTAACGATGCGTGGACGTGGGGTGCGGATCCAGCCGTGCCGGGCATCATCGGCGTCAATCCGGCTACGGCGACCACCTATGTCATCAAAGGTTACGGGCAGTCGTCGCTTATTCCCCTCACGCTGACGAACGGCTAGCGAGCGGTTGGTAAGCTAGTACCGGTGAGGCACGGCGCGACCGCCGTCGCGATGGCCTCGTACTCTTCGAAGGGAGGACCCGGTGAGTTGGTATCTGGCGGTACTGAAGAAGTACGCGGTTTTCTCCGGCCGCGCGCGCCGGACCGAATACTGGATGTTCGCGCTCTTCACCATCCTCATCTCGTTTGGCCTCATCATCCTCGATACGATGACGGGCATCGCGAACAAATCCGTCGGCTTTGGCGTTCTCACAGCACTCTACATGGCCGCGACCTTCATACCCGGGTTCGCGGTTTCCGTGCGGAGGTTGCACGACATCGGACGCAGCGCTTGGTGGCTGCTCATCGGAATTGTTCCACTGATCGGCGGAATCGTCCTACTCATTTTCACGGTCATGGAGGGCGAACGCGGCCAGAACAGGTTCGGCGCCAATCCGAAGGCAATCACGCTGAGTGGTGCGGTTGGCTGAGAGGAGTGCGGGGCAACGAATCATGGCCCTAACTCGGACGTTCGGAAAGTCAGATCGCTGAAACGTGAACTCGCGGGTTCGCGGTAAGGATAAGGGCCCCGGTGGCGAGAGCTGCCGGGGCCCACGTACTTGGGTGCGTGAGTACCTCTTCGCTTCTCCTTCTGGCTACCCTGTGTAAAGATAGCGATTCCTCCCCAGAACTAAGCGGGCCGTAGACACGCTTCCATTGAGCATGGGAAACATGGCCACCCCTAATCTGATCGGTCCACCCCCGGGCACCACACCGGTCGATCTCGCCGGGCCGCGCCGCCAGCGCTCCATCCCGGACGATCTCATGAGGGAGGCGTCCCGCCGGCTGGGAATCCTGTCGCTTCTCGCTGCGGTTCTCTGGATAGTCGCCCCGACCCTCGACCACCTTGTGGTCCGAGCCACGAGCCCTCCCGCAGATACGCGTTGGACGCGCCTGGACGCGACCGATCTGATCGCGGCCGTCAGTGCGCTCCTTTCCGTTGGGCTCTACTTCTACACACGCAAGAGCGGCAGGAGCCCCCAATTCATTCTGGATCTCGGCCTCGTCTACATGGTGCTCACCGGCCTTGCCCTCGGCCTTATCTCCCACTCGGCAGGGTGGCCACGGAACATGCCCATCTTTCCCCTGATTTCCTGGATCGGGGTGGTCGTGTTGATGTTCGCCGCAATCGTGCCGAACTCCCCGACCAAGACGCTGGTCGCCGGACTGATCGCAGTCTCCATGAACCCTTTGGCCATGCTGATCGCGAAGGCGCGCGGGACATGGGACTTCGGCCCGGTCAGCAATGTGCTCGTGATGCACTACACCGACTACCTGCTCGTGGGCGTCGCGGTGGTGATCTCGCATGTCGTGACGAGGCTGGGTCAGCAAGTGACCAAGGAGCGTGAGATGGGCAGCTACCAGCTTGGCGCGCTTCTGGGTCGCGGTGGCATGGGCGAAGTCTACAGAGCGACCCATCGCATGCTGGCCCGACCGGCCGCGATCAAGCTGATCCGTCCCGAGATGATCGGAGGCGGCGACGGAGAGGGAGCCAAGGTTGCGGCGAAACGCTTCCGGCGCGAGGCGGAGGCTGCGGCCAATTTGAGGTCCCCCCACACCGTCGAGCTATACGACTTCGGCGTCGCGGCGAACGGGATCCTCTATTTCGTAATGGAGTTCCTGGAGGGGATGGATCTCGAGTCGCTGATTCGCAGCAAGGGGCCGCTCCCCGCGCCACGAGTGATCCACATCCTCCGACAGGTTTGCGAGTCGCTCGAAGAAGCCCATGCCTGCGGCCTGGTCCACCGCGATATCAAGCCCGCCAACATTCACATCGGACGGCTCGGGCTTCGCCAGGACTTTGTGAAGGTGCTCGACTTTGGCCTCGTCAAGTCCGTCGCCGACATGAGCCCGGAGCAATCCCTCGCCACCGTCGAGGGGCTCGCTGTCGGAACGCCTGCCTACATGCCGCCCGAGGCAGCGCTCGGCAAGACGATCGACGGACGCGCGGACCTCTATGCGCTGGGATGCGTTGCCTACTACCTGCTCACCGGACACCTGGTATTCGAATCGGCAAACGCGATGCAGATGATCGCCAGGCACCTGCACGACCAGCCCGTACCACCATCCGAGCGGACCGAGCTGCCCGTGCCGCCGGAGCTGGAGCGACTGGTGCTGGCCTGCCTCGCGAAGGATCCCGATGACCGTCCGCGGAGCGCCGCGGACCTTGGTCAGGCACTCGGCGCGATTCCGGTGGAGCCGTGGAGCGAGGAGCAGGCGGTGGAGTGGTGGAGCCTTCAAGGCCGGTGATAACCCACAATGAACGGTCCCGGCCCGGGGGACACCCTGCTTGGGAAGACCCTCTCCCACTATGTCTAACGTCGGGAGCCATGTGGAAACCCTGATCGGAAAGACGATCTCCCACTACCACATCCTGGAACGGCTGGGCGCCGGAGGAATGGGCGTCGTCTACCGGGCGCATGACGCGCAGCTCGACCGTGACGTAGCCTTCAAACTCCTGCCCGACGAATCTGTAGGGAGCGAAGCGGCCCGATCCAGATTATTGAGGGAAGCCAGGACAGCGTCCGCGCTCACCCACCCGTATATCTGCCACGTCTACGAAGCCGGCGAGGCGGACGACCACGTCTACATCGCCATGGAGCTTCTCGACGGCCGGCCATTGTCGGAGGCAATCCCTTCCGGAGGTCTGCCGCTCGAAACCATCCTTCGAATCGGGACACAAATCGCCGAGGCGCTCGCACACGCCCATCACAAGGGGGTCATTCACCGCGACCTCAAAGCGAACAACGTGATCGTCACCCAGGAGGGTCGGGCGGTTGTCCTGGATTTCGGCCTCGCCAAACGCGAGCTGATGGAGGAAAGCGGCTCATCCGAGCTGCTGAGTATCGCGCCCACCGCAACGGGCGTCGTCATGGGTACGCCGGCATATCTGAGCCCGGAAGTTCTGCAGGGAGAACGTGCGACAGCCCAAAGCGACATCTGGTCGCTCGGCGTCGTGCTGTATGACATGGCCTCGGGCGAGCTTCCTTTTCACGGGCGATCGGCCGCGGAACTGTTTGGCGCGATCCTGAAAGATTCGCCGGAACCGCTGCCCGAGCGGGTGCACCCGGGACTAAGAGCGATCGTCCAGCGCTGTCTCGCGAAGGAACCCAGCCAACGTTACAAGCTGGCGAGCGAAGTGCAAGCCGCACTCCAAGCATTGCAACCAGGCTCTGGTACCGTCAGCGAACACGTCCGTCCGAACTGGGGGCGCCTGGCAGCCTATACGGCCGCGGTTGTAGCGACAGTGGCGACGGTGCTCCTCGCGACTGACGTGATTCGCTGGCGCGAGCCGGTGGGGGGTGGCTCCGCCGGGGCCCGCATCCGATCGCTTGCTGTGCTGCCGCTCGCCAATCTGTCGGGCGATCCGGGACAGGAGTACTTTGCCGACGGCCTGACCGATGAGTTGATCGCAGATCTCGCCTCGATCAAGTCGCTCAAGGTGATCTCCCGCACATCCGCTATGCGGTTTAAGGGGGCGAGCAAGCCCCTTCCCGAAATCGCCCGCGAGCTTGGCGTAGATGGAATCGTCGAGGGCTCCGTCCTGCGATCAAACGACCGGGTCCGCATCAAGGTTCAACTCATCGACGCTGCAAAGGATCGGCACCTTTGGACGCAGAGCTACGACCGCGATATGCGTGACGTGCTCGCAATGCAGAGCGAGGTAGGACGCGACATCGCCGAGCGGATCGACGTCCAACTCTCTCCGCGGGGGGAGGTCACGAGACCTCGACCAGTCAACCCGCAGGCCTACGAGTTCTATCTCAGAGGGAGGTATTACTGGAACAAGCGCACCAAGGATGCGCTTCTACAGGCTCTGGACAATTTCGATCGGGCGGTCCGGATTGATTCGACGTACGCGGTAGCCTACGCGGGTCTAGCGGACACGTATGTCCTCATGGCTCCGTATGCGGGCAGCCCGCCGCGGGAGAGTTATCCTCGGGCAAGGGTCGCGGCACTCAAAGCGCTGAAGATCGACGAGCATCTCGCCGAGGCGCACGCCTCTCTGGGGAGAGTGAAGCTCTTCTACGATTGGGATTGGACGGGCGCGGAGACCGAGTTCAAACGGGCCATCGAGCTGAAGCCCAGCCTCTCGACGGCTCATCACTGGTATTCCATCTGCCTCCGGGACATGAGCCGGCTCAAGGAGGCGCTCGCCGAGGCGAATCGAGCGCTGGAGCTGGATCCCGTCTCGCTCATCATCAGTACCAATCTGGGCGACACCTTCTTCTACGCGGGCCAATTCGATCAGGCCGTCGCGCAGCATCGAAAAACACTACTGCTGGACACAGATTTCATGGCGGCGCATCTCTACCTCGGCCGCGCCCTGGAACAGAAGGGGATGCTGCAGTATGCCATCGCCGAATTCCAGAGGGCGAGGTTCCTGTCGGGGAAGACTCCTCTTGCGCTGGGAGATCTCGCGCGCGCCTATGCGCTGGCCGGGAAGCGCGCGGAGGCCAAGGGGTTGCTGAGCGAGATGTTGGAGCTTTCCAAGCAGGGCGCCAGCCTGGAAGCGGACATCGCGCTGGTTTATCTCACACTGGGAGATCGCGACCAGGCCTTCCAGTATCTGGAAAAAGCCTACAAGGAACGATCGGGACTGAACGATCTCAAGGTGGATCCAAGATTCGGATCGCTCCACGGGGATCCCAGGTTTCAGGACTTGCTCGTGCGGCTGGGGCTTGCGTCCTAGCTCCCGATCCGCCGATCCTAGAATCGGACGTAGTGGCCGGCCCACACAGTGAGGAAATGAAGCCGTTCGCCGCCCATCCCCGCGCCGCCGGGCCCGGGAGTGTCTAGATACCGAACCGCGACGTCGAAGGCGACCCTCTGCCGGAGGTAGTACTCCACCCCGAGCCCGGTCGTCCAGCCTACTCCCCATCCGGAGGTAATGAGCTGGGCGTCACTGTTTGGAACACGGACGCGCGATTCCCAGCCGGATGGTCCTGCGCCGGCAACCGCGTACGGCCTGAAAAGAGCCTCCGGGGCGCGCAACACGAAGTTCGCGGTGACCGGGTACACGAAGAGCGAGCCTCCAACGCCTTCTGTCCGTGGGAATCTCTGATACCCTCCCATGAACTCGATTCCGCCGAAGCGGGCCTTGGCCCAGAAATTCTTCCAGAGTGAGATGCCGGTGGAAGAGCCGTACGGGCCCGCGAAGCCGTCCTGCGGGTAGCCCAAGCTCACGCCGAGAATCGTGGAGCCAACGCCCCTCTCGGCCCACCCGCTGCGCGGCACGAATCCCAGGCGCTCCAGGTCTTCGCGGGGGAGCGTGCCCCGCGTGTCGTGAACGTACCGTGGGTGTCGGAAGACGTAGAGGTAGTACCAAGGCTGGAGCAGATCTTCGAGGTAGGAACGCAGCGCCGGGATTTTCCTGATTCGATACCCGGGGTAGGTCAATCCCGGCCCGGTGCGGTTCCACCCCGCGTTGAACGCGGGGCCGAAGGGCGCGCGGTTTCCCACGTCGGCCGCCAGCAAATGGGATCCCATAGAAGGCGCACTTGGGAATCCCCAACGTGCGGGCAGGAGGAGCCACGCCCACTCCCTTAGGACCTCTGGTTTCCGACGGTAATCGATGCGACTCGGCTCGGGCGTGAGAACGACCTGAAAGCGACTATAGGGAACGGTTCGTGACGAGTCCCTCCCGGGACCCGAGACGCTCTCGGTGTGCCCCAATCCGGCAACCGCCTCCCATTCGCCCGGGTAGGGGTAATTGCCGTGCGAGCCAGAGTTCCGATCGTGGGAAAAGATCCGGATTGGGTAATCGAGGACCATGTAAGCCCGACCACCCACGTAGACCACCGGATGCGTGCGATCGGTGATCTCGGGACGATGATTTCCTTGGGGCAGACTCGTGCTTCGAGCGTGGAAGAAGTAGTGCACCTCTTGGATGCCAGACCGATCGGAGGTGAGGACAACGTTGATATGCTCCCAGTCTCCCTCGTGGTTCGCGATGTAGTCGTTCATCGGATAGAAGTACCAGTACTGAACGACCACGCGATTGCGTTCGTCGAGGAAGGGATGGGCGAAGACCGTGGGCTTGCTCCACGCGGCGCTGTCGGGTCCGGCGCGCAACCGGGCGTACGCATCCCACCATTCCCGCGGTTTCGTGCCTGGAAAGTCGAAATACCAAACCTCGAGCAGCTCCGGGTCGCTCTGAGAGCGCAGACCCAGCTCAACCAGGTGTAAGAGAGAGTCGAGGCTCAGCCCGCGGAACGGGAGATCTTGGAAATCCTTGAGCTGGTATGGGGCCGCCCGAACTCTGTCCAGGCGAAGGGTGTCCGCGAAAAGCATGGGATGGATCGGTAGGAGCTGGGCCTTTCTACCGTGGATGCCGATGTTGTCCCCTGAGGGGAGGATCAAGGTGGGAGCGAACCGCCGAACGAGCGCCTCAAGCTCGGCGCGACGAGACTCGGCAATCCCATCCCCTCGCGCGCATTCTTCGGCGGGCCCGAAGAGCGAGTCTGCGGCTGCGCGCGCGCCGACGAGCGGAGGCCGCTGATCGGCCCGTATCACCTCGAGATAGGCGCCACGCTGATCCCGCGTGGAGGCGCAGCCCGACGCAAGTGCGATAGCCAGCAGCGTGAGGACGCGCGGCAACGCACGCGCGGCGGACCTTCGCAGGACGCTCGCCATGGCCAAGGCCCCCGATCACCGAGTGACTCTCCCAGCACTGCACCGGAACCCCGTGATGGTAGTCTTCGTACGCGTGGGGTCAATCCCCAAGGTCGCAGCCGCGGCCCCGCCAATCGGTTCCGGCAAGCCAATCCCTCCCCTTCCCGCCACCCGGTGCCTTAACGCTCCTTCCCGCCGCCAAAGTGCCGCTCGAGGGCGAGCGCCGTCGGCTCGAACTCGGGCCAGTGTTCCCGGACGTAATTCCATACGGAGTGCGCCGCGTCCGCGTCACCGGTGGCAAGCATCGCCATGCCGAGGTTGTGTAGGTACTCGGGCCTGTCGCCGAGATTGGCCGCGACGCGAAACTTCGCAAGAGCCTCATCATAGCGATGCTCTCTCATGTAGCAGAGGCCGAGCTGGTAGTAGACCTCCGCACGATCGAGGCCGCCGCGAATCGCCTCCTCAAAGTAGCGCGCGGCCTCTGTGAACCGGTGGAGGTTGTAGAGCGCAGTTCCGACGGTTGCACAAAAACGTGGATTGCCCGTCTCGGCTGCCAGCGCACGCTTCGCATAGACCAGCGTCGAGTCGGCATCCTGCCTCAAGATGTAATACTTCACGAGTTTTTCGTTGGCGTAAGCGCGCTCGTGGGACGACAAAGCGACGGACGGATCGATGATCATCTTGAAACGACGGGTACCGGCGCCCTCGTCTGCGTTGACAAGAATGAAGGCGAGAAGCGG
>WNFK01167399.1_pt1 | contig 10838 bp, 8 predicted proteins | sample 5400281 | NCBI WGS metagenome assembly WNFK01 (sample SAMN13153350, study PRJNA577476) | soil metagenome | isolation source: 20 cm soil on Douglas fir-dominated hillslope | place: USA:California | collected 2013-09-17
CAGGACAAGAAGCTGATCGGATACTTCCAGGCCGACACAGGCATGGTCAATCAGCTCGTCCACCTCTGGAAGTTCGATGACGATGCCGACCGGCGCGCCCATTGGGCTTCGGTATTCGCCAACAAGGACTTCGTCGAGAGCTTCGCCCTGAAATTCCGCCCGCTGCTCGTCTCCCAGGAGGTCAAGCTGCTCACCGCGGCGCCGTGGGGACCGCATCCCTGAGCATCGCGCCGACGGCGCCTGGAACGGCCCATCACCGGAGGCTCTCATGAGCACGTTCGACGACTACGCCAACAAGTACCAGACGATCCGCATGGAGCGGCGCCACGGCATCCTGCAGATGACGCTTCACACCGATGGCGGCCCGCTCCGCTGGGGCTTTCTGCCCCATGGCGAGCTCCCCGACGCGTTCTACGACGTCGGCCGAGACCGCGACAACCGGGTGGTGATCATCACCGGCACCGGCGCGGAGTTTTCCGGGCCGCGGGCGAATCCCGGCACTTCATCCTTCCCTTCCCGTCCGGCCATCGAGCGGATCGATCGCATCCACTGGGAGGGCCGTCACCTGTTGATGAAGCTCCTCGAGATCGAGGTGCCGGTCATCAGTGCGATCAACGGGCCGGCCTGGCGCCATTCCGAAATTCCACTCCTGTGCGACATCGTGCTCGCCGCGGATACCGCCCAGTTCCAGGACTCGGCGCACTTCCCCTCCGACGTGGTGCCGGGCGACGGCATGCACATCGTCTACCCGCTGCTCCTCGGCATGAACCGTGGCCGCTACTTCCTCCTGACCGGGCAGACCCTCGACGCTCAGAAGGCGCTCGAGCTGGGCCTCGTGGCCGAGGTGCTGCCGCCCGACAAGCTCCTCGCCCGGGCCTGGGAGCTGGCCGAGGACCTCGCCCGCCGCCCGACCTTGCTCTTGCGCTACACTCGTCTCCTGCTCACCGAGGCGCTGCGCCGGCAGATGCACGATCTCCTCGGCTATGGGCTCGGAATGGAGCTCCTCGCGCTCGGCGAGAAGCCCGAAGGGTCGGCCTAGGCGGGAGAAACGCGGGAGGACACGATGGACGTCGGTCTGCAGATGGTGTTCGCGAGCTATGGCTGGAGCAACGTGTCCGATGCAGAGGTCTGGGACGACGAGCTCCGGCTCGCCCGGGTGGCCGCCGATCTGGGCTTCGACGTGCTGTGGTCCGTGGAGCATCACTTCAATGACTACTCGTTCTGCCCCGACAACCTTCAGCTCATGTCCTACCTGGCCGCGGAGTGCCCCGAGGTTGGCCTCGGGACGGCCGCGGTGATCCTGCCCTGGCACGATCCCCTACGCGTGGCCGAGCAAGCGTCCATCCTGGACCACCTCAGCCGGGGCCGTCTCCGTCTCGGCATCGGTCGCGGCCTCGCCCGGCGTGAATTCGAGGCCTTCCGGGGCACCATGGACGAATCGAGAGAGCGATTCGACGAGGCTGCGGAGATGATCCTGCGGGGCCTTCGCACCGGGTTCATGGAGGGTAGCGGGCCGTTCTACCGTCAGCCCAGGATCGAGATCCGGCCGCGCCCGACCCGGAGCTTCGAAGGCCGGGTGTACGCAGTGGCCTCCTCCGACGATTCGGTGGTCTCGGCGGCCAAGCTGAATGCACGGATGGTGATGTTCGCCGACCGGCCCTGGCCGATGCGCATGCCCGCCATCCAGAAGCATCGTGATCTGGTGCGCGAGCTGCACGGGCACGAGGCGGGATCGCCCCTGCTCGCCGACTTCTGCGTGTGCACGCCTACCATGGACGGCGCGGAGGCGATGGCCCGCCAGTACATGGGGAAGTTCGTGGAAAGCAACTTCTACCACTACGAGCTGTTAGGTCCCCACTTCAGCACCGTGAAGGGGTACGACGCCTACGCGCAGAAGATCGCCATGGCCCGCGAGATCGGCATGGACGGGATCGTGTCCGCGTTCATGGAGGCCGCCGTCTGGAGCCATCGTGGGCGAGTTCGAGCTGGCCACATCGTTCCGCTTCGGCGGCACACCCCTCGACCTCGCCGAATCGGGGCTTCGCCTCTACGCCAAGGAGGTCCTTCCCGTGGTGCACTCCTGGACGAGGCCAAGCGCCTGATGCCGCAGCTCGCTGAGGAGAACCACCTACCCGATGATGTCGACGCGCAGCCCCCGGTGCGCGCCGCCGCCTCTCTCCACTCGACCATCCGCCTTCTTGCAACCACTGGCGTATCTTGAATTCTTCTCTGCTCCACCCTTGACACCTGGCGTACCGGCTCTCCATTCGTCTTTCCGCAACCCCCGCTCCCGTCCCTCAAGCAGCAACCTCGGCCCTGTTGCTGGCCGGACTCGGGATGCTCGGCCTCGCCACACGATGCCGCAGACATTGCCGGCGTGAGCAGACCGCGCCCCGATGCCTGGCCGCCTCCTCGCCTCTGACCTCCGCGGAGCGTGCTGAAGACGCCCTACTGCTCCCGGGCGACCAGCGTCGAAGTCTGGTACTTTACGTCACGGAGACGGTCCTCCATGACGGGGTCATCGCCTCCGGAGGTTGTTCATGCGCCTTTCCCCGACACCGCTTCTCAGGTTCTGCACGGTCGCACTCGATGTGGAATGTACCCGTGATCCGTGAACGCGTCCCTACGGCCGTCGTTTCACATCGGAACGGCCTGTTCCGGGCCGGAACGTGGCTCGTTTTCTGATCCTCAGCCGATTCGGAGAGATGGCGTTGGCATGAATATTGAGATTGGTGGCTAGGACTACCTGAGGAGCGAGATGCCCATGCCTATGGCCTCCGCGCTGACGTTTGCGTCGGCGTTCACCTTGACGTTGCAGTTCCTGATCTTTGTCTACCTGTATTCGTTTCACCGCGCCCGCTTCTTCCGCTACCTATTGCTGGGCTGGGGCCTCATGAGCCTAGCCAAGGGTCTGTACCTGGCTCGGACCTTCGTGCCGCACCTCGATGTCCTGAGCGCGCTGAGCAATGCCACTTTCTTTGTCGCCACCCTCCTGGTGCTGGCCGGCGGCCTGGCCTTTCGCACCGACTACCGGATTAGGCCGAGGGATCTACTGATCGGCGCGTTGGCGGGGTTGGCCGCCGCCGGAATCGGCGATCTCTCCGATGCGAGCGTCGCCACGCGAAGCTTCGTGGGGATGCCCACTCGGAACGTGGTGGGGGTGATAACGGGCGGAATCCTCATCGTGGCCGGGCTGCAGTTCTGGCCGCGGCGAGCGCAGACCCTGAGCTACCGCGGACCCCGGTTCCTGGCCGTGGCGCTCACCCTGTGGGGACTCCACCGCATGGCATCGCCCCTCATGGACGGCGGACCGGGGACAGCTCCGAACGTGATGATGCACGCCGCCTTCATGGTCTTCTACTTCCTCTGTACCTTCGCGATCATCATCGTAGTGCTGGACCGGGCCCGCAGCGAGACCGCGACGCTCAAGGAATTCAATGAGCGCCTGGTCGACGGCCTCGGTGAGGGTCTCCAGCTTGTCGATGGCAACTTTCGGATCCGCCATGCCAACCGGTGGATGCACGCGCAGCTCGGCGCGATTTCCGACCGTCGCTGCCACGAGGTGGTCGCTGCTCACCCCCATCCCTGTCCCGGGTGTCCGCTCGGTCGCCGTCAGGAGATGAGCGAGGCGGAGCGTATCGAGGTGGCCGGCGCGAACGGACGGCGCTTCTCGTTGAGCTGCGCCCCCGTACGACAACCCGACGGTCAGGTCTTTCTTCTCGAGCTGGTCACCGACGTGACGGAGCGCGAACGGCTGCAGGCGCGGCTCACCGAGGCCGAGCGGCTGGCCGCGGCCGGGGAGCTCGCGGCCAGCGTGGCCCACGAGATCCGGAATCCCCTGGCGGCCATCGTGAACTCGACCGCCCTCCTTGGCGCGGAGGAGACCCTCACGGGCGAGGAGCGCGCCCACACCCTGGGGGTCGTGAAAAAGGAAGCGCGGCGGCTCAACCGCATTCTCTCGGACTTCCTCGTCTTCGCCCGGCCGCGTGAGCCGAAGAGGCTCGTGGGCGACATTCGGGAGATCATCGACCACGTAGCGGCCCTGATCCGGGACGATCCCGGCCGCGCGCCCGACGTGGAGCTTTCCGTGCGCGTCGATCCCGCGGTGCCGTCGTTTCCCTTCGACGCCGATCAGATCACCCAGGTGGTGTGGAACATTGCCCTGAACGGCGTCGAGGCGATGGAGGGACGTGGACAGCTCAGCATCGGGGTCGGCCTCCGTGCGGCCGAGGTCGGCATCGCCATCAGCGATACCGGGCGCGGCATGCCCGCCGAGGAGCGGCGCCGGGTTTTCGAGCCCTTCTATTCGCGAAAGCCCGCCGGCACCGGCCTCGGCCTCACCATCGCGCAGCGCATAGTGGCGACGCACGGTGGGCGAATCGAGATCGAGTCGACGCTCGGGCGCGGCGCCTGCTTCACCATTCTCCTCCCCCTCGGCGAACAGAACGACGATGGCGACCATTCTCGTCGTCGATGACGAGCCCTCCGCGCGGAGCACGCTCGCGCTCCTCCTGAGGAAGCGGAATCATCGAGTCACCGAGGCGGAGGGCGCGGCCGCCGCGATCAAAGCGCTCACCGACGACGTATTCGACGTGATCGTGACGGATCTCCGTATGCCGGACGGTGACGGTCTCGACGTCCTCCGGGGGGCCCGGGCGCACTGCCCGGAGGCGGACGTGATCTTGCTCACCGCGTATGCGGGCTGGGAATCGGCCAAGGAAGCAATCCAGCTCGGGGCCTGCGACTACTTCGAGAAGGGACACGAGCCCGACGAATTGCTCCACCGCATCGACAGGGCACTCGCCGAGAAGGCGCTGCGGCGAGAGAATGCGAATCTCCGCGCGCAGGTGCGCGATCGCTACGCGCTGACGGGGCTGTTGACGGGGTCGGCCCGGATGGCCCAGGTGCTCGATCTTGTACGGCGGGTGGCGCCCACCGATGCCACGGTGCTGATCCAGGGCGAGTCGGGGTCGGGCAAGGAGGTGATCGCGAAGGCCATCCACCACGCGAGCCCGCGCGCGCGGGGGTCCTTCGTGGCCATCAATTGCTCGGCGCTTCCCGAGACGCTCCTCGAGTCGGAGCTCTTTGGCCACGCCAAGGGGGCTTTCACGGGCGCAGCCACGAACAAGAAGGGGCTGTTCGAGGAAGCGCATCAGGGAACGCTCTTGCTCGATGAGATCGGCGAGATGCCGCCGAGCCTCCAAGCCAAGCTTCTCCGCACCCTCCAGAGCGGAGAGGTCCGGCCCGTGGGCTCGACGCAGCCCATCACCATCGACGCCCGGGTCATCGCCGCCACCAACCGCGATCTCGCACAGATGATCCGCCAAGGCGAATTCCGCGAAGATCTCTTCTATCGCCTCAACGTGATCCCGATGACTCTGCCCCCGCTCCGCGAGCGTCGCGAGGACATTCCGCTCCTCGCCGAGCACTTCCTGGCTCGTTTCGCCAAGCGACAGGGCCGCGCTCTGCGCCTGAGCCCCGCCGCCATGGAGCGCCTCCTCCGCTACCCGTGGCCGGGGAACGTCCGGGAGCTCGAAAATGCCATGGAGCGCGGCGCCATTCTCGCCCGGACGGACACGATCGAGCCGGGCGACCTGCCTCCCCACGTCACCGCGGACCTAGTCCTCGGCCCCGCACCGAGTCTCGAATCCCCTCGGACCCTGGCCGAGACCGAACGGATCCTCATCATGCAGACGCTCGAGCGCTCGGGCTGGAATCACTCACGGACCGCCACAGCGCTCGGGATCGGGCGTACCACCCTCTGGCGCAAGCTGAAAGAGTACGGGATCGACCGGTAGTCGCTCCGACGGGAACGGCGCATACATCAGGTTCACGGCGGCAGTTCAGAACGGAACCTGATGTCCCGTCCTGGAACACGGCCTCCCGCGCGGGCCCTCTCAAGCTGCTGGTCTTCCGGACTTCGGGACTGGCACCGAATGTGAATATTCCAGAGGCATGGCCGCCATCCTGGTCGTGGACGACGAGCCCTCGGCGCGGACGACCCTCGCGCTCTTGCTCAGATACCGCGGCCATCTCGTCCGCGAGGCCGACGGCGTCGTGGCGGCCGTCCGCGAGCTCCGCGCCGAAGCCTTCGACGTGATCGTCACCGATCTGCGCATGCCGGATGGCCTCGGCCTCGACGTCTTGCAAGCGGCGAAGGTCTACAGCCCTGATGCGAATGTGATCGTCCTCACGGCTTACCCGGCCTGGGAGTCGGCCAAGGAGGCCATGCGACTCGGAGCCATCGACTATTTCGAGAAAGGGGAGGAGCCCGAGGGACTCTTCCGCATGATCGACAGCGCGCTCGAGGAGCGGGCGTCACGCGAGCGCAGCGGGATTGTGTTCTCCACGACGCATCCCACACCGCCCGCGTCAGCCGAGGGGGAGCATCGCTATCTCACCGTCCTCTTCGCGGACATGCGGGGCTCGACGGAGCTGCTCGCGGGTCTGGACCTCGACGAGGCGAGGCAGATCCTCGACGGGGTGATCGAGCGATTGATGGCCGCTGCGCACGAGGCCGGCGGCACCGTGAACCAGGTGATGGGTGACGGCATCATGGCGATGTTCGGTGCCCCCGTCGCCCGGCCCGATCACGCCGCCCGGGCCTGCCGGGCGGCGCTTCGCATGCAGGAGGCGGTGGCCGCCTTCGCGCGCGCGCTGCCCGATAGCCATCGCGCCGACGTGCAGATCCGCGTCGGCATCAACTCAGGTGAGGTGATCGTCCGCTCGGTGGCCAGCGATCTGCGCTGGGACTACACAGCAGTGGGGATTCCCACCCACGTGGCCGCCCGGATGGAGCAGCTCGCGTCGCCGGGCTCCATCGTGATCACCGCGGACACCCTCGCCCAGATCGAGTCCCGGGTCGATGTGCGTCCACTTGGCCGCGTGATGGTGAAGGGACTGGCCGACGGTGTGGAGGCCTATGAAGTCCTCGGCCCGAGGTAGAGACTTGTCATCACGCGGAGCGACAGATTGATCCCGAAGGTCTCGTTCACAACAGGCGCGTGTCGCGCCCGGCCGGCCTTCCTGGCGGCCCTCCGGCTCCATGAACGCCTCGGGTTCCGGTGCATTCCGCCGTTCGGGCCTTACACGGACGACCCCTTTTAGCCGCTGCTACGAGAGATCGCTCCCGTAGGTCAGCCTTCGGATAGTCCGGAGGTCAGACCACGTCCTTCACGGACTTCGAGGCCCTTCAGGATCTGGGCGAGTGAAGGTTTGCTTGCCCTCGCCGCTCGGCAACTGGTCGATCTGGGGGCTTCGCTTTGCGTCGAAGCCCGGCAGGATCGCCTTGAAAAAGGCGTTTTGCAGCAGGTGCCCGATGACCTGCCACTTGTCAAACTGGGGCTGATCGAGTCGGCCTGAGATCGTGGCGACCGTAGCGACTTCACCCCGCGGGTGGTTCTTCAGGATCTTCATGGCGGCGCCGAGCGCCCCTTCGTAGAGCCTTCGGCCAAAGCTCTTCGGCTCCGCTTCTTCTCCGTCTAGGGAGCCCACGCTCACATCGCGAAAGAGCGGCTTGACATAACCAGTGACGGAGCCGTCCCTCACCCGAAGCTCGGAGTACACGGAAAGCTTGCCCGCCGCGACGTCGACGCCGCCATGGGCGCGCACGAAGCGGTTCATGCGAGCCATGTCCGCCTCATCGACCCGGGCGGTGAGGTCCACGTCGCCGCCGCCCGTTCGGGGAGTAAGCCTCATGGTAACGGCGGTGTCGCCGGGATCCATGAACCGGCCCTTCAGCCTAATCAGGGCCGGGCCTTCCCGCCCCTGATTGCCCAGGTTCTCGACGGTGAGATTCGTGTTCGTGAGCCCGAGCCGGTATTCCGGCGTCGCGGCGCGATTCACGAAGCCCAGACTAGCTCCGGTGATCTCGAGACGGCCGATCCGAAGATCGAGGTCAGGCTTGTTGGCGACCCGCTTCGCCACCTCCAGGCTGCGTTGCGCCCGCTCCTTCTCCACCTCCGCGGTGCGCGGCGTGTGCACGTACTCGGCCGCCACCCCCTGCACGCCCACACGGTCGAGGACCAGTCGGGCCACGGTGGGAGCGTACTCTACGTTTCCGGTCAGAGAGAGGGTGCCACGGCTCACCGAGAGGTTGTATCGCTGAAGAATGGGCTGGAAATAGCCGAGGTCGACACGATCGAGACGAAGGGCCGTCTGGATCCCCGCGTATGGTTCAGCGAGAAAATCCGCGCGGCCGTCGAGCCAGAACTCCCCATTATCGAAGACCACGCCGTCCGCGTGGACATCGGACGGATAGACGCGGCCGCGGGACTTCGTGTTTCGGATGTTTTCCGCGGTCACATTGACGCCGCTCAGCTGCAATGGCCTGAAGGGGCCGGCATCGACGTAGGTGAGCGAGCCATCCTGTACCTGGAGCCGGTTGATCTTGAGGTCCAGAGCCACCGCCTCGAGGGCCTCCTGCCAGCCACGGTCTTTCAGGGGCACGTCGCTCCGGGCCTCCGTACGGAAGTTCTTGAGGTTGACGTACAGCTCAGGTCGATCAAAGGTCATCTCCGCTACGATCTTGCGGCGGAGGAGAGCCCGCCAATCGATGGTCGTCCTCAGCGAATGGATCCGTGCCACGGGCGGGTCGGGATTGGCGTCTTGAAGAATCGTCGAATCCACCAGCTCGAGCGACACCGTCCAAGGGTGTACGTGAAGGGCACGCACACTCACCGTATAGCCCGTGAGCCGGCGGTTGATCTCATACTCCATGTAGCGGCGCGCTGGCTCGTCCAGCAAGGTCCACCTTCGACCAGCTAAAAGCTTCATGGCGCAACCCCCCGCTTGGGAAAGGGTGCATCGCCTGTGCCATGCGGCGCGCAAGCGTCGCGAAACCGCTAAAAGAAGAAACGCGCGGTGCCGTGTATCCAGGCACCGCGCGTCTTCCTTGCGCCGCCCGTCGGGCCGAGCTAGTTCCGCTCTTTAGCGCTTTCGAAGCTCGCGAACATAAATCGTGTCGGCCGACACGGAGTTCGCTTTGATCTCATCAGCGTAGATCACCGAGGCCACAACCTCCGGCGCGTGGAGACTGCCCTTCGTATCGTTGATCTTGACACCACGTGTCTGATGAACAGTCCCGGTGATCTGGTCTGCCTCGATCTTGTTTGCATAGATGGTCGAGGCTCGAACCCGTTGAGCCGTAATCTCGTCTGCCTGGACCGTCCCCGGGACCGCCGCGGGCTGTCCGGGTACCACTACCGCGGTGCCCGGGGGCGCGTAGATGACACTCGATGAGGAGTCATTGCCGCCTTCGATCCGGACGTGATTGGCCCAGACCAAGCCCGCGGGTACCGCGAGCGCCATCAACCCTGCGAAAATCGTGCTTGTCCACCTCTGGCTTCCTCTCATCGTTGATCCTCCTTTGTGGAAAGCGGCCGAAGCGACCGGGTGCATTCGATGCGTCGCTGGCCGGGCTGAGTGCACTGCCCATCCCCATGAGCAGCATTGGGCATGCCAGTGCCTGCCGATCGGGTATTTCTCGCCACAGAGGGCCGCGATCGCGACCCGGCCACTGCTCTCGAGCGATCGGCCAGGAAGAAACGTCACGATCATGAGCGACCTGCCCACTTCCCAGAGAGAAGATCTTGGCCTCGGGGAAGAAATGACACCGGAGAAATGGCCGGGTGGAAAATTGGGAGGAGGTGAGATCTGCCGCCGCATGCGCAGAAAACACGAAAGGGCTAGCGACGTAATCGCTAACCCTTCCTTTGCGCTCGGGCGGGTTAGATTCGTCCTTGACGCCCCGCGGCGACGGGCTGGTGCGCCTTGAGGAAACGCCGCGCGTGCTCCACGACCTCGTTGATGTGCTCCTGCGAATCCTTCCACGGATAGATGGTCACCTCGGCGTTCGGAGCGAGGCTGGCCACCTCCATGGCAACCTTGTAGGGGTGCGCGGGTACGTCGTCCGGCGCGATCAGCAGCGGGGTCTGGATGGAGCGCACGAAATCGCGCGACACGGTGAACACGAAGTCGGCGCGGTTCGTATACATGCTGGTGAGGAAATCATGGACTATGTCCATGGTGATGTCGGGGCGCTTCTCGCACAGCGCCGGCCCCCAGCCCTTGATGTTGTTCTGGTAGAAGAGGTCCGGGATCTCGGGCCGGGAGCCGCTGGGTTGCATCATCGCGGCCGCCACGACGCGCTCGGGAGCCCGCCGAATGAGGTTGTGAATCATCGGCCCGCCGATGCAGAAGCCCATGACCAGGAATTCCCGGATGCCGAGATGGTCCATGAGCCCGAGTTGGTCGTCGGTGTAAGCATCCCAGGGGCGGTCGCTCTCCAGCGGGCCGCTGGACTGGCCAGGGTTCGCATTGCGCAGGTCGGCGCAGATACAGCGGAAGCGGAATGAGGAGCAGGGGGAAGCCGGAACCAACCTCTTCGTAGTGAATGCGAACGGGGCCTCGTTCGTAGAACGGCATGGCGATTTTCCTCCTTCGGCGAGTCGCCGTTGCTCTCGCTCACGGCGACGTTGGGTAGTGTACCGGGGTCTGGTCGAGAGCCCATGCCCGCTGCCGGGCAACACGATGGCGCCCCCGGCCGCCGAAGTCAAGCGCCTCCGGAACTCCTTGGAGAGCCCGGTCGTCGTGGCGGTCCTGGTTCTTTTCTTATAGCCTTGCCTGGCCCACCTTCCAAGGATGTATCAGGGCTAATCAGGCGGAGCTGGTTCTGCCGGCAGCTCAGTGGAGACGTCGGACGAGTCGCGAAAAGGAGACCAGCAATGGCACCACAGCCCACCCGCTTCGGATCTCCCCAGCACTATGAGAAGGGCGGCGTCGAGATCATCAAGGACGACCCCCGGAACTATGTCTTCTCCAACGTGTTCGAGGTTGCC
>WNFK01196843.1_pt1 | contig 10838 bp, 8 predicted proteins | sample 5400281 | NCBI WGS metagenome assembly WNFK01 (sample SAMN13153350, study PRJNA577476) | soil metagenome | isolation source: 20 cm soil on Douglas fir-dominated hillslope | place: USA:California | collected 2013-09-17
TTCGTCGACCAGCCGTTCGAGCTCGCGCGCGTCTGCCGACAATTCCGTTCCGACCAGCGGCGGCGGCAGATGGCCGATGGTCACCGCCGCGATGCGGCGCTTGGCCTGCGCGGCCTCGCCCGGATTGCTGACGATGAAGGGATAGAAAACCGGCAGCGGCCCGACCACGGCTTCGGGAAAGCACGATGCGGTGAGGGCGACTGCCTTGCCGGGCAGCCATTCGAGGGTACCGTGCGCCCCCATATGGACCAGCGCGTCGGCCTTCGCGGCATGCTGCAACCAGAGCCCGAAAGCGACGAGCGCGTGGCGCGGCGGCAGCGCCGGATCGTGATAGTCGGCGCGACGCTCGTGGGTGCGTCCGCGGTCGGGCGCGAGCGCCACAAGAATATTGCCGAAGGCGCGCGCCCGGAAACGGAATGCGCCGTCGCGCGCATCGGGATCGTCGGCGGGCGCCCCCCAGGCCGCGTCGATGCGCTCAGCGACGCTCGGCGGAAGTCGCGCCAACATGCGCGCATACGTCTCGATCGATAACGTTGCTTCGTCGCCGCTCGCCAGTGCATCGATGAGCGCGCGCGACGTCGGCGGCGTCTCCCCGACCGCGTAGCCGGCGTCGCGCAGGTCCGCGAGCAGCGCCAGCACGCTCGCCGGCACGTCGAGCCCGACCGCGTAGCCGGTGCGGCCGGGCGCGCCCGGATAGTCCGGCAGCAGGACCGCGACCCGGCGCGCATCGCGCGGCGTCGCGCGCAACCGCACCAGCGCGGCGACGCGCGCCGCCACCCTGTCGATGCGATCGGGCTCCGGCCGGTTGGCGAGCGCCGTGAAGGCCAGGTCCTCGTGGAGCGGCAAGGGCGACTTGAACGCGATGGCGCCCGCGAGCACGCGGCCATCGAGCTCGGGCAGCACCACGTGCATCGCGAGGTCGGCGGCCCCGAGGCCGCGCGGGCTCTCGGCCCAGGCGGCGCGCCGCGTGGTCGCGATCACGGCCTGCAGCACCGGCACGCCGGCGTCGTCGAGCGGACCCGGCGCGCCCGGCTCGCCGCCGGCCGCAAACCCGGTCGTGGTGACGATCACGGCGGGCGCGAGCCGGCGCAACGCCGTGCGCATGAAGCTGACGGCGTCGGCGTCCTTGAGGCTCGGCACCATGAGGGGGGCGCCAGCGATCCCGTGCGCCGCGAGTGCCGCGCACAGCGCGTCGATCGGCGCCGTGTCTGTTGCGAGCAGCATCGAGCGATAGAACACGATCGGGACCACCGGACGGCCCGGAACCAGCGCGGCCGCGAGACGATCGAGATCGACCGCCCCGGTGTCGGGCAGGTAGCCGGCGACCCGCGGCACCGGACGCGGCGCCGGCGATTCGCAAGGTGCGCCGGCGTGGCGCGCAAGCCGGCGCAGCAGGGCGGCGAGATTGTCGCGCCCGCCCTCGCGGAAGAAGCGCAGCAGCGTGGCGAGCTCGTCGGGCGGCAGCGTCGAGGCCGCGGCCAGGCGCGGATCGTCGCGATCCTCGCCCGGCAGCAGCGCGAGCGCGATCCCGCGCTCGCGTGCCAGCGCGGCAAGCCGCTCGACGCCGTAGCGCCACCAGTCGAGGCCGCCGAGCAGCCGCACCACGATCACCTTGGCGTGCCGGCCGACGCGCTCGATCCACAGGTCGACCGACATCGGATGCTTGAGGTCGCGCAGCTGCGCGAGCCGCACGCTCGGCAGCGCGTCGCGCTCGATCGCCCAGGCGGCCGCGAGGCCGGCGAGATCGCTGTCGGCGAAGGACAGCACCGCGATGTCGCCCGGCGGCTGGCCGAGATCGACCGGCTCGACGATCTCGTCGAGCGACGTGGAGCTGGTCGCCAGCAGATGCATCGCTCAATATGCCGTTGCGTGAGTCATTGCGGTCTTTCCTGACGCATGATCTTGTCCGAAAAGTCTGCAACTTTTCGGGATCATGCGTGCGTCAGCCTGTGAGCGCGCGCGTGATCGCGGCGCGATCGATGCCCTTCAATCCGATGACCACGAGCTGGCCGGCGCGCTTCTCCGTGGCGGCCCATGGCCGGTCGTAATGATGCGCGACGCGCGGGCCGACCGCCTGCACCAGCAGACGCATCGGCTTGCCGGGCACCGCCGCGAAGCCCTTGATGCGCAGCACGCCGTCGCGTTCCGCCGCCGCCGACACGCGCGCCGCGAGCGCCGCCGGATCGGCGATCTCGGGCAGCGCCACCACGAAGCTCGCGAAATCGTCGTGGTCGTGCGTTTCCTCGCTGTCGTGGTGGGTGCGGCGGTTCGCGATGTCGTCCTCGGTGGCGACGCCGAGCCCGAGCAGCGCGGCCGGATCGACCTTGCCGTCCGCCACCGTGACGATCTTGACGGCGCGCGGCAGCGCCGCCGTGATGGCGGCGACCGCCCTGGCGAGGCCGCCGTCGCCGATGAGGTCGCACTTGTTGAGCACGACCATGTCGGCGCAGGCGATCTGGTCGCCGAACACCTCCTCGATCGGATCGTCGTGATCGAGCGCGGTGTCGGCGACGCGCTGGCGCGCGAGCGCGTCGAGATCGGCGGCGACGCGGCCGTCGGCGAGCGCCGCGCCGTCGACCACCGCCACCACCCCGTCGACCGTCACCCGGCTCTTGATCGACGGCCAGTGGAAGGCCTGCACCAGCGGCTTAGGCAGCGCGAGCCCGGACGTCTCGATCACGATGTGCTCGACCGCGGGCCGCAGTCCCAGGATCACGTCGAGCGCCGGCACGAAGGCGTCCGCCACCGTGCAGCACAGGCACCCGTTGGCGAGCTCGACGATGTTCTGTTCCGGGCAGGCCGCGTCGCCGCAGCCCTTGAGGATCTCGCCGTCGATGCCGACGTCGCCGAACTCGTTGACGATGATGGCGAGCCGACGGCCCTGCGCATTGGCCAGCACGTGGCGGATGAGCGTGGTTTTTCCGGCGCCCAGAAACCCGGTCACGATGGTGCAGGGCACGCGCGTGGCCGAAGCGGCGGTCGGTTCGGCGATCGAACCCGGCATCGATATCGTCATGGGATTTCCTCCTGGAAGTCGAGCGGCGGCACGCGGGCGATGAGGCCGCGCTTGAGCGGCTCGGGCCGGCCGCGCCACGGCATGATGCCGTCGGCGGCGCCGGCGAGCAGGCGCGCGCCCTCGACCAGCGCGGCCGCGCCGCCGACATCGAGCCCGCCGAATACATAGGTCCACGAGCCGTTGACCCGCACGGCGGCGCTCGGGCCGCGCGTGCAATTGGCGAGACAGCGCACGCGCCGGACCGTGACGCCGCTGCCCTGCGCGGCGCTCGCCGTCGCGTCGGCCAGCAGCGCGCCCGGACGCGGCTCGGTGTCGGGATCGCCGGCTTTGCGGCAGGTGACGCAGATATAGATGGTCGGGGCGCCGGCACGCGCCTCATCGGCGGACGACTCGGTACCCGCTTCGCTTTTGCGATTTGTCTCGGTCTGTTCGGTCAAGGCCACCCGTGACGCTCCGCGCGGAGCCGGCGCGTGCGCAAAGCTCCGCCTGGGTGCCTGATGCAATCGATCTCGTCCGAGGCACCCCGCCCGGGCCAACAATCGTATCGACGGCAGGTCTCCTGGCTCGCGGGTCGTAGCCCGTCACCGCCTTCCCGGGATTGACCCAGTGGCTCTGTGGCTCGGGCTCGCCGCTTACAGTTGCGGGGGCAGCTGCGGCCTGGGAACTCGCGTTCCGCACCGCATTCCCTGTTCGCTCTCGATACGAGAGACCGTCGATCGAAGTTCCGCCTGCTGCAAAGTCGCCGCGAATCAGTCATTCATGCGCAAGCGGATGGCGATCGGGGGACAAAGATGGGCGAGGTCATCCAGGGGCCGTGGCGGCGTTCGCAAAGCGCCGATTTCATGCGCGTGTTGAGAGAAGAGATCGCCCGCATGACACGTGCGCTGGAGGACCTGCGCGAGCTTCATCAGCAGCGGGCGGTCGAAGAAGGCGATGAGCTGCCCGCGACGGGCGACAGCCGCGTGGAATAGCATCGCGGATCGTGCCATCAGAGGCCGGTAGGTCCCTGACGGCAGTCAAAGCTCCAATGCGAATTCGGCGCACTGATGGCCTCCTGTAGGACGGCTTATCCTCGACCATGGCCGGGAAAGCTGCTTCCATCCGGACCGGATAGGAGGAAACGCGGTGGCTGATCCCGACGTGCGACTGACCCTGGTGCTCGGCGGCGCGCGCTCGGGCAAAAGCCGTTACGCGGAATCCATCGTGATGGGTTTGCCGCCGCCCTGGATCTACGTGGCGACGGCCGAGCCGCTCGACGACGAGATGCTGGCGCGCATCGCCGAGCACCGCGCCCGCCGCGGCTCGGACTGGCGCTCGATCGAGGCGCCGCGCGATCTGGCGGGCGTGCTGTCGGAAATGCCGGCCGGCGCCGCGGTGCTGGTCGATTGCCTGACGCTGTGGTTGTCCAATCTCATGCTCGCCGCGGCGGACGTCGATGCCGAGACCGAGCGGCTCGGCGGCCTGCTGGCGCGTGCCGCGACGCCGCTCGTGCTGGTCTCCAACGAGGTCGGTTCCGGCATCGTGCCCGATAATGCCCTGGCACGCCGCTTCCGCGACGCGCAGGGCCGGCTCAACCAGCGTGTGGCGGCGCGCGCCGATCGCGTCGTGCTGATGGTCGCCGGCCTGCCGCTTGTCGTAAAAGGAAACCCATGACCAAACCCGTCGACGATACCGCCGCCGCGCGCCATCGCGCCAAGATGGCGAAGCGCAAGGCCGTGCAGGATTCCGAGGTTGCCGGCAAGACGGTCGAGAAGGGCCTGCTGATCGTGCATACCGGCCCCGGCAAGGGAAAATCGACGGCCGCCTTCGGGCTCGCGCTGCGCATGCTCGGGCGCGGCCACCGGATCGGCGTGGTGCAGTTCATCAAGGGCGCCTGGCACTCGGCCGAGCGCGACGCGCTCGTGAGCTTCGGCGACCAGGTCGAGTGGCACACCATGGGCGAGGGCTTCACCTGGGAGACCCAGGATCTCGCGCGCGACATCGCGGCGGCCGAGCGCGCCTGGGGCAAGGCGCTCGACCTGATGACCGATGAAAGCTTCTCGCTCGTGATCCTGGACGAGCTGAATATCGCGCTGCGCTACGATTATCTCGATCTCGCCGCCGTGGTGGCGGCGCTCGCCGGGCGCCGGGCGGGACTGCACGTGGTGGTGACCGGCCGCAACGCCAAGCCCGAGCTCGTCGCCGCCGCCGACCTCGTCACCGAGATGACCCTGGTGAAGCATCATTTCGCCGCCGGCGTGAAGGCGCAGGCCGGCATCGAGTTTTGACGGTGCCGGCGCGCGCGCTCATGTTCCAGGGCACGGGCTCCGACGTCGGCAAGTCGCTGATCGTGGCCGGGCTGGCGCGCGCCTTCGCCAACCGCGCCATGCGGGTGCGGCCGTTCAAGCCGCAGAACATGTCGAACAACGCGGCGGTGACCCAGGATGGCGGCGAGATCGGCCGCGCCCAGGCGTTGCAGGCGCGCGCGGCCCGCGTTCCTCCCAGCATTCACATGAACCCGGTGCTGCTCAAGCCGCAGAGCGAAACGGGGTCGCAGGTCGTCGTGCAGGGCAGGGTTGTTGCGACCGCGCAGGCCGCGGCCTACCAGGCCATGAAAGGCGACCTGATGCGCTTCGTGCTCGACAGCTTCGCGCGCACCAGACAGGCGTGCGATCTCGTGCTGGTCGAAGGCGCCGGCAGCGCGTCGGAAACGAACCTGCGGCACAACGACATTGCGAACATGGGGTTTGGACGCGCCGCCGACGTCCCGGTCGTGCTCATCGGCGACATCGACCGCGGCGGCGTGATCGCGAGCCTGGTCGGCACCGGCGCGGTGATCGATCCCGCCGATGCGGCGCTGATCCGCGGCTTCGTGGTCAACAAGTTTCGCGGCGACCCGGCGCTGTTTGCGGACGGGATGGCGCGGATCGCGGGCGCCACCGGCTGGGAGGCGCTCGGGCTCGTCCCGTTCTTTCCCGACGCGCGCCTGCTGCCGGCCGAGGACGCGCTGGCGCTCGATCATGCGCGGCCGCCGAAGCATGGGGCGCGCGTGCGCATCGCGGCGTTGATCCTTCCGCACATCGCCAATTTCGACGACCTCGACCCACTCGACGCCGAGCCGGCCGTCGATCTCGTGCGGGTCAAGCCGGGCGGCGCCGTGCCGGGCGACGCCGATCTGGTGATCCTGCCGGGCTCGAAAGCGACGATCGCCGACATGGCGGCGTTGCGCGCCGCCGGTTTCGACATCGACATCGCGGCGCATCTGCGCCGCGGCGGAAGGGTGCTGGGCCTGTGCGGCGGCTACCAGATGCTCGGCCGCACCATCGCGGACCCCGATGGCCACGAAGGCGCGCCCGGCACCACGGAGGGGCTCGGCCTGCTCGACGTCGCGACCGTGCTGTCGGGCGACAAGCGGCTGACGCAAGCGCGCGGCACCACCCCGGACGGCGCGCCCTTCGCGGGCTACGAGATGCACCTGGGCGCGAGCGACGGTTCCGACCGCGCGCGTCCCTTCGCGCGCCTTGCCGACGGCGCGCCCGAGGGCGCGGTGTCGCCGGACGGGCGCGTGATGGGGACCTATATCCACGGTCTTTTCGCCGACGATCGCCAGCGCACAGCATGGCTGGAGCGGCTCGGCGCGGGCGCATCGGCCATTTCCTATGATGCGCTGGTCGAACACACGCTGGACCGGCTGGCGGCGCATCTGGAGCAGCATATCGATCTCGACCGGCTGCTCGCCTTGGCACGGTGAAGGTCGCGCCGTCGCTCTCGCGCCCCTCCCCCGCCGCAAGTCGGGCCTGCCCGACTTGCGCACTATTGATGCGAAACTCGGGCAAGCCCCAGGGGAATCGCATGTGAGTAAAAAATGACTTGCGGTTTTGTGCACCACCGCCGCCACCGCCACGAGCCCGATCAGCAACCCATCGGCCCGCCGGTAGAGCGCAAGCGCGGCGCGGATGTCGGCCGCGGTGGCGGCGCGGCGGCCGTCGCCCATGAGGACGTCGTCGACCGGCACGCCGCCGTAGCGGCGCGGGCCCGCGAGCGCCAAGCCGAGCGCGCCCGCCATCGCGGCCTCGGGATATCCGGCATTGGGCGAGCGGTGGCGCGGGGCGTCGCGGCGCACGGCGCGCCACGCGGCGGCCGCGCGGTGCGGACCCGCGGCCGCGACGATCAGCAACGCGGCGAGGCGCGACGCCGGCAGGTTGACGAGATCGTCGAGCCGCGCCGCCGCCCAGCCGAATGCCGCATGGCGCGGCGACAGATGGCCGATCATACTGTCGGCGGTGTTGATCGCCTTGTAGGCGGCGGCGCCCGGGAGTCCCGCGATGACCATCCAGAATGTGGGCGCGACCACGCCGTCGGAGAAATTCTCCGCCAGGCTTTCGATCGCCGCACGCGCGACGCCGGCCTCGTCCAGCGTCGCGGTATCGCGGCCGACGATGTGCGCCACCGCGTCGCGGCCCGCCGCGAGCCCGCCTGTTTCGAGCGCCGCGGCGACCCGCGCCACATGCGCATGCAGGCTGCGCTGCGCCAGCAGGGTGCTGGCGAAGAGCGCCAGGATGATGAGACCGAATGGAAGGCGCACGAGCCCGAGCCACAACCCGAACGCTGCCCCGCCCGCCACCGCGACGATGAGCAGGACGGCGAGAACCCCCATGAGGCGGCGCGTGCCGTCGGCGGCACTGGGGCGATTCCAGGCGATATCCAGGGCGCCGATCAGGCGGCCCATCCAGCTGACCGGATGGCCGATTGCGCGCGCGAGCCGGTCGGGATAACCGACCATGAGCTCGATCAGCAGCGCCAGAAGGGCAAGCCAGACCACCATGGAGTTCCGCACGGGTTCGGCAGCGCCCTTATGGCACGGCGGCGATCTCGACGCCGCCCGAAGACTGTTCCCCGCCGCCCCGCAACCTTTCATCGACCTGTCGACCGGGATCAATCCCTTTTCGTATCCCGTGCCGCGGCTCGCGGCCGAGACCTTCACCCGGCTGCCCGCGCCGGCCGCGATCGATCGGCTCGCTGCGATCGCCGCCAAGGCTTTCGGGGCGCCCTCGGCCGATCACGTCGTCGCGGCGCCCGGCGGCCAGATCCTGCTGCCCTTCGTGGCGGCGCTTGCGCCGCCCGGGCGCGCCGTGGTGCTGGGCCCGACCTATGCGGAGCATGCGCGCGTCGCCGCGCTGGCCGGGCACGCGACCCAGGAGACGTCCGACATCCGCGCGCTCGCCAGGGCGGACCTCGCCGTCGTGGTGAACCCGAACAATCCGGACGGACGGCTTCTCCCGAGCGATGCGCTGCTGGCGCTCGCCGACGCGCTGCATCCCGGCCTGCTCGTGGTGGACGAGGCCTTCATCGATGTCGCCCCGGCCGCCGCGAGCGTGGCCGGCGCGGGCCGCCGCAACATCGTGGTGCTGCGGTCGTTCGGGAAATTCTATGGGCTCGCCGGGCTGCGGCTCGGCTTTGCGGTCGCCGCCCCCGAGCTCGCGGGCCGGCTGCGCGCCGCGCTGGGACCCTGGGCGGTGTCCGGTCCGGCGATCGCGGTCGGCGAGGGGGCGTTGGCGGATGAAGCCTGGAGGGAGGCCACGCGCGCGCGGCTCGCAGCGACGGCGTCCCGGCTCGATGAGGCGTTGCGCCGCACCGGGCTCGAGGTTGTGGGCGGGACCTCGCTGTTCCGGCTGGTGCGCACGCCGGCGGCGAACGAGCTGTTCGATCGCCTCGGCGGCGCCGGAATTTACGTGCGCCGCTTCGCCGAGCAACCGATGTGGTTGCGCTTCGGGCTGCCGGCGAGCGAACCGCAATGGGAGCGGCTTGCAGCGGCGCTGGCGGGCCCCGGATGACCGCCTCATGGTAAATGAACCGTAACCACGGCGAGCCTGCTCAAGGTAAATAGCTGGTAACGCTTTGCTCGTATAAGGCGTCTCGTCGTTTCACCCCGACGAGGACCATGTCGAACATCCCCCTCCGCAAGGCCCGGACCCGAAAGCCGGCCTTCGACAAGTTCGGTCTCGGGGCGATCGCAATATACGTCGCGGGCATCGTCGTGGTCGCGTGCGCGGTGTACGGGATCAACCTCTCGGCCGTCATCAACAAGTTCAACGAGAGCGAACGGCTGCGCGCGCAAGCGCAGCGCGGAGAGATGCTGATCGGCACCGAGGATCGCACGCAATGCCGGTCCGTGCGCTTCGACAACCATACCTCGCAGATCACCGGCGAGACGCTGGTCGCATGCTCCGCCCAGCGCGCCACCGACAGCAGGTCCGCCGGCAGCACGCTCAGCGGCTTCCGCGACGGCTTCGCCAAGCGATAGCAGCGACCCTCGTTCGTCGTGCCTGGGCATCCGGCATGCACGTCTGGGGGCGCGCGCCGGCGGGAAAAGCGTGGACGGCCGGGACGAGCCGCAGGCTCCCGGCCTGCCAGGGCTTGATTTCACCGCCCCGTCACGTGATCAATCACGCCTTGGTCGGTGGCGCGGGAGCTCATGCGTGCGTGGCAGCGGTTATGACTACATCATCGTGGGCGCCGGCTCTGCCGGCTGCGTGCTGGCCAACCGGCTGAGCGAGGACCGGCAGGCGCGCGTGCTGCTGATCGAGGCGGGGGGACGCGACCTCGATCCGCTCATCCATATCCCGATCGGCATGGGCAAGATGCACGATCTCGGCCTGCATGATTGGGGCTTCCACACCGAGCCGGAGCCCAACCTGAACAACCGCCGGATCGAGGCGTCGCGCGGCAAGGTGCTGGGCGGCTCCTCGTCGATCAACGTGATGGCCTATACGCGCGGCCACCGCGGCGATTATGACCGCTGGGCCCAGAAGGGCGCGCGCGGCTGGTCCTATGCGGACGTGCTGCCCTATTTCAAACGGTGCGAGACCTGGGAGGGCGGCGAGGACAAATATCGCGGCGGCTCGGGCCCGCTCGGCACGCAGTGGGCGAAGACGCGCGACCCGCTCTATCAGGCCTGGATCGACGCCGGCATGGCGGCCGGCATTCCCAAGACAGCCGATTACAACGGCGCGCGCGCGGAAGGTTTCGGCCAGAGCCAGTACACCATCCGGGACGGCCGGCGCTCGTCTGCCGCCAATGCGTTCCTCAAGCCCGCGCGCAATCGCCGCAACCTCGCGGTCGAGGCGCGCGCGCAGGCGACCCGCGTGCTGCTGCGCGGTACGCGCGCGACCGGCGTCGAATTCGTCAAGCACGGGCAGCGCCACCAGGTCACGGCCGAGCGCGAGGTGATCCTCGCGGCCGGCGCCTTCAGCACGCCGCAAGTGTTGATGCTGTCGGGCATCGGCCCGGCCGCGCATCTGCGCCAGCACGGCATCGCGGTCGCGGCCGATCTGCCGGTCGGCAAAAACCTGCAGGATCATCTGGCGTCGCAGTTCTATTTCACCCGTCCCGATCCGGGTCCGTTCCACCACGAGATGCGGTTCGACCGCATGGCGTGGAGCATGATCCGCGCCTATCTGTTCGGCGCCGGCCCCGGCACCGTGGTGCCGGGCGGGCTGCACGCCTTCATCAAGACGCGGCCCGAGCTCGTGGTGCCCGATATCGAGTTCATGTTCCGTGGCCTGCCGGCCGGAGCGCATTTGTGGTTTCCGGGCCTTCGGCGCGGCTATCTGGACGGCTTCGGCATCCGGCCGACCCTGCTGCATCCCGACAGCCGCGGCGAGATCCTGTTGCGCTCGAGCGATCCGCTCGCCCCGATGCGCATCATCTACAACTTCTTCTCGGCGCCGGGCGATCTGCCGACCTTGCGCGAAGGCGTCAAGCGCGCGCGCGACGTCGCCTATCGCAAGCCGCTCGACGCCTTCCGCGGCGAGGAGCTCGCGCCCGGCCCGGGCGTCAAGAC
>WNFK01064178.1_pt1 | contig 10833 bp, 10 predicted proteins | sample 5400281 | NCBI WGS metagenome assembly WNFK01 (sample SAMN13153350, study PRJNA577476) | soil metagenome | isolation source: 20 cm soil on Douglas fir-dominated hillslope | place: USA:California | collected 2013-09-17
CAAGATTCAGGCGAAACGCATTTACAAAGCAGCGGCCATTCAAATGAATGTGACGCTCAATAAGCCGGTCCTCGGATGGCATTACTCGCAACAGCGCCTGTTGACGTTGTGGCAAGATGCCAACCCGACGCTTTCCGGCGCGCACAAGCCCGAACCACTCTTCTTCCGCGGTAACTCGGGAGACATCATCGAATACTGGCACACGAATCTGGTGCCCAACTATTACGTGGTTGATGATTTCCAGGTGCGCACACCAACTGACATTCTCGGTCAGCACATCCACCTCGTGAAGTTTGACGTCACTTCTTCTGACGGAGCGGGTAATGGTTTCAACTATGAGGACGGAACATTTAGCCCGCAGGAAGTTCAGGACACGATCGAAGCCATCAACCACAGTGCCAGCAACGGCTTTGTGAATGATCCAAACAAACCTCTGAAACCCAAGCAACCGCCGGCGGAGATTCTGGATTGCGCTGCAAATCCGGGCGATCCGCGTTGCAAGGCTTGCGTGCACAACTGGACGCCAACCTTCCGACCCATTTGCAAGAGCTGGTTGGGAGCGCAACGATGCGCACCGGGTTCACTCACGATCATTTTGGACCATCCACACATCAACAGGCCGGTCTCTACGCCGGTTTGCTAATCGAGCCGCTCGGCGCGAGCTGGCGAAATTCGGAAACAGGCGGGCCGATGGGAGGCCCAACCAGTTCGCCGCCGGTCAGAACCGATGGTGGACCAACGAGCTGGAAAGCGGATCTGCTCACCAAGAACCCGGCGGGCATTGATGTTAGCTACCGAGAGTTTGCCTTGGAGTTCCAGGATTTTCAGTTGGCTTACATCAGCAAAAAATTGCCTAACAAGGCGGCGCCGCTGTATCCGAATCCGAGTTTTCCGCCGAGTTCGGACCCCAGCAAGGGTTACATAAATCACGCCTACGCTATCGGAGCGCCGTCTACTCCCACGCTGATTAGCACTGGTACCGTCGGCACTCATTCGGTGAACTATCTGAACGAACCGCTTCCCTACCGCGTAGGGACGGGAAACCTCTCAGAAGCTTTCAACTCGAGCATTCTGCAACCCGGCTCGCTGGTTGGTATGGAGGGTGATCCGATCACGCCACAACTGCGCGCGTACCAGGGCGACAACGTGCAGATCCGTCTGCTCGCAGGCGCACACATGTTCGCGCACCAATTCAACCTTCATGGACCAACCTGGTTTTCCGAGCCGGCCTGGACCAACTCCGGTTATCGCAGTTCGCAGGCCATGGGTTTGTCTGAACACTTCGAGCTTCTGTTCCATGTGCCGTCTTCGTCAGCACCTAACGGAAGTCCTGTGCGGAAGTGTCCCGACGGCCAGTCGGATGGAAACTGCGCCGACTATCTGTACAGTCCCAGCCAGGATGTTTACGGCATAACCAACGGCATGTGGGGACTCTTGCGAGCCTACGATTCAAATAAGCCGGCAAAGGCTTTGCAGCCGTTGCCAAATAATCCGGTTAAGGCCGGTAACAACGTTTCCTATTCGACTTGTCCCGATTATCTTGCCCCGGGCGCCATCAAGCGAACGTTCAAAGTTACCGCGGTGACTGCGCAGAAGGCGCTGGCCCTTCGCAGTCCAATCCCCGGCTCAACGAAAGGCCAGATTGTCTTTAACGATCGCGGCGATCCCAAGAAGGTTTTGAGTGCCCCTCTGGGAATCATGTACGTGCGCACTGAGGACCTGGATAGTAACGGTCACCTGTGGGACGGCGTGCCTATTGAGCCGCTCATTCTCCGGGCCAACGCCGGTGATTGCGTAGAAGTACAACTGACCAACGCGCTGGATCCTTATTCCGACGTCTTCAAGACTTCCTTGAGTTATCAGTCGCCGCTGACCAACATCGTGCCGAAAGTTTTTCCGTCGAAATCAGTCGGTTTACATCCGCAGTTGCTTTCCTACGATACGACGACCAGCAGCGGGATGAATATCGGCTACAACTCGAAGAACCAGATCAATCAACTCGCAAAATTTGGGGAGACTAAAACTTACCAATGGTTTGCCGGCAAGATTGAGCGCAAGAGCGATGGCTCGCTGGATCACACACCAGTCGAGTTCGGTTCATTAAACTTGTTTCCTTCCGATCCACTGTTCCAGCATTTCAATGGCTTGTTTGGCGCCATGGTTATTGAGCCGGCAGGCTCGAGTTGGCTGTGTGGCGAAGAGGGAAGCCTTGAGAGTTGCGATCCGATTAGCCCGCCTCCGGCTGGCACGCCTCCAAGCAGCCGCGCCTCCGCAACAGTCAAACTGTCGGACGGGCATACCGAGTTTCGTGAGTTTGTCGTAATGACCAGTGACGACATCAAGATTTCACCGTCATTCGATAAAGCCAACAAGCTGATAAATCCGGTTAACAGCAGCGCGGTAAATTATCGTACGGAGCCGAGATCGTTCCGTTACGCAAACAACGCGACCAAAGACTTCTCCTGTATGTTGTCTAATCATCTGGTCGGCGGTGATCCTAAGACTCCGATCTTCACCGCGGCTCCCGGCAAGCAGGTTCGCTTCCGCATGACGCATCCTTTTGGATTAGGCACCTCTCAGGTATTTACGATTCACGGTCACGTCTGGCAACGAAATCCTTATGCGAACAGCTCGAGAAACATTGGGAACAATATTCTCTCGCAGTGGCTCGGGTCTCGCGATAATCACGGGTCCAGCGATCATTTTGATTTGGTGATCGATAAGGCCGGCGGTGAAGCCGGGAAGGAAGGCGACTACCTCTACACAGTTTATCTTCCCGGCCAGGCTCAGGTGGGCGCCTGGGGACTATTTCGCGTAGGTAAACCAAACTCATCGATCGATCAGAATGCTGGCTGCAAGGTAGTTCCGCCGCCAGTGACAGGGCATCCGTATGAGATTCCGCTTCAGGAAGATCGTGAGAAGTTGATCAGGCAGCCAACTAATGCTGATACCGGTGTCAAGAAACCATAGGTAAACAAGGTGCGCTTGGAGCGGTGAGTTTCAAGCTACGTCGGCTTGCCACCAGGGCGATTTTTGACTGAGGCAAGTTCTGCGGCAGTTTCTTTCCAACTTTGAAGGAGAATGAATATGGCAGGCAAAAGTTTGGGAGGTTCCAGGGGTGGCGGCGGCAAGCCTGGCGGGTCGCCAGGCGGACCACGTGGCGGTAAGGGTGGAAAGGGCAAGGGCAAGAACGGCGGCTACTACTACGGCGCCCAGGATGTTGTCACTATAGCCCTGACCCGCTACGTCGCCGAACAATTGTTCAATGCTTTGGCAATTGCACTTGGCTCTTCTGGCAACGGCAAGAAAAAGAAGAAGGGCAAGAAGAAAAAGGGCGGCGGCAAAAAGACTGTCACTGTCTATACGAAGCCAGGTGGCGGCAAGAAAACCGGCGGTGGCGGCAAGAAGACCGGTGGCGGTGGCAAGACTACAGGCACGGGCAAGAAAACCGTCGGCGGCAAGAAGGCCGGCTCCAAAGCAAAATACTAACCGTCGCAACATCGACAGCAGGCGCTGGACGCGTATTGCCATTTCGTTAGATTGAAGGAGAAAAAGCTTGAGGCTTGACTTCTCAATCTTCGTCGCGTTCAGGCGCTTGTCTGTTTTTCCACTTCGGCCAGCGCCAGGGGACCCCGAAAGTCGAAGAGATGCGAAACCCAGGTCGGACTTCCCGCAGTTTAACTATTAACAGCTTGCGCGGTCTTATTAGATCGGAGTTTGCCGACGCCGATCACGCGTGCGCATTGGTCGAAGAATTTCTGCGGCAGAAAACTTACAAGCAGGACTTCTGTCTTAAGCTTTTTTCGGTCGCACGAGGAGAAACCCGATCCCCTTGGGCAACCAGACGGCTTGCAGTCCTGATGCTGGAAAATCAGATACTGCGAATTCGCTCCAACGACTCGCGCGCCGTCGACTTTCTGCTGACGCAGCTCAAGCTGAAATCAACCGGACCGAATCAAAGCGTTTCGCTTTCGGTTTTGCGAGAGGGATTTACAACGACGAATCCCCTTCGCTTTATTGGCGAGCTGAAGCATAGACTTCAGCGTTTGAATCGCATTCACCAGTTGATTCAAGGGCAGAAAACCTCTGCGATTGCTTTACGCGAGTTCATCATCTCGGCTCACAGTGATTGTAAGTTGTCGCTGGCCCGTTACTTGTTTTCGCCTGATGAGGTTGTTGCGGAGATTTTGCGCCAGGTAAGGGTCACTCAAGGAATTCGAGATATCGTAACCGCTGAATCGCGCCACGTTAAGGAAGAGTTGAAACATCAGTTTGAACTGCTTCCAAACTTCGAGGCCGGCATTCTCAAGCGCCTCTGCGCGACCGGATATATCTATTGGGTTGCCAAAAAAACTAGTTGTCAGATCAATTCCCTTGTCGAGTATCCGTTAACGACGGTGGTTTTGGTTATCAAGCCGCCGGGCAGTGATTTGGAATTGGAAGTCAAAAGGGCGGGCCGCAAGGGGCCACGTTCACTGGATATCGTCTACGAACGCGGCGGCTACACTGTACCGCCATCGCATCGCCTTGATGGCGGCAGCATGCAGAGTCTCCTGCGATATGAGTCGAACCACGGCGCCAAGCTTGCGGCGATTTACCGCCTGGTGCACGGCTGCGCCGCACCAATCGGCAACTACGTTTCGCGATCTACCATCAACACGATCCCCACGCGGAACGGTGAGGCACCCACGGCTGCTTTTTTCACTGACCCGCAAGTGTTCGGCGAAGGCTTTCGCGGAATGCGAATCGCAATGAAAAAATCCGTGGAGGCGTTCAGGGAAGAAGGCAGTCACTGGATCCCCAAAATTCCTGGAGATCTTGGTCTTACTGCGCAATACATCGGACAAGTGGCACCGTCGCAGGCGATTATCAGCGGCACCAGTTCATTCCGCCTGGATAAGCTTGCTACTTACCTTTCGTCCACCGGCCCTGAATCGTATTTCAAAGAAGGTCTGGGCGTTTCCTATTCAAAGGACGAAGCGAAAGCGTTTGCCGATATGATTCTTGAAGAAGTTTTGGGTTCTTATAAGCCTCCTAAAAACCGCTACCAAGATCACGATCAGTATGTAACAGCGGCCCTCAGCAGTTCCAGGAATCGAGCCAGGGCCGACGAAGTCTATCTGTCGCTGATAAAACAGCTTGCGAGGTTCTGGGGCACAATGTTGGCCGTGCGCGCTTACTCGGCCGGAGAGTCGTTAGTTGCCAGAAATGTTGGGTTGAAGAGTTTTTGGAATCAGGGCCGGTGGGATGTGAAACTTATTTTTATGGACCACGATGCCTTAGTGATACCAAATCCCAGGAACGGGCATTTCTTTGCGCATGGCGATATCCCCAACATGCGGCTGGATGAGCGCCATGTCTGGGGCCGTTGGGTGCCTGAACGATTCGCGGCTAGTGACGTTGGCTGTCTGCAAAACATCTACCGGGTGAATCAGAAACTAGACCGGCGAGGTGAAATCCTGGCGCGAGCGGAATTGAAAGCTGCCTATGACAAAACGCAGCAGACGTTGTTGCTAAACCCGGAAATGCAACGCTTGTTTAGTAAGCATCTGATCGCACATCTTCGCGATTGGGATGTCCTGGTTGACGGTTACCTGAAAATGAATGGCGACCGGGCAGCCGCAAGTCGCTGGGGCAGAAGCATGAAAAGGAAATTGGCGACGAAGGGTTACGGGAAGGATATGTTTGCTGCCTACGTTAGCGTCATAGAGAAGAACAAGGAATTCCTGAGTCGCTACAGTTTCCTCTTCAGCTCAAATGCTGAAGCGCGCAGCGACCTTAGCGCGAAATGACGGAAAAAGTTGAAAACCCCGTGACTAAAGCTTCACTTACAAAATCTCAAGTTGATCGATATGGGCAAGACGGAATTGTTTTTCCGGTCGGATTGTTTTCAGCCCAGGAGGCATTAGCTCACCGTGGAGCGCTCGAGTGGGTTGCAGCGCAATGTCACGAGCCAGCGGTTAAGAGGTTCGATAACCTTCACCTTTTTTTTGACTGGGCCTATCGGCTTGTGACTCATTCCCCGCTTTTGGATGCAGTGGAAAGCCTCCTGGGCGGCGAAATCCTCGTCGATGGTACTCTTGTTTTTTACAAGCCGCCGCATGATGCCAGCTACGTGTCGTGGCACCAGGACAGCGTCTATTCAGGTTGGAATCTCTCGCCTTCGACCTCTGCCTGGATCGCACTGACTCCGAGTCGACGCAGCAATGGGTGCATGCGCGTAATTCCGGGTTCTCACCGGGCGGGCTTGTTATCGCATGACAACGTTCGCGACGATCCGAACTTACTTAACAAACGCGGCGAGCGAATCAACCGGTCCGTTGATGAATCGGAAGCTGTTGATGTGACACTGGAACCTGGCGAAATGTCGCTTCATCACAGCACGCTTATTCACAGTTCTGATCCGAACTCGTCTGATGAGCCACGAATTGGGTTCATTGTGCGGTTTGTAACTAATCAATTTTCTAATCGCGGCCGGCCATTGCTGCGGGTGCGCGGTGATGGAGATTGCGGTCATTTGCGTCTCGCGAAGCCCCCAGCCAAAAAGGATCAAATGTCGGCGATCGCGGACTGGCGTGCTTTTGGGCAGTCGCAGGTTCAGGCAAACACTGTCTCGGGATGACCCTTTCGTCACTCATCACAACCTTTGACGTTGACCGCACCAGACAGCGGTCAACGCCTCCGTTCATTGAAGTTTTGCCGGCGTTCTCACGCAAGTTACTTCAGGCCGCCAACCGGTTACCGCTTTACGAGAACCACGAGTTCTATTCGGCCGAACTGCAGGGTCGTGTATGCGAGAACGTTCGTCAGTCATGTACTGAGGAATTCGATGCGTTGGTTGAGTCGATCAAATCACGAGTTAGCGAATGGCCTTACTGGGTTGTCGTGCGTGGTCTCCAGTTCGACACCGGCAATCGGCTTTTCGTGGCAATCAATCGCGCCTTTGGAGAGTTGCTGGCGCCGCCCTACGAAAAGCCGCGAGCCCAACTCGTTCACTACATCCAGCCGGCGACTGACATAAAGTCGGCGCGCGGCGGGCGCGAGAGTGAGCGGTTGCACACTGACACTGCGGACTGGAAGAAGCCAGTCGAGTTGATCTCGATGATTTGCGTGCGACCGGATCCAGCCGGAGGCGGACGTTCTCGTATTCTGGATGTCGATTCAATCCGAAATGACGTCCGCAAGGAACTCGGTGCGAAAACACTCGAGCTTTTGCAACAGGAACCCGTGCCCTGGATGTTGTCTGAATATAACGGCGGCGGAGTGGATTGGCGCCCGGTCCTTTCGCGAACAAGTGTTTGTTGGCGGCGCTATACGATTGATCTGGCGCTGAAGTCTGAAGGTGTTAAGCTCTCTGAAAATATGCAGGCCGCACTGGGTGCTTTTGAGGAAGTAATCGCCGACAGTTCGCATACTGCTGACTTTCTGTTGCAGGAAGGTGATTTGTTATTTTCAGATAACACGCGCACGCTCCATTCGCGTACACCGGTCACCGCGGGCGACTCATCAGATCGCTTGATGCTGCGCAGTTGGATTAGGACTTCGTGAGAACTCATGAGTATGCAATTCGCTCAATTAGCAGATTACCTGGAAAGCAAACCGTCCACGCGGGAGCCGATTCAGATTGGAGCACTTCCTGGCACGTGGATTAATTCAAATCCCGACAGCAGCAGTATCGCGCGATTGGAAATTTCTGAGTCGGGAGGAAAGCTTTTGGTGCACGGTTTTGCCATTGGGGCAGAGGGTTTGGTGGATTGGGGAACCACCGCAGCGTCAGTTTTTACGGACGGGCCTTCATCGCGCACCGCCGCGGGTTTCACTTGTGTTTTCGAGTTTGGTTTCGCAGAGACGAGGATACAGGGAATGATAATGAAGGGGCTTCTCGTACTCGCGGAGTTCCATTTGTTTAAGGACCAGAGCGGGCGAAGCGGTTATTTCCTGCGTGAATACTTCGCCTTGAATCACGGACGTTATTAACCCGCAACCGGTCGAGAACATGACATCCAACTTCGCAGCGAAACAAATCACCGATCTGAGTCCGAAGCTGGTTAACCCGGATTTGGATGCCTCGAAGCTGCTGGGCCGCTGGTTGAATACAAATCGAAATACCAGCGGCATCACTAAGTGCTCAATTGAAATGCAGGTTGAACGCTGCAGCGTGAGCATTACCGGCGCAGGAAAGGATACGGCTCTTCAATGGCCGACGGTGAAAACAACACTACTGGTGAGCCTTGAAGAAGAGGCAAAACAACAGTCGGTCGCACTAGTTGCTGACTTTGAGTTTGATTTCATGAAAGCGGAAACTCACATTCGAGTTAATAAAGGCGTACTCGTTATCGTGTTGTTCATCACCTTCACAGACGACAGTGGCAGATCAAATTATGTCAATCGCGAGTTTTTTTACCGCGAGGCGTAATACCAGAGGCCGGCGTTTTGTCTAATGCAAATTTCAGTATCGCGATCCAGCACACGCCCGACGACAGCAATCGGCGGAGTTGGGTCAAATCTATGCTGGAGAAGTTTCGAGCGGAACAGCCGGACTTGTGTGTTGCCGTAGTCGCAGACGGTGAGCGTCAAGGCAGTTGGCCCACATATTTGCGAACTTTGCGCGCGACGGCAGGCGCAAAACATCACCTCGTGCTGAACGACGACATCACGGTTTGCCAGGACTTTTTGGCGTCTGTCGACAAAGTGATTCAAGCCCGACCCGGCCATATCATTTCTCTCTACACGAACTCTCCCTGGGTACCTACGGCTCGAGCACGCGGACAGGCGTGGATTGAAAAATCATTAGTCGCCAGTCCGGCCCTCATTTGGCCAACTGCGCTGATCCACGAATTCATTGACTGGGAAAGATTTCATATTAGAAACGATTTCCACTGGGAAGACGCACGCATCTCGATGTGGCTCCACAAAACCCGTCGCCCGGCCTTTGCCACGGTGCCTTCGCTGGCACAGCACCTTGGCTGTCAGGCTTCACTGGTGGGATTAAACGGCCGTTCCAAGGTGGCAACCTGGTACGTCGGAGACCATCGCTCGGCCCTGGGGATAGATTGGTCCAGAGGTCTTAAGTCAACAACACGAGATCCAGCGCCGATTAAGCGGGAATGGTGGCGGTATTACGAAGTACCCTCATTGACTACCCAACCTTCATGAAAAACAAGTGTAGCCCAATTGATATTTTTGTGGCGGGCGGTTCACAACACTTCGCGCAGTTGCGAGACCTGCTGCCGAGGCTGCAGGCCCACGGCACGGTGCACCTGGCTTCCAGCTTCCGCAACACAGTGACGACGGCTACCATAATTTTGAACTGTTCTCGATCAGAGACATCAACAAGTTCGCCACTGCTCCCTACTTTGTTAAGCTTGATGCCGATACACAACTCGCTCCCGATTGGATTGACTACGTCGCAGAGTGCATCGCGTCTCACCCTGATGCGGTGCTCTTCGGGCCCCGAAAAGGCAATGTAAACATTTCGTTGACTATTAGCGGTCGTCTGGTGCGACAAAAGCTAACCCGCGAGATTGTTGTCAGCGACGCGCTGAAAATAATCGGCGGGTTTTATGTAGGCAAAACTTCCTTCTTCAAAGAGCACCTTCGCTTTATGGACCTCGTTCATGAATTCCTCTGGTGTTACAAAGATGGAGTGCGATACCGGCCAAGTCCAAACCCGGGATACTGGTTGAGCGACGAAGACTATCATGAGCCGATAAAGGTGTTGGGTATTCAGAGCCAAGCCTTCCAGGGAAACGAAGACACGCTGCGCAGTCTCGTGGTGCACGCTGCAGGCGCGGGCGATCGTTTACATGTTTTTGACAGTGGCGGTAGGACGTATCAAATGCGACACAAACTAGATAACTTGTACGAGGGCGTGCCCATTTTCATTATCTCAACCGGCACCAGTCTCCGTGGTTTCGATTTCAAGCGTCTCGACGGCAAGTTAACCATCGGCATCAACCGGGTTATCGAGTACTACCATCCATCAATAATGCACTTCGTGGATGTAACTGCGCACCAAACTCATGCTCGCGCTCTGCGCGATTACAACGGCATGATCATCGCCGGCCCTCGTGCCGCGCCGGCTGAGACGCATGCTAATGTGTTTGTGGTAGATCGCAGAATTGACACGTTTGAGTTGAGCGGCGATATGACAGAAACTTCAAAAATCGTTGCCCGATCTTTTAATGACGGCCTCTTCGGTGGCGGTGGTGGCGCGACCGCGCTTCATACGGCGATACTTCTTGGCGGTAATCCAATCTATCTTTTGGGCTACGACTATTATGAAGATAACGGTTCTCACTTTGACGAGTATGACGAGTCGCGCAACCAAAAAAACTTGTACGAAGTTTTTTTCGAGAGTGTCGAACATTTGGGTCGCCAGGAGTGGGTGCCGCCAATTTACAACTGCAACCAAAGGTCGAGGCTTTCCTGCTTTCCTTATCGAGATATCGATGAGGTCTTAATGTCAGACTCAGCTTCCTACGCTCAGTCAGTCGGTAACGCCGGTTAGGCGACAAAGAAGGTCCCTGTGGATTTCGTCGAACTAAAACCAGAACAGCGCAAGTCCTTCGACGAGGACGGCTTTCTGGTGGTGCGCAATGCCCTCGACAACGAGACGGTGGAAAGTTTGCTTGCGGCCACAGATCGACTGGCGGAGCCGTTTCTAAACAAGCCGGAAGTTACAAACAGACCTGAATACAATCACCTCGACTTACGGCCAGGGCTGCTTAATGACAATGCTCTTTTTTCATTGGTCGCTAATTCCTCTACGGTGTCGCTCGTGGTTCAGCTTCTCAGCCCGAACATTCATCTTCACTCAACGTCCCTGATTTA
>WNFK01248682.1_pt1 | contig 10831 bp, 7 predicted proteins | sample 5400281 | NCBI WGS metagenome assembly WNFK01 (sample SAMN13153350, study PRJNA577476) | soil metagenome | isolation source: 20 cm soil on Douglas fir-dominated hillslope | place: USA:California | collected 2013-09-17
TGTGAAACGCAGAGCCTTTTTGACGACGTGGCTGCAATTCTTTATCGGCACTATCGGCACTATAACGAGCGGAGGCGAGAGGTCATTGAGTTCAAGTGGAGCTACGCTGCGCGTTTCGAGAAAGACTCGCTGATAGTGGCGACGTAACGCAACCATCGCCACAAGAAGACCCGGAATTAAAAGCATCGTCACCCGTGCCCCTTGGATGAACTTGGTTACCAAAACCACGATCACGGTCACACCGGTCGCAGTAGCTCGAAGGCCGTTCACGATGGCGCTCGGCGTAGCTCCCTTGCCTCCAACTCGTCTCCAGTGCCCTCCCATGCCGGCCTGAGAGAGTGTGAACGTGAGAAACGCTCCGACGGCGAACAAAGCGATCAGACGATCCGTCACGCCACGGAACAAGACCAAGAGAACCCCTGCCAACCCCGCTAGCAGATAGATTCCATAGGAGTACACCAGCCTGCGGCTTCGCGTCGCAAAGGAATGTGGGAGATAGTTGTTCTGCGCGATGGCCCGGCAAAGCCGCGGAAAGTCCGCGAACGCGGTGTTGGCTGAAAGAGCCAGAACCAAGAGGATGGGCGCGATCGAAACATAATAAAAGATGCCCCGCCCTGCGACCGCACCGAGGAGCATAGAAAGCATGCTTTGATATCCAGCCCGACCAGGGTCTGTCGCTCCGATCCCATAGGCGTGAATCATGTACGCGATTCCGGCGAGCAGCACGCTCAGAATGACAATGATCATTGTGCGAGTGCGTCTGGCGGTGGGAACGACGGGCTCACGAAAGGCATTGACTCCGTTACTCACCGCCTCGACGCCAGTCATTGCGGCGCAACCGCTCGCGAAGGCTTGCAGCAGTAGCCAAAGACCCGGAGCAACAGCAAATAGTGGCAGTCTTGGAAGAGGCGTGACGGGCGACGGGTGACCGCCCGACCCGACTGCTTTGACCATCCCTGTAGGCGATGCCGCTGCCCCGAGTGGAATAAGCACAGTCAGCGCCGCTTCCGGACCGTAGGCAGCGGAACTCCAAGCATCCAGCCCGAACACCGGTATCCCAACCCATGAGCCGATTTGCTCTCCACGCGCTTGGTCGGAAGCAAGCGGCCGGCCAAGGAATAGATTCAGAACAGCCATATCTTTATGAACTCCTTACGAATCGCTCAGGCCTTCTTAATTGCTCCTTGCGTACCATGGCGAACGTTATGTTCAGATCCACAGGTCCTTCCGCTTCTCCACTGCGCCGGCATGGATCGTTATAGCCATGGGCGACACAACCATCCTCGTGGTGGATGACGAGCCGCAAATTCGTCGCGTCTAGCGAGCCACGCTTTCGGGGAACGGCTACGACGTCATATTGGCGAAGGACGGGCAAGAAGCCATCGAGATGGTTGTCCGCGAGCACCCCGATCTGATTCTGTTGGATGTGAACATGCCCGGTATGAGCGGGCTTGAGGCATGCAGCAAGATTCGCTTGTCCTTCAGCGGGCCGATCATCATGGTCACCGTCCGAAATTCGGAACAAGACAAGGTTCTCGCGCTTGATTCCGGAGCGGACGATTACGTCGTAAAACCCTTCACAATGGGGGAACTCCTGGCGCGCATCCGAGCGTCCTTGCGGCGGTCCAGTTCGGATGAACCGCTTCCGAAGTTTGAAAGCCCGCAACTGACTGTCGATCTTGAGCGAAGAACAGTGGATGTTCGAGGACAGAGAGTACACTTGAGCCCCAAAGAATTCGATGTCCTGCGACTTCTCATCACTCAACAAGGGAAGCCTCTGACGCACAAGAAACTGCTGCAGACCGCCTGGGGACCGGACCACGGCGACGAGACGGAAAATCTTCGCGTGGTGATAAACCAGCTGCGCAAGAAGATTGAGAAGGATCCAACACGCCCGCGCTACATCTTGACTGAACCGTGGCTCGGATACCGGTTCCAACTTCCAATGGTTGCCTCCGAAAAACAGCCGCGCCGCAAGCCGTAGAGTTCATCGCAAGGGACGGACGGAGTCGAGATCGAGATTCAATTCCAGAACATTCACGCGGGGCTCACCAAGGAATCCTAGGTCGCGGGCCTTAGTATGTTTCTGTACGAGCGTGCGCACGACTTCCATGTTCATTGCGCGTTCTCGGGCAACACGCGCTATCTGGAATTCCACCGCTGCGGGAGAAATTTCCGGGTCCAGACCGGAGCCGGAAGCAGTCACCAGATCTATCGGGATCGGAGCCTTGGGATTCTCAGCCTGTAGCTTTCCAACGTCACTGTTTACCCGGTCGAGTAGATTCTTGTTTGTGGGTCCGAGGTTGGAGCCGCTGCTCGCAGTCGCGTCGTATCCCGTGCCAGCATTGGACGGCCGGGAATGAAAATAGCCGCGCTCAGTGAAAGACTGCCCGATGATTCTCGATCCCACGGTTTTACCGTCTTTCTCGATCAGCTGTCCGTTGGCTCGTGCGGGAAATAACACCTGAGCCAAACCTGTGACGGCGAGTGGGTACAGGATTCCGAACATTACCGTCGTAACTAAGGTGAACCAAAAGGCGATCATGAGATTTTTTTTCATCAGTTCCTCAAACAACACGAAGGTACGTCAGCAGCACGTCGATCAGTTTGATTCCGAAAAACGGCGCAATAATTCCACCCACGCCGTAGATCAGCAGGTTGCGTTGCAGGAGAGCCGCCGCACCCAACGGGCGATAGCGCACGCCGCGAAGAGCGAGCGGAATCAGAGCGATGATGATCAGCGCGTTGAAAATCACAGCCGAGAGGATTGCCGATTGTGGTGTGCGAAGATGCATGACATTCAGCACATTCAGCACGGGAAATGCTCCCGCGAACATCGCCGGAATAATGGCGAAATACTTGGCCACGTCGTTTGCGACCGAGAAGGTCGTCAAGGCGCCGCGAGTGATGAGAAGTTGCTTGCCGATTTCGACGATCTCGATCAGCTTCGTCGGATTGGAATCGAGATCAACCATGTTGCCGGCTTCCTTGGCGGCCTGCGTGCCGGTATTCATGGCCACACCAACGTCGGCCTGCGCGAGGGCCGGAGCGTCGTTTGTTCCGTCGCCGGTCATAGCCACGAGTTTCCCCTTTGCCTGTTCGCGCTTGATGAGCGCCATTTTGTCTTCGGGTTTTGCTTCGGCCAGAAAGTCGTCGACCCCCGCCTGCCGTGCGATTGCTGCTGCAGTCAGGGGGTTGTCTCCGGTAATCATCATGGTACGAATGCCCATGGCGCGAAGATGATCGAAACGTTCTTTCATGCCTCCTTTGACGATATCGGTGAGCGCGATCGCGCCCAGCACGCGGCCGTTCTCCGCAACAAGCAGCGGGGTTCCGCCGGCATTTGAAATATCCCGAACACAAACCTGAAGTTCGGACGGAATGGTGTTGCCGCGGCCATTGCTGAGGCGGCTGATTGCTTCCAGAGCGCCTTTGCGAATTTCGCGCCCGTCAATGTCCACCCCAGACATTCGGGTCTGCGCCGAAAACGGAATGAAAGTCGTGCCATGCGAGGAAAGATCGCGACCGCGGAGCTTGTAGCGTTCCTTTGCCAGCACCACGATAGACCTGCCTTCCGGCGTTTCGTCAGCAAGCGAGGAAAGCTGCGCGGCATCGGCAAGATAAGCCTCTTCGATCCCGGGCGCTGGGAAAAATTGTGTCGCGGCGCGGTTCCCGAGCGTGATCGTTCCCGTCTTGTCCAGCAACAGCACATCCACGTCGCCTGATGCTTCAACCGCGCGCCCGGACATCGCGATGACGTTTCGCTGGATCATGCGGTCCATGCCGGCAATGCCGATCGCGGACAGAAGTCCCCCGATGGTGGTGGGAATCAGGCATACGAGAAGCGAGACCAACACGAAGATAGTTTGCGGAGCGCCTGAATAGACGGCGAATGGTTGCAGCGTGACGACCGCCAGTAAGAAAATAATGGTCAATCCCGCCAAAAGAATATTCAGCGCAATTTCGTTCGGAGTCTTCTGCCTGGAAGCACCTTCGACGAGCTTGATCATGCGGTCGAGAAAGGTTTCACCGGGATTGGATGTAATGCGCACTTTGATTTCGTCCGAAAGTACGCGGGTGCCTCCGGTAACCGCCGAGCGATCTCCGCCGGATTCGCGGATGACTGGCGCTGACTCACCGGTGATTGCCGATTCGTCCACTGAGGCCACGCCTTCGATGACTTCGCCATCTCCAGGGATGAATTCCCCAGTGGTGACCACCACAATGTCGCCGGAGCGCAGTTTCGAACTGACCACAACCTCGATACTGCCGTCATTGCGCAAACGATGCGCTTGTGTTTCGGCCCGCGCTTTGCGAAGCGTGTCGGCCTGAGCTTTGCCGCGGCCCTCGGCCATAGCTTCAGCAAAGTTGGCAAAGAGAACCGTGAACCAGAGCCAAAGCGTGATTTGCAGTCCAAAGCCGAACTGCCCCGCGTGGTGAGACGCGTTCCATGCGAGTTGGATCGTAGTCAAAACGGCGCCCACTTCGACAACGAACATCACCGGATTTTTGACCATCGTCCGTGGATGCAGCTTGCGAAACGAATCTAAAATAGCGCGCGAAAGGATGGCGCTATCGGCGAGCGATTTTTTTCTGATTTGAGCGACCGGGTCCATAGTTACCTCAGAAAGCCTTTCCTGCGTTCATCAGCAGATGTTCAAGAATCGGCCCGAGACTCAGGGCCGGAAAAAATGTGAGCGCGCCGACAATCAAAATCGTGGAAACGAGCAGACCGGCGAACAAACCGCCGGTTACGGGGAAAGTGCCGGCGGATTCCGGAACGATTTTCTTTTTCGCCAAGCTTCCGGCGATCGCGAGCACCGGAATAATCATGAAGAACCGGCCGAGCAGTTGAGCGGTAGCGGTCGTCGTGTTGTACCACATCGTATTTGCGTTGATTCCGCCAAACGCCGAGCCATTGTTCCCGGTCGATGAAACATACGCGTAGAGCACCTGCGATAATCCGTGAGGCCCAGGGTTGCTAATGCCTGCAGTGCCGTATGGCTTGACCACGGAGACAGCAGAAAAGATCAGGATTGTGCACGTTAAAATCAGAACCGCGAGCATGGCCATCTTGACGTCATAGACTTCGATCTTCTTGCCGAGGTATTCCGGCGTTCGACCGACCATCAGTCCGGCGATGAATACGGCGAGCACCACGAAAACAAAGATTCCGTAGAGACCGGCGCCCACTCCACCGAAAACAACTTCACCGAGCATGATATTGATCAGCGGCACCATGCCACCGAGCGGCGTGAAAGAATCATGCATGCCGTTCACGGCCCCACAACTGGCGTCGGTTGTTACCGTGGCGAAGAGGGTTGAGTTCGCAATACCAAATCGCACTTCCTTGCCTTCCATGTTTCCGCCGGAGTGCAATGCGCCCGCATGTTGATCAGTTCCTGCGAGGAGAGGATTGCCCCTCGCCTCCGCCCAATAAGCCGTGGTCACACCCGCAAGAAACAGGAACGCCATGGCCGCCCAGACCGCCCAGCCGTGGCGCTGCGAACCCGTCATCCGGCCGAGTGTGTAGGTGAGCCCCGATGGAATCGCGAAGATCAGTACCATTTCGAAAAAGTTCGAGAGTGGAGTTGGATTCTCAAAAGGATGAGCGCTGTTGGCATTGAAGAATCCGCCGCCGTTGGTGCCGAATTCCTTGATCACTTCCTGCGAAGCCACCGGACCCTGTGCGATTGTTTGCTGCGTAACGGTTTGCGTCGTGGTCTTGCCATCCGGTCCGGTGACTTGTGCTGTGTATGGCTGAATCAGATCGACCGTGGTGTACGGTTTCAAATTCTGCACCACACCTTCCGACACCAGGACCAGGGAACCCACCAGGCACACCGGCAGCAGAACCCACAGAAGACAACGAGTCGTATCGACCCAAAAGTTTCCAAGCTTGTCGGTTTCCTTGCGTGCGATGCCGCGGATCACCACGATCGCCAGAACGATGCCAACCGCAGCGGAGGCAAAGTTGTGGTAAGCGAGTCCCGCCATCTGCGTGAGGTAGCTCATCGTGGATTCGCCAGAGTAGACCTGCCAGTTGGTATTGGTGGTAAACGATGCCGCGGTGCCGAACGCCAGCCCGGGCTCAACGTTCGGGAATTTCTGCGGATTGAATGGCAGCCACTTCTGCGTGCGCTCGATGAGATACAGGAGACCCATGGAGACGCCGCTGAACAGAAGCATGGCTACTGCGTATTCTGTCCAGCGCATCTCGCGCTTCTCGTCGACACCGGTCAGCCGATACACGAGTTTCTCGATCCGTCGGAGTATGGGATCGAGAAATGTTTTCTCGCGGCTGAATACTCGCGTCATGAAAACGCCCAGCGGCTTCGTGATCAGGAAGACGACCAGCAGAAAAAATCCAATTTGAAACCAGCCATTGGCGGTCATCGACTAGAACTCCTCCGCTTTCAAAAGGGCGTATAACAAGTACCCAAAGAGCAGCGCGCAAATCACCAGCAGTGCCGCATCACCTGCATGCATAAGTTCACTCCTCACTTCAAACGTTCGCAGCCGCGAACGTAGAAAATTCCCAAGATGAAAAATAACGCTGTCGCTGCGATAAAAATCATGTCCAGCATGACGTGTCCTTCTTCTTTACGTTTCATTTGGCTGGTGCCACGGGCCGTTCGCCGCGGCGCCAGCCATCAATCCGGCATCCGTTTTAGAACTTCACGAGGATCGACAGGTTGATCCGGTTTTCGATTTTCTTCAGATCCGGCGCAAAGCCCGGCACAAATGACCCGGGCGATCCGCAAATATTTTCAACGATAGGCGCAGTCGGGCAGGACGGTGTAACTCCCCCAGGTCCCGAGAAGTACGGCACATTCGCCGCGCGGTGATTGAACTCCCCGCGGAAGGTAATGTACTGGCTGGGCATGTAGTCAAACGTAGCGGAAGCGTCCCACGCCTTGAACTGATCCCCTGGATTTTCCGTAAAGTAAGGGGTGCCTGAGGCCGCGGTCGCGCCATTGATCGGCGGCAGCAGCACCAAATAGCGTCCGGGATTGTTGATTTTGCCGCCACCCAAGGTCAGCCCATAGCGGTCGTGGTCGAACCAGAAGCGGTTGTACAACATAAATCCAAGAAAACTTTGCTTCGGGCCCTTAGCGGAGTTTCCCGCGCAGCTTACGCCGCCACCGTGTTCGCAACCGATGTCGCCGGTCAATGAGAAAGCCGCCTTGCTGAGGAAATTCTCTGGCTTGTCGAGGTATTTGATTTCGATGCTGTCGTCGCTGTGGTAACGGACACGGCCCGGGTTACCAAGTGCTTCCTCGCCCAGCGCGTACTGATTACCTAGCACCGAAAGCCATCCAGTTGGCCGCCAAAGAATCTGGAATCCAAGACCGGGTCGGTTATTGAATCGTCCATAAGATTGCCAGCCGTTCGTGAACCACGGCTCAATTTTCAGGTGCTCGGTGGGAAAGATCTGCACACGAACACCGTTGAAAAACCACGGCGTATTCGAAGAAACGTAGGACGGCTGATACGCCCAGTTGTCGAATTGGTAGTAACTGAAAAGCCCGATGTAGGACATGAAGATCCCCGCATCGACATTAATCCCATGCAGTGCGTTGAAGTGGTAGCCGCCGTAAGCCTCCGATATATACCGGTACGCATTGTCGAGCTGCCACTGACCGCGCGACGGGCTGGCATCGTTGCGCGGCGTTGTCTGCGAGTACAAACCGAACTGGGTCATCAGGCGGGCACGCACATTGTCATAGTGAAAGTCGCCTCCTACACCGAGCTGCGTCAGCTGCACTTCGCCGTGCCGGAAGACCTCGCTCGATCCGCCGATCGTGTCATCCTTCGGATGGTTGAAACTGTAGTTGTAACCCACATCGGCGCGAATCTCTGGAGTAAAGAAGCTGGTGGCATATGGCGTGTCTTTGGTGCGTGAGTTGCCATTCAGCCAGGTAAAGTCCGCAAACGCAAAGGGCTCCGCCTTCCCGGGCTTCGGCGCACCCGATTTACCCTTTTCCGTAGCTTGCGGGCCAACTGCTGCGGTTGTGTCTTTCGAAAGGAAATCGACGCTCGTCGGCTTCACGCCGGACGTTGTGCCCGGGGCGGCCACTCCCGCAGTTGATGCTGCGGGAGTGGTTGAGGCCGGCTGCACCGCGGCCGCGTCCGCACCAGAAGCTGCATTGGGGTTTCCCTTGCCTTCAAGATCGGCAACACGCTTCTCGAGCTGCTCCACTCGGTCCAACAGCAATCGCTCACGCTCTGTCAGCGGAGCTGGCGCTTCGATCTTGGCGGCTGCAATCCGCTTGGCGGGAGGGCTGTCCTTGCCGTCATCGTCCGCAAACGCCCGAATCGCCCCTCCACAACACCAAGACAGTCCGACCAACATGGCCGGCACAAATCTCTTCCATTCGAAAATACGCATTCTTCCCTCCTAGATTCTCTTGCCTGTCCTAAACGACCTGGCGACTTTCTCGTAAGCAGTCCGTTCGCACTTGTTGCATCCAGGTCCGCAACCGCCCGACTGACTGCTCCGGATCCGGATCCGGCGTGACCTTCCCGAAAAACGGTCATGTTTTTCGGAAGTTTCCCGAGAAGCAACGATCCGTGGATGTTTCTTCTCGCAGGTCTCACCGGCTGTATCATCCACTGCGGTGCGAGTCGTCGTCTTGCGCTTCGGGTCTCTCGTCCATTGAAAGAGGACGAACAGAAAAAAGACACACGCAAGTAAACAAATCGCTGCTAATACGATGAGAATCATGGCCCCAGGAGAAACAAATCGATCCCACTGCGGCATCAACATAGCGAAATGGCCATCAGGAAGTCCTGAGCGATTCATAAAGATTTCGTAAGGATTATCTTCATCCGACGTAAAGTTACGGAAAAATAAAGACTTAGGGCAGCGAGACAGCAATCGACAATTCTCCGGTGGATTCAAGAAATCGATTTGTCCCATCCGCTCTTTGCTGAAGTTGCTCACGACTTTCTTATGAGCCGTCTTGTACTTTCCCTTCACCGTCTTGTGCACCACTTGCGCGCAAGACACTAGGGGGCCCTCGCAATGTTCGGCAAAATATCAGCATGCTTGATGGCAATTTTGTTGTCGGCTTCATGGAGCATCGGCCAATCGACGTTTGGCAGTATTGTTGGCGTGGTAAAGGATCCCGGCGAAGGGTCGATCGCCGGCGCGCAGATCACACTCACTAACCTCGACGACCACGCGCAGCGGAATGCCAGAGCGGACAGCAACGGAGGATTTGAGTTTGTCAATCTGAAGCCGGGACACTACGAGCTGGTGATCCACGCCGACGGCTTTTCCGACTACAAACTTTCTTCCTTGCAACTCGACGCGCGTCAGAATCTTCGTCTCGATGCCGCGCTGAAACTTGCGACATCCACGCAAACGATCGAGGTGAGCAGCGAACGCGGTCCCGTGATCAACACCGAAAACGGAACCATTGGGGATACGAAGGACTTCCAGCAGATCACGGCGCTGCCCGTGAATTATCGCGGCGCGACTACAAGCCCGTTAGCCATGCTCAGCACCGTGCCGGGCGCACAACAGGACGCGAATGGCAACGTCTCGGTCGGTGGTGGACTTCCCTCTCAAGTGCAGTATTCGGTGGACGGGTCTTCAACCGTGAACATTCGACAGAATGGCGCCCTCGGCAACATGAATCCGTCCTCCGAGCTAATCAGCGAATTCAAAGTGACGCAATTCAACAACAACGCCGAATTCGCACAACTGGGCGACGTCACGATTTCCACGAAAAGCGGCAGTGACCAATTCCACGGAAGCGCCTTCGAATATTTGCAGAACGATGCCTTCGACGCTGAAGTGTGGAACTCCGGTGACAAACCGCACAAAGCGTACAACACGTTTGGTGGAAGCCTCGGTGGGCCGCTTGTACTTCCTAAACTGATGCACGCCAAAGTGAAGACTTTCTTCTTTGCAGACTTCGAGGCGAATCGCCGCCGCTATTCCACGCCACTGTTTCTTTTTGTGCCTTCGAATGCCATGCGGCAGGGTGATTTTTCCGCGCTGTCCACTCCGCTGATGGATCCCTTCACGGGCCAGCCGTACCCGGGGAACAAAATTCCGACCGGCACCCAGTGTAGGAATCCGCAGGATTGTATCAGTCCAGTAGCTAAGAGCTTACTGAACAACTATCTGCCTGCGCCGAATATTAACGTGAGTGCCACAAATTTTGGCTCGCAGGCCAACTACCTGCAGCAAACGCCGACGCCCGGCAACACGAACGGTTTCGATCTTCGGTTCGACCGCTCGATTACTTCGAAGCAATCTACGTTCGTGCGCTGGAGCTGGAAGCATCTGAGCGCGCAATCCCTCACGGATGCAGCGCTGAACACGGTGAACAACTCCCTGCCGCCCGATCAGGACGCCGAGCACAATAACAACCTCATCGTTTCGCACAACTATTTGATCACGAACAATCTGGTGAACGAAGTTCGCTTCGGTCTTTCTTTTTGGCAATTCCAGGTGACGTTTCCAATTCAAGGTACGAGTGCGATCTCGACTCTGGGCCTAACGGGACTGGATCCCAGTGACCATCCGACCGCTGGCGCGTTCCCGGTCTTTAATTTCAGCGATGATCCGGGAAACTATTCGGTCATCGGTAGGGACAAGGACGGCGTCACCAAGTCCCAGACAATTCAGTTCTCCGATAATTTCACGTGGATCAAAGGTCGCCACACGATGAAGTTTGGTGTAGATATCCGCCGCGTGCGGTACCAGGACCTGGAGAGTTTCGGAGGCGCGGACGATTTCGGTGCGTTCACCTTTGATCAGGGGATTTTCACAGGAAACGCGTTCGCGAATTTGCTTCTCGGCCTGCCGACGAAA
>WNFK01174349.1_pt1 | contig 10830 bp, 8 predicted proteins | sample 5400281 | NCBI WGS metagenome assembly WNFK01 (sample SAMN13153350, study PRJNA577476) | soil metagenome | isolation source: 20 cm soil on Douglas fir-dominated hillslope | place: USA:California | collected 2013-09-17
CGCGCGCGGCGCGGCGCGCTGGGGCGACATGAGCACGCGCCTGAGCCGCGCGTTCGTGTTCGGCGCCACCGCGTCGCGGGCGCAACAGCAAGGCGGACCACGCGGCGGCGGTGGCGGCGGCTTTCAGCAAGCGACCGGCCGCTTCAATCTCGAATTCTTCGCCCAGGCCGACAACGTCCTCAACCGCGTGAACTTCACCTCGTACGCCGGGACGATGACGTCGCGCCTCTTCGGCCAGCCGACGGCCGCGTCGCAGGCGCGGCGCGTGCAGGTCGGTTTCCAGTTCCGGTTCTGAGTTTTCGCCCAGTACAATTCCGCGCATGGATCTCGGGCTGACAGAAAAGCTGGCGCTCGTGAGCGGCAGCACCGCGGGCATCGGTTACGCCATTGCCGAAGCGCTCGTCCGTGAGGGCGCAAGAGTCATCGTCAACGGTCGCACCCCGCAATCGGTTGACGCCGCCATCGCAAAGCTCAATGGCATCGCGGCCGGCAGCGCGTTGCCGTTCATCGCCGATCTGAGCACCGCGGCAGCGGCCAGCGACGTCGCCCGGCAGTTTCCCGACGTCGAGATCGTCGTCAACAACCTGGGGATCTTCGAGCCGAAGGACTTCGTGGAGATCACCGACGAGGAGTGGCTGCGCTTCTTCGAGGTGAACGTCCTGAGCGGCATCCGCCTCGCGCGGCTCTACCTGCCGTCGATGAAGAAGCGGAACTGGGGCCGCATCATCTTCATCTCGAGCGAGAGCGGCGTGCAGATTCCCCCGGAGATGATCCACTACGGCGTCACGAAGACCGCGCAGCTCGCCGTGTCGCGTGGCCTCGCGGAATCGCTGGCGGGCACGGGCATCACCGTGAACTGCGTGCTGCCGGGGCCGACGCGCTCACGCGGCGTCGAGGATTTCGTGAACGCGCTCGCGAAGCGCGAAGGCAAGACGTTCGCGCAGTTCGAGACGGAGTTCTTTCAGAAGGTGCGGCCGACCTCGCTCATCAAGCGCTTCGCCAGGCCCGAGGAAGTCGCCTCGCTCGTCGCCTACGTCGCGAGCCCTCTCTCTTCGGCGACAACCGGAGCCGCCCTGAGAGTCGATGGCGGCGTGGTGAAGAGCGCCGTATAAATCCCAAACCCCAAGATCCAAATCCCAAATCCCAAGTTCAAGAGCTTGGGATTTGGAGCTTGGGATTAGGGATTTGGGATTTAGGCGGGCGCCGCTCCCTGTGTATTCACATAGACCGCATACAGCGACTGGCTCGCGCACATGAACAGCCGGTTGCGCTTCGGCCCGCCGAACGTGATGTTCGCGCAGACCTCGGGGAGGCGGATGCGGCCAATCAGCTTCCCCTGCGGATTCCAGACCGTGACGCCGTTATAGCCAAGCTCGCGGCCCGCGTTGCTGCCCGCCCACAGGTTGCCGTCCACGTCCACGCGGATCCCGTCGGGAGCGCACTTCACGCCGTCGATCATGAAATCGCTGAACTTCGTCGGCCGGCCAAGCTTGTTGTTCGAGTCGATGTCGAACGCGTACACGCTGCGATCGCCGCCGCGCCCCGTGTCGCCGGGGAACTTCGCGAAGCTGACGACTCTGCGAGCAGATCCACGCGGCCGGCCGGGTCGATGCGGTAGACGCCGGTCGGCAACTCGCGATGGAAGGTGCCCGCTTCCGGCGGCGCGCCGATGCGCGGGTTGATGCGTCCGGCCTGATTGAGGCCGGTGCCCGCGGCGTCGATCTGTCCCTCGAACATCTGGCCGCCGTACGGCGGATCCGTGAACCAGATGCTCCCGTCGGGATGCGCGACGACGTCGTTCGGGGAATTGAGGTTCTTGCCGTTGTACTTGTCGGCGATGATGCTGATGGTCCCGTCGTGCTCGTAGCGCACGACGCGGCGCGTCAGGTGCTCGCACGAAATCTGCCGTCCCTGGTAGTCGAACGTGTTGCCGTTGCTGTTGTTCGACGGGTTGCGGAAGACGGTCACGTTGTTGTTGTCCTCGAGCCAGCGCATCTGCACGTTGTTGCCGATGTCGCTGAAGGCGAGGAAGCGTCCGACGGCGCTCCACGCGGGGCCCTCGAGCCAGAGCCCGCCGGTCCAGAGCCGCTTGATCGCGTTGTTCGGCAGGATGACGCCGTCGAAGGACGGATCGACGGTGAGGATGTCGGGATCCGTGAAGTAGGTCGTCGGCTGGCTGAAGTCGCGCGGTGGATTGCTGATGACCGTCGGCGGCGCCGCCCGCTGCGCGAGCAGCGAATCGCCCGCGAACGCCGCGCCCGCGACGGCGCCCATCGCCTTCACCATGCCGCGCCGCGAGATCGGATGTGTCTTCATAAACGCTCATTTTAATTAAAATGCTCAAAGCTCAATGCACAATGCTCCATGAGCATTCAGGAGACAGAAGGATGAAGGGCAGATTTCGTTCGTTGATCACGACGATGGTCGTCGGCGTGATGTGGATCGCCGCCGTGGTTCTCAGCGCCGGACAGCGCGACCCGGCTCGTACGGCGGCCGGCCCCACTCCTGAAACTCTCCAGCAGCAGGAGGACGCCCAGCGGAGGCCGGTTGTGATCGACAACGACGACATCGGTGGCGTCGTCTCGAGCGCGAAAGGACCCGAAGCCGGCGTCTGGGTGATCGCCGAGACGAAAGACCTGCCGACGCGATTCGCGAAGATCGTCGTCACCAACGATCGCGGTCAATACGTGATTCCCGATCTGCCGAAGGCGAACTACACCGTCTGGGTCCGCGGCTATGGGCTCGTGGATTCGCCGAAGGTCGCGGGCGTCCCCGGCAAGATGCTGGATCTGAAGGCGGTGATCGCGCCGAACGCGAAGGCGGCGGCCCAGTACTATCCGGCGGCCTACTGGATGTCGCTCGGCAAGGGAGGCGCCGCGAATTTCTCCGCCAACATCAAGAGCCAGGATCACTTCCTGGCGCTCATGAAGACCGGCGACATCTTCGGCAGCTGCATGACGTGTCACCAGCTCGGGGACAAGGCGACGCGCGAGATTCCGAAGGAGCTCGGCACGTTCGCCAATAGCAGGGAGGCGTGGCTGCGCCGCATCCAGTCGGGGCAGGCGGGCGCCGACATGGTGAAGATGTTCAACTTCATGGGGACGCAGCGGACGGTGGCGCTGTTCGCCGACTGGACCGATCGCATCGCCGCGGGCGAGCTGCCGCCGGCGCCGCCGCGTCCGTCCGGCTTCGAGCGGAACATCGTCATCACGGAATGGAACTGGGGCGATGAAAAGACGTATCTCCACGATCTGGCGGTCACGGACCGGCGCAATCCGACGGTGAATGCCAACGGCCTCGTGTACAGCTCGCCGGAGATGAGCACCGAGAACACGCCCGTGCTCGATCCGACGACCTCGAAGACCTCCGCGCTCGTTGTGCCGCCGCAGGACCCGAAGACGCCGCCCGCCGCCGGTCCGAACCTGAAGCCATCGACGGACTTCGGGGACCAGGTTCTCTGGACGAGCCGCAGCGACGTGCACAATTCGATGTTCGACGGGCAAGGCCGCCTCTGGATGACCGCGAGAATCCGTCCGCCGGCCACGCCCGCCTGGTGCAGGGCCGGATCGAGCCATCCGTCGGCGAAGCGGTTCCCCATGAACGAGGCGGTGCGGCAGGCGGCGATGTACGACCCGAAGACGAAGAAGCTGTCCTACATCGACCTCTGCTTCCACGCGCACCACCTGATGTTCGCGGAGGACGCGAACAATACCCTCTGGTTCAACGACCTCGGCATGGGCCACTCGATCTTCGGCTGGCTGAACACGAAGATGTGGGACGAGACGCACGACGCGCAGAAGTCGCAGGGGTGGACGGGACTGGTGCTCGACACCAACGGCAACGGCAAGCGCGACGCGTACGTCGGGCCGAAGGACCCGATCGATCCGGCGAAGGACAAGCTGATCGACGACGAGTTGTACAGCGTGAACCCGGCACCGGACGGATCGATCTGGGGCTCGGTGAACGGGTATCCGGGCGCCATCATCAGGCTGACGCCCGGGTCGAACCCGACCGAAACCTCGCTCGCGGAACGGTTCGAGGTGCCGGCCGACAAGGGCTACGCGGCGCGCGGCATGGACGTCGATCGCAACGGCGTCGCGTGGGTCGCGCTCGGCAGCGGGCATCTTGCCAGCTTCGATCGCCGCAAGTGCAAGGCGCCGCTCAACGGACCGAAGGCCACCGGCCGCCACTGCGACGAAGGATGGACCTTCTACGCGCAACCGCTGCCGCAGTTCAAGAACCTGAAGCAGCCGGGCAGCGCGGAAGGCAGCTACTTCGCGTGGGTCGATCAGCGCAACACGTTCGGTCTCGGCGACAACACGCCGATCGCCACCGGCAACGAGTCCGACGGCTACCTGGCGCTGAAGGATGGCAAGTGGGTGAACATCCGCGTCCCGTATCCGATGGGCATGTACTCGAAGGGGATCGACGGACGCATCGACAACCCGGGCGGCGGCTGGAAGGGGCGCGGGTTGTGGGTGACGACCAGCACCCGGACGCCGTTCCACATGGAGACGGGCAAGGGTCAGACGCCGATGGCGATGCACATTCAGCTTCGCCCGGATCCGCTCGCGAAATAGCTGGCGCTTTCTCGATCCGTCCCTAATTCGTTCCCTTGTAGTCCATCGCGACCAGGCGTGCCTCGGCGCAATCCTTCATGATGTCGGCGAACTTCGCGAACTCGTCCACCGTGAGCACGAACGGGTTCGGCCCATTCGGGTTCGCGCGCACCTGCTCCATCCAGCCAATCTCGTCGCCGAACAGGCCCGGGTGCCCGTTGATGAGCGCCTGCGCCTTCTGCGACTTCGCGTAGTCGAGCGCCTTCTTGAACGCGTCGAGCGAGGTCCGATCCGGCGTGATGTTCGCGCCCGACAGCATCAGGATGTTGATCGACTTGCCGTGGTCCTTCACCGGGATGTAGTAGGCGAGCGTGCCCGGCGTGTGGCCCGGCGTGATGCGCAGGGTGATCGTCTCGTCGCCGAGCGTCACCTTCTGGTTGTCCTGCGTGACCTCGACGTCGCGCTTCGGCAGCGGCCGGTTCGCCTGCGGGCCGCGCGCGTTCGGGTTGGGCCGCTCGATCATGTCCCAATCGAGCTTGCTCATGACGACCTTCGATCCGTACTTCTGCTGGAAGTACGGCGCGCCGCCGAAATGGTCGAAATGGCCGTGGCCAACGATGATGTACTTCACGTCCGCGGGCTTGAGACCGGCCTTGATCAGCGCGGGCTCGATGATCTTCTCCGCCTCGTCCACCGTGTTCAGCGAATCGATCAAGATGATTCCCTGGCTCGTGGTCACCGCCCACGCGCCGACCGTGCTGAAGCCGAAGAAATAGAAGTTGTCGAACAGCTTGACGATGTCGACCTGCCGCTGCGGCTCGGCGGGGAGCCCCGCGTTCTGACGGAGCACCGCCGGGCGCTGCGGTCCGAGCACCGTGCACGCCTTGTCGAAGCGCGCCTGCAGCTTGGCGTCGCTGCCGGCCGCCCGCCGTCGTCCCGCCGACCGCGCGCCGCCCCGGCCCGCCACCCTGCTGCTGCGCGCCGACCGGGACCTGCAGCGTCATGGCGGCGAGCGCCGCGACAGCTGTTCCTACCGCCATTCGTTTCAGCATCGCTGTTTCTCCTATTAGTCCTGAGGCGGACCTGAAGGTCCGCCCCTACGTTCGCTACGACTCTACGTTCGCGGAATGGATTATTTCTTCGCGGACGGGATGCGGCCGAACAGCTCGCCCTTGTCGAGGACGTCGGCTCGCGTCGGACCGTAGCCTGATATGAGCACCCACACTTCCTCGTCGCGCGCGCCGTCGTAGTGGAGCCCGCCGGACGGATGCCGCATGAACTCGTCCGGCTTCATGCCAACTTCCTTCGCGGGTTCCCACGTCTGCGTGCCTTCGCCGGTCCACCAGGTCCCCTTCAGCACCACGCAGTGGCGCTCGTCGGGATGGGTGTGCGGCCTGCTCATCACGCCCGGCGGAAAGCGGTTGATCGTCAGGTAGAACCCGGGCTTCGAAGGATCGCCTTCGAGCACGGCGGTCTGGACGCCAAGCTTGTTGCCCTCGGTGGCATTCCACTTCAGGTTGTCGAGCTTGAGGCGGGTGAACGCGCGATTGGGAAACGTGCCGAACTCCGCCTGGCGAGTCGCGCCCACCACGCCCGGCTGCTGCGCGCTCGCCGGCGCCTGCGTTGTCCATGAAATCGCCGCGGTCACCAGCACGACGGCCGCCCACGAAGCGATGGTCGAAACCTTCATTGGGATCCTCCCGGATAGGCGGACCTGAAGGTCCGCCTCTACGACACCTTCACCCGCCGTAGGGGCCGACCTTAAGGTCGGCCCATCATTTTAATCCCGGAACTCCTGCGGCTTGATGACGACCTTGATGGCGCCGTCCACCTTGTCCTTGAAGTAGCGGATGGCCGTCGGCAGCTGGTCGAACGCGAACGTGTGGGTGTGCAGCGGCGACGGGTCGAGCTTCTTCTGCACGATGTGCCCGACGTCCACGAGCGCGGGGTCGTTCGAGAACGCGCCGAGGCAGACGCGGCCGCCGCGCTTCAGCATGTGGATGGCGTCGTTGACCGCGTTGGGCGCGCCCGAGCACTCGAACACCAGGTTGACGCCGAGTCCCGCGGTCAGCCGCCGTACCGCGTCGACGACAGGCTCCGCGGCCGCGTTGAGGACGACGTCGGCGCCGACGCGCCGGCCGACCGCGAGGCGGCTGTCGACGATGTCGGTGAGGATCACGGGGCTGGCGCCCAGCGCCTTGCCCACCGCGACGGCTGACAGCCCAATCGGTCCCGCGCCGGTGACGACGAGGCTTTCGCCCGCGACGAGCCCGCCGAGGACGTCGAGTCCGTACATCGCGGTTCCCGCGGTGACGATCAGCGTCGCCACCTCGTCGCTCAAGTGCTCCGGCACACGCACGAGCGTGTTGACGTGATTGACCGCGTACTGCGCGAAGCCTCCGTCGGTGGTGAAGCCGTTGGCGCGATGGCCCTTGTTGAACTCGCCGTAGTTGCGCCCGTAGTTCAGGCACGACGTGTACATGCCCTGGCGGCACCGTTCGCAGCGTCCGCACCCGGCGTGGATCTCGACGGCGACGCGCTCGCCCACGACAAATTCGTCGACGGTCGGGCCCACCTCGACAATCGTGCCCATGTACTCGTGGCCGGGCGTGAAGTTCCTGTTGAAGGGCGGCTCACCGCCAATCACGGCCGGCGGCCCGTGGCTGATGACTTCGAGGTCGGTCGCGCAGATGGCCGTGGCGTCGACGCGGACGAGCACTTCGGCGACGCCGGGGGCCGGCACCGGCTTGTTGATCAGGCTCAATTGGCCGGGGTTGCCGAGGACCCACGCCTTCATCGATTTCATCCCGTTTCCCACGTCCTCATCATCCATTTTTCGGGCCTGGACGGGCTCCAGCGTCCCGTTCCGCCGGTATTGCCAACGGTGTATATAATCTTCCACCTCAAGAAACGAGCGTGGCTTACTAGAAGGAGGCTCTGATGAAACTCGGGCGATTGGTCCGTCTGACCGTCGCGATGCTGGCGCTGCCTCTCCTTGCGTACGCGCAGGATGCAACGCTCAGCGGGACCATCAAGGACAACACCGGCGGCGTTCTTCCAGGCGTCACCGTCACCGCGACCAACGAGGCCTCGGGCATCACGTTCACCAGCGTCACCGACGAGCGCGGGATCTATCGCCTCCCCGTGCGCGCCGGCGTTTATAAGATCACCGCGGAGCTGGCCGGGTTCACCACCGTTACCCGCCCCGGCATCGAAATGCTGCTCGGGCGGCAGGTCGCGCTCGATTTGAACCTCCAGGTGTCCTCGCTGCAGGAAACCGTCACCGTCACCGGTGAAGCCCCGCTGCTCGACACGTCTTCATCTACCATCGCCAGCAACATCGACCCGCGGCAGATGCAGGACATTCCGATCAACGGCCGCAACTGGATGGACCTGACGATGCTGTCGGCCGGCTCGCGCACCAACGCGTCGAGCGAGGTGCCGCAGGATCGGCAGGGCTTCTTCCAGACCAACGTGGACGGCCAGTCGGTGACCCTCACCGTCTGCTGCGCCCAGAACCAGCCGCGCTACAGCCGCGACTCCATCGCGGAGTTCCAGCTGACGACGAACCGGTTCGACGCCACGCAGGGCCGCACGATGGGCATGATGGTCAACGCCATCACCAAGTCCGGGACCAACGCGTTCGCGGGCACCGTCGGCGGTTACTTCCGGCGTGACAACTGGAACGCCGCGGATTTCGTCCAGAAGAAGGTCCTGCCCTACAAGGATTCGCAGTTGAGCGGCACGTTCGGCGGGCCGATTATCAAGGACCGCATTCATTTCTTTGGCAATTACGAGTACGAGCGCAACCCGCAGACGTTCGGCTTCGGCGGCCCGACCGGGCCCTTCGCGACCTGCGGCGCTGCGTGCCCGAACATCAACCTGAACCTGAACGCGAACTACACGTTGCAGCAGGGCGGTGGCAAGGTGGACGTGCAGCTCAGCCCGAAGAACCGGTTGAGCGGCCGGTACAGCCACTACAAGAACCTGCAGCCGATTCAGACCGTCGGCGCGCTCAGCACGACGCACCCGTCGAACGCCACGCAGAACAACCGCTTCGTCGATCAGTACTTCGCGACGTACACGTCCGTGCTGAGCAACAACACGATCAACGAGATCAAGGGCGGGCTGGCGGCGAACTTCTACACGCTCGAACCGGTGTCGGGCTGGGGGCTCAGCGGCAGCCGCCGTCCGCCAGAGACCGACAAGATCCTGTTCAACGTGTTCTCGGGGCGTGAGATCGAGGGTGGCGCCCCGGGCATCACCTTCGCGGGCTATACGATCGGTTCGCCGACCAACACGCCGCAGCGCACCGGCGAGCACAACTTCCAGTTTCGCGACGACTTCACGACGGCGTACGAACTAGCCGGCCGCCACGACGTGAAGATGGGCGGCGACTTCATCAAGTACACGATGTCCCAGGGGTGGTGCAACGTGTGCGACGGCCTGTTCGCGTCAACGTCGCGTGCACCGGCCAACCTCGAGCAGCTGCTGCCCGACTGGCGCGATGCGTCCACGTGGAACTTCAACGCGATGGCCGTGGCGAATCCGGCGATCGGATACACGGGCTTCCGCGATTACAACGTGACCATCGGCAACATGTCGTACTCGGTGCACCGCCAGATCTACGCGGCGTGGTATCAGGACGACTGGAAGGTCGGCCCGAAGCTGACGCTGAACATGGGCGTCCGCTACGACCTCGACCACGGCGCGCAGGGCGAGGCCGTGCAGTTCCTGCCGTGGCTCTCCGGCAAACGGCCCACGGACAAGAACAACGCGGCGCCGAGACTCGGCTTCGCCTATCAGGTGAACGAGAAGTCGGTCATCCGCGGCGGCTGGGGTGTCTTCTTCACCGAGCTCGAAGACGACGCGCTGCACCAGTCGTACATCCTGACGCAGAACGCGAACATCACACTGCCGAACAATGGCCGCGCGGATTTCGGCACCAATCCGTTCGGCGGTCCCAAGCCGACGCTCGCCCAGATCACCGCGCGGCGGTGCGACATCGTCGGCCTGCCGTTCAACTCGCCGAACTGCTACCCGCAGTCGATCCGCAACGGCTCCGAGATTCCGGTGGGCGACCACCCGGTGTCGTACAGCCACATGGTGTCGTTCGGCTTCCAGCGAGAGCTGGCGGCGAACACGGGCCTCGACAGCAACTTCGTCTTCACCGGCGGCCGCGCGGAAGAACGACGGCAGAACCTGAACAGCTCGATCAACCCGGCAACGGGCGCGAACTACACCGCCACGGGCGCGGCGACCGACGTTGCGCACCTGCCGTTCCCGTCATGGGGTCCGATCGCCGGCGAGATCATGAACGGCCGTTCGAACTACTACGGCTGGGAGAACACGTTCACCAAGCGGTTCAGCAACCGCTGGCAGGCGAACGCGACGTACACGCTGTCGTACTTCAAGGATGACGGCGGCATCGGCAACCTCACCGGGCCGTTCCTCACGACGCTCGATCCGGCGGCGAACATCACGACGATTCTCACGCCGTACACCGGGACCATCGCGCCCGACATGGGCCCGATGTATCAGCTGACGGCCACCGACCAGCGCCACCGCGCGACGTTCAACGGCATCTGGGAGATGGGCGGGGGCTTCCAGTTGAGCGGCGTGTACTTCTTCGGCTCGGGCGAGCGTCGCAACACCAACTGGGGCAGCGACCTGCGCAACACCGGCGGGGCCAACTACGGCATCCTGACGCCCGCCGGCACCACCGCGGAATCGCTGACCGCGCAGCTGAACCCCGACGTGCGGGACCGCGTCGGTTCGATCACGGGGCAGGTCTTCAACGGCCAGTTCCTGCTCGACCGCGCACAGCTGGTGGGCCAGCCGATTCACCGCGTGGACACGCGTATCCAGAAGCGGTTCTCGCTGGGCGGCCGCCGCAATGCCGACCTGATGTTGGAGCTGTTCAACATCTTCAACCACGCCAACTACGGCGCATACACGACGACGCTCAGCAACCCGGCGCAGTTCGGGCTGCCGTCGCAGAACCTGGCGACGGCGTACCAGCCGCGCGTCCTGCAGCTCGGCTTCCATCTCGCGTTCTAACGGATGTCTGCCGGGTCCGAAAGGACCCGGCCTCCACGACGGATTGGCGGTGTAGGGGCGGGTCTTCAGACCCGCCCCTTTTTTCATGACCATCGACGAATTCGCCCGCGGGTTGCGTGCCCGCGAGATCACGGCGCGCGATATCACCGAACAATGTCTGCAGCGCATCGACGAGCTGCAGCCGCGGCTGAACGCCTTCATCCGCGTCATG